>ULXB01001136.1_pt1 | contig 46165 bp, 40 predicted proteins | sample 1960901 | NCBI WGS metagenome assembly ULXB01 (sample SAMEA4835828, study PRJEB28245) | human gut metagenome | biome: gut microbiome; material: fecal sample | place: Denmark | collected 2008
TGAGTGGTGACGGCGGTATACATCGCGGTGAAAGAGGATTTATACACTTTCACCTGATCGTCGCCATACTGCTCGCGCGCCTGCGGTTCCGTTAAACCAACAGTACCAATCGGCGGATGGCTGAAGACCACGGTCGGAATGTTGCTGTAATCCAGATGCTCATCCGGCTTGTTATTAAACAGGCGTTCAGAGAGACGGCGACCCGCTGCAACTGCCACCGGTGTCAGCTCCACTGCACCCGTGTTATCGCCCACCGCGTAAATACCTTCAATATTGGTGTTTTGATATTTATCGACGACGATATAGCCTTTTTCGTTAGTTTTAACGCCAGCGGCTTCCAGGTTGATGTTGTCATTGGCAGGCTCGCGACCAATCGCCCAAATCAGGCAATCCACCGTTTCACTGCGACCATCTTCCAGCTCCAGCGTCAGGCTACCATCGGCATTTTTCACTACCGCTTTCGGGATGGCGTTGGTGTGCAGCTGCGGGCCTTCGGCGTTCATCACTTCGACCAGCGTTTCGGAAATCATCGGGTCGAAGCTGCGCAGCGGCGCATGTTTACGCACAAACAGATGCGTTTTCGCGCCGAGGCCGTTAATCACGCCCGCCAGCTCAACGGCGATGTAACCCGCGCCAACAACCGCCACGCGCTCTGGCAAAGCAGGAAGGGCGAAGAAGCCATCAGAATCAATACCGTATTCCACGCCCGGAATATCCGGGTGGCTCGGACGACCGCCTGTGGCGATCAGAATATGATCGGCCGTGATGGTTTCGCCGTTTACCTCCAGCGTTTTGGCATCAACGAAGCGGGCAAAGCCTTTGATTACATCAACGTTATTTTTACCGAGCACGTTTTCATAGGAAGTATGAATACGGTCGATATAGGCGGTACGGCTGGCGATCAACGTTTCCCAGTTGAATTTATTGATAGTGGTATCAAAACCATAATCCGGGCCGTACATATGGATCGCTTCACGGATTTGCGCCGCGTGCCACATCACTTTTTTCGGCACACAGCCAACATTTACGCAGGTGCCGCCCAGCTCTTTGGCTTCAATCAGCGCACATTTCTGGCCGTACATAGCCGCGCGGTTGATGGAGGCGATACCGCCGCTGCCGCCGCCGATGGCGATGTAATCATAGTGTTTAGTCATGACAAAGTGTCCTTATCGTTGATTACCGCGATTGTAGCGCGAGACGTAATAGGTGCCAGCAATGGCTGCAATTACTCCGGCACGATCCAGCTTACGGTGGCGTGCCCGGTGCCTGCCGGAACCAGTTTGCTGTGCAGCCACGGCAGCACGTTATTCATCTGCTGTTCCAGTTTCCACGGCGGGTTAATCACAATCATGCCGGAAGCGGTCATGCCACGGCGATCGCTGTCTGGCAGTACCGCCAGTTCAATTTGCAGAATTTTGCGAATACCGGTCGCTTCCAGATCGTGGATCATGCGCTTAATTTGCTGACGCAGCACCACCGGATACCACAGTGCGTAAGTACCAGTGGCGAAACGTTTGTAACCTTCTGCTATCCCGCTGACCACCGCCTGATAGTCGGTTTTCATTTCATACGGCGGGTCGATAAGGATTAAACCACGGCGGGAAACCGGCGGCAGTTTGGCCTTAAGCTGCTGGAAACCATCGGCTTTTTCGACGCGCGCACGGCTGTCTTTCTGAAATTCAGAACGCAGCAACGGGTAATCGCTCGGGTGCAGTTCGGTCAGTTGCAGGCTGTCTTGTTCGCGCAGTAGCTGGCGAGCAATCAATGGCGAACCGGGGTAGTAACGCAACTGACCGCTACGGTTGAAGTGTTTTACCACATTGATGTACGCCTCCAGTTCTGCGGGCAAATCGTCCTGCTGCCAGATACGGGCGATGCCTTCGAGATATTCGCCGGTACGCTCGGCATGTTCGCTGCCTAACTGATAACGCCCGGCCCCTGCGTGGGTGTCGAGATAGAGAAACGGTTTATCTTTCTCTTTCAGCGACTCGATGATCAGGCTCTGAACGGTATGTTTAAGGACGTCGGCGTGGTTGCCAGCGTGAAAGCTGTGGCGATAACTGAGCATGGGTAAAGGTGTTCCGGTAAGTAAAAATCGGCCCGTATTCGGGGCGCACAAAAGCGTATCAGGACAGTATACCGAAAAGAGGCCGCCGCCGCGAAAGCGTAACGTTTCTCATTGAAATTCACTACACTTAACCCCATGCTACACACATTATGTAAAGCGCCTGTTGAGCGCTTCCTTAACCTCTTTAACCAGGACTGCGCGAATGACGAATCCGTTACTGACTCCCTTTGAATTGCCTCCGTTTTCTAAAATTCTCCCGGAACATGTCGTTCCAGCCGTGACTAAGGCGCTGAACGACTGCCGCGAAAATGTGGAGCGCGTAGTAGCGCAAGGAGCACCGTACACCTGGGAAAATCTCTGCCAGCCGTTGGCGGAAGTGGACGATGTGCTGGGGCGTATCTTCTCCCCGGTCAGCCACCTGAACTCGGTGAAAAATAGCCCGGAACTGCGTGAAGCGTACGAACAAACCCTGCCGCTGCTGTCGGAATACAGCACCTGGGTAGGGCAACATGAAGGGCTGTATAAAGCGTATCGCGACCTGCGCGATGGCGATCATTACGCCACGCTGAACACGGCTCAGAAAAAAGCGGTTGATAACGCACTGCGCGACTTCGAACTCTCTGGCATCGGTCTGCCAATAGAGAAACAACAACGCTACGGTGAGATTGCCACTCGTCTTTCCGAGCTGGGCAACCAGTACAGCAACAACGTCCTCGATGCGACGATGGGCTGGACCAAACTCGTTACCGACGAAGCGGAGCTGGCGGGGATGCCTGAAAGCGCGCTGGCTGCGGCAAAAGCCCAGGCCGAAGCGAAAGAGCTGGAAGGCTACCTGCTGACGCTGGATATCCCAAGCTACCTGCCGGTAATGACCTACTGCGACAACCAGGCCTTGCGTGAAGAGATGTATCGCGCTTACAGCACCCGCGCCTCCGATCAAGGCCCGAACGCCGGTAAATGGGATAACAGCAAGGTGATGGAAGAGATCCTCGCTCTGCGTCACGAACTGGCGCAACTGCTGGGCTTTGAAAACTACGCCTTTAAATCCCTTGCCACTAAAATGGCAGAAAACCCGCAGCAGGTGCTGGATTTCTTAACCGATCTGGCAAAACGCGCGCGTCCGCAAGGCGAAAAAGAGCTGGCACAACTGCGCGCCTTCGCCAAAGCGGAATTTGGCGTCGATGAGTTGCAGCCGTGGGATATCGCGTACTACAGCGAAAAACAAAAACAGCACCTCTACAGCATCAGTGACGAACAGCTGCGTCCGTACTTCCCGGAAAACAAAGCGGTTAACGGCCTGTTTGAAGTGGTGAAACGTATTTACGGCATCACCGCTAAAGAGCGTAAAGATGTTGATGTCTGGCATCCGGATGTACGTTTCTTCGAACTGTATGACGAAAATAACGAACTGCGCGGCAGCTTCTACCTCGATCTGTATGCCCGTGAAAACAAGCGCGGCGGGGCGTGGATGGATGACTGCGTAGGCCAGATGCGTAAAGCTGATGGTTCTCTGCAAAAACCGGTCGCGTATTTGACTTGTAACTTCAACCGCCCGGTAAATGGTAAACCGGCGCTGTTCACTCACGACGAAGTGATCACCCTGTTCCACGAGTTCGGTCACGGCCTGCACCATATGCTGACCCGCATCGAAACCGCTGGTGTTTCCGGTATCAGCGGTGTGCCGTGGGATGCGGTCGAACTGCCGAGTCAGTTTATGGAAAACTGGTGCTGGGAGCCGGAGGCGCTGGCGTTTATCTCCGGTCACTACGAAACCGGCGAACCGCTGCCGAAAGAGTTGCTGGATAAAATGCTGGCGGCGAAGAACTACCAGGCGGCGCTGTTTATTCTGCGCCAGCTGGAGTTCGGCCTGTTCGATTTCCGCCTCCATGCCGAGTTCCGCCCGGATCAGGGAGCGAAAATCCTCGAAACTCTGGCAGAAATCAAGAAACTGGTTGCCGTAGTACCGTCTCCATCCTGGGGCCGTTTCCCGCACGCTTTCAGCCATATTTTCGCCGGTGGTTATGCCGCAGGTTACTACAGCTACCTGTGGGCTGACGTACTGGCGGCAGATGCTTTCTCGCGCTTTGAGGAAGAGGGCATTTTCAACCGTGAAACCGGGCAGTCGTTCCTCGACAACATTCTGAGCCGTGGCGGTTCAGAAGAGCCGATGGATCTGTTCAAACGCTTCCGTGGTCGTGAACCGCAGCTGGATGCGATGCTGGAGCATTACGGCATTAAGGGCTGATCATTCAGTGAAAATCTGCTTAATTGATGAAACAGGCACCGGAGACGGTGCCTTATCTGTTCTGGCGGTCCGCTGGGGGCTGGAGCACGATGAAGACAACCTGATGGCGCTGGTGTTAACGCCGGAACATCTGGAATTGCGCAAGCGTGATGAGCCAAAACTTGGCGGCATCTTTGTTGATTTTGTTGGCGGAGCGATGGCGCACCGACGCAAATTCGGCGGTGGTCGCGGTGAGGCGGTGGCGAAAGCGGTGGGCATTAAAGGCGATTATTTGCCGGATGTGGTGGATGCCACCGCAGGGCTGGGGCGCGATGCCTTTGTGCTGGCTTCAGTCGGCTGCCGCGTGCGGATGCTGGAGCGTAATCCAGTCGTTGCCGCATTGCTCGACGACGGCCTGGCGCGTGGTTATGCGGATGCGGAAATCGGCGGCTGGTTGCAGGAGCGGTTGCAGTTAATTCACGCCTCCAGCCTGACGGCGCTGACTGATATTACCCCGCGCCCGCAGGTGGTTTATCTCGACCCGATGTTCCCGCATAAGCAGAAAAGCGCGCTAGTGAAAAAAGAGATGCGTGTCTTTCAGTCGCTGGTGGGACCGGATCTTGATGCCGATGGATTACTGGAGCCTGCACGCTTGCTGGCGACCAAACGCGTGGTGGTAAAGCGCCCGGACTACGCGCCACCGCTGGCGAATGTCGCCACGCCAAACGCGGTAGTCACTAAAGGGCATAGGTTTGATATTTATGCCGGAACGCCGGTGTAAAAGTAAAGCAGGGTAGCGATAACGCTACCCTGCTTTCTGCAAGAATAATTAATGGCTTTCCGGCGTCGCAATCATGCGTTTCAGCCACGGCACCATCAACAGCATCACTACTGCAACGCCCAGCGTGACCAGACCAATCTTACCAAACACGTTGGTATAGACGGGCAACGTCTCAAGCGGATCGGTAATGTTGTCCGGCACCGCGGTAAATGTTGCCACATAGCCGCCCAGCAAGAACGCGGCAGCCTGCGTCAGGAACCACATCCCGAGAATAAAGCCCATCAAATGCTGCGGCACCAGGGCAGCAATCATCGCCAGACCCAGGGCGCTAATAAACAATTCACCCAGGCTCTGGAACAAGTAAACCAGCACGATAAACCACGGCGATGTCAGTCCTTGTGCATCAGCAAACCACATTCCCGCAGCTGCCGCCGTCAAAAAGCCCAGTGAGCACATAAACATGCCGAGAGTAAATTTCATCGGCATCGAGAGGTCTTTGCCTTTGTTACCCAGATGCGTGTAAATGCCTGCCAGTATTGGGCTGGCGAGTACCACCCAGAACGGGTTAAGCGCCTGGAAGCTGACCGGGTTGATGGAAAAGCCGAGAATTTCATGATGCACGTTGTTGATGGCAAAGAAGTTCAGCGACGTTGGCATCTGGGCGTAGAGAATGTAAAACACCACCGCTTCGAGCATCAGGACAAAGGCGACAAACATTTTATTGCGCCCGGTTTTATCCAGCTTGAATGCCTGACGAAAGAAGATGATGGTGACGACGATGGAGAGAACAATCAGCACCAGATTGGCGACTTCTACGTTGTGCATCAGCCATGCACAGACGAAGATCATCACCACGCTGCCAAGTAACACGTACAACAGTTTGCTGAAGCTCATTGGCCGGAAGTCGGGTTCAGAACCAATGTCTTTCACCATTCCACGACAGGCGATGTAAACCAGTAATGCGATAATTAACCCCGCCCCGCACAGGTTGTAGGTGACTGAATAACCGAATCTATCAGCGATCACAGGGGCCAGCGATAACGCTATCAACGAGCCGATATTGATCGACATATAGAACAGGGTGAATGCGCCATCAAGCCGCGGATCTTTCGGCGGATAGCACTTCGAAAGCAAGCTGGCTGGGTTAGCTTTAAACAGGCCGTTACCGACAGCGATAGTCCCCAGGGCGATGAAAATCAGGTCAGGCTTAAGTAGCGACATGCCGGTCATGAAGTAGCCAATCGCCAGCACAAGTGCTCCGAGAACAATGGTGCGTTTGGTCCCCAGCAGGTGGTCGCCGACATAGCCGCCAATGGAAATGAGGCCATAGACCAGCGCAGCAAAAGCACCAAAAGTGACAAAAGCCTGCTCTTGCGAGAATCCAAGCTGTTTAACGAAGAAAACCGCCAGTACGCCCTGCACGCCGTAGTAGCCGAATCGCTCCCATAACTCGACAAAAAAGATCATGAAAAATGGGCGAGGTTGCTGCAGCATCCCCATGGGTGTTGTTGTATTCATATTTATTAACCTTCCAATACCATCCTGAAAAGTATGAACGCGTAAGGGATAACGCGCGAAAAAGTTTACATCTGTCAGAGATTCTTAATATTGATGCGGTGAATAGATTAATACACTATTACAACAGAAAATAACCAGCTGATCACACTAATGATGGAAAATATGATGGTGTTAAATGTTGTATTGGCAGGAGATTTTGATTGCGTACGCAGATCGTAGGCCAGATAAGGGGTTTACGCTGCATCAGGTAACAAGGCGCGCCAAAAAGCAAAACGCCCGCATATGCGGGCGTTCAGGAACACGTCGTGGGGGGATGATTATTCTTCTTCGTCGCGCAGCGGAACAATCAGCATATCAACGTGAACGGTGTTGATCAGCTGACGTGCGGAAGACATTAGTTTGCTCCAGAAGTCCTGGTGGTGACCACAAACCACCAGATCCATATCGTATTTCTTGATTGCATCGACCAGAACCTGGCCCAGGTCGCCGCTGCCGCTCAGGGTTTCAGTGATTGGGTAGCCTGCATTAGTGGAAAGCTCGGTCAGCGCATGATGTGTCTCTTCAGAGATGCGTTTCTGCATATCACCCAGATTCACATCAATAAGCCCGGTGTATAGGTCAGAGTAGTTTACATCTACGTGGATCAGAGAAACTTTCGCATTGTAGGGGCGAGCCATAGAGACTGCTTTCTCTACCAGAACTTTGCTTTCCGGGGAGAGATCGACCGCGATGAGAATGTGTTTATAAGCCATAGTGTTACTCCTTCCATAAAGTTGTCGATGACTGGCCAGCTAGCGTTTCTTGTGCCGTTACGTCACCCGCGTCCTGCGAACTACGTGCGCGGGGCTAACCCAGCCGTAAAGATTCAGTGTTAAGACCATCCTTACCTTATAGCGACCCGGATGATCCGTCAATCCGCCTTGCTTACCCGTTAGATAAACAAATTTTCGACATGAATATATTGATAGTGGTTAACCTTCTGGAAAAAAAACAACCTGATCTCCTACACTATCTATAGAGCCGCTCGGATGTTGGTCACCACAAAAGCGGTTTCTCCAGGACCTGGTGTTAACTGATTGGCAGCGTATCGGGAGCGGTAGCCCCGGGGTGGAACTCCGCGGGCAGGTCGCCGGGGAGGAGGTATGATAAGCACCGTCGCATTATTTTGGGCTTTATGTGTCGTTTGCATTGTTAACATGGCGCGCTATTTCTCATCACTACGCGCGTTGTTAGTGGTACTGCGTAACTGCGATCCATTGCTCTATCAATATGTTGATGGAGGGGGCTTTTTTACCTCACATGGCCAACCCAACAAACAGGTGCGTCTCGTTTGGTATATCTATGCCCAACGTTATCGCGATCATCACGATGATGAATTTATTCGCCGCTGTGAGCGGGTGCGTCGGCAGTTTATTCTGACCAGCGCATTGTGTGGTCTGGTGGTGGTCAGCCTGATTGCATTGATGATTTGGCATTAAGCACTTCAGCAATAATAACGCATAAAAAAAGCGGGCCAGTAAACTGACCCGCTCGTTTTGGTGTGTACGATTACAGGAACTGCAAGGAGAGCCAGTACAGTCCGCCGGAAAGCAGTACCGCAGCCGGAAGGGTAAACACCCAGGCCATCAGAATACTGGTTACGGTTTTACGCTGTAAGCCGCCGCCATCTACCACCATCGTCCCCGCGACAGAAGAGGAGAGTACGTGAGTAGTGGAAACCGGCATCCCGGTATAACTCGCCAGGCCGATAGACACTGCCGCCGTCATCTGGGCAGACATCCCCTGAGCGTAGGTCATGCCTTTCTTACCGATTTTCTCACCGATAGTCGTTGCCACACGGCGCCAGCCAATCATCGTACCGATACCTAACGCCAGCGCGACCGCCATGATGATCCACACCGGTGCATACTCGATGGTGCTAAGCATGTCGGACTTCAGTTTCTTCAACAGGCGCTGATCGTCAGCACTCACGCCAGGCATCTTCACCACTTTGTCGATAGTGTCAGAAACGCACAGCATAATGCGGCGCATCTGGCTACGTTGATCAAGCGACAGCTTGTCGTAGCTTTCCACATCGGTGGTCAACATACCTTTCAGGCGGTTGAGCGCGTTAATGGTATTCGACGGATGGCAGTGGAACTCCGCAGGTTGCGTTGCGCCAGCTTCCGGAGCCGGTACTAACTGATCAGCACCGGTAGCCTGTTTGAGCAGCGCAGGATGCTGCTCAAAGTAAGCTTCGACGTTGTTGATGGCATCACGGGTACGGGTGATTTCGTAGCCAGTGGCATTCATGTTCACCACGAAGCCTGCTGGCGCGACGCCAATCAATACCAACATAACCAGACCAATGCCTTTCTGACCATCGTTCGCGCCGTGCGAAAACGCCACGCCGATAGCGGAAAGGATCAGCGCGATACGCGTCCAGAACGGCGGCTTTTTCTTGCCGTCTTTCTTTTCACGCTCCGCTGGGGTCAGGTGGATACGGGCGCGTTTCTTGGTGCCGCTCCAGTAGCGACGCAGCAAGAAAATCAGACCGCCAGCAAACACCAGGCCGACAATAGGGGAAACGATCAGAGAACCGAAAATACTTAATACTTTCGGGATATTGAGTGCATCCACCACTGACGTCCCGGTCATCAACGCATTGGTTAAACCAATCCCGATGATCGCGCCAATCAGCGTATGAGAGCTGGATGCAGGTAAACCAAAGTACCAGGTACCCAGGTTCCAGATAATCGCCGCCAGCAACATAGAGAACACCATGGCAAGGCCATGAGACGATCCCATATTAAGCAGCAGATCCGTCGGCAGCATATGCACAATGGCATAGGCAACACTCAGACCACCCAGCAAAACACCCAAAAAGTTGAACACCGCCGCCATAACCACGGCGAGCTGAGAACGCATCGCGCGGGTATAGATAACGGTTGCCACGGCGTTGGCTGTGTCATGGAAACCATTGATGGCTTCGTAGAACAGCACAAAAGCCAGTGCAAGCAATAATAACAGCCCGGTATGCAAATCCAGGCCAGCAAACAAATGTAGCATAGGACGTTACGCCATTTTGAGGACATGAACGCGGCGCATTATCAGTGACTTTCGCGGCGCGGGCAAAGTGAAATATAGACTTTTTTTGATTTGCCTCCTGTATGGATTTCACTCAAAAAATAATTATCTTATATAATTCAGGCAAATACTTCCTTTTAGTAATATTGATGCTGGTGCGACCACTGAGGAATCTTTACAATTCACGCCCGTTTTTTCTAAGAGGAGCGCAACGTGGAAAGGTTTGATGCCATTATTATAGGCGCTGGTGCGGCGGGTATGTTCTGTTCTGCGCTGGCAGGTCAGGCAGGACGCCGGGTTCTGCTGATCGATAATGGTAAAAAACCAGGGCGCAAAATCCTTATGTCTGGCGGTGGGCGCTGCAACTTTACCAACCTTTATGTCGAACCAGGCGCTTATCTGAGCCAGAATCCGCATTTTTGTAAGTCTGCACTCGCGCGTTTTACCCAGTGGGATTTCATTGATCTGGTCAATAAACACGGCATCGCCTGGCACGAGAAAACGTTAGGACAACTCTTCTGCGATGACTCCGCGCAGCAGATTGTCGACATGCTGGTGGATGAGTGCGAGAAGGGCAATGTAACCTTCAGATTGCGTAGCGAAGTGCTGAGTGTGGCGAAGGATGAAACAGGCTTCACGCTTGAACTGAACGGCATGACTGTCGGTTGCGAAAAGCTGGTCATCGCGACCGGTGGGCTGTCAATGCCGGGGCTGGGCGCGTCGCCGTTTGGTTATAAGATTGCCGAACAATTTGGCCTCAACGTGCTGCCGACCCGCGCGGGTCTGGTGCCATTCACTCTGCATAAACCGTTGCTCGAAGAGTTACAGGTGCTGGCGGGCGTGGCGGTGCCTTCCGTGATTACCGCTGAAAACGGCATCGTTTTCCGTGAGAACTTACTCTTCACCCATCGCGGCTTGTCTGGACCGGCGGTGTTGCAGATTTCCAGCTACTGGCAACCGGGTGAATTTGTCAGTATCAATCTGCTACCGGATGTGGATCTCGAAACCTTCCTGAATGAGCAGCGTAACGTACATCCGAATCAGAGCCTGAAAAACACACTGGCGGTTCATCTACCGAAGCGGTTGGTTGAACGCTTACAGCAACTCGGGCAAATCCCGGATGTTTCGCTAAAACAGCTCAACGTGCGTGACCAACAGGCACTGATTAGCACATTGACCGACTGGCGCGTACAACCCAACGGCACTGAAGGCTATCGCACTGCCGAAGTGACGCTCGGCGGTGTGGACACCAACGAACTCTCTTCACGGACGATGGAAGCGCGCAAAGTGCCTGGGCTGTACTTCATCGGCGAAGTGATGGACGTCACCGGCTGGCTGGGGGGCTATAACTTCCAGTGGGCGTGGTCGAGTGCGTGGGCTTGTGCGCAGGATTTGATTGCAGCAAAGTCGTCCTGACCTATTTCCTAAAGATGAAAATTATTAGAGTCGCATTAAAAATGAGCTAATTTTGATAGTGGCTATCTTGTGATTATTTTCTAATGAGCCCGTGAGCTGAAACCCTCCATGCTTAATATAAGGTGGAGGGAAAGGTGATTGAAAACTCACCCAGTGGCCAGATCTTTATGAAATATGAACAGGTTGAAAAAAACAGTAACTTTGCTGTTTTTTATACTTAACCACTATGCATTAATGCTGCGTTATTTCATGATGCCTAAGAAAAACCAGCGTTACGCAAATGGTCAACGCTGGTTTTATCCGGTACGTTGCAATTATTTTTTAGCAGAACCCGCTTCTAATATTGAAACGATTGAGAACAACGTAAAGCATACCGCTCCCAAACCGACCAGAACTCGCGAAGGAATAAAATATCCCATGTCGGTCTGCGCCATTTCCGCAAGAAACGATGCCAGGAAAAGGCAAAACAGGCAGGTGAAGACGGGAATCATCGGTATTCTGTTGGCTAACGAACAGGTACGTCTCCATACCAGTGCCAGTAGCCAGACTTTTGAGAATATGCTGTAACAGATCATTCCGAGGCAAATCAGAATAATGCCGGGAGCCAGTCGGGCGCTTGCATCGGAACTGACTAAGACGTATATCCCCTGCAGTACCGTGATTGAGCCGAGAAAAATAACCCAATAACACCACAGCCAGTGTTCTTTAGTTGAAAACGTATTACGTGTTTGATGGACAATTGTGGCAACAAGGCCAATTAGACAGGCACAGATTGCGGTTAACCCAAGCAATACGTGACCCGCGACATAATGCGGAGTTATGTCAGCACTACGTAACAGCGTAATAGACCAAATGAAACCGAGCAGGGTGAGTAAAACGGGAACGGCAATGAGGCAATTACCGATTAATGAAGAATAAGCCTGTACCGGCGTTCCATCGCTCTTGCTCCCCGCTGCATTTTTGGGAATGAGCAGAAAGTGACCGGATGACGCTGCCACCGTCGATACACAGGCGGCAATCATACCAACGCCGAAAATAACATGGCCGGCGACAAACTCGTCTGCCATCACATCATTGCCTGCTAACAGTGCCCAACCCCATATCATGGTGATAATTGACCCCGCATAGCCAATAATGGGGAACAATGTATTGTAAAACGTATTAACGCCGCGCGTGAGCTGCGAAATGATAATAAATGCGGTAGTGAATAATGCCAGGCATATGGCCGCCAGAGAAATCAGCACATGACCCGCGACGAAATACTCGCTTTGCCCTGAACTTTCCAGCACAAAGCCACCTAACGCGATGCAAATTAATCCCATAATCAAAGGGATTAATTTGAAAAGCCACCCGATATATATGTTCACTTTAAACTCCTCAGGTATCCCTGCTAATAATGAAATGTGCATTAATGATAATTTCAGCCTGTTAATATAACGACGAGATATCATTAAAGACAAATGCATAGCATAACTATAGCGGGGTTTACTGTGCCGAGTGCCATTTTTTACCGGTTAAAAGGCCATGATAAATAAATATTTATCCTAAGATTAATTCTTATTCTGTTGTTTTTTTTACAATTATCTTCCAGGGATGGATTGTTTTCCATTATTTAGTAAAAGACCGGATAGTCTCGGTGCTTAAAATCATCGAACATATAAGTATTATTGCTTTGTATCATCGTAAATATGTCTTTCAGACATGTATTGTTTATTTTGTTACTAACAAGTAAAAATATTACAGGTTATTTATGAAAGTATTTCACAATATATTTAAGCACTTCTCTTCAAACCATCAAGATAAGCATTCAGATAAAGTTAACAGTCATCAACACCATGGCAAGGTTGATAAAAAATATCGATCAAACACAGTTGAAGTTAATATGCTGAATGACTTTTCGCAAATAGATAACGATTTAGGCCTGAATATCATCTATTTCCTGCAACATGGTCACTGGAGGGTAAATGAACATAGTCTTCAGATGGAGAAAATATGGTTTTACAATAGTGAGCCATCTATAGATATTCAAGAATATAATAGTTTCGCCGATAATACTACTAACACGTTTATCTTTACAATTATACCAGACAATAACCATGTGATAAAATTATCGTCTCCCATTACAGTTAAGATTGAGTGTAAGGATGGTTATTATTTTATTAATTTCTCCGGAGATAAATCAGACATAATTTATAAATCAGACATAACTTATAAAGTTAATGGGCTTTCTATCATACCTGAAAATTTCTTTACTCTTCTTAGCGGTAATTTTAAAGCTGACTGGCGTTGGGATGTCTCTAAAGAGACGTTTCCTAAGGATAAGTTTGATAGCTATGTTAAATCTGTGTTTTCTAAAATAGACTTTTATAAACAATGTGGTGTGATTAACCCACAAAATGCCAACACGGCTTATTTTGGCGATACAGATGGAAGAGTAGGCGCTGTACTTTATGCATTGCTCGTTTCAGGGCATATAGGCATCAGGGAAAAGGGTTGGAGTTTATTATGTGAATTATTAAAACACGAAAACATGGCTTCATCTGCATACATACATAAAAATAATAAATTGCTCTACAATTTATTAAATACGAGAGACATGATATTGAATGAGTTGCATCAACATGTTTTTTTAAAGGACGATGCGATAACCCCTTGTATCTTCCTTGGGGATCATACAGGCGATAGATTTAGTACTATTTTTGGTGATAAATATATCCTTACTTTGCTAAATTCTATGCGAAATATGGAGGGTAATAAAGATAGCCGTATTAATAAAAATGTCATCGTTCTGGCTAGAAATCATGAAATCAATTTTAATGGTAACTATACTGCATGACTAGAAAATTATAAACTCTCTGCCGGTGATACGTATAACTTAATTAAAACGCTCGATGTTTGTCATTATGACTCAGAAAGGAAAGTTTTAACCAGTCATCACGGAATAATAAGAGATGAAGAAAAAAATGTTATTGTCTCGGTGCTTTGCAGGTTCCATTTAATCAGATGAAAAATCCTACTGATCCTGAGGAATTAGCCAATATTTTTAATAAAAAACATAAAGAACACATGGATGATCCTCTGTTCCATCTAATCCGAAGCAATACTTTGAAACCCACACCTGTATATGCTAATTATTTTGATAACACTACTGATTTCAGACCAGCACGTAAACGTATCTTCATATATGGGGAGACACTCAAAGGTGAAGACCCCAGCAAATACATTAGACAAAAATATGGGCATCATGGGGTCGGGGTAGATCAGAATCAACAATTTGATAATGGTATTATGGGGCTAAATTCCCTGAAGGAAGCACGTGATAAAAATAATAAAATAATTTATTCCTCAGGGCTTAGTTGTTTTCAATCTCATTAAAACTCCATGAATACGGTGGTATGTCTTTTTAATCCTGCCAGTATTTCATAGGTTTTCTTAATCGATTGTAGAGGCATGTTCTGATGACGCCTTTACAATCTTTAGGGACTTTCTCTGCTATGAGATAAGAAATTTCATATTATGCTTTAAGGCTGAATGATTTGTGCAAAATATAATTATTTTTCCATCGAACATGAGGTGTATGTCATAAGATTAAATGTTAACTATGCATTCCTCGCGGTGAATTATATGAGGTAAAAGATGAAAATTGGAACTGTGGCAGGCACTAACGACAGTACAACGACAATCGCAACAAATGATATGGTGCAAGAGCATGTTACTAACTTCACTAAAGAACTGTTTGGGTATATTGCAAATGGTATAGGTGATGATATATCAAGTATTGCCAGGACAATGCTCGGTGAAGTTGTGGAAAAAATTGATGATTGGCAAATAGAACGTTTCCAACAATCTATTCGAGATGACAAAATATCATTTACCATACAAACGAATCATTCAGAAAAATATAGTATGCTATCGGACATGCGCGCTCATATTCTACGTAGGGATAATAATTATCAGTTTATTGTGACAATTAATAGTAAAAATTACGGCTGCTATCTTGATAATACCGATATTAATTGGTGCAGCATTGTTTATTTACTTAATAATATGACAGTAAATGATGATGCTAATGATGTTGCAGTTACTGAGTCGTACAAACCCGTCTGGGACTGGAAAATATCGCAATTCAATGTATCTGATATTAAATTCGAAACAATGATAAACCCCCAGTTCGCTGACAGAACCTATTTCTCCAATTGTTCACCTGTTGATCCCACAAGTACCAGACCAACCTATTTTGGCGATACCGATGGCTCAGTCGGTGCAGTTTTGTACGCGCTTTTTGCAACGGGACATTTGAGAATCATGGCTGAAGGAGAAAATTTCCTTAGCCAGTTGCTTAATATAGAAGATGAAGTTCTCAACGTATTGCTAAGGGAGAACTTTAATGAGCAACTTGACACTAATGTTAATACAATAATCAGTATTCTGAACAGAAGAGATATAGTTTTAGAAAGTCTTCAGCCTTATTTAGTTATTAATAAAGACGCTGTGACGCCATGTACGTTTCTTGGCGACCAAACCGGCGATCGATTTAGTAATATCTGTGGCGATCAATTTATCATCGATTTGTTAAAACGCATAATGAGTATCAATGAAAATGTTCATGTATTAGCTGGAAATCATGAAACGAATTGCAATGGTAACTATATGCAGAACTTCACGCGCATGAAACCACTTGATGAGGATACCTACGCTGGGATAAAAGATTATCCTGTATGTTTCTATGGCCCCAAATACAAAATAATGGCAAATCATCATGGGATAACTTTTGATGATCAGCGAAAACGTTACATTATAGGACCGATAACAGTCTCTAGTGATGAAATGACCAATGCTCTCGAACCGGTCGAATTAGCGGCAATTATCAATAAAAAGCACCATGCTGTAATTAATGGCAAAAAGTTTAAAAATAGCCGGGCTATCTCTTGTCGATCCTTTAATCGTTATTTTTCTGTTTCGACAGATTACAGACCTAAACTTGAAGCACTATTAGCATGCTCACAAATGTTAGGTATAAATCAAGTTGTTGCACATAACGGTAATGGTGGAAGAGAATGTATAGGTGAAACGGGGACAGTTTTAGGTCTTAACGCCCGTGACAGTAAACATGCTGGAAGAATGTTCAGCATGCATAATTGCCAAATTAACCCTGGTGCAGGGCCTGAGATAACCACTCCCTGGAAGTCTTACCAGCATGAAAAAAACAGAAATGGACTTATGCCTTTGATTAGAAGGCGCACAATGTTACAGCTCTGAACCATAGACAACATGAATATTAATGTTACTATCTGGTTGAGACTGTTGATAAAACGTAAAAAGGAATGCTCTGTTCCTGCAACTGAACAGGCGTGAAACGCGATCCAACAGGATGGATACCGTTTTGTCAGCCAGTTTTATAGATCACACTTATGAGTATGCGTGTTTCATTTACGGCCAGGAATGCTGATGATGACAACATTACTACCCGTTTTCACTAAGCCTTCCCCGTTGGCGCTCAATGCTCTGCGCGCTGGTCGTATTTGTCGTTTCCTTCTTATCCCGGATGGAAGAATCCGCTGAACGTCGTTCGGCGGCAGTTGTAACACGCGTCGTTTGCTTACAGGGATTATGGCGGGCCGATTATGGATAAGAGTAAGCGCCATCTGGCGTGGTGGGTTGTCGGGGCACTGGCGGTGGCTGCCGTCGTGGCGTGGTGGCTGTTGCGCCCGGCGGGTGTGCCGGAAGGCTTTGCTGTCAGCAATGGGCGCATTGAAGCGACGGAAGTGGATATCGCCAGCAAAATTGCCGGGCGTATCGACACCATTCTGGTGAAAGAAGGCCAGTTTGTTCGCGAAGGTGAAGTGCTGGCGAAGATGGATACTCGCGTGTTGCAGGAACAGCGACTGGAAGCCATCGCGCAAATCAAAGAGGCACAAAGCGCCGTTGCCGCCGCGCAGGCTTTGCTGGAGCAACGACAAAGCGAAACTCGCGCCGCGCAGTCGCTGGTTAATCAACGCCAGGCAGAACTGGACTCCGTAGCAAAACGTCATATGCGTTCCCGTTCACTGGCCCAACGAGGGGCTATTTCTGCGCAACAGCTGGATGACGACCGCGCCGCCGCTGAGAGCGCCCGAGCTGCGCTGGAATCGGCAAAAGCTCAGGTTTCTGCTTCTAAAGCCGCTATAGAGGCGGCACGTACCAATATCATTCAGGCGCAAACCCGCGTCGAAGCGGCACAAGCCACTGAACGGCGCATTGCCGCAGATATCGATGACAGCGAACTGAAAGCCCCGCGTGACGGACGCGTGCAGTATCGGGTTGCCGAGCCAGGGGAAGTGCTGGCGGCAGGCGGTCGGGTGCTGAATATGGTCGATCTCAGCGACGTCTATATGACCTTCTTCCTGCCAACCGAACAGGCGGGCACGCTGAAACTGGGTGGTGAAGCCCGGCTGATCCTCGATGCCGCGCCAGATCTGCGTATTCCGGCGACCATCAGTTTTGTCGCCAGTGTCGCCCAGTTCACGCCAAAAACCGTCGAAACCAGCGATGAACGGCTGAAACTGATGTTCCGCGTCAAAGCGCGTATCCCACCGGAATTACTCCAGCAGCATCTGGAATATGTCAAAACCGGTTTACCGGGCGTAGCGTGGGTGCGGGTGAATGAAGAACTTCCGTGGCCTGACGACCTCGTGGTGAGGTTGCCGCAATGACGCATCTGGAACTGGTTCCCGTCCCGCCTGTCGCGCAACTGGCGGGCGTGAGCCAGCATTATGGAAAAACCGTTGCGCTGAACAATATTACTCTCGATATTCCGGCCCGCTGTATGGTCGGGCTGATTGGTCCGGATGGCGTCGGGAAGTCGAGCTTATTGTCGTTGATTTCCGGTGCCCGCGTCATTGAGCAGGGCAATGTGATGGTGCTGGGCGGCGATATGCGCGACCCGAGGCATCGCCGCGACGTCTGCCCGCGCATCGCCTGGATGCCGCAGGGGCTGGGCAAAAACCTCTACCACACCTTGTCGGTGTATGAAAACGTCGATTTTTTCGCTCGCCTGTTCGGTCACGACAAAGCGGAGCGGGAAGTGCGAATTAATGAGCTGCTGACCAGCACGGGGTTAGCACCGTTTCGCGATCGTCCGGCAGGGAAACTCTCCGGCGGGATGAAGCAAAAACTTGGGCTGTGCTGCGCGTTAATCCACGACCCGGAACTGTTGATCCTTGATGAGCCAACAACGGGGGTTGACCCGCTCTCCCGCGCCCAGTTCTGGGATCTGATCGACAGTATTCGTCAGCGGCAGAGCAATATGAGCGTGCTGGTCGCCACCGCCTATATGGAAGAGGCCGAACGCTTCGACTGGCTGGTAGCGATGAATGCCGGAGAAGTGCTGGCAACTGGCAGCGCCGAAGAGCTACGGCAGCAAACGCAAAGCGCTACGCTGGAAGAAGCATTTATAAATCTGTTACCGCAAGCGCAACGCCAGGCGCATCAGGCGGTAGTGATCCCACCGTATCAACCTGAAAACGCAGAGATTGCCATCGAAGCGCGCGATCTGACCATGCGTTTTGGTTCCTTCGTTGCCGTTGATCACGTTAATTTCCGCATTCCACGCGGGGAGATTTTTGGATTCCTTGGTTCGAACGGCTGCGGTAAATCCACCACCATGAAAATGCTCACCGGACTGCTGCCCGCCAGCGAAGGTGAGGCGTGGCTGTTCGGGCAACCGGTTGATCCAAAAGATATCGATACCCGCCGTCGGGTGGGCTATATGTCGCAGGCGTTTTCGCTCTATAACGAACTCACCGTGCGGCAAAACCTTGAGTTACATGCCCGTTTGTTTCACATCCCGGAAGCGGAAATTCCCGCAAGAGTGGCTGAAATGAGCGAGCGTTTTAAGCTCAACGACGTTGAAGATATTCTGCCGGAGTCATTGCCGCTCGGCATTCGCCAGCGGCTTTCGCTGGCGGTGGCGGTGATTCATCGCCCGGAGATGTTAATCCTCGATGAGCCTACTTCTGGTGTCGATCCGGTGGCGAGGGATATGTTCTGGCAGTTGATGGTCGATCTCTCGCGCCAGGACAAAGTGACTATCTTCATCTCCACCCACTTCATGAACGAAGCGGAACGTTGCGACCGCATCTCACTGATGCACGCCGGAAAAGTGCTTGCCAGCGGTACACCGCAGGAACTGGTTGAGAAACGCGGAGCCGCCAGTCTGGAAGAGGCATTTATCGCCTATTTGCAGGAAGCGGCAGGACAGAGCAACGAAGCCGAAGCGCCGCCCGTGATACACGACACCACCCACGCGCCGCGTCAGGGATTTAGCCTGCGCCGTCTGTTTAGCTACAGCCGCCGCGAAGCACTGGAACTGCGACGCGATCCGGTACGTTCGACGCTGGCGCTGATGGGAACAGTGATCCTGATGCTGATAATGGGTTACGGCATCAGTATGGATGTGGAAAACCTGCGCTTTGCGGTGCTCGACCGCGACCAGACCGTCAGTAGCCAGGCGTGGACGCTCAATCTCTCCGGTTCCCGTTACTTTATCGAACAGCCGCCGCTCACCAGTTATGACGAGCTTGATCGTCGGATGCGTGCGGGCGATATAACGGTGGCAATTGAGATCCCTCCCAATTTCGGGCGCGATATCGCGCGTGGTACGCCTGTGGAACTCGGCGTCTGGATCGACGGAGCGATGCCGAGCCGTGCCGAAACGGTAAAAGGTTACGTGCAGGCAATGCACCAGAGCTGGCTACAGGATGTGGCGAGCCGACAATCCACACCCGCCAGCCAAAGCGGGCTGATGAATATTGAGACGCGCTATCGCTATAACCCGGACGTAAAAAGCCTGCCAGCGATTGTTCCGGCGGTGATCCCGCTTCTGCTGATGATGATCCCGTCAATGCTAAGCGCCCTTAGCGTGGTGCGGGAAAAAGAGCTTGGGTCGATTATCAACCTTTACGTGACCCCCACCACGCGTAGTGAATTTTTGCTTGGTAAACAGTTGCCATACATCGCGCTGGGGATGCTGAACTTTTTCCTGCTCTGCGGCCTGTCGGTGTTTGTGTTTGGCGTACCGCATAAAGGCAGTTTCCTGACGCTCACCCTGGCGGCGCTGCTGTATATCATCATTGCCACCGGAATGGGGCTGCTGATCTCCACCTTTATGAAAAGCCAGATTGCCGCCATTTTCGGAACGGCGATTATCACGTTGATCCCGGCGACACAGTTTTCCGGGATGATCGATCCGGTAGCTTCGCTGGAAGGGCCTGGACGTTGGATCGGCGAGGTTTACCCGACCAGTCATTTTCTGACTATCGCCCGCGGAACGTTCTCGAAAGCGCTGGATCTGACTGATTTGTGGCAACTTTTTATCCCGTTGCTGATAGCCATCCCGCTGGTGATGGGCTTAAGTATCCTGCTGCTGAAAAAACAGGAGGGATGATGCGCCATTTACGCAATATTTTTAATCTGGGTATCAAAGAGTTGCGCAGTCTGCTCGGTGATAAAGCGATGCTGACGCTGATTGTCTTCTCGTTTACGGTGTCGGTGTATTCGTCAGCGACCGTTACGCCAGGATCGTTGAACCTCGCGCCGATCGCCATTGCCGATATGGATCAATCGCAGTTATCGAACCGGATCGTTAACAGCTTCTATCGCCCGTGGTTTTTGCCACCGGAGATGATCACCGCCGATGAGATGGATGCCGGACTGGACGCCGGACGTTATACCTTTGCGATAAATATTCCGCCTAATTTTCAGCGTGATGTCCTCGCCGGACGCCAGCCGGATATTCAGGTGAACGTCGATGCCACGCGCATGAGCCAGGCATTTACCGGCAATGGGTATATCCAGAATATTATCAACGGTGAAGTGAACAGCTTTGTCGCGCGCTACCGTGATAACAGCGAACCGTTGGTATCGCTGGAAACCCGGATGCGCTTTAACCCGAACCTTGATCCCGCGTGGTTTGGCGGGGTGATGGCAATCATCAACAACATTACCATGCTGGCGATTGTATTGACCGGATCGGCGCTGATCCGCGAGCGTGAACACGGCACGGTGGAACACTTGTTGGTGATGCCGATAACGCCGTTTGAGATCATGATGGCAAAGGTCTGGTCGATGGGGCTGGTGGTGCTGGTGGTGTCGGGATTATCACTGGTGCTGATGGTGAAAGGCGTGCTGGGTGTACCGATTGAAGGCTCGATCCCGCTGTTTATGCTGGGCGTGGCGCTCAGTCTGTTTGCCACCACGTCAATCGGCATTTTTATGGGGACGATAGCGCGTTCAATGCCGCAACTGGGGCTGCTGGTGATTCTGGTGCTGCTGCCGCTGCAAATGCTTTCCGGTGGATCCACGCCGCGCGAAAGTATGCCGCAGATGGTGCAGGACATTATGCTGACCATGCCGACGACACACTTTGTTAGCCTCGCGCAGGCCATTCTCTACCGGGGTGCCGGATTCGAAATCGTCTGGCCGCAGTTCCTGACGCTGATGGCAATTGGCGGCGCGTTTTTCACCATCGCGCTGCTGCGATTCAGGAAGACGATTGGGACAATGGCGTAAGGAAGGGAAACTTGACTTCATACTGTGATGTCATACTATTGATGTCATAAAGTGAAGTCATAAGGACATGCCATGAGAACCAAGGTACAGGCTTTACGGAAGAAACAAAAAAATACATTGGATCAAATATTTAAAACTCCTGTTCCTCAAGGGATCAAGTGGTCTGATATAGAGTCACTGGTTAAAGCATTAGGCGGAGAAATTAAGGAAGGAAGAGGTTCGCGTTGTAAGTTCATACTAAATATGAGCGTTGCGTGTTTCCATCGGCCTCATCCGTCGCCAGATACCGATAAAGGCGCTGTAGAAAGCGTGCGTGACTGGTTACTAAGTATAGGGGTAAAACCATGATCAAACTGAAGACGCCAAACTCTATGGAGATTGCCGGGCAACCTGCAGTTATCACTTACGTGCCAGAACTGAATGCATTTCGTGGCAAATTCCTGGGCTTGTCAGGTTATTGTGATTTTGTCTCTGACAGCATTCAGGGGCTGCAAAAAGAAGGGGAACTTTCCCTGCTAGAGTATCTTGAGGATTGTAAAGCTGCGGGTATTGAGCCGTATGCGCGTACAGAAAAGATTAAGACCTTTACGTTACGCTATCCAGAATCGCTGAGTGAACGCCTTAATAATGCGGCTGCGCAGCAACAAGTCTCTGTTAATACCTATATTATTGAAACACTGAATGAGCGTTTGAATCATTTATAACTTATAGCGGCCCAACAATTTCTGTTGCGCCGCTATATTTTTGTGGCTCTTAAGATGCCTTTCTAACCAACCGATGCCCCTCATTCATCATCAGGATTTTGCTATACACATCTTCCTCGACGGCGTTTTTTGCTGATGCCATGACTCGTGCCAGATTCGCCTCGTTGTGATTATTCACATACGCTTTGCCGACGGCGGTGATAAACGCTTTGCGCAGATCGCTGGCGATATTTACTTTAGCGACGCGATAATTAACAAAGCTGCGTAATATCTCCGGGGCGATACCGGAGCCGCCGTGAATAACCAACGGCACCGGACAGACTTCGGCAATGCGCTTCAGCAGGGGGATATCGATACGCGGTATATCGTCCAGGCCATGAATGTTGCCAATAGAAACTGCCAGCATGTCGCAACCGGTACGCTCGACAAAGGTCTTCACCTTTTCCGGTTCCGTTTTGCAATCGGCTTCGCTGACATGATCATCTTCTTTGCCGAGAATCGCCCCCAGCTCCGCTTCAACCGGTACACCATAGGATTTACAGAAATCGACAGCTTCCTGGGTGAAAGCGATATTCTCTTCAAAAGAGAATGCGGCACCGTCAATCATGACCGAGGTAAAGCCCGCGCGCACCGCCTGTTTCACATCCTCCAGAGTTTTCCCGTGATCCAGATGAAGACTGACCGGAACATCCATTTTATCGGCGTGACGTTTCACGATTTCATAAATGTAATCGTATCCCGAGAGTTGTGCATTGGTTGGCGCAATCTGAATGAAGTTGGGTAATCCCGAACGCTCAATAGCGTTTAAAATTGAAATTGTCGTCTCCAGATTGGTGGTATTAAATGCGCCCGCTAATACCCGTTTTTCCTGAATGCGGTCGAGCAGTATCCGTCCATTAACTAATGGCATATTGAAAACCTCATCTTTTAATATCAGTTAATTATTCAGCTTCACCGAAGCGGTCGCGAAATAAGTCGGTGAGAGTCTGTATGGCCTCGTTTTCATCATCACCGTCGCAGCGTATTTCCACCGTTTTTCCGCCTTTTATTCCGGCGCGCATAATATTCATCATGCTGGTGGCATTAATATCATTACCCTCATAGTGCAGCGTCACTTTACAGCTATATTTTTTGGCGGCTTTCGCCAGACAGGCCGCCGGACGTGCATGCAGGCCAGTACTGTTTCTGACCTCCACGGTTTTATTCAACATAGTGTTCCTCCCGATGATGTAATGGCATCACGCCTTCTTGTTGTAATTTCAACTGATACCAGCTTTTCCATTTGTGCTGATAACGCTGTAATTGATGGTATCTCGCCCGATTCGGTAACAAACGTTGGGCTATAGCGACTGGCGGCGGTGGAATATCCGGTGCGGCGGTTAATAATGCTCCGACAGAAACCGCCTCGTTAAATGCAATTGCTTCAACCGGACGCTGTAAAATATCCGCCTTTAATTGCAGCCAAAGAGGATTATGGGTTGCCGGACCGATCACTTTTAACGCGCTGGTGCCAGGCACGTTAAAACAGGCGAAGCAGTTGGCAAATTCCATGGTTAATCCCAGTGATACGCTGGCAATTAACATGTCGATACTTAACGTATCGCCAAGCCCATAAAATAATCCACGGGTATGGCGATTTTTATAGGGCGAACCCGAACCGCGAAGATGTGGAATAAAGACGGGAATGTCATCGAGCAACCAATTCCCCGCCAGATAATCAGCATGTCCGCGAGTAAGTGATGCGGCGATCTCCTCATCGGTTAGCCGGAACGTGTTGCGCAGCCACTCCAGCGCGAAACCGCCCACGGGCAGCGACGCAAACAGGGTGAACTGGTTGGCAAGTGAGTAACAGCCGTTTGCCAGCTTGTCACGTTTGGCCTGTTCATCCAGCGTCGGTTGTGTATCCAGTTGCAGAATGCCTTCCGTGGTCCCCGTCGAGTTAAGGATATCGCCTGGCATCATCTGCAACGCTCGCGCACCCACCATATGGTCATGTCCGGCCAGCGTCACGCTGACCGGTTGCGAGAACCCAAGCGTCTTGCAAAGTGACTCGCTGACCCATCCGGCGTGCTCGCCTGGCTGCACCAATGGCGCAAATGCCGTACAGGGAACGTGTAACAACGCCGCCGCTTTCGCTGACCATTCGCCTTTGCGCACGTCCAGACACAGCGTGCGGCTGGCTAAGGTGATATCCGTGCGCTGTTCGCCAGTCAGCCGCCAGAGCAGCACTTCCGGCGCATGTAGCCAGCGCAGGCCGCGGCGATTACGCAGCGGGTAATGTTCCAGCAACCAGCGCATTTTGAAGGCAGAGTAATTGCTGTGTAGTGGTAGACCGCAGATGTCATAAAGTGCTGCACTGTCTGCCTCGCTAAGCGTTGCCAGATACTCTTCACCGCGACGGTCATACCATGCCAGCATTGGCGTCAGGATCTCGCCATGCTCGTCAAGGAACACGCCTGATTCGCCAAAACTGGCAATGCTGATCCGTCTGACTGGCAGCGGCGAAGCGGCGTTCAGTTGCGCTATCGCCTGGCGGACCTCCTGCCAGAGGGCGTCGATATCGAAATCGACATCGCCCTGTGGGGAGATCTGCTTTGCCGTCACGAATTTATGCGCGCCCAACGTCGTTGCGTCCAGGCAGGAAAAGCAGGTGACTTTGCAATTGGTGGTGCCAATATCGATAACGATAGCTGCGCTGTTATCAGGCATAAACCGTGCTCCGCGTTATTCGGAAAATGCCATACAGTACCAGGGCGATAACCGGCACCAGACCAATGGCGATGATATTGCCGTTGAAGATTTCCAGCAGCCAGAAGCGGAACGGGTTACCGCCATCAAGGAAACTGGAAACCTGGCCGCTGGAGCCTTCGGCAAATTTGAAGTTAACGTCTTTCGCCATGCCGGTAATAAACGGTGCGATTTTAGTCGCAATCCACAGGTCGGCAATAATCACCGGGATCGCCGCCAGAACGGTGCGGAAAATATTGCCACGGCTGGCTAAAGCAATCATCGACGCCATTACCGCCAGGTTGGCAAGGTCGCCAAGCGGCAGGACTTCATTACCCGGAAGGACAAACGCGATAAAGACCGAGATAGGCGTCAGCAGCAGGGCGGTGGAGATAATCGCCGGGTTACCTACGGCAACGGCGATATCCAGGCCGATATAGAGATCGTCACGGTCAGGGTATTTGGCATTGAGATACTTTTTAATGGCTTCAGACAGCGGTAATAAACCTTCCATCAGGATGCGTACCATGCGTGGCAGGATGAACATCACACCGCCAATGCTGATGCCAAGCAGCAACACTTTTTTGAAATCGTATCCTGCAATCACGCCGAGCAGTATGCCCAGAATAGTGCCAACCATCATCGGTTCGCCGAAGATGCCAAACTTTTTCTGTACGGTTTCCGGGTCGATATGAATACGATTGAGGCCGGGGATATGGTCGATGATTTTGTCGACCAGCAGACCGACCGGGAAGAACACCACCGAAGAGAGCGTCGGCAATGAGATCCCTTCCAGTCCAAAGTATTTTTGTACCAGTGGCGCAGACCAGTCGGCGAGTTTAAGTACTACCACCGCAGCAATCGCCGCCGCCAGCAAACCAAAGAACAGGCTGCCGGTGCTGTAATAAACCAACGTACCAGCAAGGGCAAAATGCCAGTAGTTCCACATATCTACGTCAACGGTACGGGTTTTATTTAACGCCAGCATCGCCACGTTAATCAGAATGGTCAGGGGGATAACAAACGGGGCAATTGGCGAACCCCATGTAATAGCGGAAAGCGGCGGCCAGCCTAAATCTACCACCGGTAAATTAATTCCGGTGCGTTCAACCATCGCCTGGGCCGCTGGCCCGACATTGCTGGTCAGAATATCGAAAATGGCATAAATACCGACAAAACCAATGCCGACTGTTAATGACGAACGTAAGGCTTTAGCGGGTTTTACTTTAAAACAGAGAGCAAGAATAAATAACACCAACGGCAACATTACCGTCGGGCCAAATCCCAATATATATTGCACAATATTATAGAGGGTATGCGCGATATCGTTCATAATAAACCTCTTTTTCAGGCGAGAGCGCACCTCGCGTTAGCGCCTGATGGAGTGGGTTGAAATTAATTATTATTAATTAATTTTTAAGGATCGAAACAATTTGCGCCAGTACTTTCTCTTCGCCAATACCGGTAATAATCGGCAAGCCGTTAACTACCGGGACGTCGAGTTCATAAGGCACTTTAGTCGTTGAGACTACCAGTGCTACGCCATCAGTATTTCCAGGTAAAGAGGCAACGTTGGTTTGGGAATAATTGACGTTAAGACCGTGCTCTTTACAATATTCCATGACTTTTTCTGTTACCGCCGTGGATGTGGCAATACCCGTGGCGCAGACAAATAAAATGGTTTGACTCATATTTCACCTCGTTCTTTCATTTTGTTTAAGATTACTGTGTGTATTTCTGTTGTTTCCATCGCAAGCAGGGCTTGCATAAAGGGCGTATCCTGAATCATTTCCATAATCCAGCCCAGGGCATTTAATTGTTTATTACTTTCGCTTAAGGCGAGCAAAAAAATCACCCTGACAGGTACGGGGTCAGGATCGCCGCCCATATCGGCAAACTCTACCGGTTCCGGCAGGATGCCGACGGCAATTGCATTGTGCCTGACATGTTTATGGTCCGTGTGCGGAATAGCGACGCACGGTGGTTCGGTAGGCAGCCCCGTTGGGTACGTCGCCTCACGTTTCAGTACGTGATCGGCAAAATCAGGGACGACCAGCTCGGCGGCAACCAACGGTTGCGCTAACTGACGGATGATCTGTTCAACGCTTAACCCTGCCGGAAGTCGTTGAATATAATTTTCCTGAAAATGTATGCCTTGCATTTTATTCCTCTTAAAAAAGTGTACTTAACTCACTTCCCGCCGTTGCAGTACGGTGCCAAGATAATATTTATTTCCTTTTAACCAGACGTTGCCAAACTCAATGGGTAATCCTCGGGAGAAAAAGACTAACTGCTCCAGATGCAAAACGGGTGCGTCTTCACTGATATCTAAAAAATGACCACGTTCATTACCAATTAATCGCGCGGCATAGCGACTTTCCGAGTAACGAATTTTTCTTTGCGACAAACTTTCTATTGTTGGAAATAAATTGTGTTGATTAAAATCGATTTCCGCAATACCGGGGCATAGCTCAATATTGATACGGTTCTCTATCAGCATCGCTTTTTCATCACCAATTGAGCGTAAGCGTTCAAGGTAAAGAATATCCTGACCGGGCGTTATTCTTAATTTCTCTGCCACATAACGATTAGCCGATTCAATCCGTGACGTAATAACTTCAGTGGTAAAATGTATTTTCTGGCTTTCCAGCGATTCCGCGAATGACAATAATCCTTCACCTAACGGATATGCCACGTTCTCTTTTTTGACAAATGTTCCCTTACCCTGGACCTGTATTAACACGCCTTCTTTTACCAGTTGGGCGACCGCTTTTTTAACGGTTCCCCGACTCACTTCCAGCATATCCATAATCTGGTATTCCGAAGGAATGCGATCGTCTTCCACCAGATCTCCGGTATAAATACTTTCTCTTATCCACTCCACCACTTGTTGATAGAGCGGTATTTGTGACGACTTACTTAATGATTTCATGGCGCGCACCTGAACATTTACAGTTGTCTATGGACAATCATGGACAACTTCAAGCGTATAGTAGGTGAACGGGAGAAAAAGAGGATCGAAGCGTCTCACATTTTGAGGGACCAAATCGTGATCAAAAAAATGTGACGTGAGTCGATATTTGTCAGAAGTTTACTGCGCCGTAAGGAAATAACGGCGCGTTGGTCGGTGTTAATCTTCCTTCGGCAAGCACTGCAAATGCCCGTGCCGCACGCCGCGCTGGGCGATAACGTCATCGGCAAAATGCTGCACGTCGCCCATATCACCTTTCAGCACGGCGATTTCCAGACAGTCGTCGTGATTGATATGCACATGCAGCGTGGCGACGGAGAGATCGTGGTGATGGTGCTGGGTGGAGACAATGCGGCTGGCTAAGTCGCGTTTTTCGTGTTCATACACATAGGAGAGCACCGCGAAACCTTGCGTGCCGTGCTGCTGAGTGGCCTCCTGGGCCAGGGCGCTACGCAGAATATCGCGGATAGCTTCGGAACGGTTGTTATAACCACGACGCTGGCTCAGGCTGTCCAGCGTCTCCAGTAAATCGTCATCAAGCGTGATGGTGACTCGTTGCATTTGCGTTAAACCTTTTCTGTGGTGCGACGGCGCACGGGGAATGCGGGTAATACCGCGTTTTGTAGCACACGTCCGGCGTCAGAGGAAAAGGTTAATTTATCTCCCACCACCTGGGTTTCGACGATTTGTCCGTTGTCCATCACCATCACCCGCTGACAGAAGCGTTCCACCAGGCGTAAGTCGTGGGTGATGAACAGGCAGGCGGTGCCAAACTGTTGTTGTAGCTTTTTCAGCAGGCGAATGACGCCCGCCTGTAACACGAGATCAAGGTTAGAAACCGCTTCATCCAGAATCAGTAGTTTCGGTTCGACCGCCAGCGCGCGAGCCAGGCAGACGCGCTGGAGCTGGCCGCCGCTTAACTGCGGTGGGCGTTTGTCGAGAACGCTGTCATCGAGATCGACCGCCTTCAGCATTTCGCTGGCGCGCGCCAGTTGTTCGGATTTTTTCAGTGATAGCAGGTGGCGCATCGGTTCACGCAGGATCTCGCGCACGGTTTTGCGCGGATTCACGGCGCTGATGGAGTCCTGAAATACCATCTGAATATCGCGGCGGAACGCTTTACGCTGGGCGCGATTGAGTTTCGCCAGCGGTTCGCCGCGCCAGCTAATATTCCCTTGTGAGGGAGACTCTAAGCCTACCAGCAGCCGCGCGAGGGTGCTTTTTCCGCAGCCGCTGCGTCCCAGCAGGGCGACGGTTTCGCCGCTTTTCAGGGTCAGGGAAACGTTATTCAGCACCGCCTGATGTTGATGTTTTCCGCTAAATCCACCGTGGGCATAGTGATGGGAAAGGCCGCAGACGTTAAGTAAGGTCATGATGCCAGCTCCATACCGTAGAGGGCGAGATGAGCGGAAACCAGGCTGCGCGTCACCGTATGTTTGGGGGCGTTAAACAGCGTTTCTACATCGCCCTGTTCGACAATTTTACCTTGTGACATCACCGCCACGTCATCCGCCAGACGCGCCACAACGCCCATATCATGGGTGACCAGCAGCATTCCCGGCGCTTGTTTTTGCATAATGCTTTCCAGCAGATCGAGGATGCGCGCCTGTGCTACCACGTCGAGGTCGGTGGTCGGTTCATCGGCGATGATAAACGGTGATTCACACAGCACCGCCATCGCAATCATCATGCGCTGCAACATGCCGCCGCTCATCTCGAACGGGTACAGCTTCAGCACGCGCGCGGCGTTTTCCAGCCCCACCGCTTCTATGGCAGCGGTAAGCGTAGCGTCATCGGCGGGTTTCCCTAACGCCAGGCAGGTTTCCCGCGCGTGGGTGTGCATGGTGTGCAGTGGATTAAAGGCGCTGCGCGGGTTCTGCATGATGGTGGCAATTTTGATGCCGCGCAGGGCGCAAGGCGAAACCGGTTTGCCATCGGCTAAAATTTCCCCCGCCGTCTGGCGAACGCCAGCGGGCAAAATGCCCAGCGTCGCGGCGCAGGTTAATGATTTCCCGCTGCCGCTACCGCCGACTAACGCCAGCACGCGCCCGCGTTGCAGGGTTAACGATACACCGTGTACCAGCGGCTGCGCGGCCTGTAGCGCGATATTACGTAGTTCAATCTGTTGCGGCATTAGTGTGCGTGCTCCGTCACCAGATGAGGATCCAGATGATCGCGCAGTGCGTCACCCACCAGGTTAAAGGCCATCACGCTGATAAACAGCGCCAGCCCCGGCCAGAACATTTGCAGCGGCTGGGTCCAGATATACTGGCGCGCGTCGTTAATCATCACGCCCCATTCGGCGGTCGGCGCGGTCACACCGAGGCCAAGGAAAGACATCCCCGCGACGTGCAGCATCATATGGCCGATATCCAGCGTTGCCAGCACCAGCAGCGAAGGGATCACCGCGCCTGCCAGATGATCGACAAACACCCGCACATGGCCCGCACCGGAAAGCCGTGACGCCAGCACAAACTCGCGTTGGCGTAGTGAAATCACCAGGCTGCGCACCATGCGTGCATACCACGCCCAGTGCGACAGGGCGATGGCGATAATTACGTTGGTCAGCCCGGTGCCGAGCACGCCAACCATAAAGAACGACAGAATCGAGGTCGGGAAGGTCATAAACATATCGGCGACGCGCATGGTGGCCTGATCAACGCGTCCGCCAATCAGTCCGGCGCTGCCGCCAATCACCAGCCCTAATGTCAGCACCAGCAGCAGGCAGGCCATTACCGAACCGAGCGACACGCGGGTCGCCGCCATCAGCCGCGAGAAAATATCACGCCCTAAGTGATCGGTGCCCAGCCAGTGCTGCGCATTCGGCGAAAGCAGGCGCGACGGCAGATCAATAGCCTGAGGGTCATACGGCAGCCACCACTGGCTGGTAAGCGCAATCAGCGCCAGCAGGGCGATAATGATCAGCGCCAGGCGTACCGACCAGCGGGAAGAGAGGAAAAAGTTCACGCGTGCGCTCCTTCATGACGACGAATGCGCGGGTCCAGCGCGGCGTTGAGCAAATCGACAATCAAATTACAGACCACAAAAACCACCACCATCATCAGCGTAAAGCACTGGATCACCGGATAGTCACGGTTAAAAATCGCCGACACCGCATAGCGCCCGACGCCCGGCCAGGCAAAGATGTTTTCGATAATCATCGTCCCGCCGATCAGTTCGCCGATGTGCATCCCCACGGCGGTGATCATCGGCAGCGAGGCATTGCGCAGGATGTGGCGACGTTCGGTCTGTTTGTCGTTCAGGCCGCGCAGACGCGCCCAGGTGACGTGACGCTGACCGGCGACGTCCAGCATACTGGCGCGCAGTAAACGCGCGTTAATCGCCAGCGACATAAAGGCAATGGAAACCGCAGGCAAAATGATGTGCTGCCAGCCGCCGTAACCCATCGCGGGTAGCCATTGCAGATACACCGAAAACGCCATCACCAGTAAAAACGCCAGCCAGAAGTTAGGCATCGACACGCCAAGAAACGCGATGAAACGTACGGCGAAATCCGGCAGACGGTCGCGGTGGCGCGCCGCCCAGATACCGAGCGGTACGGAAGTGAGCAGAATTAATACCAGCGCCGCACCTGCAAGTTCCAGCGTGGCGGGCAGGAAGTTCAGCATATCGTCCAGTACCGGGCGTTGGCTGGCGAATGAGATACCAAAGTCAAGATGCAGCGCCTTCCACAACCAGGTGCCGTACTGGACGTACAGCGGCTGATCCAGTCCCAGCATGGTGCGGGTAGAGGCCAGCATCTCCGGCGTCGGCGGCAGGTTAGACAGACGCAAATAATCGAGCGCCGGGTCGCCGGTACCGAGGCGCAGCATCAGAAAAATGATCACCGAGGCGGCGAGCACCATCGGGATCAGCAGCAGAAAGCGGCGTAATACGTAACGCAACATTAAGGTTTCACCGGTTTAATCTGTTCGAACGGAATTTCGGTGGCGATCGGCGCGTAGGGGATGTTACCCAGCTCCGGTTTTGATACCACCATCATCGAGATGTAGCTGATAGGCAGATAAACCGCCTCGTCATGCAGACGGGTCAGAATGTCGCGATACAGCGCCTGACGTTGCGTTTCGTCATGGGTCGCCAGCACTTCGCCGATCTCTTTATCAATCAGCGGCTTGTCGGCTAATCCTTGCTGTGCCTGGAAGTCAGCGTGCGACGGTACGCGCATTGAACTCAGGAAGGCGTGTGGATCGTATGGCGCGCCCCAGGTGCGGTGGAAAATCATGCCAAAACGACCGTCGCGCTGACGAGCATAGATACTGCTCTCTTCTTCGCCAATCAGCGAGACATCTGCGCCAATCTGGCGCATATCAGCCTGAATGATTTCCGCCATCGATTTGCTTAACGCATCGGTGCCGATGAACGACAGTTCAATGCGCAGCGGCTGACCATTTTTCTCGCGGATGTCTTTGCCCGCAGGCAGCGTCCAACCGGCTTTTTCCAGCAACTCTTTCGCTTTCTGCGGATCGTACTGGCGCGGTTTCAGGCCGAGATTAGCGTAAGGCACAGAAGGGGCAAACAGGGTGTCGGCGACCTGCTGGGTGCCATATAACGCGTTATCAATCAGCGATTTTTTGTTTACCGCGTAATTAAGAGCTTCACGTACTGCCAGCTCGTTGGTGGGGGCTTTGGCGGTATTGAGCGCCAGCATCACGGTTTCGATCGGCTGTGACAGTTGGGTGTGGTAAGCCGGATTCTGGCTAAAGCGGGCGAAGGTATCGAGCGGTAATAACCCTTCGTTTCCGTACAGCAGGTCGATATCGCCAGTTTCAAACGCCACCGCGCGGGTAGTCGGGTCCGGGATGACGTTAAAGGTGATCTTTTTAATCGCTGGCTTTTCGCCCCAGTAGTTTTCGTTACGGACGAAGACATCGTACTGATTCAGTTTCGATTCCTGCAAAATCCACGGTCCGGTGCCAATCGGCGCTTTAATTCCGTTCATGGTTTCATGGTTTTTAAACTGCGAGGGAGCGATAAAACGGAAAGGACGGGGCAGGGCCAGTTCTTGCAGGAAAGGATAGTAGGCGCTTTTCAGGGTAATTTGCAGCTCTGTTTTACTGAGTGCTTTAACATCAACAATCTGGTTTGCCAGCTCCAGCCAGGCGTGACGTTGACGGTTATCGAGCACTGCGCGGAAGTTTTCTGCCGCCGCCTCGGCATCGAACGGTTCACCGTTGGAGAATTTCACGTCATCACGCAGGGTGAAGGTCCAGGTTTTACCATCTTCTGAATGAGTCCAGCTTTTTGCCAGCCACGGGATCACCGAACCGTCTGCCTGATATTTCACCAATGGTTCATAAACCATGCTCTGGGCGAACATCTGGTTAGGCGTGTAAAGGTGCGGGTTTAGTGGCCCGACATTCACCGGCCAGGCGGTGGTGATTTCATCTGGTGCAGCGGCATGGACGATAAAAGACGCACAAGCCAGCAGCGCAAATAGAGTGCGGCGGAGTGTGGAGAGCATGGTAACCCCAATGGATTAAAATAGATGGCGGAAATAAGTATGACGATTTTAAGTATTCGTCATACTGATTACCTGTTCTGGATCAATAGATGGGCAGTCGGGTGGGCGGATCAGTTAACTGAATCGATCCATTGCACACTGTCGGCGGTGAGCGTAAAGGGGGTGGGGGTGCAGATCGCCAGGCTTAAATTTTCAAGCTGACAATGGCTGACTGACAGCGAGGAGTGATAGGTGCTGTCTACGCTGACGATTTGCCAGGCGCTGCCGCCACGCTGTTTAACGATGGCTTCTTTGCGCGTCCAGATGCGCCAGAACATTTCCAGTTGCTGATCAGGATGCACGGCGTCCATCTCAGCGTGTTCCCCGAGGCTGAATACGGCGTTCGCCAGCCAGCGCCAGTTGGCGCGCGGGCGAATCACTTCGATATCGCAGCCGACTTCGCCTTCATCACTCAACAGCAGAGCGATATCGTCACCGCTATGGCTTAAGTTGAACCATAGCGGCGTTTCCGGCGCGAATGCAGGTTTGCCTTGTTCGCCATAGATGATCTCCGGTAGCGGGGAAAGCGTGTGCGAAAGCAATGCACGCCCCGCCAGCCAGCGTTCGCGTCGTGGACCTTGCGGTGCTTGCTCGCGTAAACCCGGTGGCAGTGGAGCTGCGCTTAAGGTCGAAACTTTCCCCAGAACTATCCGATACATATCAGGGCCAACGTTTAATGGAAAATGAAAGTGCGTATCGTATCACTTGTCGCCTCATCCCGGTAACCGACTTTTCGGTCTGCCCGGCCCCAGTAAAATCGCCAGTTTGCTGCCACCTTTCGTCGTTTCCATCCAGATTTTACACACGCTGGTTAATGGCACCGAAAGTAGCATCCCTACCGGGCCGAGCAGCCATCCCCAGATTAACAATGAAAGAAATACCACCATGGTGGACATCCCCAGGCGATGGCCCATCATCCGTGGCTCTAAAATATTGCCGATGACCATATGGACAACTAAAAACAATGCGCCGACCAGAATACATTCGTAAATACCATTAAACAGCAGCACCTGAATCATTGGCGGTACGGCGGAAATTACCGCGCCGATATTGGGCACGTAGTTAAGCAAAAACGCCAGTACTGCCCACATCAGCGCAAACTGTACCCCCATCAGCTCCAGCCCCAGCCAGACGATGACACCTGTCCATAAACTGAGTAGCGTCTTCAATGCAAGATAGTGCGAAACGCCTTTAAGTGCGCGGTGTAATCCCGCGATGTGAATCTGTGGATTATTCAGCGCAAAACGCATTTTGTAAGGGACGTGGCGCACTTCAAACAGCATAAAAACTACGGTCATCACCAGCAAAAGCACGCTCGCCATTGCCCCGGAAAGCCCGGTCATTAGCGCTGTGGTGAAGGTAACCACTTTTTCCGAGTCCATCCGCTGCAGCATTCGCTCCGGCGACATATGCAAATTAAGAAAAGGCAACATCTCCTGCAATTTAAAAAGTTTGCGCGTCAGCTCCTTATTAAACTTCGGCAGCATAGAGATAAATTCGTTAAACGATGCCGCCAGTACGCCGACCAGCGCGGTTAGTGCGATCAGCATCACCACCACTACAATCGTAATGGCAACGGGGCGTTGTACTCCCCGACGAATAAACCAGGTGACGAGCGGGTTGAGGACGATGGCAAAAAACAGCGCCAGTAACAGCTGCACAATGATATCTGCCGCTGCGTGAATGCCCGCGAGGATCACTACCAGCGAGGCCAGCTTGAGCAGAATGTGCATGCCCGTTTTATCGGGTTGAGGGGTTTCCATTGGGGCTTCCTTGTGACTTTTTGTATTAAGTGTAGCGGGAGTCACGCCAGCAATATTCTGATTCTTACTGCTGATTTTCACGTCAGCACATGGTAAAAATGAAACACTGTTGTAAAAATGTGGTGATCCTCATGCCCGAACCCGTAGCCGAACCCGCGCTAAACGGATTGCGCCTGAATTTGCGCATTGTCTCCATTGTCATGTTTAACTTCGCCAGCTACCTCACCATCGGGTTGCCGCTCGCTGTATTACCGGGCTATGTCCATGATGTGATGGGCTTTAGCGCTTTCTGGGCAGGATTGGTTATCAGCCTGCAATATTTCGCCACCTTGCTGAGCCGCCCTCATGCCGGACGTTATGCCGATTTGCTGGGACCCAAAAAGATTGTCGTCTTCGGTTTATGCGGCTGCTTTTTGAGCGGTCTGGGGTATCTGACGGCAGGATTAACCGCCAGTCTGCCTGTCATCAGCCTGTTATTACTTTGCCTGGGGCGCGTCATCCTTGGGATTGGGCAAAGTTTTGCCGGAACGGGATCGACCCTGTGGGGCGTTGGCGTGGTTGGCTCGCTGCATATCGGGCGGGTGATTTCGTGGAACGGCATTGTCACTTACGGGGCGATGGCGATGGGTGCGCCGTTAGGCGTCGTGTTTTATCACTGGGGCGGCTTGCAGGCGTTAGCGTTAATCATTATGGGCGTGGCGCTGGTGGCCATTTTGTTGGCGATCCCGCGTCCGACGGTAAAAGCCAGTAAAGGCAAACCGCTGCCGTTTCGCGCGGTGCTTGGGAGCGTCTGGCTGTACGGTATGGCGCTGGCACTGGCTTCCGCCGGATTTGGCGTCATCGCCACCTTTATCACGCTGTTTTATGACGCTAAAGGTTGGGACGGTGCGGCTTTCGCGCTGACGCTGTTTAGCTGTGCGTTTGTCGGTACGCGTTTGTTATTCCCTAACGGCATTAACCGTATCGGTGGCTTAAACGTAGCGATGATTTGCTTTAGCGTTGAGATAATCGGCCTGCTACTGGTTGGCGTGGCGACTATGCCGTGGATGGCGAAAATCGGCGTCTTACTGGCGGGGGCCGGGTTTTCGCTGGTGTTCCCGGCATTGGGTGTAGTGGCGGTAAAAGCGGTTCCGCAGCAAAATCAGGGGGCGGCGCTGGCAACTTACACCGTATTTATGGATTTATCGCTTGGCGTGACTGGACCACTGGCTGGGCTGGTGATGAGCTGGGCGGGCGTACCGGTGATTTATCTGGCGGCGGCGGGACTGGTCGCAATCGCGTTATTACTGACGTGGCGATTAAAAAAACGGCCTCCGGAACACGTCCCTGAGGCCGCCTCATCATCTTAAAACTTACTGAATAACCAGCGTATTAATGATGTTTTCTGCGGTGGTCTGCGCTTTTTGCTGATCGTCAGCGGGCAGCGTAATTTGCATGGTCAGCAGTTGATTACCCACGTTACCCAGAATAACGGAAGAGTACGCCGTCTGGCCTTTCGCGGAGATAATACTGTCTAACTGCTGCATTTTGTGACCTTTCAGCTCAATGGCTTTATTGGTTACCACTTGCAGCTGCGGATCGCGGCTACGTTGCTGATCTTCCAGACGCTTCGCCAGCACCGCCAGATCTTCTTTCGGATCATCGCCCATGATGACGATGACTGCTTTCTGCCCGGTGGCGTCGGACCAGACATGCATGTTATTGGCCTGCGTTCCCAGCTTACCGCTCTGGTCGGTCATATCCGCTGGCAGCGAGAAACTTAACTTGCCATCAAGCAGGTTGACGGGATTCCCGGTAGCGTTACTTTCCGCGACCGAACCCTGCGCCGTAGCGTTAGTGTCTTTATCATCACAGGCCGCAAGCCCCATAACCAGCAGGCCAATTCCGACATATTTAACCAGATTGCGCATTGACTTCTTCCTTTCGATAAACGGCCATAACGGCTCATTCATCCATCTTATCACAACTCTGATAACGAACCTTTAACTCGCCTGCAAAGCGTTGATTTCGGATTTATCTGCCAGTCTTTTCAACAGCATATTGAGTAATACGCCATACATTGGCAGGAAGAAAACGATACTGATTAACACTTTGAAACAGTAATCGACCAGCGCGATTTCCATCCAGTGTTCAGCCATAAAGGCATCCGGGCTACGCCAGAAGGCAATGAAGAAAAAGGCCAGCGTGTCACTGACGTTACCGAACAGTGTGGACGCTGTCGGTGCCAGCCACCAGCGGCGACTTTGACGCAGGCGGTTAAAAACGTGCACGTCGAGGATTTGCCCCAGCGCGTAGGCCATGAAACTGGCGGTGGCGATACGGGCGACAAACAGGTTGAAGTGGGCGAGTGCGCCGAATCCCTGCCATGAACCCATATAGAACAGCGACGAGATGACATAGGAGATTAATAACGCAGGGATCATTACCGCGAAGATAATGCGTCGGGCCAGCGGTGCGCCAAAAATACGCACGGTCAGGTCGGTCGCGAGAAAGATAAACGGAAAACTAAACGCGCCCCAGGTGGTATGAAAACCAAAAATGGAGACCGGAAGCTGGACCAGATAGTTACTGGAGGTGATCACCAGCAGATGAAATAACGATAACCAGAACAACGCCTTATAGCGTTGAGTTTGCGAGAAAACGTTCATATTGTACCTTTTTGATTAACCATTGGGGTGAGGGAACCCAATACGTACGACACGTCTGTTATCTTAACATAATAACGTGCTTACCCTTTTTTCGAGCCGCCGCATGATACTGCTTTACGTTGACAATGCAATGGTTAATTTTCACGCAATCGTTAACCTGGTTTGCTTACGGACTCACAGGGCGTAAACTAGCGCCGTTTTTTTAAGTGATGAGAAGAAAATGACCGATCTCTTTTCCAGCCCTGACCACACACTCGACGCGCTTGGCCTGCGCTGCCCGGAACCGGTGATGATGGTGCGCAAAACCGTGCGCAATATGCAGCCTGGCGAAACTTTACTGATTATCGCCGACGATCCGGCGACGACCCGCGATATTCCTGGGTTTTGTACCTTTATGGAACACGAACTGGTTGCGAAAGAGACGGATGGACTGCCTTATCGTTATTTGATTCGTAAAGGCGGTTGATGGGGAAAGATTGGCTTCGATGCCGCCTTTTCCCCTCACCCTAACCCTCTCCCCAGAGGAGCGAGGGGACCGATCGCGCTCAATGTTGCGATCGGTTTGCCTTATCTCCTGCGCAACAATCTTAACGCATTCGCTGTTACCAGCACGGTCGCACCGGTATCTGCCAGCACCGCCAGCCATAGTCCGGTCATCCCTAGCAGCGTGGTGACGAGGAAGATCCCTTTCAGCCCCAGCGCAATAGTGATGTTCTGGCGGATATTGGCGTGAGTGGCGCGTGCCAGTTCAATCATTTGCACCAGGCCGCGCAGGTGGTTATGGGTTAATGCTGCGTCGGCGGTTTCCAGCGCCACGTCTGTGCCACTGCCCATTGCAATCCCAATGGCGGCAGCTTTCATCGCTGGCGCGTCGTTAATACCATCACCGACCATCGCCAGGGGCGCATGTTGATTCAGCTTGGTCACCGCTTTGACTTTATCTTCCGGCAATAGGCCCGCTTTAAACTCCAGCCCCAGCTCCCCGGCAATTGCCGCCGCTGCGCGTGGATTATCGCCGGTGAGGATCACTCCTTTAACCCCCAGCGCGTTCAGTTCACTGATGGCAGTTGCTGCGTCGGCGCGCAGGGTATCCTGCAATGCAATGATACCCAGCACGTCATCATTACGTACTACCAGCACAACCGTTTGCCCGGCGCTTTCCAGTTCATTAATCAAACCAGCAAATGCATCAGCGGGATGTTTCCCGGCAGCGCAAATCAATACGCGCTCACCGTTAACCTGCGCTTCAATGCCAGACCCGACCAGCGCCCGCTGTGATTCGGCGGTGGGAATGGCGAGTTCAGCAACCTGTGCTTCGCGTACGATGGCCTGCGCCAGTGGATGCGTCGCGCCTTGCTCGACCGCCGCCGCCAGTGTCAGCAGTTCAGATTCACTAATACCCGTTGCCGGATGAATCGCGGTAACGCGCGGTTTACCGACGGTCAGCGTACCGGTTTTATCAAACGCCACCTGAGTAACACGACCCAGCTGTTCCAGCGCCGCTCCGCCTTTAATCAACGCCCCACGACGCGCTGCCGCCGCCAGCCCGGAGGTAATCGCCGCAGGCGTGGAGATAACTAACGCACACGGGCAGCCAATCAGCAGCAGCGTCAGCCCTTTATAAATCCACTCCTGCCAGCTGGCGGCAAACAGCAGCGGTGGCACCAGCGTCACCAGCAGGGCGACGGCCATAATCGCTGGCGTATAAATACGGCTGAAACGGTCGATAAACCGCTCAATGGGGGCGCGGCGCTCTTCGGCTTCTTCGATCAGTTTCAGAATCCGGTCAATGGCGCTGGCACCCGGTTCTGACAGCACTTCCAGCGTTACCAGACGGTCTACGCTGGTGGCTCCTGCAGGAACTTTATCGCCCGTCGCGCGCTCCACCGGAATGGATTCTCCGGTCAGGGCGCTTTCATCAAAACTGGCAAACGGTGAGAGCAGTTTACCGTCGGCAGGCAAACGCCCACCTGCGGCGACTTCAATCACATCGCCAGGCCGCAGGCTGTTAATCGCCACCTCTTCCCGCTCACCGTTACGCAGGCGCGTGGCGGTTTCTGGTTTCAGCGCCATTAACGCGCTAACGCCCTGACGCGCGCGGCTGGCGGCCCAGCCTTCCAGTCGTTCACCAATCAAAAACAGCAGCAACACCATCGCAGCTTCAGCCGTTGCGCCAATAAACAGTGCACCAATAGCGGCTACGCTCATTAAGGTTTCAATGGCGAAGTAGCTGCCGGATTTGATCAGCCGTAATGCCTGACGAGCAATCGGGTACAGCCCAACCAGCGTGGTCGCGATAAACGCCAGTTGCCCGAACGGATGATTAAATTGCTCCAGACCCCAGCTGATTGCCATCATCACGATTAGCGTAATCAGCGGCAGATTCTCTTTCAGGCGCGATGCTTGTGGCTCGTCGGCGGCCTGCTCATCGCGCAGGGAATAGCCCGCTTTTTGCACCGCAGATTCAACCTGGGCACGGATGTCATTGTCGGCATCGACCACCAGTTTTTCGGTGGCGAACAGTACCTGCACCTGATTCACACCTGCAAGCTGGCGCACGGCATTTTCTACCTTGCGCGCACAGGCGGCGCAGTCCATGCCGCTGACTTTCCAGCTATAGCGGGTGCCGGAGACGTTTTCAGAGAGCGTTGGCGAGCTGGAACATGCGCCGTCGCAGCAACAGTCGTTGGCGTTCTGTACCGTGGTTAGCGGTTTGAACGCAGCAAATTGAGGGGCTTTCTTGCCGTGATTGTCAGGAGTCGACATGGCATCCTCCGGTTAAGTTTTTTCTCATTAACCGAAGGATACACTCTGGAGTCGACTCCAGAGTCAAGTTTTATCAGAGATACAGCGAGCGGACGATGAGGAAATGACCGGCAAAGTAGCAGGCCGCAGCAATCGCGTTATCTGCCCGGAAGCGGCGGCGATAGTGGCTACCCAGCCAGACAAAGTTACTGATAAACAGCAATGAAGCGCCAACAAACGCAGAGAGTGCCGGAGCGGTCGGACGGAAGAACCACAGTTCACCTGCCAGCCACACCATCACCAGCGTCATGCCGATAAACGTGCAGATAGGCCAACGATACTCTTCCAGCCGCGTCCAGATAATCGCCAGTAACAGCGCGCCCAGAACCAGCAACACCAGTGGCAGAGGCCAGAAGAAAGAGAGCGTCATCTGACTGGCGAAATAGATGGTGTACAGCAGGTGCGAGAGGAAAAACGCGCCGATGGCGTACATCAGACGTTGACGTGGCAACAGGGTTAGCGCATCGCCCAGCAGTGAGGCGCACAGCCCTGCCAGCACCAGATAGCTAATGGCGTCGAACATCGGCGCTTGCCAGGCCAGTAACAGCAGGAGAAGAAGGGTTAACGGTTTAAACACCCAGCGTTGCCAGGTTGGCCCACGATACGATGCATCCACAGATAGCCATGCGGAAAGACAGACAGCGATAAACGACCAAAGCATCTTAGTTCCTTGAATTCGTTATTTTTTCGTAAGCGGAATGCCTACGGTCTTGCTTCCAGTTTAGTGGCGAGGGTGGACGGATGACAACACCATAACTGGCAGGGTATGCTTATTTCCGCATTTTCCGATGAGGGATAAAGATGAGCAAACCACCTCTTTTCTTTATTGTTATCATTGGCTTAATTGTCGTCGCCGCATCGTTTCGTTTTATGCAACAGCGACGGGAAAAAGCTGATAATGATATGGCTCCGCTCCAGCAAAAGCTGGTGGTGGTGAGCAACAAGCGGGAAAAACCGATTAACGATCGCCGTTCGCGCCAGCAGGAAGTGACTCCGGCAGGCACCAGTATGCGCTATGAGGCAAGCTTCAAACCGCAAAGCGGAGGAATGGAGCAGACGTTTCGCCTCGACGCCCAGCAGTACCACGCCCTGACAGTGGGCGATAAAGGTACGCTGAGCTATAAAGGAACGCGCTTTGTCAGCTTTGTAGGCGAACAATAAGGTTATTTTTTAACTTTAAATTTCTTCTGCCAGACCAGCAGTTCAAACACGCCGAAAAGGAAAATCCGCACCTTTTCGGCGGTGGTCATCTGCGGGCCATCTTTCGGTAAAGTGGATTTCAATAGCGCCAGCTGCATACCATGCATCAGCACGGTAAAAATCAGCGCCACGTTAACGAAAATATTCAGCGGGCGCGGGAAGGGATGCACCAGATTGAGGATTAAAAATCCCCAAACGCAGAGCATTAACAAACGACCAATATTAATCAGCATCACTTTCTCCTTGTGCTTCGCGTTGATACAGCCGATAAGCCACCTGACCCGCCACTTTTTCCCGATGTAATGACCAGTTTGCCGGAACAGTGGGCAGACCGTTTTCGACTTCGCTTTCGACATAAATCAGGGCTTCGTCAGCCAGCCAGCCGTTATCTTCCAGTAAATTTATCGTCTCTTCTAACAAGCCACGGCGGAACGGTGGATCGACAAACACGATATTATGCGGTGTGCCTTTTTGCGCCAGGAATGACATTGCGTTGCTGTTCACCACGCGTGCATTGCCTGCTTTTAGTGTCGCCAGATTCTTAATTAACTGCTGAGAAACTGCGCGATCCATCTCAATCAACGTGGCCCCCGCAGCGTAGCGCGATAACGCTTCCAGCCCCAGCGCGCCGCTCCCGGCGAAGCAATCCAGACATTGGGCGTCAACAATGACCGGAGCCAGCCAGTTAAACAACGTTTCGCGTACGCGGTCGGTGGTGGGGCGCAGACCTGGGCTATCAGGAACCGGGAGTTTACGGCCTCGCCACTGCCCGCCAATAATGCGGATTTGGCCGCTGCCGGAATGATTCGGTTTTTTCATGATAAATTGCTCAATCCGCCAGATAACACATACTTGCAGGCGGTGATGTGAATTAAGTTAAGTGATAGACTATTTCATCATTTTTTTAGCTGCTATGTACATAGCGTTAACGCTGTGCCATGAAGCAACAGCGAGGAGTGTAGTCGCAAATGGCGAAAGAAAAAAAACGTGGCTTTTTTTCCTGGCTGGGCTTTGGTCAAAAAGAGCAGACCCCGGAAAAAGAGACAGAAGTTCAGAATGAACAACCGGTTGTAGAAGAAATCGTTCAGGCGCAAGAGCCTGTGAAGGCTTCTGAACAAGCCGTCGAAGAGCAGCCGCAGGCGCATACTGAAGCCGAGGCGGAAACTTTTGCTGCCGACGTTGTGGAAGTCACTGAACAGGTTGCTGAAAGTGAAAAAGCGCAGCCTGAAGCGGAAGTCGTTGCACAGCCGGAACCGGTCGTAGAAGAAACGCCGGAGCCAGTGGCTATCGAGCGTGAAGAGCTGCCGTTGCCGGAAGACGTCAACGCCGAAGAGGTTTCGCCAGAAGAGTGGCAGGCTGAAGCGGAAACCGTAGAGATTGTCGAAGCGGCGGAAGAAGAAGCGGCTAAAGAAGAAATCACCGACGAAGAGCTGGAAGCACAGGCGCTGGCTGCCGAAGCGGCAGAAGAGGCGGTGATGGTGGTTCCTCCGGTAGAAGAGCAGCCGGTGGAAGAAATCGCTCAGGAGCAGGAAAAACCGACCAAAGAAGGTTTCTTCGCGCGCCTGAAACGCAGCCTGTTAAAAACCAAAGAAAATCTCGGTTCCGGATTTATCAGCCTGTTCCGCGGTAAAAAAATCGACGATGATCTGTTTGAAGAGCTGGAAGAACAGCTGTTGATCGCCGATGTGGGCGTGGAAACCACACGTAAAATCATCACCAATCTGACGGAAGGCGCATCCCGCAAGCAGCTTCGTGATGCCGAGGCCCTCTATGGCCTGCTGAAAGAAGAGATGGGCGAGATTCTGGCGAAAGTCGATGAGCCGCTGAATGTTGAAGGTAAAACGCCGTTCGTGATCCTGATGGTAGGCGTCAACGGTGTGGGTAAAACCACGACGATTGGTAAGCTGGCGCGTCAGTTTGAGCAGCAGGGTAAATCGGTGATGCTGGCGGCGGGCGATACTTTCCGTGCAGCAGCGGTTGAACAGCTTCAGGTCTGGGGGCAGCGCAACAATATTCCGGTGATTGCCCAGCATACCGGTGCGGATTCCGCCTCTGTTATCTTCGACGCCATTCAGGCCGCTAAAGCGCGTAATATCGACGTCCTGATTGCCGATACCGCCGGACGCCTGCAGAACAAATCGCACCTGATGGAAGAGTTGAAGAAAATCGTCCGCGTGATGAAGAAACTCGACGTTGAAGCGCCGCATGAAGTTATGCTGACTATCGATGCCAGCACCGGGCAGAACGCGGTAAGCCAGGCCAAACTGTTCCATGAAGCTGTTGGCTTAACCGGCATCACGCTAACGAAACTGGACGGCACGGCGAAAGGCGGGGTAATTTTCTCGGTGGCTGACCAGTTTGGTATCCCTATCCGCTACATTGGTGTCGGCGAACGTATTGAGGATTTGCGTCCGTTTAAGGCGGACGACTTTATAGAGGCACTTTTTGCCCGAGAGGATTAACAATGATTCGCTTTGAACATGTCAGCAAGGCTTATCTCGGTGGGAGACAGGCGCTGCAGGGCGTTACGTTCCATATGCAGCCGGGTGAGATGGCGTTTCTGACCGGTCATTCCGGCGCAGGGAAAAGTACCCTCCTGAAGCTGATCTGTGGGATTGAGCGGCCCAGCGCCGGGAAAATCTGGTTTAGCGGTCATGACATCACGCGTCTGAAAAACCGTGAAGTTCCGTTTCTGCGCCGCCAGATTGGCATGATTTTCCAGGATCACCATCTACTGATGGACCGTACTGTCTACGATAACGTGGCGATCCCGCTGATTATCGCCGGTGCCAGCGGTGACGATATTCGTCGCCGGGTGTCGGCGGCGCTGGATAAAGTCGGGCTACTGGACAAAGCGAAGAACTTCCCTATTCAGCTTTCCGGCGGTGAACAACAGCGTGTTGGCATTGCCCGCGCGGTGGTGAACAAGCCCGCGGTACTGCTGGCGGACGAACCGACTGGTAACCTGGACGACGCGTTGTCGGAAGGGATTCTACGTCTGTTTGAAGAGTTTAACCGCGTTGGGGTAACCGTATTGATGGCAACGCACGACATCAACCTGATCTCGCGGCGTTCCTATCGCATGCTCACCCTGAGCGATGGTCACTTGCATGGAGGCGTGGGCCATGAATAAGCGCGATGCAATCAATCATATTCGGCAGTTTGGCGGGCGTCTGGATCGCTTCCGTAAATCGGTCGGCGGCTCAGGCGACGGCGGTCGTAACGCACCGAAACGCGCGAAATCCTCGCCAAAACCGGTAAATCGCAAAACCAACGTTTTCAACGAACAGGTGCGCTATGCCTTCCACGGCGCATTGCAGGATCTGAAAAGCAAACCGTTCGCCACGTTTTTAACGGTGATGGTTATCGCCATCTCCCTGACGCTGCCCAGCGTCTGTTATATGGTGTACAAAAACGTTAATCAGGCGGCGACGCAGTATTATCCGTCACCGCAAATCACTGTTTACTTGCAAAAAACGCTGGACGATGACGCCGCTGCGGGCGTGGTGGCACAGTTGCAGGCCGAGCAAGGCGTGGAGAAAGTGAACTATCTTTCTCGTGAAGACGCACTGGGCGAGTTCCGTAACTGGTCTGGTTTTGGTGGTGCGCTGGATATGCTGGAAGAAAACCCGCTTCCGGCAGTGGCGGTGGTGATCCCGAAACTCGATTTTCAGGGGACGGAATCACTCAATACGCTGCGTGATCGTATCACGCAGATTAACGGCATTGACGAAGTGCGGATGGATGACAGCTGGTTTGCCCGTCTGGCGGCGTTGACCGGGCTGGTCGGGCGCGTTTCGGCGATGATCGGCGTGTTGATGGTGGCGGCAGTGTTCCTCGTCATCGGCAACAGCGTACGTCTGAGCATCTTTGCTCGCCGTGACTCCATCAACGTGCAGAAACTGATTGGTGCGACGGATGGTTTCATCCTTCGCCCGTTCCTGTATGGTGGCGCACTGCTGGGATTTTCTGGCGCATTGTTGTCATTAATTTTGTCAGAAATTCTGGTGCTGCGATTGTCATCGGCGGTTGCGGAAGTGGCACAGGTTTTCGGAACGAAGTTTGATATCAATGGTTTATCGTTCGATGAATGCCTGCTATTGCTGCTGGTATGCTCGATGATTGGCTGGGTGGCAGCGTGGCTTGCCACGGTACAACATTTACGCCACTTTACGCCTGAATAATAAAAGCGTGTTATACTCTTT
>ULXB01001475.1_pt1 | contig 43813 bp, 37 predicted proteins | sample 1960901 | NCBI WGS metagenome assembly ULXB01 (sample SAMEA4835828, study PRJEB28245) | human gut metagenome | biome: gut microbiome; material: fecal sample | place: Denmark | collected 2008
GATGGAAATTCTGCCAACTCCATGCTTTCGGATCACTCGCAGCTTGTCCTCAGTAATGCTGTCCGGTCTTCCGGCTTCGATCGTATATTCTTTCAGATGTTCAAAGGAAAAATGTTCTTCCAGGAAACTCAAAACCCGGTCCATCTGCTGTGCACTCAGGGTTGTCGGCGTACCGCCTCCCATATAAATCGCATTAAGATGCTTTTCTTTTGAAACCTCTGCAATAAATGCAAGCTCTTTTAAAAGTGCATCTACATATTCATCCATCCGGTCCTGCCATTTTGCAACCGGATAAGAAGTAAAGGAGCAGTAACTGCAGGTTGTCGGGCAGAACGGAATTCCGATATAAAGACTGTATCCATTTTCATAATCCAGCTTGTCAAGCTGGGCTTTTTCCCGCTTTGCGATCTCGATACCAAGCATTGCTTTTTTCTCGCTTACCACATAGGTATCATGCATATACCGGATGATTTCTTCCTCAGAAGAACCTTCTTCCAGTCTTTCCATGATCATCTTTGTGGGGCGGACACCTGTCATATTCCCCCATGCATGTTCTTCTCCGGTCTTTTTGACCAAGGTCTGATATAATTTTTTATTGATATAACGCTTTTGTTCTCTTTTTTCGCTGATGTCTGCGATTTCAGCCTCCCTGCAATGAAAAAAGGTCCACCGGACCTTTTTATCACATGCCTGCTCTCCCAAATCCGGTTCCTCTTCTGCGGTCATCTCGATCAGAAGTTCCTGTTCTGGATCTACCTTCTGGCTGATCTCGGCATCAGGAAGAAATGACTTTACGATATGATACATGTCGTAGGTGAAACGTTCATTCTTACAGCTGATCCGAATCATTTCTCTGCTCCTCTATACATACGGGTTGTTCACTTTTTCGTTGCCAATCGTTGTTGCGCCCATATGTCCCGGGAATACCTTTGTTTCATCCGGAAGCAGGAACAGCTTTTCCTTGATCGAACGAATCAGTGCAGAAGTGCTGCTGGTTGCAAAATCACTTCTTCCGACTGAACAACAGAACAATGTATCTCCACTGAAAAGTACTCCCTCTTTTTCTACATAGTAGCATACGCCGCCCTGGGTATGTCCCGGTGTATGAATCACCCGGAAATCTTCTCCGATCAGATGAAGCACATCTCCATCATGGATCACGTCTCCACCCGGGTAGCTATAGCCATTTGTATATACCGTTGACTCATTCATAGACGGTGTGTGAAGAAGCTCCAGATCGGATTCTTCTACGTAAACCGGCATTTCTCCATACCGGTCGATCACTTTATCGATTCCCATGATATGATCAAAATGCGCATGAGTCAGAAGAATTGCCTTAATTACAAGCTCTTCCTCTTCGATATAACCGATCATCGCTTTTGACAGGTTTGCCGGATCAACGATCACGGTCTCTTTTGTTTCTTCATTAGTAACAATGTAACAATTGGTACTGATAATTCCTGTTACAAATTTTTCGATTTTCATTTCTTTTTACCCCACTGCTCGTTCTATATCCAGCACGCCGACGATCTGCCGGAGCTTTCCGATCACTTTTCCAAGCTCCTCTCTTCCCCGGACAATAAATCCGGCTTCGATTGTTGCTGTTCCCTGTTTGCTGGTTCTTACATTCATAGACTTCACATCAATATTCATCTCCGTGAATACCTTAGACATATCCATCAGAAGTCCCTGCCTGTCATTTGCATACATCTTGATCTCAGCCAGATAGCTTCCGGTATCTGTACCTTCCTCCGGTTTTTCCCATTCTGCCGGGATCAGACGCACCCTTTCCGCTTCTGACAGATGAATGATATTGACACAGTCCGTCCGGTGGATCGACATTCCGCGTCCGCGGGTGATAAAGCCAACGATCTCATCTCCCGGCACCGGATTGCAGCATCTGGAAAAACGCACTGCCATATCGTCGATTCCCTTGACCACGATACCACTCTTGGATCTGGTGATATGCACCTTGTTCTTTGCCGCTTCCGCAACCTTTTCCAGAACACTTTCGTTGGTCAGTTCTTTTCGGTGATCCTTACTGTATTCTTCTGCAAGACGGTTGACGATCTGCCCTTCCTTCAATCCGCCATGTCCAAGTGCTGCAAGGATTGAATCCCAGTCCTTAAAGCCGTACTTTTCCTGCACGATCTGCATATATTTCAGTTTCATCAGATCCGAGAGTACAAATCCTTTTGCCTTACAGTACGTGGCGAGCATTTCCTTACCACGTACAATATTTTCTTCTTTGAATTCTTTCTTAAACCACTGGTTGATCTTGTTCTTCGCCTGGGTACTCTTGACGATACTCAGCCAGTCACGGCTCGGTCCTTTGGAGTTCTGCGAAGTCAGGATCTCGATTCGATCCCCGTTCTGGATCTTGTAATCGATATTGACCAGCTTGCCATTGACTCTGGCACCTACCATCTTGTTGCCGACCGCAGTATGGATCGCATAGGCAAAGTCAACCGGCGTAGAACCGTTCGGCAGGTTCTTGACATCTCCGTTCGGTGTAAAGCAGTATACATCCTCTGCAAATAGATCCAGGTCTCCTTTCAGAAGATTAAGAAATTCCCGGTTGTCTGACATGTCTCGCTGCCATTCCAGGATCTGACGAAGCCAGCTCAGTTTCTCTTCTTCCTTCGCTTCAACGCTCTTCTTTCCATCTTCAGACTCTTTATATTTCCAGTGTGCCGCAATACCGTATTCAGCAGTTTTATGCATCTCTTTTGTACGGATCTGGATCTCAAACGGCTGACCGATCGAACTCATCAGAGTCGTATGCAGAGACTGGTACATATTTGCCTTCGGCATTGCGATATAATCTTTAAAACGTCCCGGTACCGGTGTATACATCTCATGGATAACTCCAAGCGCCGCATAACAGTCTTTTACAGAATCTACGATAATACGGACTGCAAACAGATCATAGATCTGATCCACCGTCTTATCCTGGTTCACCATCTTCTTATAAATGCTGAAGAAATGCTTCACACGTCCGTTCACTTCTGCATCAATGTTCGCATTCTTCATATGCGTGGAAACCTCATCCACGATCTGCTGGACAAACTCTTCCCTTTCCGTTTTTCTTGCATTGATCTGCTTTACCAGATCGTTAAAAACCTCCGGCTGGGAATATTTGAGCGCCAGGTCATCAAGCTCTGTCTTGATCTTGGAAATACCAAGCCGTTGTGCGATCGGAGCATAGATATCCATGGTTTCTTTTGCTTTTTCCAACTGCTTCTCCGGTCGCATATACTGCAGGGTACGCATATTGTGCAGACGGTCGGCAAGCTTGATGATGATAACACGGATATCTTTTGCCATCGCAAGGAACATCTTACGAAGATTCTCAGCCTGGACCTCCAGCTTATCCGCTGAATAGGAAAGCTGTCCCAGCTTTGTGACACCGTCTACCAGAAGAGCCACCTCATCTCCGAATTCCTGACGGATTTCTTCGTCCGTCATCACCGTGTCTTCTACCACATCATGAAGGATGCCGGCAACGATCGTCTCTTTGTCCATCTCCAGTTGTGCCAGAATGATTCCTACCCACAGAGGATGGATAATATACTCTTCTCCGGATTTCCGTGTCTGCCCTTTATGCGCATCTCTTGCAATATGATATGCTTTTTCGATCATAGAGACGTCCGCCGAAGGATGGTACTTTCTGACTCGCTCGATCAGACTTTTATAGAGCAGTTCCGGATTCTGATAATCTTCCACATCCTTTACCGCATGACCATCTACGATCTCCAGTTTTTTATGTGTTGGTTCGATCAGCATCTCCTGCTGGATTCCGATATCGTCTGCCATAGCCTTCCCTTCTTTCTCATTAGTTTCCCGGATACTGGATTACGGAATCTACTTTGTATCCTTTCAGTTTTTCCCGTCCTTTTAATCCCATCAGTTCGATCAGGCAGAGAACTTCTACAACCTCACCGCCAAGTCCTTCGATCAGTTTGATCATTGCTTCTGCCGTACCGCCTGTTGCCATCAGATCATCTACGATCACAACCTTGTCTCCCGGTTTGATCGAACGCTTGTGGATCTCGATCTCTGCACTTCCATATTCCAGATCATACTTGATCGATGCTGTCTCGCAAGGAAGCTTTCCTTTTTTACGGATCGGCACAAATGCTTTTTGCAGATTATATGCAATCGGCATTCCAAAAATAAATCCTCTGGACTCCGGTCCGATCACGATGTTGAAATCCATGCCTTCAAGCTTATCCTGCAATTCCCGAATAGAAAGCTGAAGCCCTTCCGGATCTTCAAGAATGCTGGTTACATCTCTGAAAATAATTCCTTTTTCCGGATAATCCGGAATGCTGACAACATATTCTTCAAGTTTTTTCATCTTTCTTCTCCACCTTACCTACAAATATATACAATATCTATTAGTATAGCATAAAATTGCTGTTTTTCAAATTATTTATAATTTTGGATCACAATCTGTGGCGTACGGACTCCCTGATACTCATTGATATCAGGATAATAGGTAAATGCCATAACAATTCCATGCCCATGTCCGCGCAGCAGACACTCACAGGCAATATCTCCAAATTTTTCACGCACATATTCCACAAAGGTATTCACATCTCCAAAATACATGGCATCCATCCTTGTACCGTGAAGATCCTTCACCTGCAACTTCAGCACATTTTTATTCTTGCCAAGGATTCTCGCACTTTCCACCTGTACCTGTCTTTCTGCAAAGACCGGACGTGCATTTCCTTTGCCAAATGGTTCCAGAACCGCAAGCTCTCCGATAAATTTTTCATTGACACATTCAAACGGGAGCTGCATATCTATGGCAATCTTTTCATTCAGATCCTCTGGTGTGATCCCGGATTTTTCGTTAATCTCCTTACGGAACTGTTCCAGATTCTCCTCCGGCATGGAGAGACCTGCCGCCATCTTATGCCCGCCAAATTTTGACAACAGATGCTTTACCCGGTTCAGTCCTTCATACATGTGCCAGGTCTCGATCGATCTTCCTGAGCCCTTTAAACCTTCCGCGCCCTTCGTCAGCACAAAGACCGGACGGTAATATTTTTCCCGGATCCTTCCTGCCACGATCCCGGCAAGGCTTTCATGACATTCCGGCAGGTAGACCACCAGCACGTCTGCATCCTTAAGTTCACTGTTCTCCACCTGGATAAACGCCTCTTCTACCGCCTGCGCCGTCATATCCTTCCGGCTGTCATTGAGTGCTTTCAGATCCCCTGCCAGCAGATCCGCCTCCGCCACTTTCCTTGCCTCCAGAAGCTCCAGGGCACGCTTTGCTGTATCCAGTCTTCCACTGGCATTCATACACGGACCGATCACAAATCCGATGTGATACGAAGACAGTTTATCTACATTCACACCAGTACATTCCATCAGCGCCTTCAGTCCCAGATTCTCCGTCCGTTTCAGCATATCCAGTCCCTGTTTAACGAAAATACGGTTTTCGTCCACCAGATCCATAACATCACCGATCGTTGCAATTGCCACATTTTCCATCAGATAATCTGCATCTTCCGCATCTTTTCCCATGGCTTCCATCAGAGCCTCCACCAGCTTGTAAGCAACCGCAGCCCCGCACAGCCCTTTGAACGGATAAGTACAGTCCTCCTGCTTCGGATCAACAACCGCATCTGCCTCCGGCAGAATATATCTTCGTCCCGCACCAATTTCCGTATACGGGACCTCATGATGATCCGTCACCACAATCGTCATTCCCATACTTTTTGCATAGGCGATCTCCTCTGCCGCCGCAATCCCGTTATCACAGGTAATGATCGTATCCACGTCGGCCTCCAGCGCCCGGTCGATCAGGTTCCGGTTCAGACCATACCCGTCCTTCATACGATCCGGAATGTCACTGTCCACATCAGCTCCGAGCATCCGGAATCCCTCCAGAAGAATATAGGTCGACTGGATTCCATCAATATCATAGTCTCCGATGATCCTGATTTTTGCATTTTCTTTTATCTTTTCTCCAAGAACCGCTACTGCCTTGTCCATATCCTTCATCAGCATTCCATCGTACAGATCGGCGATCGTACCGTTTAAATATTTCTCGATCGCATCATCCCCGATCACATCCCGGTTTCTTATCAGGGAAGCCACTCGCGGACTGATATGGAATTTCTCACTGATATGCTGAAAATCCGCTCCTTTTCTCAGAAGTACCCAGTTCTCCATTTTCTCTTTTCCTTTCTTTGGTAGTCAGATAATACAAAGATGCCGGAGGATTCTCCTCCGACACCTCATTTTCTGTCAGTTATTTCTTTTTCGCTGCTTTTTTGCCGCCGATTTTTGTTTTCATTACATACCATAATGCACCGGTGATACATACAGATGAATATCCGCCACCTGCAATACCAACCATAAGAGGTGCTGCAAATTCTTTAATAGAGCTTACACCCATGATATAAAGAACCGCTACCATGACAAATGTAGTAAATGTTGTGTAAATACTTCTTGTCAGTGTATAAGTGATACTTCTGTTTACAAGCGCTTTCAGATCATCGTTTCTCTTCATGACCCGAAGCTCTTCACGGATACGGTCGAAAATAACGATCGTCGCATTGATAGAATATCCAAGGATTGTCAGCATACATGCGATAAATGTATTACCGACAGATGTTCTTGCAAGTGCATAGAATGTAAGCACAAATAACAAATCGTGTAAAAGAGCAAGAACCGCACTTGATGCGAAACGTACATCTTTGAACCGGAACCAGATATAGATCAGCATACAGATCGCTGAAATGATAACTGCAATGATTGCATCCTGTCTCATCTCGGAGCTTACCGTAGAACTGATATTTTCTGCTGTAATTGTCGATGTGTCTACACCAAATTTATCAGCAAGCGCATTGTTAAGTGCTTCTCTTTCGTCAAGATTCAGCGTCTGTGTCTTGATGATGATCTGATTGCTGTCTTTTACTTTCTGTGCCTGTACATTGTGATCTCCGGTCACATCTTCTACAACCGGAACGATCTTTGAATCAATCTCTTTGATCGAGTAATCTTTATCAAATGTTACGGTTGTAGCCGTACCGCCCTTGAATTCCAGGCTGTAGTTCAGCGCACCTTCACCTTTTCCCGACTGGACTCCCATTGTTACAAAACCTGCTGCGATCACAGCAATTGATATTGCAAAGAAAATGGCTTTCTTTCCGAGGAAGTCGATAACTTTTCTTTCTTTTTTGAATTTCTTCGCATAAAATTTCACATCACGAAGACCAATCGCATACAGAGAGAAAATGATGATTCTAGTAATAACAAGTGCCGTAAACATTGACACAACAATACCAAGTGCCAGTGTCTGTGCAAATCCTTTCACAGAACCTGAACCCTTGAACCAGAGAATAGCTGCAGCGATCAGAGTTGTTACGTTACCGTCAACGATCGCAGACAGTGCTTTGTGGAAACCATTCTTCAGGGAAGTCTTAACACTGATACCTGTTGTCACTTCTTCACGCACACGGGCGAAAATGATAACGTTGGCATCGACTGCCATACCGATTCCAAGGATGATACCTGCAATTCCCGGAAGGGTAAGCGTGATATTAAATGCATTTAAAAGCACCAGGATCAGTCCTGTGTAGATCAGAAGTGCTAGACCTGCTGCAAGTCCCGGAATCAGATATACGAAGCACATAAATACGAAGATGATGGCAAGTCCGATGGCACCAGCCATTAAGCTTGTGCTGATTGCTTCTTCTCCGAGCTGTGCAGCTACTACATTAGAGCGAAGTTCTTCCAGTTCCAGAGAAAGTCCACCGATTCGGATGGTAGCTGCAAGATTGTCTGCTTCTTCATAGCTTGACATCCCTGTGATAACGGCTTCCCCGCCTTCGATCGCCTGATTAACTCTTGGTGAACTGATTGTCTGTCCATCATAAATAATGGAAATCTGTTTTCCTACATTTGCTGCTGTTGCTTCTGCAAATTTGGTTGTTCCTTCTTTGGTGAGCTGCAGAGCAACTACATATTCTTTATTCTTAGTCGTAGAGTTTTCCTGCGTCTGAGCCTCTGCATTTTTAACATCTGTTCCTTCAAGAACGGTGTTGCCATCTGCATCCTGAAATACCAGTGATCCTGGTTTGCCGAGTTCTTCCAGAACTTTATTGGCATCAGATACACCTGGGATCTCGATGTTGATCCGGTCGTCCCCTTCTTGATATACACTTGCTTCTGTACTGTACTGCTCTACACGCTTCTGTAACTTGTAGATCGTATCCTTCATATCTTCTGCTGAAGGATTCTTGTCTTTCGTCTGATAGGTAATGCTGACACCACCGGCAAGGTCAAGACCAAGATTGATATTTCTTGCGGAACCTGTGTGGGAGGAACCAAATCCCTGCCAGCAGGTAAATCCAAGAAGTCCTAAAAGTGCAGCAATCAGAACAAGGCTTACTATTCCTTTACTCTTCTTCATGTCCAAGTCCCTTTCTTAGTTTTCGTCTGCCATTGCAGCCTTTATCATAATCGCGCATTCTACGCGCTTACGTTCCATCTCACAGCCCAGATCATAAGAATCCTTTAATCCGTCTGCATACTTGTATGCGTTTGCCATACACCCGCCGCTGCAGTAGAATCTTGCAAAACATTTCTTGCATTTTTCTTTGGTATATACATTGCAGCAACGGAACTCATCTGCGATCTCCGGTCTTGTAATTCCTTCGTTTACATTTCCCATCAGGAAATTTTCATCACCTACAAACTGATGACACGGATAGAAATCTCCCCATGGTGTAACAGCAAGGTATTCTGTTCCCGAACCACATCCGGACAGACGTTTGTACAGACAAGGTCCTCCTTCCAGGTCGATCATAAAGTGGAAGAAATTGAATCCTTCTCCCTTTTTGTCTTTCTCAATGATATATCTTGCAAGCTTGTCATACTCATCAAAGATCTGCGGAAGATCTTCTTCACGGATTGCATACGGATCAGATTCATCCCCGACAACCGGTTCGATCGACATCTGCTTGAAGCCAAGCTCTGCAAAATGCTTTACATCCTCTGAAAAATCCAGATTGTTTCTGGTAAATGTTCCGCGGATATAGTAGCGCTCCTGATTACGTGAATCAGCAAGCTTCTGGAACTTTGGAACGATCAGATCATAGCTTCCCTTTCCGTTTCTGAAAGGACGCATTCTGTCATTTACTTCCTTACGTCCGTCAAGGCTGATGACCACGTTATCCATCTCTTTATTGATAAACTCCTGAATCTCATCATTCAGAAGTACACCATTCGTAGTTACAGTAAAACGGAAGTGCTTGTCATGAAGCTTCTCCTGTTCTCTTCCGTATGCGACCAGGTCTTTGACAACCTGCCAGTTCATCAGCGGCTCCCCGCCAAAGAAATCAACTTCCAGATTCCTTCTTGTTCCGGAATTGGCGATCAGGAAATCCAGGGCTTTCTTACCAACTTCATAAGTCATAAGCGCTCTTCTTCCATGATACTCTCCTTCTTCTGCAAAACAGTATTTGCAGGCAAGATTGCAGTCGTGTGCGATATGCAGGCAGAGTGCCTTCACAACCGTCTTACGCTTGATAACCTCCCCGATAAAAGGTTCATATGTATCAACAACAAAAAGCTGTCCGTTTGCAGTCAGCTCTGTCACATCATCCAATATATCTCTGAGTTCTTCTTCGGAATATTTCCCTTCCAGCTCATCTTTCAGCTGGTTCCATGTACTTTCTTCTTTCAGCGTCTGCACTGTCTGATTCTCGTTCATACGGTTCAGACATGCAATAACTTCGTACCCCGGCTCGTCCACTACATGAACGCATCCGCTGTTGACATCAAGTACAATATTATATCCATTGTTCTGGTACTGATGAATCACAACCGGTACCCCTTTCTATCCTTATTTTTCAAATTTTTCCTCATACGTCAAATGACAGCGGCTTTAAAGCCGCTGCCTGCTTGTCATACTTATTCACTACACTTACAAATATCTCTTATTTGCTGTGTTCGCAAGTCTGATTTCCTACTGTACAAGAAGTCTTGCATGCTGACTGACAGGATGTCTGGCATTCTCCGCATCCGCCCTTCTTTACTGTATTGTTCAGAGTCTGTGTATTCAATGTTTTAATGTGTTTCATTGTAATATCCTCCTTCTTTGCTCATTATGTGATACAGTATAGCACATTTTTCAGCTTACCGTCAACGCAAAAATCCAATCTAAAACAAATGACAAGAGGTATTTTCCCTAGAATTTGCTGCCTCCGCCACCGTGGGTTCTTCCTGATGAAGAAGTATGTGTACTGCTGCCGCCGGAAGAGCTCTTCTTTTCTTTCGCCGTTTTCGAAGTCGTTTCATAAAGGAACATATCTCTGCTTTCTGTAATATCCAGACTATCGTCTTTTACATAGCTGCCTGCTGCCGCCTGAAAACGAACCGTTTTAAGCTGTGCCTTCATCCTGCCGACAATGATAAGTGACAGAACAACTCCTACCCCAAGGGAGATCAGAATCCAGATTGGGGATAACGGCTCCTTTGGAAGACTTTTCCTGTCATACGGCTTTCCGTTTCTTGCCTGTGTAATGAATTCGTCACACAGCTCTGAAAAAGTCTGAAATGCCGAAAAATAATTTCCATCCTTCAGATCACTCGTCATTTCTTTTGAAATGTATTTGATCCCTGCATCGGTAAAAGCTGTGATTCCGTAACCACAGGTTGAAATATAACAGTCATTCTCTTCTCCCAGACTAATGAGAAGAAGGATTCCATCCTTATCCTGTCCATATCCGAAGTTTCCGTAATCATAAATATCATCGGCGTATTCTTGCACCGTTTTTTCATCCAGCGTATTTGTTGTCGCAATGACAACATCCATTTTCTGTCGGATACTCAGTTCATCAAGTATGTCATTTAATTTTGCTTCCTCACTATCCGTCATAAGTCCCGCCATGTCCTGCACACGACAATAATCATTTGCAAATCCTTCTGCATCTTCGGCTGAAACTGAAAACGTCATCCCCAGGCAAAGGGCCAGAACAAGCAGAAGTGATATTATTTTCTTTTTCATTCCGTCACCCCCCTAAAACAGTCCGAGAAAGTGCAGAAGTGTTGCTGCACCGTAGGTTACTGCCGTGAACGTGGTCGCCAGCATCAGTGTCCAACGAGTTGCTGCCGCCTTATCTACCGGCAGATCGCCGACGAATTTTCCGGTCTGTCCGTTCATTGCAAATGTATATTTGTTACCATTCCATGTGGTATTTAAAAGCCACACCGGATATAAAGCATACTTGGCTTTTCCGCCATGGAACTGTACACTGGTATTTTCAGCTACTACAGTATCGTAACCAATGACTGTTTCGGCAAATGCCTGCTCCGTAGATTTTTTCACACGCTCATTCGCCCGGTCAATGCTTTCTTCTGCAGTCACATCATACTTATCTGCCAGGTAACCGGCAAGATAAGCCGTCTGGAAATCCACTGCCTCCCCACAGTTAAACGGTTCGATGGATTCCATCAGATCATCCGCCATTTTTGTAGAGCCATCTACCGGAACGTATTCAAATCCAACACTTCCGCCTCTGTGCACCATATAATAACTGGTCTGGGTATAATTGTAATCACTGTCACTCCAAGTACGGATCTTGGTTGCCTTATAACGGACCTTAGCGTCTACATCGGTATCAAATAGCCAGAACGGTACATAGACTCCTTTGATCTCGTCAATATGGTTCTGATCCTTAAAAATCTTCGGCAGAAGACGTTTTCCTGTAAGATGCTTCATGAGCCCTTCTTTTGCTGCTTTTTTATCCAGTTTAAACGGAATGACCAGATCCGGTTTCAGGGAGCCGGAGAATTGTCCCATCATAACGATTGGATTATCACAGAATGGGCAGGATGTTGCCGCTGTATTTGCGTCACCTACAATTTCTCCTCCACAGGATTTACACACATAAGTACGCAGACCATCCGTTTCTCCTTCTCCCCATTCACCGCCTGCTGCGGTTTCCCATTCCATGCTGTCTGTTTCTTCGTCCTGCAGTTCGGCATCATATCCCTTCAATGCGTCCATTTCGAACTCTGTGTCGCAATACGGACACTTCATCTTCTGGATCGTACTGTCAAAGGCTATCGCACCGCCACAGCAAGGACATTTATATTCCTGCAAGCCTGCCATAAAAATCCTCCTCTCTTAATGCGCCTGTCGATCAAATTCAGCAAGTGCTTCGTCCGCTCTCCGGATCCATTCTGTACGGTCTCCGTAGATTGCACATTTGTTTGCCATAATTCATCCTCCTTTCAGCCAATACCGGATTTCCGGACATTTTTTTCTTGTTTATGATTCTCCTGTTGCTTTTATGACCCATTTGGCATTGTCTACCTGGAAGCTATAACCACAGAAGGAACAACAATTGTGTTCATCCGGTATGAAATTGGCTCCACAGGATGGGCAATCTTTTTCCTTGAAAAATGCTCCGTCCGTCTTCCTTCTTTCTGGATATCTCGCCCTCTGCAAAACGAGTGTCGTTTTTGTTTTCTTTGTATACGGTTTTCCACTCTCAGGCAGGTAGGTTTCACTTCCATATGCCGTAGCGGTGACTTCTGTTGTTTTGTCTGTATTTACAACATTTTTAAGTATGATCGATCCGATTCCATAATCCATCAGATCCGGCTTGTTTACATCCTTATAAAGTGCATCATTGATGCAGGATCTCAGATAATTTTCCGAGTATCTGACGATCTCCTTCGGCAGCTTTTCCTGTTTCTTTTCCTTGGATTGAAAAATTTTCGCAATTCCCAGAAGTATAAGCAGTGTAGCAATTACACCTATGGTAAGAGAAATATCCGTGTCTTTGATCAGGTAAAGGCACAAGGTCAGACACAGGAACATGATGCCCGAGTAAGCAAGCAATAATAGTCCGTATTGCATGTTCGCACCCATTTTCTCATAAATTTCGAATACCTCTGTCTGCCAGTCGTAGAATTCACTTTGTATCACACCGCCACAATATGGACAGATAACTTGCTGACTGCTCAGTTCCACCTCAGCTCCACAGGATGGACAGATGATCGTCCCTTTATCGGAATAAAATTCCTTGTTCTTACCCTGACGGTCAGAATGACGGATATGCCTTGACTGAAGAATCCGAAGGTAACTGTTTTTCCGATAGATCTGATGCACTGTCTTACCAGATTGAGGAGAAATAAGACGTTCCAAAGAACTACATTGCAGGATAGACTCCCTCCACTCCCGTCCGTCATCATTCCATCTTTTGAAATTATTTTTTGGAAGTGGTACAACGTCCGTCACCTGGATATCTCGGCAAAGCTTACGCTTTCCCAGCAGTACCACCTGATGAACCATCTTTCTGCGAAATGTAAGATCCATTCTCTTTGGAAGATAACCCTTATCTGCTTTTCCAAGTGGAAGTAATACATTTTCAAAGGAAGCCTTGATGTCCTTCTGAAGCCTTGCCCCTTGCAACGGTGTTTCACGCTTTGCAAGAATTCTTTTCATTTTTGCTTTTTTCAAATTCTTTGGCATAAACTGTTCAAAGTCTATGTCAATGATTTTCTCAGCAATGGCAAACGCACAGATTATGGTAGCTGCAAACGCAAACAGCATCGCCTCTGACAATCCCATATTTATCCCTCCTCATCTATCATTCTATCTGGTTGACCTATTGTTCCTTCTCTTTGCTCTTACCAAATATTTCATAGATCAGGAATATGGAGATAATGATTCCCGCCGGGATCATCATAACGGAGGTAATGTTATCACCTATATCGCCTGTGTAAAGCTTGTATTCTCCATTCAAAGCCCGGTAAGCCTTCTCTGTCACTTCATCCCCCCGGGATATATCTCTGGAAAATACATCTTTTCCTGTATAGGTTTTTCCATCCACTTCAAAGGACAGAATTGCGTGATACTTTACATCTTCATCGCCATTCCCATCGGTCTTAACACTTATCTGATAATCTTTTACAACGGCGGTTACCTGACGAACATCGGAAGATAGTTTATATTCTATACTGGAAAAAATATGAGTAACTCCATATACAACGAGCCCAATCGAACCAATCAGTAAGAATACACATATCACCTTATTTTGTGCTTTATCTGAAAGTATCTTCATGCAACTCCCTCCTTCCATACTTACAGTCTTCTACCTTCTTTTTCTTCCCGGTGATACTTGATAAGATCTTTACTTAATCCAATGAAACCAATGAGACCTAGCGGAATCATTGCAGCAAATGCAAGGAAGTAAATCGGAGTTGGTCCCGGTTCCAGTTTATATTTTCCTTTTGAGTTCCGGTAAACGGTGATCAGTACAGTATCTCCTCTCCTTATTTCTTTATTGCGAAATTCAAAATCATCATATGTTGTTCCATCGATTTCATAAGTAAACCTTACTTTATATTCTTCTTTTCGGTCTCCCTGATTGTCTTTTTCATGCGTTTGTTCACAACTGTAAACAGTTGCATGAAGCGTTCGAACATCCGTGGAATTCTTAAACTCACTGCTTTCATGCTTCGTATATATCATGCCGCCGATTCCTGCGATAATAATGAAGATACTTAAAATCAAAGCACCGATTGTGGTCTTATGTTCCTCTTTTTCTGATGGGAGTCTAAACATAGAATTCCCTCCTCTCTCTCGAATTACTGTCTGTCGTTCTCGTCAAAGATGTCGCCACATTCCGGACAGAATTTCGGTGGGTGTGTCGGGTCTTCCGGTTCCCATCCACATTTATCACAACGGTAAAGCAGTGCACCTTCCGGTTTCTTTGCTCCACAGTTCTGGCAGAATTTTCCTTTATTCACTGAACCGCAAGAACAGGTCCATCCTTCTTCCTCTACCGGTTTTGGTGATCCGCATTCCGGACAGAACTTACCGGTTGCTGTGGCTCCGCATTTACATTTCCATGCACCCGGTGCCGGCTGTGGTTCCGGTTTCTTGCTTCCGCATTCCGGACAGAACTTGCCGGTAACAAAGTTTCCGCAGCTGCACTTCCATCCGTCTGCCTGCGGTGCCGGCTGCTGAACGGCCTGCTGCGCCGCCATCTGCTGTGCCTGTTGCTCCTGCTGTTGCTGACCCATTGCAAATAAATTCTGTGCGTTCATACCGCCGCCCTGATTCATTGCCATGCCCATGCCCATGAAGCCTGTCATTGCACCGGCCTGATTACCGGCTGCAGTCTTCATTGCATCAGCCTGTGCTCCGACCAGCGTTGCTGCGGCCATTGTAGGATCACGCATGATTGCTGTACGCTGTGCCTGTTTGATCAGTTCTGCATCTTCATCCGGAAGAGTCACAGATCCAAGTGCAATACTTACAACCTTCAGTCCGCGAAGTGCACCCCATTTTTCTGAAAGTGCCGTATTCATCGCATTTTCAAGATCTGTATTATGTGTCACGATCTGATTCGGACGAAGCTCCAGTTCAGACAAATGTCCGAATGCCGGCTGAAGAGCGGAGATAAACTCTGTTTTAAGAGTCGCATCTAATTCCTCACGTGAATATTCCTGCTCCACATTTCCGCAAACATTAGAGTAGAACAAAAGCGGATCGGCAATTTTGTAAGAATAGACACCTGAACAGCGGATCGATACGTCGATATCAAGTCCGATCTTGGAATCCACAACACGGAACGGAACCGGATTCGGCGTTCCGAAGCGATTTTCCAGAATCTCCTTGGTATTAAAATAATAGATTCTCTGATCCTTTCCGGTATCTCCTCCGTAAGTAAAACGTTTTCCTACGGTTTTAAAGGTTTCTTTGATACTCTCTCCAAGGCTGCCTGCAAAAATAGACGGTTCGGAAGAAGTATCATAAGTAAATTCTCCCGGTTCTGCACAGACTTCTACGATCTTGCCCTGTTCTACGATGATCATACACTGTCCGTCTGCTACAGCAATTCCAGAGCCGTTCGAGATAATATTGTCATTTCCTTTGGTGTTCGCTGAACGTCCGGTGACACGTTTTTGTCCTTTTGTAACGAGTACCTCCTTTGGCATCGATTCACAGTAGAAAAATTCCTTCCATTGATCTGCAAAAGTACCTCCAAGAGCACCCATACCTGCTTTAATAAGTCCCATAATATTTTCTCCTTTCCTTTTTGAAATGATCTTCCTCTATGTTATCCGGTTACACCGGAAGAACACGGTTTAATATGCGGCATTCCATGTGTCTGTAAAAACATCATAAATATAAATGAGATTATCACAAACGCCGTAAAGCTGTTCCTGCACAAACTGTTCTCCATTATCAGTTCCTAATACAAAAAGCATACAGCTGCCTCCGTTTATGATCTCTGATTCTCCTGTATACATAAGCTTCATTCCATTTTCCAGTCCCTGTCTGACCTCTCCATACTCCAGCAGGATCTCTGTTGCGATTTCAACCGAACGTTCATCCGGTGTTTCCTCATAGACTGAAAAATCATATACTCCGGCAAGTTCCGCCAGATGGCCGTCCATTAATGAAATCGACGGGTGGAAATCTATGGCATCGCCACCATCTGTCACCGAAACCAGTACATTGGAATAGATCTCACTGAAATTACACCGAAGCACCAGTGCCTCTCCCGGCTTTCCTTCAAATAACGGATGACTCTTATCATCTGCATATTCACCATTTTCCGTAATATCAGAAGGATAGACGGTCACTCTGCCTTTTTCATTTGGCGGAACGATGGCATACAGCTCCTGCCCATCCGCCATGTAACAGGCTGCTTCTGACAAAAACGGATACTCTTTTGTTAAATGATGAAATTCCAGGTAAAATGAAAGATCTGTCCTTGTAAATTCACTGTCCACATACCCGAAAAGTGCAACCCCTGCACCGCAGCTGTTTTGATTGATCTGTTTTTTGAGAAGTGACAGTTCCGTATCTTCCGTCTCGACGATTTCTGTCTTCCCCGGCTCTTCTTTTTCCTTCTCTTTTTCTTCCTTCTTCTCTTCTTTTTTATCATCCTGCACTTTCACAAGACCGCTTTTATTCTCGCCTTCCACAGGCTTTTGCGGACTGCTCTTATGAGGCAGTCTGCATCCGCATAATAAGCCGGCCTGCAGGATTATCAAACAAAACAGTAATGATATTTTCTTCATATTACATTTCTCCTTGTAAAGACTGAACCTTTTTTCTTTCTCCAAAACGGCAAGCATCTATTTGCCGTTTTGGAGAAAGGGCTTTCCTAATCAGAAAGCCGCTTTCTTAGGTATGTCTATTTTCTTCTGTGGGAAACGGTTGTTAATCCTATAAAAGCAAGAGCAGCTGCAAGAATCATTGTAGTCCAGATAACCATCAGGCTGTCGTTACCGGTCTTAGGAGATTTCATTTTATCGTCCGGAGCCTTCTTCTGTACCGGAGCTACTGCTTTCTTCGCATTATAACTGTTTGTGAAAACAGCTTCCCGTACTTCATTTTCCTCATTAATATATCTATCTTTGTCAAGCTTATAAAATGCCCAATCCTCTGCACCGTTCTCATTGATATGTGGTACTACATAATAGCTTGTCTCATCATAAGTCCATCCGCTGGCATTTCCTTTAATCTGACGTAACACAAAGCCTTCTGAAATATTTCCAAGCAGGTTACTGTTAATCGTAAAAGTAAATGTGCCATTGTAAGTTTTTTCACCGTTTGTTTCAATAGCATCGGAAATAATCTTATATTCTACCGGTGCTCCGAACTCTTCGATCACAAACTTAAATGTTTCTTTTGTCGGATCAGCTTCACCGGTCTTTTTCACAACAAGCTTATACGGAATTTCCATCTGAATCTGTTTTACCTGCTCTTCCATTACCCATCCACATACCTTACAGGTAATTGCATAATCTTCCGTAGCGTGCCCTTCATGGTCCGGAATATGTACAGCAAAATCCAGTTTTTCTTTGCAGTCCTTACATTCATGCCAGTGTCCGGAATAATCACTTTCCCAGACATCGGACAGATTATGCTTTTCAGGATTTTTTTCTCCTGTGAAGGTATGATTTCCATTACTTTCAATCGCTTTGCATTTTTCACAAGTATAATAGAACACTGCTTTATTAACACAAGTACCCGGAGTCATTACGGCTCTTTCTGATGCTTCTGCTAATGAAAAAACATGTTCACATGTATCCGGTTCCACCCCTTCTTCGGAGGCATGTACCGGCATAGCAGTAAACAATAGACCGCTTACCATAACCATAGACAGTAATAAAGATGTAATTCGCTTTCTCATAATCAAACTCCTTTTTTCTTTGTTTTTCTTTGTTTGTGGCTTTTTTATTTTTCACCCGGCGACTCGCCAAGTCGCTGTCCCTTTTTTCACCTCTCTTTTCTTCTTTATTTCAGTCGGATATATACGCAGTTTCTTCTCGGTGGTTCTTCCATTTCCTTACATCGCATAAATCTGATCCATCAGATATTCAGCAGTCATGGATCCATAGAAGAACTGGTCGATAAGACCGTTTTTCTTCGCATCCCGAATGTCTTTTGCCGCCTGTTTTTCTGTATTGGAATCCACGATGAAAGCAATTTTACAGTCAGGACACACCCTCTTTACTTCATCCCGAAGCTTCATTCTCTCGCAAAGCTTCCACGGAGTATAGCCCGTCACCTCCATGATAAGAACAAACGGTTTATAAAGCTTACAAAGTTCAACCGTATCTTTTGGAGACTCCGTACGGACTACATCAATCTCATAATCCGATTTTTTGAAGGCAGTCGCTACGGAATCCGCAAACAGAAAATTCTGCATATCAACCACTATTTTTCGCATCGAACCATCCTCCTTTCTTTCAGCGATATATCCGATGTGTCTGCTATATTTCTTTTTTTCTTTAGTCTAACAGAGAAAAATAGCTCTGTCTGTCCTCATAAATGTGGACAAATAAGCATTTTACACAAAAAAATTGCTCTACCTAATAAAAAGCAGAGCAATTTTCACATCTAAATCCTATTTTATTTTCTTCTTATACGTCGAGCTGACTACTCGGTACGACCAGGCGTTTGCTTACCGCCGCAACCATCAGGCGATTGCGGTTTGTGTATCCTGTTTTCTCTAACATCCGGTTGATATAGGTACGAACCGATGATTCTGCCACATGAAGCTTAGCCGCAATCTCGGCATTCGTCTTCCCTTCACACAACAAACGTAAGGTTTCCATTTCCTGATCGGAAAGGTCACAGGAAAGTGCTTTTCCAAGCTGCACAGCCGGCACTTTGTCCGGCCAGAAATTTTTACCTGCAAGTGTCCCTTCGATCACGCTAATAAGATCACCGGAAGGAGAATCCTTATACCAGAAGCTGTCCGCTCCTATTTTCCTTGCACGATCCAGAAATCGTCCTTCTAACATGGAGGTCACCATTACGATCTTGATCCGTGGATAGTATTTTTTGATTGCTTCAGCCGCATCTAATCCATCCGAATCATTTTCTGTACAAATATCCATCACCACCAGGTCAATATGCCCCTCACCACATCTCTGCAATGCTGCATCTGCCCGGGTCAGGGCAGATGCCACTTCACATTCTGTGCTTTTTTCTATGCAAGAGCACAAATACTTACGGGCAAGCATCTGATCTTCAACAATTAGTATTTTTTTCACTTTCATTCCTCCCTAACGTGTTAAATCTTAGGAATTTCTATTACCAGAGCAAACTCCGGAAAACTCTGTACGAGCATCCTTCCGCCTTCCGTTTCAATCCGGTGACGCAGATTGGTAAGTCCTCCACCTTCCCGGATTTCTCTTTCCGGAGGCTGTCCGTTGTTATAGATCATCACGGTATAGCCCGTTTCATTTTCAAAAACATTTGCCTCCAGTTCTGTCGCTCTCGCATATTGAAGGGCATTATTCAGACATACCTGCATAGCAGCATACATCATCTCTGCTGCTTTTCCCGGTGGTTCCTTTCCTTCTATCTGCACAAGGACACCACTGCTTCTTGCACTGGCAAACAATTTCTCTTTTTCTGATAAATGTTCGACCTCACGAAAAACAATATTCTTCTCCCATTCCCGCAGAACTGTTTCCACATCGATCCCGCCGAAATCTCCGGAAAGATACTGCTTTATTACAATAATACTGGCTGCAAGATTATCATGCATAGCAGATTTTGCCGTCAAAAGTTCTTTCTCCCGGGCAATCTTCTCCACATTTTCAGATAACCTTTGCAGATGTTCTTCATCCTCGGCAAGCTTCTTATTTTCCACAAAAAGCAGTCCGAGCACATGGCACAATTCCGTAACATCCGCAGCTGTAAGCTGGATATAGGTTTCTCCATATCGATCCGTTACTTCTGTTTTCTCAAACTGCCATATGGTATTATCCGGAAAACGATAGGTACCCTCCATATTCGAAAGCTGCAGAATTCCTTCCGGGGGGGTTGCAAGTGCCCGCTCAACTTCACCGAGATACTGCATATCACTTTCAAATAAATAATGACTCAGACGATACATCTGCCTGTTGCAAAGAACAATACTTCCTCTGCTGTCAAAAAAGCAGATCGCCGTAGGAAGCTGGTCAAATCCTTCCTTGATACGATTAAACCCAAAGCGCCTCAACCTACGCATTATCCTCTCCTCCTATTGCTGTACGTATCAGCCACAATCCATCCTCCCTGTCGGCCGTTACCTCAGAAGAGATAATTGGGGACAAATCAGCCGCACATTCTACAGACAGATTCATTTCCTGATCAGACACGGAAATAAACAGCGAATGCAACTCATTTATCGTCATTTCCATTACCGTTTTTAGCAGTTCGAACAAACGTACAACCTCTTTTGATGCTATCGGTTTTGTGGTTAAATAGACCGCACCGCATTCAATTTTGCAGGAATTCATTGCACGTACCAGTTCATCGATCGTCAGCCTGAGTTCCTGCTGTGGAAGCTTTTCGTATTCCTGAGAAAGAAAATACAGATTCGCACTTCGCTTGATATAAGTACCGAGCAACAGAATCTCTTTCATACACACCTGCATTACCTCCGGCTTTGCATTCTTACACTGTTCAAGAAGTTCCTTTATCCTCCTCGTCTGGGTTTTGTGTTTTTCTTCCAGTTCATCATAAATACGGTTCTTTTCCGTTAGTTCGTATAGCTCCTTCTGCACAAGATAAGCATCCTTTAATTTCTTTTTGTTATTCTCTCTTTTTCTTTTATTCTCATCAAGCTGCTTGCGAAGCTTGGTAAGGTGCTGCAAGTTATCTCCCCAGATGACAAAACCATCTTTAATCGGTGCCGAAGAGATGCGCATTCCATTCGGATAAACGATACTCTCCCCATCTTTTGGACATACCATATCCTCTCCTGCTGTGCGGGAACGAAGCAAAATCCGCCCATTTTGATCTGCAATGCAGGAGGCAAGCGTTGTCGCCTCATATAACTCGACATACCCTGTGTTTGACTGTATCATACGGCAATGGATACAGCTTTCGTATATTGCAGCATAAAAGAGACAAAATATTACATTCATATCTCCAAAAACATCACGGATGACCTGAAATCCCAAAAGATAAAGTGCTCCATACAAGAGCATCACGCAGCTCAAAACAAAAGGCATCATTCTCCGCTTTCCAATACTTGGAAGCCTTGTTTTTTTCAGCAGCTGAAATACTGAAAAAAATACACAGCCTATCATCCATCCAACACTCACAAAATAAAGCGGACGATGAAAAAAGACTTTGTTATCCGGCACCCCAGGAATTCCGCTCGCAAACGAAAATACTTGCTGGTGGAAATCATTTGTGATAACAGCCAGAAACAATGCTGTCGGAATCAGCGATAACAACCAGCTTTTTCTGGAAAGCTGATAATCTTCGGATTTTCCCAGAAAAATTGCAGTATATGCACCAAGCAGCGGAATAAAAAGAATCGGCAGGTAATAAAGATACCACAAATAACGTGCCACGGTCAGATCTGTAACCACCTCATATTTCAAAGTACGCAAAGTCAACCAGATAAGCATCAGAACATCCATCAAGCGAAGACAGTGCAGCACCGGTTTCTGAATAATCCGCTGATCCAGAGAATACCCCCACAAGACAAATAATAATAAATACAATGTGGCACGCACATAGCTTGGATAGTTTCCTCCTATATCAAACCATGCCAGCAGCCGGCAGGAATATGCTGCTATGATTATCGCAAAAACAAAAAACATCAAATAGAGCTGTCTGGTGTTCCTTTTCACGAGTTCCTCCCTCTTGCCCGGCTCATCACCTCCGGGCATTTTTATCACCTATAGTATAGTATAAGCTTCCTTTTGGCGCAACTGCTTCCCCCGGATTAAAAAATAAAAGTCCCTATCTCCGCCCCCCTTCAGGACACCATACCACCGAGCATTCCGCCTGCCCCACAGAGGATCCAGGCGATCATCATCTGCATTCCACCCTGCACGCTCCGGTAGATCCCTGCTGAAATTGCAAGCAGTAGCAGAAAATAGAGCATTCCAAGCATAAATCCCCTCAGGAATTTCCTTGTCTTCCCCATTTTTCCCATGACAAATCCACCGGCAAATGTGGAAATTATGTAAACCGCAAGGATCCCGATCCGGACTGTTTTCTCGCTTAAGTCAAACTTATACAGTCCAAAGGACAGCCCGAGCAGCATCAGCATCGTAAGAAAGTAAGAAAGCATCAGTGCTTTCACAAGTCTTGTAAAACAGATATTTCCAAACAGCTTTTTTTCCATAAGAACCCCTCCTGTCCTTTTATACTATGAGAGATTCTTATGAAATATTCCTTTACTGTTCCATCTGTCGTCCCAGAAATCCTGCTGCGCAGAGTATCATCTTCTGTTCCAACTCACCGGGTTTTTTCCTGCCGTCCTTTGCCAGGATCACGACAGAACCAATCGCATCTCCGGCGCAGATGATCGGACTTACCACCTGCCATTTCAGTTCTGCATTCTGTCCCGACACGATGACCGTGAACTTCCGATCCATAGAGGATGCCAGAAACTGCTCCCTTCTTGCGATCACTTCCGCAAGCTGTCTTGTGATCAGCTGTTCCTGAAATTCTTTCTTCCCCGGTCCTGCTGCTGCAATCACCTGATCTGTATCTGTGATACACACCAGATATCCAAGCGTCTGTGCCAGACTTTCCGCATATTGGTCTGCAAAATTTCCCATTTCCCCAAGCGGTGAGTATTTTTTGAGAATGATTTCTCCTTCCCGGTCGGTGAAAATTTCAAGTGCATCACCCTCACGGATACGTAGCGTGCGCCTGATTTCCTTCGGAACGACAATTCTGCCAAGATCATCGATCCGGCGGACAATTCCTGTAGCTTTCATATTGATTCTATTCCTCCTGTGTTCCACATATTTTCCATATTTTATTCGATATGGGTAGTATGTGGAAAAACGCAGAATTTTATTACTCCGTATCCCTGAAATCTTTATTTATAATATCTTTCTTCGATCATATCCAGAAAATCCCGGTTTAAATAGTCTTCCATCTTTTTAAATGTTTCTTCGTTGCGGATCAGTCTTCCCGGCTCCTGATATTCTACCCACGCCATTGCACACCATGTAATTCCCCTGAGACACGTGATCGGAATAAAAATGTTCAGACGTTCTTCGATTCCACTCACATCAAATCTGCCATTTACCGCCTGGATATATTTTCTTGTAAAATCAGCCATCTCTTCTTCTGTCAGAATCACATCTGTTTTCCAGAAAGTTGTCGTTGGTGCAAGGAAATGCCCCAGATCCTGAACCGGATCACCATAAAGCGGCTTTTCCCAGTCAACCAGATAATTGTCTTTTCCTGCGCCATTCATCAGGAAATTTCCTGAATTCAGCTCTGTGTTAATACAGCATCTGTATCCACTATAATCCCGGATCTCATTGATCTTCTCCTGTCCCAGCTCTAGAAGACGCCGGATCTGTACTTTTTTCTTTTCTTCTCCCAGATCAGACTCGTAGTATGTCTGCACCATCTGATTACATTCATCCAGAATCGCCTGCAGTGGATTCGATGGCGATATCAGTCCATCCGTTTCTTTTACCGGAACACTGTGGATATCCGCAAGACATTCTGCCGCTTCCATCAGATTCTTCCGATAATCCAGTGCACTCCCTTCCAGAAACTCCATAACCATCACACCATACGGCAGTTCCTTCTTACTTCCATCTACAAAAACCGGCACTGGCGTCCGTCCTGAATCTGCCAGAAGCTCCAATGCATGATATTCGTATTCAATCTGATTTTCCAGATGCATCTGGCTTCCTGTATTGACACGAAGCACCAGTTTCTTTCCGGTCAGTGGGTGTACGAACCAGTAGTTGATATTATATTCGCCCTGTGCCAGTGGCTGATAGGTAATCTGAATTTCCTTCTGCTCTTCTTTCCCGATTCCGATTCCTTCCAGATAATGTTCTGTCTGTACATATTCTTTTAATCCCTGAATTCTTTCCATCTTATTCTCCCAGCCTTCCCCACTTTTTATCTTTTTCACTCATTCTGTATGGCACATCAAGCTCTGGCCATGCAATATGGATTGTCGGATCATCCCAGGCAATCCCTCTTTCATCATCTGGATGATAAAAATCCGTACATTTATAACAGAAATCTGCCTGCTCAATCAAAACCAGGAATCCGTGTGCAAATCCCTCCGGAATGTAAAACTGCTTTTTATTTTCTTCCGACAGCACGATCCCATACCATTTCCCATAAGTAGCACTTTCCGTTCTGATATCCACTGCCACGTCAAACACAGTTCCCCGTATTACGCGTATCAGCTTTCCCTGCGGATATTTCTTCTGATAATGAAGGTCCCTCAGTACTGCTTTTCCGGAAGAGGACTGGTTATCCTGTACAAAGTTCATCGTAAGTCCGGCTTCTTCCATGTCCTTCTGATTATAAGTTTCCATAAAGTATCCCCGCAGATCGCCATGAACTGCCGGCTCAATCACACAGAGTCCTTCTATTCCACCTGCATTTTTTTCTACTTTTATCTTTTTATTCTACCACGAAACAGCAGTTAGTTTAATAAAATCTCTCAATTATGCCTATAGATTTTATCTATTCTGTTTTTATATATAGATTAAAACAATTATGAAATTTTTGTGAAAACTGTTACAATGTAATCGTAACCTATTTTTGAGAGTAAGGAGGAAAAATGAAAAGAAAATTATTACCAGTATTTCTGTCTTTCGCATTACTTGCGAACGGCTCTCTGACAGCTTTTGCCGCTGATCCGGTTGCTGATGCCGTTACAGAAAGTGATGTGCAGACTACTGTTTCTGAAGATCAGGAAAACCAAGAAGAAGTAACAGTTCCTGAAGGGAAAACTTCGGAAGAAGAAGCTTCTACTGAAGCTGATGATTCTAAAGAAACTTCGGATGTTATTGCTGATATCGCTGGTCGCTACACAGAACTTGGCACAAATGGTAATCCTATAGACGGATCAAAAGCCATCGAAAATGCAAAAGCCGGCTCTGGTGTTATCGTAGATGTACGCACACCTGAAGACTACAACAAGGGACATATTGAAGGTTCTATTTCTGCACCAGTATTTACTTCTGATGGTGTTGTTAAGCGTTCCGATGAACCTACTGCTGTAGCTTTCACAGAAACTGTAACCGGAAATTCCGCTCTTGAAGGAAAAGAAATCTATGTTCTCTGCAACAGTGGAAACGCAGGTGCAAAAGCTGCTACCGTTTTATTAAACGCTGCAGGATATTCTCTTGACAACATTCACACTATTACTTACGGAGCAACAGGCCTTGAAGTTCGTTACGCATTCCTTGGAACAAACAACGCTGTAACCGGTGCTGAAGCCGTAGCTGCTGTTGATTCATCTGATGTAGTAATCATCGATGTACGTACAACAGAAAACTATGCAAAGGGACATCTGAAGAATTCTATTTCTCAGCCTGTGTTCTATATTGATGAAAAAGGCGAAGAGACAGTTACTCCAACAAATCAGGACGAATATTCAAAAGCTTTCGCAAAATATGTAACGAACAATCTTTCTACCTTTACAGGCAAAAAAGTATACGTTCTCTGCAACAGTGGTTCAAGAGGTGCAAAAGCCGCTACTGCTTTACTTGCAGACAACGGTGTTGACAAAAACACAATCTATACCATCACCGGTGGTGCGAAAGATGAAACTGTAAAAAGTGCTTTCGTAACTGTAGATGGTTACAAATTTGTATCCGGAAACGATGCTATTACAGCTGCAAAAGAAGGAACTGCATATGTCATTGATGTGCGTTCTACAAAAGCACAGGCTAAAACAGGCACTCTGAAAGGATCCATTTCACAGTCTCTGTTTGACGCCGACAACAAACTTGACACAGCTGAAGCTGAAGCACTTGAAAAAGATTTCAAAAAAGAAATTCCTTCCAAAATAACAGAAGACAAACCAATCTACATCATCTGCAACAGTGGTGCAAGAGGGGCTCAGAAAGCAACCAAACTTCTTGGAGAACTTGGCTATAACACAAGCACTAAGGAAAATGGAAAAGTATACACCATCACAAACGGTGCAAAAGGCCTGGAACTCCTGTACGCAATGTCAGGAACAGATGGAAATGCTGTAGACGGAAAAACAGCTGTTGCTGCTGTTGGAAAAGACGATGTAGCAATCCTTGATGTACGTGCAACAGGCAACTATGGTGCCGGACATTTGAAAGGTTCTATCTCAACACCAGTATTTAATGCTGATGGTGTTGCAAAAACTACAGATGACCAGCTTTCCAAAGATTTCACAAAATATGTAACAGACAACAAAGCCACTCTTGAGAAAAAAGAACTCTATCTTCTCTGCAACAGTGGTGCAAGTGGTGCAAGAGCAGCTACTGCTTTATTAAAATCTGCCGGATATGATCTTGCAAAAGTGCATACTATCACTGGTGGTGCAAAAGATGCTGATGTAAAAGCTGCTGCAATCTATGTTTCTGACACTCATGTAATCAATAAAATGGCAGATACAAAGAACTACCTGATTCTTGATGTACGTTCTACAGCTTCTTACACAAAAGGACACTTAAAGGGATCCCTTTCCCTTCCACTTTTTGACAAAGATAACAAACTTCCGGATGATCTCGCAAAAGCATTTACAGAATATGTAACTGCTCACAAAGCAGATTTTGAAGAAAAAACAATTTACGTTCTTTGCAACAGTGGAGCAAGAGGTGCTGCAAAAGCAACTCAGCTTCTCAAAGAAGCCGGAATCACCAACATCAAGGTATTCACCATCGAAAACGGTGCAAAAAGTGAAGTGATCCAGAAGCATTTTGTAACAGATCCTGTCGCTGATCCTGATACAAAGAAAGACAACAATGGCAAAGATAACAATAAAAACCAGAATAACGGTAAAACCACTACTGCTGCTACAACAAAGACAGGAGATACCGCTCCTATCGCTGCTCTCGCGGTTGCAATGCTCGCTGCTCTTGGCGCAATCATTGCATTCGGTAAGAAAAAAATTGTAAAATAATAATTATTCCCAAAAAGGTTACAAAAGCGGGACGCTGACTAAATTGCCAACGTCCCGCTTTTTCAAATCCATTCATATTCATACGATGTTCAGATCTCGTTGATCTGCTTCTCTTTTATTTCTCCAGATCTCCTTCCACACACCATCTGTAAAAAGATTCGTCATAGTTCTCTGAATTTTCAAAGCCACACATTTCCATTACAAGCTGCATATAAGCTGAACGGATTCCTCCGGTACAGTAAGTAATAATATGATCCTCTTTTGAAAGTCCTGCATCTTCAAACATCTTGGTCAGATCTTCATTACTCTTTAATGTACTGTCACTGTTAAACAAATCCGTATAACGGATCTGGATTGCCCCTGGAAGATGTCCCCCATTTGCCTCCCCATACATTGTCTTTCCATTGTATTCTTTATCTGTACGGGTATCCACAATTTTACAGTCGTCATAAATCTCTTTCAGCTCATCCGTATTGATCACATGCGTTTCATCAATCGAATCAATTTCTACCGATACCGGTTTCGGCTCTGCTGCTCCTTTGACAGTCTCAACTCCTGCTGCTTTCAGTGCTTTGATCCCGCCATCTACGATTTTCACATCCTCATAGCCTGCCGCGATCAGCTCCCATGCAATCCTGCCATCTTCTCCCCAGCCTTTCTCCGCATTTGAAAAAAGCACGATTTCCTTATCTTTTGCCAGCCCAAGCTCTCCTAATCTTTCGCTCAGGCGCTTTGTATCAAGGATACATCCCCAGTTTGCATCTCCCGCTTCCCCGTCTTCACAGGTTGCCAGATACTGCCATGTCGTTGCCACTGCACCTTTTACAGTACCTTTTTTCGCCTCATCTTCACCTCTTGCATCCACTATGATGATATCGTCCAGATTTTCTTTCACATAATCGGCGGTTACTACATACTTTCCTTCAAATGGTTCACTGCTGTCTGATGCCGAATTCTTTGCACCACATCCTGAAAGTGATGAAATCGCAAGAATTCCTGCAAGAAATAATGCTGTTCTTTTCATAATCTTTTCTCCTCGTCTAATCTTCTTTCTTCTAACTATAACATATCTTCAATCTATTCACTAATTGATTGTCCTTATCCCGGATTAAGTATATTCATCTTTTCTATAAATCACTTTTTCAGCAGACGCATGATTTTTCTCATCGGTTCTGTTATTTTCCAGCTGGTTGAATTTGCATATGTCTGGATCATTTCATCCTGCTCCCTGATCTTATCCTCATATTTCTTAAGCTGCCCTGTTTTCTGTTCCATCCGTCTGCCAAGTTCATCCAGCTGTTCTTCATAATGCGCGGCCTGCCTTCGCTGTCCTTCTATATATTCCTGCTGCTGTTCAATCGCTGCATTTTGTTTTTCAAGCTGTTCTTTCTGCTGCCCGATATACTCATCTTTCTGTTTGAGAATATCTTTATAATACGCCAGTTGCTGGCTTCCTTCTTCAATTTCACTTATCAGCCATGGCGTCTTATACATATGTTCTCCATTCCACTGATACAGATCAAAAATATCCAGATGAAAATGCTCTCTTAAAGTCTCCATTGCATTTGCTTCTCTCATAATCTGCCCCAGCATTTCCATCCCCGCTGCTTTCAGTCCCGGTACTTCCTCTATACATTTCAACAACCAGAATGCTTTTTCAAATTCCAGCTGTAAATGTGATACAGAATCCGGATTCCGGAAATCTTCCCGGAAAAACTGACAAAATTTTTCATCCGTCATCGATTCAACACAATTTTTCCGGATCATGACAGATTCATTAAATGCGCGGACTGAATTTTCTCTTGTTGACATACTGATCTGTTTCTTTCCTTTTATATCCCATTGAAAGCGGATCAGTCTCTCTTCCAGAACCGTGATCTCTGCTTCACTTACAATCCGAAGCCACAGATCATAATCTGCCAGCTGGCGATACAAAAGATTGAAATATCCGATCTTATCCAATACAGATTTTCTGACCAGAGCTGAGGGATGACAAAGAAAATTCCCAGATTGCAGAAGCGTATGCAGATATTCTTTCTGTGTCGAACACTTCCTGTCAAAAAGCTCTGCCATATCCCTGCATTCTTCTGACAGATCATTGCCACTTTCATCAACTAGATATACTCTCGTAAAACATGCCCCGAGCATCCGATCCTCTTCCATAACCGTCACTTGCTTTTCCAGCTTGTCCGGCAACCATGCATCATCGCTGTTCATAAATGCCACATAGTCTCCTTGGCAGTGATCAAGCCCCTGATTTGCTGCATAACAGTAAAACGAATTCCGATTCAGTTTAAAATATCTGATCCGTGGATCCTGATAGCTTTTAATCAGTTCTTCTGTTCCGTCGGTCGATCCGTCATCTACGATGACAAATTCAAAATCCGGATACGTCTGACAAAGTACGCTGTCAATCGCCTGTTTCAAACAAAATCTCCGGTTATAAGTACACATCAAAACGCTAACCATTATTCTACATCTCCAACAACAGCCCATCTCCAGAATGACTGATCATAATTGTATGTATGTTCAAATCCACACATTTCCATTACCAGCTGTGTATATGCCGAACGGATTCCTCCTGTACAATAAGTGACGATCTCATCATCTTTAGACAGTCCGGCATCCTCAAACATTTTTGTCAGTTCTTCATTGGATTTCAGATATCCCGCATCATCGAACAGATCCGTGTACCGGATATGAATTGCTCCCGGAAGATGTCCTCCCTTTGCTTCATCATACAGGATTGCTCCTTCATATTCTTCATCGGTACGCACATCCACAATTTTGTACTCGTCATAATTCTTCTGTAATTCTTCGGTTGTCATCACATGGGAATAATCAATTTCATCGATTTTTACTTCTGCCGGTTCCGGTTTGGATGCGAGGAACTGTGTCTTGATTCCACTGTCCTTCAACGCCTTCCATCCGCCATCTACCATCTTCACATCTTCATATCCGGCTGCCCGGAGTTCCCAGAGAAGTCTCGCATCATCTCCCCATCCATCTAGGGTCTCACCGATCAGAATAATTTCTTTATCCTTTGTAATTCCAAGATTGCCAAGAGTCTCTTCCAGCTGTTCCGGCTCCTGGATGCACCCCCATTTCTCATCTCCCTGTTTTCCTTCTGTAATACTCCAGTCCTGCCATACTGTAGCAATTGCACCTTTTACAGTTCCAAGAATTGCTTTTTTTTCTCCCCTTCCATCTACAAACAGCGTATTTTCATCTCCAACCTTGCTGATTGCATACTCCGGCTCAACAATCCACTCTCCCACAAAATGATTTTCATTGGATTTCTCTGCCGTACTTTCCGTCTTCTGTTTCTGTCCACATCCTGTCAGACCAATTGCTGCTACAAGCAATACACTGCATAACCACTTTGTTCTTTTTCTCATTTCCTTTTTCCTCCTCTAATCATCACCGTAATAGTAATCTTCCTCATAATAATCCGGTAGTGTCTCTGTATCCGGCTGCTGTGGTTCTGTCACTGCCTGCGAACCCGAACCACTGTCTCCCGATGAACTGCCGGAATCCGTTCCTGTATTTCCATCTTCCGTTACTTTTATATTTGTTTCTGTATGATTTGTTTCCTCAGATGTCTTATCTTCCAATTTTTCATCCTCTTTTTCAGTTTCGTCTGCTTCCTCATATTTTCCACTGGAAAGCGCATCGTTTATTTCATCATCAATTCCTTTTACCGTCCCGGATACCTGATAATCTGTATCTCCAAACAGGAACTGATGTACCTCGGCAACATTGGATGCCAGTGTATCTGCAATTTCTGTACTTCCCACTCCAGAAAGCATTTTGGAATATCTTACATTTGGAAATCCAAGTGTTTCACCTACTTTATATTTTTGAAAATCTTTCGCATAATTCAGAATTTCAGTAAAAGAAAAATTGGTTGCAATCTGTGGAAAAACACTGTCAGCAATCTTATTGATCGTCGTCAGATCCATCTGCTGCAGCTTCTGCATGATATTCAGAAGGACGATTCTCTGACGCACTGTACGCTGCGCGTCTCCACCATCTGTATAACGGATTCTCGCATAAGAAACTGCCTGTACTCCATTCAGATGATAGCTACCTCCGACTTCCGGCTCAATCTTCTTATAACTTTTTCCGGTTACTTCAGAAGTCTCCACACAATAATTATTCATGTGGACTACTTCTGCATCAGTCAGCTCCAGATCCATTCCTCCCACCGCATCAATTACATCGACTAAGGCATTAAAGTTCACAGATACATACTTTTCAATGTTCATATCCATGTTCTCATTCAAAAGAGCAACACCCCCATCCGGTCCGAAATAAGAATAGGCTGCATTCGCCTTATTATAACTTCCATCTTTCAGCCGCATAAAAGTATCACGGTACACCGATACCATTTTCACTTCATAAGTTTCCTGATTCAAACTTACGATCATGATCGTATCACTTCGATTTCCTTTATCTAGTGACCCATCCCTAGAATCCAGCCCGAATACTGCCACATTCAGATATCCGCTTTTATGCTCCACCTCTTCTGTAATAGACTCTTTCAACGTTTCTTTTTTTACTTCAATCTTCTGAATTTTGTTCACTTTACTGGCAGCATATCCGAATACGGCACCTGCCGCCCCCAGAACAAGTGTCAACACTACGCAAATAATCACTATTATCTTTTTCTTCCATGACCATCCTGCAATTTTTTTAAGCATCCTCATCATTCCTTCCTCTCCAGTAATTATGATTCATTGTCAGTTTCATGATGAAACTTTCCGGTAATTGTCGGTAATGTTTTCCCATCTGGTAGCCCAGATATTTGCACCCGCTTTCCACAAACAGCTGTATAATCTGCAAATATTTTCTTTCTTTTAAAAGCTTTTTCACAAGTGTGCAAATCAGGTGTATGCCTTCTTTCTCTGACTTTACTTTTTCAAATATTTCTGGATGACATGCCTGCGATACACCCTGGTCAAAATTTCTCCTTATCAGCTCTCTGTAAGTATACTCATGAGAATGAATCACCCGTGCATCTGCTTTATAAATAATCTTCCATCCATTTTGGATTGCTCCTGCTGCAAAGATCAAATCTTCATTGAAGATGGCCGGATGCGGAAATCCTCCCAGTTCCAGATAGACTCCTCTCCGATAGGCAGCACATACATTGGAGCAAAAATAAGTTTTTATTCCCAGTTTTGGCAAATCCTTCTGCGATTTAATCTGGCTTTTTGGGGGATAATTGAAAACTCTCGTATATTTTTCCAACAGACCACAGTTCTGATCCGGTATCTGTCTGGCATAAGCTGCCACAGCATCCGGATGCTCATTTAATACTTCTGAAAGCTTTTCCAAAAGAAACGGATCTGCCGGAACCGCATCCTGGGTCATCATGACCACAATATCTGCATCTGACATCCAGATTCCCTGCTCTCTGGTTCTTCCATGATCAAATTCTTTTTCCAAAATCGGAATCTCTGTAACAGAAACCCGGTCTTTACAAACCGAAACATCCAGCTTTATCCCATCCCTGGTGTGTAACAGAATGATTTGCTCCGGAAGGTGCGTCTGTCTGCAGAGCCTATACAATACTTTATGCAGTTTTTCTGTCGGTCTGTAGACCGGTATGATCACATCTATCTTCATCTTCCGTCAAAAAATCCTTTAAAAATTGTCAGAATCAATATTTTCATATCAAATACCATTGTCCAGTTCTCAATATAGTAAAGATCATATTCGATCCGCTTCTCAATGGAAGTATTTCCCCTGTAGCCATTGATCTGCGCCCATCCAGTCATTCCCGGACGTACCTGATGTTTTACCATATAACGTGGAATTTCATCCCGGAACTTTTGCACAAACTGCGGTCTTTCCGGTCTTGGTCCCACCAGACTCATCTCCCCTTTCAGCACATTAAAAAGCTGCGGCAATTCATCTATACTTGTTCTGCGGATCAACTTTCCAACCGGTGTAATCCTCGGATCATTCCTGGTAGACCATTCTGCTTTTTCCTTTTCTTCATCCTGCATGATCATAGACCGAAATTTGTACATATAAAATACCTGGTTATGCAGTCCAACTCTTTCCTGCCGGTAGATCACACTCCCTTCCTCTGTCAAGGCAACCACCAGCACAGTAAGCAGCATGACCGGTGAAAAAAGAATAATTGCAACCGTTGCACCAATCAGATCAACTGCCCTCTTTGCCGCCCTGTTCCGCATGATATTCAGTGGAACTCTGCGGACATGAATCACCGGAATCCCCTGCACATCCTCAATATAAGGCCTGGTAGAAATCACATTTCCAAAATCAGGAATCATTTTCGTGTGTACCCCTGCCTTCTCACAGACATCCACAATCCGCTCCAGTTTTCCATAATCCTCCGCACGAAGCGCAATCACAACCTCATCCAGTTCATTCCCCTCCAGTATTCTTTCCAGTTTTTCTTCATCTTTCAGATGGGCAAACACTTGATATCCCCACTTTGGATTCTCTCTCAGCCTGTCCATATACTGTTCTGCCATCTGACTCTCTCCAATCATCAGGATATGTTTCTGATTCAGTCCCTGCTTTCGCATTTTCCACAAAATTGTGCGAATCAGATATCTCGAAGCAAATTCCAGCGAGATGTTTATAAAGAAGAAAATACACAGCATCTGTCTTGAAAAATGCTCCTGCTTTATAAAATAAAGTACCAGGATAAAGATCATAAATCCAATTCCATTGGCACGGATGATATCCATCAGCTCCTTACGGTAACTTTTTACCCTCCTCGGCATATAAAGCTGAAAAATACTATACAAAAGCAGATATCCAGGGATTATTAAAAACAAAGCTGAAAAATACGTTTTCGCCGGCAGAACCCCTGCGTCCTGCACAAAAAGCCCACTTTTAAATCTCAGATACCATGAGAAAAAATATGCAGCACCAATGATTCCCGCATCCATACATACCTGCGCTTTATTTAACATCCGCTGATTGTTCTTTATCAAAATACCACCATCTTTTCTCTATCCATCTTCTTTTTCACGCAAAGAATAATCACACTTCACCAGTGTAAGATTAGGATTGTACATCGGATCTCCTTTTTCCATGATTTCAGACCAGTTCCGGCGTACATAGTCAATCTCACACTGATATCTTCTGATCTTTTCCTCATTATCTTCTGCCCCTCTCGATCTGGATTCATAATGATACAGTTTCACATAAGGATCATACACTACAAGATATCCACATCTGCGTACCTTCAGACAGAAATCAATATCATTGAACGCCACTGCAAGTTGCTCCTCAAATCCACCCACTTCTTCATATACAGAACGCTTTACCATCATACATGCTGCGGTCACCGCTGACAAATCCTGCTGAGTACTTGCTTTGTGCAGATACCCGGAATAACCTTTTGGAAGTCCCCGGAACATATTACCAGCAATTCCCCGAATCCCAACAATGACTCCAGCATGCTGCACCTGACCATTTGGATAATAAAGCTTTGCTCCGACAATCCCGACTTCTTTTCTCTGGCAGTTCGCAAGCATTTCTCCTAGCCAGTCCTTTCCAATCACTTCTGTATCATTATTCAGAAGTACCAGATATTCTCCATCAGTCTCGCTTACTGCGTAGTTGTTGATCGCCGAATAATTAAATGGCCCATCCCATCTCAGAATTCGGATATGGTCCGATTCTATTTTATCATAGTAAGCAAACGTCTCTGCCTTTTTACTGTTATTTTCAATAATCGTAATCTCATAATTCTTATAAATCGATTTGGAAATGGACTGCAGACATTTTTCCAGATCTTTCACATGATCTTTATTGGGAATCAGAATGGAAATCTTCGGATTCCCCTGCACCTTATACCGGACACGATAAAACCCTCTATCCAGTTCCGGTAAAACTTCTGCATGTTCACCACATCTTAGCAGATGTGCTTCTATGGCACGCTGTCCAGCTTCAAATGCATAAGTTTTACTGATTGGATTGTCCGCAGTAGAAACCTGATGTACCCTCCAATGATAAAGAATCCTCGGCACATGCGCCGTTATCGTTTTTTCCACACACCTGAAAACCAAATCGTAATCCTGCGCTCCGTCAAATTCACTTCTCAGACCGCCCATTTCTTCAATCAAACTTTTTTTTATCACACAAAAATGACAGATATAATTATTCGCCCGCAACAGATCCAGATTGAAATCCGGTTTAAAATGCGGCTGAAAATGTTTTTTCAGATCTGCCGTCACTTTGTCCTCATCTGAATAAAGAAGTCCGGCCTCCGGATATTCATTCAGTTTTTTTACCATCTCATACAGCGCATCCGGCGCAAGCAGATCATCCTGATCCAGAAAACCAATATAGGTTCCGGCAGCTTCCTTGATCGCTGCATTTGTATTATCAGAAATTCCTCTGTTTTCACGCATTCCGATCAGACGGACAGTTTTTCCTTTAAACACATCCTCTTCGAGAATTTCTTCTATTCTGTGTCTCTCTTCATCCGAAACAGCCATACAGAGTTCCCAGTTTTTATAAGTCTGCCGGCATACTGACAAAAGCATCTGTCTCAAAAATTCCTCCGGCGCCTGATATACCGGAACAACAATACTGATCAGGGGTGCATACGAAAACGCTTCCTGTCTTTGTCTTTCCATCTCTTCTTTGGTCCGCCTGTGATTCTGATACCATTTTTCATAATCAATCTTCTGAAAACGGATCCTTTCTTTTAAACGTATCATAAACTCTTTTGGTCCAAAGTACCGAAGATATACAAGCCCTTTTTTTACCCGATACAGAGACATTTTATTGAACATCTCCTATCTCCTCTCCACTTTTGCCAGATGATTCAGTCCAAAGTCATTATGATCCAGTGTCAGATTCGGACTGTAATACGGATCTCCATTTTCCAGAATCTTTTTCCACCTAGTCTGAAACAATTTAATTTCTCTGTTAAAACGTTCAATTTTCTCCTCTGTGTCTTCATATCCTCTTGACTTGGACTCATAATGAATCAGTTCCGCATATGGATCATATACGATCAGATATCCTGCTTTCCGTATTTTCAGACACAGATCTACGTCATTAAATGCCACCGCAAACTTCGGATCAAATCCTCCGACTTCTTCATACACCTGTTTTTTTATCATCATACAGGCTGCTGTCACTGCACTCAGATCATGGATCACCTGCGCCCTCGCAAAATATCCCGGCGAATCTCCGTCCATTCCAAGAAATGCATGTCCTGCCACTCCTCCAAGCCCGATGATCACTCCTCCATGCTGAAGCGTTCCATCTTCATAATACATTCTCGCCCCGACAGCACCTACCTCTTCCCGCATACAATAGCTCAACATTTCTTTAATACAGTCATTGCCGATCATTTCTGTATCGTTGTTCAGAAACAGCAGATATTCGCCGGTCGCATGATCAATTCCATACTGATTGATCTCCGGATAATTGAATCCTTCTCCTTTCCAGTACAGAACCTTAACTTTTGGATACTCATGCATGATCCTTCTATAATCTTTAAACGTTTTCTTTTTCTGGCTGTTATTTTCTATAACAAGAATTTCTATATTCTCATAGGTATTTTTTTCCCGGATCGATCGCAGGCATTTGATCAGATCATCTGTGTGATCTTTGTTCGGAATAATAACCGATATCTTAGGTGTTTGTTTTACCGGATATTTCGTCCGGTACATTCCCGGATACTTCGTTGGAATGACTTCTGCTTCAATTCCCATTCTTCTGTAATGCGCTCTTACCGCTTTTGCACCTGCATCCACAATATAGGATTTATTGTCTGCACTGCCTGCTGTAGATCCTTCGCATGCTCGCCAGTGATATAGGATTTTCGGTATATGCCGGATCTTATCGGTCTTCTCAACACACCGGAGTACAAAATCATAGTCCTGTGCACCATCGTATTCGCCGTTCAACTTTCCTGCCGCCTGATATAATTCCTTTTTAACAACCACCAGATGACAGAAATAATTTGTTGTACAAAGCATATCTGGATTAAAATCCGATTTGAAATGAGGGAAGAAATACTCTTCTCCATCCATCGTAATCTTATCTTCATCCGTATAAATAAGCTCTGTATCCGGATATTCATTCAATTCTGCCACACACTCATACAATGCGTCCGGTGTCAGCAGATCATCATGATCCATAAAAGCGATATAATCTCCCGTTGCCATATCCAGTGCCACATTTGTATTGTCCGAAATATGCAGTTGTTTTTTATTGTCCTTCACCCGGATTCGGCTATCCTTCTTTGTGTATTCTTCCAGAATCCCTGCAATCGACGAATCTTCCCCGCTTCCATCTGAAAGACAGAGCTCCCAGTTCTGATAGGACTGTCCTCTTACAGAATCCAGCATTTCCCGCAGATATCTTTCCGGTGTCCGGTAAAGAGGAACAACAATCGAAATCTTCGGCATCCGGGTAAATTGCTTTCTCTTCTGCCGGTACAGTCTGATCCTGGACGGCTCATGTCTTCGCAGCCATTCTTCATACTCTGTACCGTTTTTCCCACTCAATTTGTCACCCGCCCTGATAAACGCTGCACGGATTCCAAACTGACGATAATAGATTCTGACTTTGCGAAAATCATCCAGCATTTTCTGACGTCGCAGTTTTCTTTTGAGATTCATGATCTCTTCCGCATTTTTCTCTTCTTCTTCAAAGCATACTTCCAGTTTTCGCGGAATACCTTCCTCATAAAATGCCTTAAACCCGGCAATCTCTTCCTTTTTACATTCCGGATACTCTCGCAGCACATCCAGACGCCGGATTTTTTCTTCTTTCATCTCCAGTTCATTCTGATTCTCATCCAGAAACCGAATCGATGCATTTTTCCTGCTATAATACCATCCCTCGACTGAAAATCCTTTTTCTTCAGTATTCACCTTATCTATGCTGTTTGCCAGCCATTTCTCCAGGTTCTTCAATTCACTGACTGCAAAGGTCTTCATCAATTCTTCTTTTCCACGATACGACTGCAATACTTCCAGTCTGGACGCTTCTCTCCAGTCTTTCGGAAGATGTATCCAAAGAAAAAACTGTTTGGTTATAAGTCTTTTTCTTATCTTACGGAACTTCAACGGATGAATACGGATTCCATCCGTTGTATAAAATAGTTTCTTTCCATCTAGCCGGATTTCAATCCGGTTTCCATCTGGTCTGTTATCCAGAAAATATCCCGTAATAAGTAATCTGTCTTTTTCTTTTACATGAAACCGACATGTTGCGATATAAAAAGCATTTTCCATTTTTCAAATCCTCTCACTTCCACACTATCTGGAAAATAACCAGTTCAAAAACTGAAAGAAAACACAGATATACAATACTAACAGCAGAAATACGTAAAATGTTTCTATATCAAACCGATATGTAACCGTCTTTAAAATTAAAGTTCCTTCACTTTCTTCACTATTTATTTTCAAATTTGTTCCTTCCTCTGATGTCTTTTCCGTATAAAGTGCAATAGAATCTTTTTCAAATACTACTTTATACGCCTTCCCCCTGCATCTGGTTACCGTATCAAACGAAAATTCATTGAATTTGCCCGTTTTTATATCTCCCACCTTCTTCACAGATTCCGCAACCGTTTCTCCATTTTCACAATCCTGAAGATAAATTCGGATCTCTGTTTCTGGATCTTCCTGCAAATTCTGGCATTTCACCTGGATTCCATCCAGTGTCTCCTCCTCACAGACAAATTCCTGCGATATCTGATCCTGCGACACATCCATCATGACATACTGGTCATTTTCTATCATCCGGTCATAAATCGCATGCGTCTTATGAACATGTCCATAAACAAATGCAAGCAGAATCAGCACAATAACTGCTGCCAACTTTTCTACTTTTCTCATTTTTCCCTCTTATTCTGCTTCCTGATATTCTCTGCACAACTCATCTGCATCCCCGATACTGCGAACTCTTCCATGTTCCAGCCATACAATCCGGCTGCACAGATTTCTCACCTGCTCCATATTATGCGAAACAAACAAAATCGTAGCTCCATTCTCCTTCATCCGGTTAATTCTTGCTTCACATTTCTGCTGAAAATGGAAATCGCCTACCGATAATACTTCATCCACGATCAGAATATCCGGCTGTCCGATTGTTGCTACCGCAAACGCGAGACGCGAAAACATTCCCGATGAAAAATTTTTCACCGGTACATCCATAAACTGGTCCAGTTCTGAAAACTCTACAATCTCTTCATAGTGCTCCTCCAGATATTCCCTGGTATATCCAAGCAGCGTCCCGTTCAGAAATACGTTCTCCTTCGCAGTCAAGTCAAAATCAAACCCTGCTCCCAGTTCGATCAGCGGCGCGATCACACCGGAAGTCTTAACGCTGCCACAGGTTGGTTTCATGACACCGGCAATGATTTTCAACATCGTACTTTTTCCACTTCCGTTTACACCGATCAGTCCCAGTGTTTCTCCTTTATAGACTTCAAACGACACATCCTGCAGTGCCCAGAAATCCTGATAGGTAATCTTTTTCTTTACTCTCTGTATAAAATATTCCTTAAATCCATCAAATTTCTCTGATGCCAGACTGAATTTGATGGAAACATCTTCTACTTTTACAATTACTTTTTTCTCCATCCTTACTCCTACAAATCAAAGATAAAACCATCCTGATGCTTATAAAAAAACCAGCATCCCACTCCAAGACACAGTACAGCTTCTGCTGCTGTCACCAGAAGCATCACCAGATCTGGAAGTCTGCCATAGATCACAACATTCCGGAACATGATCAGAATACTGGTCAGAGGGTTTATCATTACCAGATGGTATAACCATTCCGGCAGAATCGACATTGGATAGATAACCGGTGTCAGATACATCAGCACTGCCATCAGCACCGAATACAAGTGCAGAACATCCCTGTATTTCACCGCAATCGTCGCCAGAATCAGTCCAATCCCCAGAGCCAGAACCACCAGCAAAAAAAGTGGCACAACTGAAAGAAGCATTGTCCAGTGAAGCTCCGCACGCATACCGATCATAATCAGAAATAACGCTGCACAGGATGCCATCAGATTGATCAGACTGGAACACACCCTTGACATCACGAATACATATTTCGGTACATACACCTTCTTTATCAGAGATGCACTCCCGATAATTGCTGACATTGCATTTGTCGTAGCGTCATTGAAAAAGTTAAAAATAACCTGCCCACATAACAAATACAACGGAAAATTCTCTATATCAAATTTAAACAGATTTGAGAAAACGATGGATAAAACCGTCATCATAAGAAGTGGATTCAGCAGTGTCCATAAAACCCCCAGTATGGAACGCCGGTATTTCACCTTCACGTCTCTTGAAACCAGTTCTTTTAAAAACGGCTTAAATTTGACAAAATTTTGAATATAAACTGACATATTTTCTTCCCCTTTAAATTATAATTATATTATTTTTTCAGTCTTTATTCAATCAAATCCCTTACACTTATCATTGATTTTCTCTATTTCTTTTATTGATTTTCCGAATAAGTAAAGGAGTCTGCATAAAGCAGACTCCCTAACGGACATCCTTATATAATTTTGCAATCTCTTCTGCCGGAACACCATCCCGGTACATGGCTCTCAGCCGGTTCATAAGCCACATTACTTTCAGCTTTTCGATTGTATTTCCGCCAAATCTTCTGTCTGAAGTATAAATCCTGTGTCTTGTCATCCCAAGCGGAATCCCTTTTTCTTTGAGGATCAGTGAAAACTGATAATCCTCCAGAATCGGCATCTCCGGAAATTTTCCCACTTCAAAAAACAACTTCCGGTCAATGAAAATCCCCTGGTCTCCAAACATTACTTTTCTGTCTTTAATCCTGTGATTGGAGATCACCCTGCAGGTGAACATAAAAAAGTTATATGAATGAAATGCAATTCCAAAACACCCTGCCCGGTATTTTTTCATTACAGTCTCAATCTCTTCTAATGCTGTAGGTGGAACTTCACTGTCGCAGTGCAGGAAAAAAAGTACATCTCCACTGCTTTCTTCCGCTCCCTTGTTCATCTGCTTTGCCCTTCCTTTCGGGGACTGAATCACCGGATACCGGTCCTTCAAAAGTGCCAGTGTTCCATCCGTGCTTCCCCCGTCTACAAACAGAATCTCACATCTTTCATTCAGCGGCTCCAGTGTCTCCATCAGCCTTTCAATTGTCGATTCTTCATTGTATGTTGGTATAATAATTGATATTTTCATCTCTACTTCACGGTTTCAATTTTTACGTTCATCCAGGTATCATACAGATTTCTCCGGAACTCGTCCGCATCTCTGATCACCGGGATCTTGAGGGTGCAGTTCTTTTTCGCTTCATCCTCTGCCAGAATCATTCTTCCCTTTGTAAGCTTTTCTGTTGACAGCTGCATGTCCACTATCTGTGTCTCAAAAAGTTCCGGATGCATCATGTAAGCCGCAGCGATCGCATCCCAGTTATAATATCCGGGAATTCCATATTCATCCCAGTTATTGTCAAACCAGTAATCCGTCTCATTCTTGATCAGCCTTACAACTCCCTTACTCAGATCCGAAAGTTCTCTTTCATACTCTTCTCTTGTAAAAAGTACCTTCAGGCAATTATTACCCGTAATAACCGCAACATCCGTTCCACTGGTAAGTGTCGTATAAGTTGCCAGCGGATCACAGGAGAAATTAAGTTCATCCATTTCCCGCTTTGCAAAGATCAGCGGTTCTGTTGTTCCTCCCATCAATACGATACTCTTCACCTGATGAAAAAACTCAGGATTGTGTTTCCAGGCTCCATAAAGATTTGTCACGGAACCCGTCACCAGAATTTCCAGCTCCCCGGCATATTTTTCTGCCATCTCGGCAAGATAATGTGCCGCTTCACTTTCGGTTTCTCTAGGTGTTGCTCCACCTTTGTAAACGCGCAACTCGTCATGCCCGATTTTCTTTACAAACCTCTTTGTATTTTCGTAAACCTTCTCCAGCGTATTGTTCCCATAAGTTGTCGTCACTCCCAGAACCTCTGCTTCCGGATCCCCCAGAAGATACAGCAGTGCCAGTCCATCATCTACATCACACCCGTTAATTCCAAACGTACAGTCACAATCATGAATTATTTTTCGCATACCATTCTCCTTTTATCACTTCTGAAACAAAATCCCCTGTCTTTCATCAATTTTGATGCCAACCAGTTCTCCTGTTTTTACCCCCAGTTTCATCCAGTCACGGTGAAGCAGCCATACTGTCAGCTTTTCATCTGCATACTTCAACAGGATTTCTGCTGTTTCCCCCTCAAACATAACTTCTTCAATCTGATACATTCTTTCCGTCTCATCTACGGTCAGCGTGATCGCCGATGGTCGGACCATCAGTTCATACTCTCCTTCCGCTTTCTGCGTCTCAATTGAAACTGCCCGGCTTACGAATCTGCCATTCTCCACTTTCCCCAAAATATAATTTGTCTGTCCCATATAATCTGCCACCGCTCTGGACTCTGGATGATAGAATATCCTCTCCGGCTTATCATACTGAAGCACTTCTCCAGCTTTCATCAGAGCGATCCGGTCAGACACCTTCATCGCTTCTTCTTTATCATGCGTGACCATAACGACCGTAAGCTCCATCTCATGATGCAGCTTTCTTACCAAATCTGCCATCTCGCACCGCAGATTCTCATCTAGGCTTGAAAATGGTTCATCAAGAAGAAGAATTTTCGGATCTGCCGCAAGCGCTCTTGCCAGCGCGACCCTCTGACGCTGTCCACCGGACATTTCCTGGATCTTACGCTTCTCAAATCCTTCCAGCTGAACAACTTTTAACAGTTCTCCTACCCGCGCCTGCTTATCTTTTTTCGGGATTTTTTTCAGATCCATCGAAAAACTGATATTCTGTTCTACTGTCATATGCGGAAACAGTCTGAGATCCTGAAAAACAATCACGGTTCCTCTTTTTTCCGGTGCAAGATTTGTAATCGATGTGTCATCGATCCGGATATCCCCTTCCTGCGTTTCAAGAAGACCTGCAATGCTTTTTAACAGTGTTGTCTTTCCGCAGCCTGAGGCGCCAAGAAGCGAAATAAATTCTCCCGTTCTAATCTCCAGATTTATATTCTTCAGTATTCTTATCTTTTGTAAATCTACACAAAGTTCTTTAATTGTAAGACTCATGTGCTCCTCCTGCCTAATAATATTCTACTTCCTGTGCCTTTGTAAAACGTCCCACGATCCATTCCAGTATTCCAAACACCAGAAGCATGATCACCAGGAATATCACACTGTAAATGCTGGCAAAATTACGTTCTCCGCTTCCGAGATATGGAACCATGACGATCGCAAATGTTTTGACATTTCCCCCGCCGATCATCAACGTCAGGAAATACTGACTGAACGAAACAACAAATGCCATCGAAAACGCAGAAAGCATGACCGGAAACAGATTCGG
>ULXB01040971.1_pt1 | contig 41026 bp, 29 predicted proteins | sample 1960901 | NCBI WGS metagenome assembly ULXB01 (sample SAMEA4835828, study PRJEB28245) | human gut metagenome | biome: gut microbiome; material: fecal sample | place: Denmark | collected 2008
TAACCGCTTGGTCCCGGGTTCAAGTCCTGGATGGCCCACCACAAAGCACGAAGGTTTCGGCCTTCGTGCTTCTTTTTTTGCTCATTCGTACAGTTCCTTGCTCATCTGGTTGCGAATCTCATCACGCCGCCTATCGTAGACCTGCGTGTAGATCGCAAGGGTCGTGCTGGGCTGCGCGTGTCCGGCTTCTACCAGCTTGCATCTATCAGCTTTTTTCTGGATTTCCACTGTCCGTGATATGATGCTTGCGACTGTGATGATATTGCCTTAGCGTAACCGCAGTATCAATCATTTTTTGCCATTTTTCGCATTGCAATCAAAGCTGCCAACATAATTAAAGGAAATGTGCATCCCGTCAACAAACCTACCTGAAGATTATCTCCTGCCTGCTGTGAAAAATATCCTACCATGCTCGGACCAAAAGCACCACCCATATCTCCAGCTACAGCCAACAGTGCAAACAAGGCTGTACCTCCTTTTGGAATCCTCGGAACAGTAATGCTGATACTTCCGGGCCACATAATACCAACTGAGAAGCCACATAGGATACATCCAATCAACCCCAAAATCGGCATTGCAGATAGACCAGCCAAAAGATAGCTCAATACACAAAGAACTCCCGATACCAGCATAAACTTTGTCAAATCTATCTTTTCACCAAATTTGCCGTACAGCGCACGGGCAATGCCCATTGTGATTGCAAACAAGCACGGACCCGCCAAATCGCCAACGGATTTGGTTAATCCTAATGCGGATTCTGCAAAAGCTGATGCCCACTGCGCCATTGCCATTTCAGAAGCTCCAGCGCAAATCATTAGGATAATTGCAACTCCAAAAATAGGCATCTTCAGCAATTGACGCAACGACATTCTCTGACCGTCCTCTACCAAATGCTCAATAGGGCAGGTGGCAAAATTGTAAATATTGTACAAAGGAATCATTGCCCACAAATAGGCTAAAATCCTCCATTTGTCAATACCAAAAACGGAAAAGAAAATTGTAGAAAGTAAAATCACGCCCACACTGCCCCAGCAGTAAAAGGAATGAAGTAGGCTCATCACTTTTTCCTTATGGTCAAAGGGACAGGCTTCCACAATAGGGCTGCACAACACCTCAACAAGACCACTTCCGAGTGCATAAAAAAACACTCCGATCAGTATTCCGACATATGGAGATATTATATTGGGCAAAACCGCAAGTCCGATCAACCCCAGACCTGCAAACAGCTGAGAAGCCACGATGGATTTTCGGTATCCAATAGAATCCACATATTTTGCACAAATTAAATCTACGCTTAATTGTGTTACATAGAATACTGCGGGAATTAAGGCAATCTGTCCCAGTGAGATGTTGAAATCTGAATGAAACGTCAAAAAAAGCAATGGTGCAAAATTAGCTGCGATTGCCTGTGTGATAAGTCCGAGATAACAGGCTCTTAATGTTTTTTTATAGTTCTTCATAGCACAAAGCCCTCCTTTCAAACTACATCGAATGATATCATGCTTTTGTTTGGACAGCAATGGACTTTACCACGTTTTTATTGTATAATATCACAATACAAAGGAGGGTGGCATCATTGGCAGACACCAGCGAATTAAAAATCATTACAGATGAAACTCTCATGGAAAAAAGAACCCACGGACAATCGGTATTTCCGTTTCAATACTATCTAGAAGATATCTGGGACTTCGACTTCCATACAATCGGTTGGCATTGGCATCAGGAAATTGAATTTATATATGTGCAAAGCGGTGAAGTGCAATGTTATATCGGAAAAGATAATTTCTCGTTACCAGCAGGCAGTGGTTTATTTATCAACACGAAAATCATTCATCAATTAACAGCAAAACAAACCACATTGATTCCAAATATTGTTTTTTCCCCTTTGCTGTTGGCTTCAGAGGAGAGTTTGATATACCAGCAATATATTAAGCCAGTGCTTACTTCAGATATTGACTTTTTGGTTTTTGAGCCGTATACCCTGTGGCATAAAGAGATACTTTCTTTACTAAATCAGATATTTGAGACGCAGAAACAAGCAAATTTTAGGGAGCTGACAACCATGCGATTGTTGGCAACCATTTGGGAGTTGCTGTACGGAAATATGGAATCCATGTTTCTACAAAGACAAACCGTTAAAAGAAACAGCGATACGTCTCGCCTTCAAATGATGATGAGTTTTATTCATAGTCATTATGCCGACCAGATCCAACTTGATGACATCGCAGATTTTGCCCATGTAAGTAAGAACACTTGTATGCAAATATTCAAGAATGGTATCCGTCAATCTCCTATTTCTTATTTGATACAATACAGGCTGAAAAAAGCCGCAAAACTACTGGCAGCCACGGAAATGAAGGTTATAACCATATCAGAACAATGCGGCTTTCACGATGCGCCTTATTTTTGCCGTAAATTTAAAGAGGTTTACGGGATTTCTCCTATTGAATACAGAAAAAACAACCTCTAAATTTACATATCAACAGCAAGTTTTATCGCTCCCCCAATTATGCTTGTCATACTCATTCTGCGATACTGTTATGAATAAACCATCACATGCAAATCAATTTCTTCTGCCCGGTTATGGATGTTATTATATCGTTGTACCCATTCCATTTGACAGGTACACTTTAATTCCGCTGTCGCGCCCTCGGTAGCTTTCATCTGTTCCATGATAGGAGAACAGCTCGCCCGACTGCCCGTAGAAGTAGTCCAGCGTCATTTGGTGTGACCTCGGATTTTCAACTGTGAGTGCTTGTTCATGTGGAAAACCTCCCTTCCGATTTTTACAAAAGAAAAAGCTCACCTCCTTTTTTTGAAAGTGAGCCATGTAAAAGCAAAATAGTAACAGTAGGTGTCGAGTTTCGTACCCAAAAATTCTTGGGTACGGTTCTGGGTACAAAGAGCCATTTTAGACACGAAAAGACACCAAAAGTTACGTCAAAGTACACAAAGATGTTTTTTCGGAATTATGAGATAGTCACAAGATTCCACAAGAAAAATGAAATTTCAAAATTAGCGACGTTCTCATAACCGCTTGGTCCCGGGTTCAAGTCCTGGATGGCCCACCAAAGAAAAGCTTCTGCCGTAAGGTGGAAGCTTTTTTTATAAAAAGGCCATGCAGGACTTGAAAGGACGGCCGAGCGAGAGCGAGGTGATGAACAGTCCAGTGGACTGTTCATTAGTCCGTGGGTGTTGGGCCCCTGGATGGCCCACCAAAGAAAAGCTTCTGCCGTAAGGTGGAAGCTTTTTTATAGAATGGCAGACAGGGATATAAAAGCAACGACTTTGCCCCTCCCTATGAAAGCGAATGTTTGTGGCGTAGATTGCAGTTTTTTGGCGGTTATGCTACACTAAAATAATAGTGTGAAAATGGTAAGGAGAAAAAATAAATGGAAAAACAACACAGCGGCCGGAGCTCATTTTCCGGCAAACTTGGCTTTGTCCTGTCGGCAGCCGGCGCCTCGGTTGGCTTGGGCAATATCTGGCGGTTCCCATACCTGGCGGCAAAATATGGCGGTGGAATTTTTCTACTGATTTATATTCTGCTGGCGGTCACCTTTGGCTATACAATGATTATGGCAGAGACAGCGCTGGGACGGATGACCCGGAAAAGTCCGGTTGGGGCCTTTGCAGCTTCTGGAAAGGGACGCTGGCGTGCATTTGGAGGATGGATCAACGCGGTAATTCCCATTTTGATTGTGCCGTATTATTCGGTTATTGGCGGTTGGGTTATCAAGTATCTGGTGGGGTATATTACCGGTCATGGCAGTGAGCTGGCACAGGATGGGTATTTTTCCTCTTTCATCGCCAATGGCGCTTCGGTGGAAATCGTATTCCTGCTCTTTACCCTGCTTACACTGGGCATCATTTTTGCCGGTGTTCGCAATGGTGTGGAGCGTGTTTCCCGGATGATGATGCCGGTACTGGTGGTGTTATCAGTAATTATTGCAGCTTATTCAGTAACACGGCCCGGTGCGCTGGAAGGAGTGAAGTACTTTTTGGTACCGAATCCGGCCAATTTTTCATGGATGACAGTGGTTACAGCCATGGGCCAGATGTTCTATTCTTTGTCCATCGCAATGGGTATTTTAGTAACATTCGGCTCTTACATGAAAAAAGATGTGTCCATTGAGGGATCTACCAAGAACGTTGAGATTTTTGATACGCTGATTGCAATGATGGCCGGGTTGATGATCATTCCGGCGGTGTTTTCGTTCTCTGGTGGTGACCCGGACACCTTGCAGGCCGGTCCCGCACTGATGTTTATTACGATCCCGAAAGTTTTTGAAAGCATGGAACTTGGTTCGCTGGTGGGCGTGCTGTTCTTTGTGCTGGTGCTGTTTGCAGCGGTGACAAGCTCTATTGCATTGACAGAAAGCGCAGTATCGACTTTTGAGGATGAACTGGGATGGAGCCGCAAAAAGGCTGCGGCAGTGATTGGGATTATTATGGTGCTGCTTGGAAGCTTGTCGGCGCTTGGCTATGGCCCGCTGTCGGGCGTGACCGTTATCGGGATGCAGTTCCTTGACTTTTTTGACTTCCTGACAAACTCAGTTATGATGCCCATTGCGGCCATTGCAACCTGCCTGCTGGTGACCAGCGTGATCGGCGTGGAAAAGATTGAGGAAGAGGTGACCCAGAATGGTCAACCTTTCCGCCGAAAAAAGGTTTTCAATTTTATGATCCGCACCCTTTGCCCGGTGTTTGCTGCCATCATTCTGGTAAGTTCTGTGGCAAATGCCCTCGGGTGGATCTCGATGTAAAAGAATTTGATATTATCATACCATATGGGAAAATGGATTTACACCCCCTCAATATGATTTACAGGCGAAACCTTTGGCGGCCAGCGGTTGAAAAATGGTTTGAATAAAATCTCCGTGGGATCTGGTATGCTCCCTATATAGCGAACAGTGAAATAAAAACACTGAAAGCTATATAGAGAGCATTTATGTGTTTTTGACCAGGGTGGATCTGAAAAGTCGAAAATATCTTCTATTTCTACAAACACAGCCGGATTATGCGTTAAAAAGCCTTGGAATCCACAAAGGATTCCTGCGGCTCTTTGCCTTAAATCCTGCTTGTGTTTGCGGAATATCCGTCATTTTCTTTGTTTTCAGATACCCCTTAAGGTGTATACCAGAAAACCGCTGAACACCGCTATGCCACTGCTGCCGCCGATGTGTACCATCATCAAGACGGCCAGGGGCTGGCTGCACATTGCCCATGGCGTGCGCAACACTGCGGAGGGCCTGCGCTATGTGATCTACCTGTTTGTGACCGATTTGAAAGAGCCCTGGAAAGTGATTGCCGAACCGGCCGGATTTTTGATCGCACCGCGTGGCTGGGAGCGCGTCAGCGATGTTTCCAACGTGGTATTTACCAATGGTGCTATTGCGGATGATGACGGTAAGGTGTATATTTATTATGCCGCCAGTGATACGCGCCTGCACGTTGCTTCCACGACCATTGGCCAGCTTTTGGACTTTGCATTCAAAACCCCCGCAGACCCGCTGCGCAGCCGTGACTGCGTGGCCCAGCGTGTGGCGCTGATCGAAAAAAATCAGGCATATCTCAATCAGCAAGACCGGTAATATCGTGTGCCCGTGGCCCGGCGGGGGCGTCCACCCTGGCGCAACCTGGCTGCCCATGCTGGCGCTGCTGGCTTTGCTGGTGTTGGATGTCAGCGTCGGCGCGCAGTTCCCGGTGCCGTGGGGCGAGCCATTGACCCTACGCGGTGCGGCTAGCTTTTGCCTGGATTTCGCCCCCCGCCCGGAAGTTGTGGACGGCATCTGGCAGCGCCCTGAATGGCCGTGGAAAACCCTGCCCGCGTCTGATTCTGCAGGGGCTGGAGGAGACTGCAGCCTATCGGGATGAGGCAGGGAAACGGTACACCGGCTTTATGCTGCAGACCCTTGGTCTGCCTCTGCCCGGCGATTACGGCCAGGTGCCCGCAAAGCTGTGGTACCTGCACAAAGTGTAATGCGCAAAAATTGTGCGTCAACCTGAAAATGATTCCGCGATATGACCCTATCATTTTATAATGTGCTGTGATATAATGAGGTAAATCGACAATGTCAATTCTAAAACTGACCCCTTCCTGCAAGGATTACCTTTGGGGCGGCAGCCGCCTGCGCACCGACTTTGGCGTGCAGAGCGATTTGAACCCGCTGGCGGAAGCCTGGGTGCTTTCCTGCCATCCCGATGGCCCCAGCTATCTGCCGGACGGCACCATGTTGGCGGACTACCTGGCCGCCCACCCGGAAGCGGCGGGAACAGACTGCAAAAAGTTTGAAATGTTCCCTGTTCTGACCAAGTTCATTGACGCCAAGAATAACATTTCCATCCAGGTACACCCCTCCAACGAGTATGCGCTGGAGCACGAACACCAGTACGGCAAGACCGAGATGTGGTATGTGCTGGACTGTGAACCGGGCGCGTTCCTGTATTACGGCTTTGACCATGAAATCAGCCGGGAAGAACTGGAAGAGCGCATCCGGAACAATACCCTGACCGAGGTGCTGAACGCCGTGCCGGTGAAAAAAGGCGATTGCTTCTTTATCCCGTCCGGCACGCTGCACGCTATCTGCAAGGGTGTTGTGGTGGTTGAAGTGCAGCAGAACTCCAACGTGACCTACCGTGTGTACGATTACGGCCGCGTGGGGGCGGACGGCAAACCGCGCGCGCTGCATGTAAAGCAGGCGCTGGAGGTAATGCGCCGTACCCCGCCGGAACAGCATGATTTCAGCCCCCATCTGGCAAAGTGCGATTACTTTACCGTGGATGTGGTGGCAGGTGGTTACACCGGCACGGCGGACGAGACGTCCTTTGTTTCGCTCCTGATTACCGAAGGGGAGGGGCGCCTGACCTGCGGCGGCGAAACGGTGCAGGCAAAAAAGGGCGACAGTTTCTTTATCACGGCGGGCAGCGGTGCCTATGCTTTAACGGGCAGCTGCAAAGCCCTGCTGACAACCGTTTGATTATTACCAAAGCAGAGTGAACAAGAACCCCGGCCTGCTGTGCAGCCGCGTATGCGGAACGCCGGCTGCGCCAAAACGGAGGCAGGGGAACCATGAACACAATAAGCTGCGTTTCTCCTTCAAATCCCTGTCCGGATGGTTCCCGGGCAGGGATTTATTGTTGTTGGAAATAAAACACAAAAAAATACAATTTGTATATTTATCGAAAAACAAAACAGAACGAGCGATACGCGCGGCGAAACGATTCGTCACAATATGCAAAAAAACACCTGCATATTTGTCAAACATGTCAAAAATTGACCTTGCCCCCGGTGGGGGAGTCTGCTATACTTGTGAAGCATGAAAAAATGAGAGCCGGGCTGTCTGTGCAGCCCGGGAAAGCAAAAAAAGATAACGATAAGGTGTCTTGTTTTGCGCAGGGCGGTAGTGGGGGCACTGCCGGACAAAAGAGGAAAGCATAAATGAAACTGATATTTGAATTTGCCCGCATTGCGGCGTTCTGCTTTGCGGGGGAGGTTTGCCACCTGGTGCTGCCGCTGCCCATCCCGGCCAGCGTGTACGGGCTGATGCTGCTGCTGGCGGCGCTGCGCTTTGGGGTGGTCAAACTGGAGCAGGTGCGCACGGCGGCGCTGTTTCTGACCGGCATTTTCCCGCTGCTATTTGTTCCGGCGGCTGCGGGCGTGATGGATCTGTGGGCGGATTTACAGGCCATGCTGGTGCCGGTGCTGCTGGCCTTGATCCCCATTACCATTTTGGTCATGACGGTGTCCGGCTGCGTGACCCAGCGCCTGGCAGAGCGGAAGGAGAAAAAGCAATGATCACACAAGTTCTGGAATCTTCCGCCGTATGGGGCGTGCTGCTCACGCTGGCTGCGTTCGGCCTGGGGGTGCTCATCAACAAGCGCACCGGTAAGGCAATTTTCAACCCGCTGCTGTTGGGCACGGCGTTTGTCATCGTGGTGCTCAGCGTGTTGAAAATCCCCTATGATACATACGCTGCCAGCGCTTCGCCCATCAGCTACCTGCTGCTGCCCGCAACGGTCAGCCTGGCAGTGCCGCTGTATGAAAAATGGGATCTGCTGTGCAAAAATCTGGTGGCCATTGTGGCCGGTGTGCTGGCCGGAGTTATGGCCAGTCTGTTCAGCGTGCTGGCACTGGCCCTGCTGCTGGACCTGAACCATGAACAGTACATCACCCTGTTGCCAAAGTCCGTTACCACTGCCATCAGCATGGATGTTTCCCGCGAGCTGGGCGGCATTGCCACCCTGACGGGCGCCATTGTGATTTTGACCGGCATTGTGGGCGCGCTGGCGGCGGAAACCGTCTGCAAGGTGTTCCGCATTACCAACCCCATTGCCAAAGGTATCGGCATTGGTACGGCGTCCCACGCCGTGGGCACCAGCAAGGCGCTGGAAATCGGCGAAGTGGAAGGCGCGATGAGCGGCCTTTCCGTTGCTGTGGCCGGTATCATGACCGCCGTGCTTTGCCCGCTGTTCTCGGAATTGATTCACTAAATACAGAAGGCCCGCCTGCGCATCACCTGGTTTGTGGTGCACGGACGGGCTGTTTGTATGTCGCCGGACGGCGGGAAACGGCATTTTTGCAAGTTTTTTGCCCGGCAGCGGGGGCAGCTCTTGCCGCGCGGCGGGTTCTATACTATAATAAAAATAAGCTGTTTGTATCAACTACCTGTGCAAAATACAGAGAAAAAAGCGCAGCGCCGCCCGGCAATAGAGGGCTGGAATGTGCGGCGCTGACGGAGAGAGGATCATAAAATCATGGGATTTTCGTTTGTGACAGAAATTCCTTCCCCGGATGTCATTCGGGAAAGGTTTCCCCTTGCGCCGGAACTGGCCGCCCGCAAAAAAGAGCGGGATGAAGAAATCAAAAAGATCATTACCGGCGAAAGCGACAAGCTCCTGGTCATTGTCGGCCCCTGCTCGGCGGATAACGAGGAAGCCGTTGTGGATTATGTGTCCCGTCTGGTCAAGGTGCAGGAGAAGACGAAGGACCGCCTGGTGATCGTTCCGCGCGTGTACACCAACAAGCCCCGCACCACCGGCGAGGGCTACATGGGAATGATCCACCAGCCGGACCCGGAAAAGAAGCCGGATATGCTGGAGGGGATTCTGGCCATCCGCCATATGCACATGCGCGTATTGCAGGAAACCGGCTTTTCCACCGCGGACGAGATGCTCTATCCCGAAAACCTGCGTTACCTTTCGGACATTATGTCCTATATTGCCGTGGGTGCCCGCTCGGTGGAAAACCAGTTCCACCGCCTGGTGGCCAGCGGCTGCGATGTGCCCGTGGGCCTGAAAAACCCCACCAGCGGCGATTTGACCGTTATGCTCAACTCTGTTGTGGCGGCCCAGGTGCCCCATGACTTTATCTTCCGCGGGTGGGAGGTCCAGTGCCCCGGCAACCCGCTCAGCCACACCATTCTGCGCGGCGCGGTGAACAAGCACGGCCAGACCATTCCCAACTACCATTACGAGGATCTGCGCCTGCTGTATGAGCTGTACATGAAGCGCAACCTGAAGAACCCCGCCTGCATTGTGGATACCAACCACAGCAACTCCGGCAAGCAGTATATGGAGCAAATCCGCATTGCGAAAGAGGTTCTGCACAGCCGCCGCCATTCGGACGACATCAAGAACCTGGTCAAGGGCCTGATGATCGAAAGCTATATTGAGCCGGGCAGCCAGAAGATCGGCGAGCACTGCTATGGCAAGTCCATCACGGACCCCTGCCTGGGCTGGGACGATACCGAGCGACTGCTGTACGATATCGCAGAGCTTTCTTAAGGCAACACCGCACAATTCCCGCCTTACGGCTTAAGCACCGCTCCGGCGGCTGCGGCACGGCATCTGCGTTGCCAAAATGCTCGATAATGTCGGGTTGCGGTACTCGCATCGTGCTTCGGGGGCAAAAGCCCCTCGCACTCTGCGACCGCTGCCCCTGCTTCGGTTCGCTGCATCCGCCACTGGCGGCGCTCACCTTTGCAGCATCCAGTATTATCTGCGCTTTTGGCTTAGCATCTGCCGCACCTCGCTCGCCGTATCGGCACTTAGAATTATGCGGTATTGCCTTAACCGATAAAATTACAAATAAGGCATGCACTGCCGGAAGCTGAACAGAGGTTCAGCCGGGGCGGTGCATGCCTTTTGTGTTGCGGGGGATAATCGATAAAAATCAGTACAGCATGGTGTCATCATCCACGCGGTACACATGGCCGTCTTTTTCATACACTTCAATGTAATAGTCGCCGTCCGGGGATTTTTCGGACCAGGTTTGCTGTTCAGACACAGAATTGTTCTGAGAATCCGAAGATGAAGAAGAAGCGGAAGATTCCGAATTATTTTATTCTATATTAGTGCTGGATACTGTCGGGGTCAAAGTTGCGTGCCATCAAGGCAGAGATGGCGGGCAGCGCGGCAGCAATCAGGGCTTTGTCATGGTTAGGGGCCAGGCGGGTGGCGGAATCAAACAGCATGGTGTTTTCCTGTTGCGGGGTGCTGGCGGGCCAGGTGGGAATGCCGCTGTGCTGCGGGTTTCCGGTGCGGGCAAAGGCCAGAACGGCATCGAAAATCTGCTGTTCCAGCTGCGGGGTCACGCCGGAAATGTTGGCAGAAGGCACCAGCTCAGTATTATGGAAAACAAACGGGATATCGGAACAATGCCATGGGGCGCGGCCGCCCTCAATGGTGAAATCCTGATTGAAGAAATAGCTCCACACCGGGCCGGTTTCCGCCCGGCGGCGGATATAGCGCATGGTCGGCTCCCGGAACAGTACATCCAAAAACGGCAGGTCGGCGGCGCTCATCTGCGCTTTGTTCAGGCCGAAGCCATTGAAGGCGGCAAACTCGCCAAACACGGTGCCCACCAGAAGGGGAATGCGGGCGGTTTCGGGGCGGAACGCATTTTCCAGCGGGTCACCCAGATAAAAGGCGTTGGGGTGTGGGGCGCAGCCGGTGTTTTTTCCGGCTGCTTTCAAGGCGGGAGCTACTTTATTATAAGCGGCGGCAAGCGCGGCATAGGGTACCGTTTCCAGTGCGGCGATATCCGCCGCGCCAAGCTCCGCCATCAGAGCCTCGGCGCAGTCCCGCCCGCTGCCGGTGCAGTCGGCCAGGCGGCCCAGAACGCCGCTCATCACAATACCTTTGTGGAACAGCCCGTCCGCGGCGGGGGTCTGCAGCAGGGTGGTTACCTTGGCGCCGCCGCCGGACTGGCCGAACACTGTTACATTGCCGGGGTCACCGCCGAACGCAGCAATATTATCCCGCACCCAGCGCAGCGCGGCGATGATATCGTCCCCGCCCGCGTTGCCGGAATTGGCGTATTCCGCCCCAAAATCCGAAAGGTCGAGATAGCCCAGGATGTTCAGCCGGTGGTTGATGGAAACCACCACGCAGTCCCCCAAGCGGGCCATGTTTTCGCCCTCGTAAGCGATCTGCTCAATGGAGGAACCGGCAAAGTATCCGCCGCCGTGCAGCCACACCAGCACGGGGCGGTGGGCGTCATCCAGCGCGGGGGTCCAGATGTTCAGGTTCTGGCAGGCTTCGTTCATCAGCCAATAGCGGTGGGGCACCAGCATTTCGCCGTTGGGCTTGGGCATTTCCAGCAAAGGGCAGACATAGCCGTAACTGGTGGCGTCCAGCACGCCGTCCCACACAGCTGGCTCCGGCGCGTGGAAGCGCCTGGCCTTGGCGTAAGGGATGCCCTTAAAGATATCCAGCCCGTCAAAACGGTAGCCGCGCACTGAGCCGCCGGTGGTGCGCACCAGCGGGGCATCGGCAGAACAAGAAAAAGTATGGGCCATAGCAAACTCCTTTCCAGCAGTGGGCAAAAATGATACATTTTTTGATGCGGGTTCTATTGTAGCAGATTTACGCGAAAAAAGAAGCCATGAACCGCCCGGACGCCAAGACCGTGCTGTTGTTTGCACTTTCCGCCGATGCTTTTGTGGAAGATGAGCAGCTTTCTGCAGAGAGCGGGATGAACGGCCATTTTGCAAAGCCGGTGGATTTTGCCGCATTGCAGCGCAGCATTGGCAAGTTTTTGCGCCAGCGCCGTGGGTAAGCGAGAGAACGAAGGCGTACCGGAAACACCAAAAATCCAACCGGTTTCTGCAAAGGCAGAAGCAATTTTGCGTTTGTGGAATATGCGTTATTTTCGTTGTTTTGAGCTACACCGTTAAGTGGGAATGCTGAAGAAGAGAAAAAACGTACATGGGCGGATGCTCCTTTGGGGAAAAGTCAGGCGGCAGTATACAGGGTGCCGCGGCGCTTCATCCAGCGGTAGGCCGCCACGCAGATCATGACGGATAACAGCGAACCCGCCGGTGCGGCCAGCCCCATAGGCAGCAGGGTTCCGGCAAACAGCCGGGAAGCCAGGTAGGAACCCGGAACGCGCACCAGCACAATAGCGATGATGTTGTGGAGAAAGCCGATGTAAGACTTGCCGCAGGCGGCAAAATACCCGGTAAAGCTGAAGTGGATCCCGGCAAAAATGGTATCCACAATATAACCGCGGATGTACTGGCAGCCCATCAGCACCACGGCGGCGTCGGTGGTGAAGCACCCCAGCAGCGGCTCGGCCACAAGCTCAATGACCAATACTACGGCAATGCCGTAACCGGCGGCGATCATGGCGGCGTATTTCAGGGTCTGGGCGGCGCGCTCCGGCTTGCCTGCGCCAAGGTTCTGGGAAGACAACGCCGATACCGTCGCCAGCATGGAGGACGGCACAATGAACATGGCGCTGATGATTTTTTCCACAATGCCCACGGCGGCAGAATCAATCAGGCCGCGGTGGTTGGCAATGATGGTGATAATGATGAACGCGACCTGAATGCAGCCGTCCTGCACAGCGACCGGCAGGCCGATTTTAAGAATACGGCCCAGCACGCCTTTGCGCGGGCGGAAGTTCTGGCGGCTCAGCCGCAGGCCGGTTTTGTGCCGCCAGATGCCGAACAAGGCAACAATAACACTCAAGGTCTGCGAAAGGGTAGTGCCCAGCGCAGCACCCACCGGGCCAAGGGCCATGGGACCGATGAAAAGAATATCCAGCGCAATATTGGCGGCGCAGGCAACGGCGATAAAGTACATCGGGCTTTTGGAATCCCCCAAACCGCGGAAGACGGAGCTGATGATGTTGTATGCCGTGATGAACGGGATGCCGATGAAGCAGATGGTCAGATACTGCACCGTGCCGGGAACGGCCTCTGCCGGAACACCGATCAGGCCGACCAGCGGGCGCACTGCGGCCACCAGCACGGCGGTAAAACCGAGGGAGACCGCCATGAACAGGGTGACGGTGTTGCCGATGGCGTCTTCGGCATCGCGCATATTGCCCGCCCCCACGGCGTGGCCGATGATGACGGTGGAACCCATGGCAAGCCCAACAATGATAACGGTCAGCATGTGCATGACCTGGCTGCCGTTGGCAACGGCGGTGATGCTGTCCACCCCGCAGAACCGGCCGGTGATGTACAGGTCAGCCATGCCGTACAGCGTTTGCAAAAAGTAAGAGAGCAGATACGGCAGGGCAAAGGTCAGAATGGCTTTGAACACGCTGCCGGTTGTAAGATTTTTTTCCATGATAATTTCACATCCTCATCTGGCAATAGTCTAGGGTGTATCTGAAAAGTCGAAAATGTAGTCTATTTCTACAAACACAGCGGGATTTTTGCCTTAAATCCTGCTTGTGTTTGCAGGCGTCTGGATCCAGAGCCTGTTCACCTCCGCTGTTGTGCTGGTGTTCGCCGCCAGAAAGCTGACTGCCGCCATGCAGAGCGAAAAAGCATAAGCTGATTTTATTCTAACACAAGCCTCCTTACTTTGCCATCAATTTTGGAGGGATTGGGAATTTAACAGAAAACCTCCGGCTGCATTGTGCGAGCAGTCGGAGGCTTTCTGTTTTAATACAATCTCATATAAAGAACATATGTTTTGATGCATTTGCTGACAAATCTGTGGCGGCAGGAAAAAGTGTGGAACTTGACGATAAGACTTTTGGAAATATTATTAAGGAGGAAATCGACCGTATTAACGCAGAAGAAAAGGCCGGGAATGTGGCTGAATGATGTATCGGTTAAACAAGAACGAAAGAATTTTTGATGTTTGTCATGAGAAATGGCGCAAACATCGGCCCCTACAAAAATGCCGGGTGCTGCGAGAGAATAAAATACCCAAGTATTATCGCATAAAGCAAGACAGTTATCATTAAGATTCTCTTACATTTTTCTCTCTTACAACATACAGCCACAGCAGCAGGCGAGCCCCCCTTGAGGCAGGGATCCCGCCTGCTGTTTTGATGGAATAGAAACGTTTGATTTGCGGCAAAACAAAACACCGGGCGCCATATGGCACCCGGTGTTTCAGTTAAATAACCGGCGCAATCAAACCGGTATCAGAGGAGGAGAAAACAGCAAAATTAGTTTGCGCGGTACTGGGCCGGCAACTGGTCGATGGTCTGCCATTTCTGCATGGCGTCTTCCAGGCTCATGCCGCCCGCAACAGCGTCGCGGCGGCAGGCGTTGACGGCCTGGATTTCTTTCATCTTTTCGCCGGTCAGGCTGTAGTTCTTCATGGCGAGCAGGGTAGCAGCCCATGCCATCATGGGGATGACGCAGAACAGAACGATAACAACCACGTTCATGCCGGGGGTGTACGGGTCGTACTGGGTGGGCAGGCTGTCAAGGCCGATAAAGCTGACGGCAACGCCGACCACGGTAGCGGACAGGCTGGAAACCAGCTTGTCAACCAGGCTGAACAGAGTGCCCATGATACCGGGGATATACTTGCCGGAGATGTAGGTCTCGTAGTCAGAGCAGTCGGCAACCATGGGGATGGGCATATCGGCAGTAGCGTAATAAGCGCCATAGCCAATGCCGAACAAAGCGATGAACAGGATGGTGTAAACGTTGATGGAAACCTTGCCGTCAGACATCAGAGACAGGGTGAAGGCATCGCCCTTGCCCCACAGGAGCAGCAGCACCAGAACGCCGATGTAGCAGATCAGCGCAACGCTGACATAGCGCATCAGGCTGGCTTTCTGGCCTTTCTTCTGGCTGGTGCGGACGGTGAGCAGGAAGAAGGGAACGCTGAACACATAGCCCAGAACCATCATGGGCAGGTACAGACCATCATAGTTGCCCATCATGCAGCCGTACAGCATGCACAGAACAGTGGTGTTGGTGGCAATGGAAAGTGCCAGCTTGCAGCCTGCACCAGCCACCATCAGGCGCTGCATGGGGTTGTTGCCCTTGATGATGGCAACATACTCGGCAACCTTGATCTTTTCGGTTTTCTGGCCGCCGATGCCAAAGTACTTCGGCTGGTCCTTTTCCCAGATGCCGATGACAGCCAGGATGGTCAGGGCGATGGAGATCACGATGCCGACAGGAGCCAGGGTGCGGAAGAAACCGGCGGAAGCGTAACCGCCCTCATAGTTTTTGGCCAGGATGGGGGCAAAGAACTGCATGGCGCCCATGCCCAGCAGGGAGCCGACGGTGTTGAAAATGGTGAACAGGGGGCGCTGCTTGGGATCGTTGGTCAGAACAGTCTGGCCGGAACGGGTGCAGGAGGTCTGGAAGGTGTAGCCGATGACCCAGATGGCGTACAGGGCTACAAAGGCAACATAACGTGCCCATTCCATGGAGGCGGGGATCAGCGGGGTCAAGCCGTACAGCACCAGGATGCTGACAGCCATGATGAGGTTGCCGATGACCATAAACGGGCGGAACTTGCCGAACTTGCCGTTGGTGCGGTCCATCAGGGCACCGATGATTGGGTCGGTAATGGCGTCAAACAGGCGCATGCCGGTGACCATCACGGAGGCGAAGATCATGCTCAGGGCCAGAACCTTGCTGCCGAAAGTGGCAATGTAGGAAAGCACCAGAACATAGTACACGTTGGTAGCGCCGTTGTTAAGCGGGAACAGCATCAGCTGGTAAGGCTTGGCGCGGTTGACGCTGGCAGACGCCGCAGAGTTTTGTCCACTCATGGGGGCATTCTCCTTTCATAACAAAGACCCCCGCCCCGAAACGGGCGGGGGCATAAACGATTCAAAAGGGGGAAGATGCGGAGGCTAAGGCAATACCGCATAATTCTAAGTGCCGATACGGCGAGCGAGGTGCGGCAGATGCCAAGCCAAAAGCGCAGATAATACTGGATGTCTTATCGAGCATTTTGGCAACGCAGCTGCCGTGCCGCAGCTGCCGGAGCGGTGCTTAAGCCGCAAGGCGGGAATTGTGCGGTGTTGCCCTAAACCTTACTGCTGATTCTGAGCGCTTGCAGTGTTGGCAGCCTGCTCAGCGGTCCAGGTCTTCTTGCGCTTGATGGCAACAACCAGGCGCCAGATGCACAGCACGGTCAGAACAGCCAGAACGGTGTCCAGAGCGTACAGGGCGGTCTTCCACCACGGGGTGATGACCTTCAGGCGGTCAGCGGAGGACCAGCCGTTCATAGCGTTGGAGTTGGCAACGGTGTACAGGATCTTGTGCATGGATTCGCGCATTTCGGTCACGATGTAAGCATCGTTCTCGTACTTCGGAGCCAGGGTGGTGTGGATGGTCGGGTCCGGGCTATCCCAGATATCGGAACCGGCAATCAGACCATCGGCCAGATCCATGTATTTGCTGGAACCGGAGTAGTCGGTGATGATCATGCCGCGCATGCCCAGTTCGCCGCGCAGGAAGCCGGTCAGCAGGTTATCGTAAGCGCCGCACCAGTAAGCGCCCCAGCGGTTAAAGCCGGTCATAACGCTCCAGGCGCCGCCATCGGTGATGGCCTTGTCGGCAACTTCCAGGTAGATTTCGCGGGCAGCCTGCTCGTTCAGCCAGGTGTTCACGCCGCGGCGGCTGGATTCAGAGTCGTTCAGGGCAACGTGCTTCAGGTAAACGTAAACGCCCTTGGACTGGATGCCGTTGACTTCGGCAGCGCAGATGGTGCCGGCAACGAACGGATCAGAAGCATAGTACTCGAAGTTACGGCCAGAGTAAGCGGTGCGGTGCATGTTGATGCCGGGGCCATACAGACCAGAGTAACCCATGGCCAGGCAGTCTTCGCCAATGCAGCGGCCCACATCGTTGATCAGGTCAACGTTGAAGGTGGCGGCCATAACGTCTTCGGAGGTGTAGCACATAGCGGAAGCGCCGCCGGTCAGTGCTGCGGTCAGGCCCTGCGGGCCGTTTTCGTCTTTGGTACGGGTCTTGCCGATGGATTCAACAGCGGCAGTGTTGTGGAAGCCCAGGGTGATGGTGTTGACCATCTCGTTGAAGGTCAGCTGATCCAGCAGGGTATCCCACTGGGGATCGTCATAGTCGGCACCGATCATGGAAACCAGAGCCAGACCATTGTCAGCGCCCAGGGTGGGCATTTCAACGCTGTCAGCCTTGCTGCCGTCGTAACGGGTGAAAGCCAGGTGATCAGCCAGGGTCTGGGTTGCGTTCAGCACAACAGGCTGGGTGGGGAAGGTGGCAACCCAGTTGGAGCGGCTCAGCCAGGTAACTTCGCCGGGTTCGCTGCTGCTCTTGTTGGGGTCTGCTTCATCAAACAGGTTGGTGATGGCAGTGCCGTTTTCGCTGGTGGCGCAGGTGGTGCTGTCCAGAGCGGCGTTGGTCCACTTGTAGGTCAGGGCAACGTTGCCATCGGCGGTCATGCGGCCATCGGTGTTCTCAACGGTGTAGCCCTTGGCAGCCAGGATGTTGTTCACAGCGTTGTGTGCATCGGTGGCAGCGGTGAAGTAGTAGTCGCCAGCGTCAATAATATAGGTCTTGGCGTTGTTGGCATCATAGGTGCGCAGCTCGCTCTTGTCAACGGTGATGTTGACAGTCTCGGAAGCGCCGGGAGCCAGGATATCGGTCTTGGCAAAGCCGCACAGCTCAGCAGAAGCCTTCTCGATGCCGTTGGCCTTGTCGTAATCGGTGTAGGGGCTCTGGAAGTACAGCTGAACGGTTTCCTTGCCGGAGTAGGTGGAACCGGTGTTGGTGACTTTCAGGGTGACATTGAAAGCATCAGCAGACTCGGTCACATTGAAATCGCTGTACTCGAAGGTGGTGTAGCTGTCGCCATAGCCGAAGGGGAAGGCAACAGTGGTGGACCAGTTGTAGTCGCCGGCATTGCCGGTGCCCATAACAGCGTCCTCGTAGCGGGTCTCGTAGTAACGGTAATCCAGGTAGATGCCTTCCTGATACACGCTGTACATACCCTGCACATCAGGGCCATCGGTCAGCAGGTTGTAATCTGCTGCGTTGGGGTAAGCCTGGGTGTAGAAGTTGTAGATGGCGGGGTTGGCCATGTTGTCATACAGGTAGGAATCAACCAGGCTGCCGGACGGGGTAACCTCGCCAGCCAGCAGCTGGGCAACACCGTTGATGCCGGTCTGGCCCACGTCGCCGATCCACATAGCGGAATCGATGCCGTAATCCTCGCCGCAGATCTCCGGGTTCAGGAAATCCATCTCAATGGCGTTGGAAGAGTTGACCAGAACGATGATCTTCTTGAAGGTGCCGTTGTCCTTCAGGGTCTTCAGGTTCTGGAGCAGTTCCTTTTCTTCAGCGGACAGGGCCAGGTAGTTACCGTCGCCCTCCTGGCCTTTGATCCAGGAATCATTGGTGCCGTTTTCGCCACTGGGCAGGTCAGCGCCCTCGCCGCCGGAACGGGAGAACACGACGATAGCAGCATCGCCGTAGTCAGCAAAGCTGGACTCGGCGCTGGACAGCTTGCTCCAGGGAGCTTCGTTCACAGCGTACTGGGTGTTGGCTTCCAGGGTATCGGAGATGGCAGCCGGGGTGATGCGGCTGTAGTTCTTCATCATATCGTCAGAAGAATACAGATCCCACAGGGTGCTGTTGATCTGGATGCCCTGATCTTCCAGAGCCTGCTTGAAGTTGGGAGCCTTGCTGGTGTCAACGGAGCCGGAACCGGTGCCGCCGTACATCAGGTCCACGGAGCCGTGGCCGAACAGGCTGACCTTTGCGCCGCTTGCCAGGGGCAGGGCGTTGTTGTCGTTCTTCAGCAGGGCTGCGCCTTCGGCTTCAACCTGTGCGCACAGCTCAGCCTCATAGGACTCGCGCTCTTCATCAGAGGTGAAATCGCTCTTGAAGTACTCAGTGTCTTCGTCGCTGTCGCCCCTGATGATCTTGTAGGTGTCGGCGTCCAGGTAGTTATTAACGGTGGTCGTATAATGGAACGCAACCGTCGTGCCTACAATGGCGCCTGCGGTCAGGACGGCGGTAACGGCGGTCAGGCCGGACCACATCCCAACTTTGGGTTTCTTACTCATTGTGTTCTCCTCCTGTTAGAAAATGCTCTATAACAAACTGTATTAAGCGAGAACAAAATACAGAGTGTTCAAAATAGATTATACCCAGTTTGCACTCTTGGATTTGGTCTTGTGCAGCTTGTACTCCGGGTTGGGGGTATCTACATGGCGGATGACGGACTCATCGGTGCGGTCACCAGCCACGGCCTGAATGTGCAGTTCGCCGTTCAGGGGAACCTTGAAGGTGAAAACATGCTCGCCGGTCTGCTCGCCTACCTTGTTGCCGTTTACATACAGGGCAACGGTGCTCTGGTTGGAATAAACCTTTACGGTAGCGGTGCTGCCGGTGCGCTCCACAAAGCGCTTGGAGCAGATGTGCACAAAGGCTTCATCGCTCCACCATGCTTTATACAGATAGAAGCTGTCCTTCTTGGTTTTGCGGTCAAAGGTCACAAGGCCCTTGTGGTTCATGCCCGGCTCGCCGCCCTGGTCACGGGCGTCTGCAGCAAAGTCAAACATGTTCCAAACGTGGGTGGCCCACATCCAGGGGTGGCGCTTGAAGCAGCGCAGCATGTACTCATGGTACTTGGCCTGGTATTCTTCGGTGTGGTCGCCGCGGTGGGGGTGTGTGCTGTGCAGGTTGGGCATGCCCTCCGCGCCGTATTCGCTGTAGCCGAACGGGCGGTTGGGGAAGCAGAGATGGAAGAAGCCCATCCACAGGTCGTTCAGGATAAAGCCCGGAACGTACCAGCCCAGGTACAGGTTCCAGCTGACCATATCGGTAATGTGGGCCGAACGGTTGAAGGGACCGCACATGGCGTAGCAGGCCAGGGTGGTCAGGCGGGTCTTGTCCATCTCGTGGCACAGGTCGTTCAGCTGGCGGTGGTTATCCAGCATGTCCTTCTTGTCCTTGGTGGAGATGGTGATCTCGTTGGAAACGCCCCAGCAGACGATGCAGGGGTGGTTGTAGTTCTGGATGATCAGCTCTTTCATTTGGCTGATGGTGTTCTCGCGGCCGTTGGGCATGTGCTCACTGATGTAGGGGATCTCGGCCCAAACAACCATGCCGACCTCGTCGCACAGATCATAGAAGTACTGGTCGTGCTGATAATGAGCCAGGCGGATGGTGTTGGCACCGATCTCTTTGATCAGGGCCATGTCTTCATCGTGCATCTCGCGGGTGATGGCGTTGCCCAGGCCCTTGCGGTCCTGATGGCGGGAAACGCCGTGCAGCGGGTAAGACTTGCCGTTCAGGAAGAAGCCCTTCTTGGGGTCAACCTTGAAGCTGCGCACGCCAAAGCGGGTGGTGGTCTCATCTTCCACCGTACCGTTCACCACAAGGCGGGCCTTGCAGCTGTACAGGTACGGATCCTTAACGCCGTTCCACAGGTGTGCGTTGAAGATGGTCAGGGTGATGTCGGGGCCTTTGCCGGTGGCAACGGTGTTGCCGGCAGCGTCCAGCAACTCAATGCTCACTTCGCCTTCGCCGTCGTGCCAGGTGGTAACCTGAACGCTGGCATCTGCGCCCTGCACAGTGGGGGTGATGCGGATGCCGGGGCCGCCGAAGTAATCCAGGGTGAAATGGTTCTTGCTGACCACCATCAGGCTGACATCGCGGTAGATGCCGCCATAGAAGGTGAAGTCAGCTTTCTGGGGGTAAACGCGGTCGTTTTTGCTGTTGTCGACTTCCACGGTCAGCTCGTTTTCATCCCGCAGCAGTTCGGTGATGTTGGCGCGGAAGGTGGAGTAGCCGCCGTCGTGGTTGCAGACGGGGGAGCCGTTCAGAACCACATGGGCGCTGGCGTTGACGCCGTCAAACTGAATCCAGACCTGATGGGAGGCGGTGTTAAACTGGGGAGCAGCGAAATGGGTGCGGTAGATGCAGGTGCCGCGCCAGTAGTCATTGCCGCCGTCCTGACCGTCGCGGGCGTTCCAGGTGTGCGGCAGGTCCACCGTTGTGGTGGTGCCGTCGGGGCCGGTGAATTCCCAACCCTTCATGATTTTGGTGATTTCTCGCATGGCGCAGCCATCCTTTCTTTTTGTTGTTATTATTGTAACGAACAGCGAAAAATGTCGCAATGGGTTTTGCATAATCGGTCATTTGCGTGGAATAAACGGTTTTTGCCTGACAAAAAAATAACCCTTGCATTTGTGCAATATGTACAAATGCAAGGGCGTAAATTTTATGCCTGAAATTTTGAGGGAACTTTATTGGACCGGGAAAACGGCTTTTATCGCAAAAAATCCACCGTTGGATTCGGTAGTCAAAAAACCATTGTACTTCTGGATAATGCGCTTGACGATCTTTAACTCATCGCAGGTTTCGCGGCCAGGATCCGGGCCATCGGGCACCGCGCTGATGATATTCAGAACAGCAAACCCCTGCCGCCTGCAGACCAGCAGGTCAATCATCCGCTTTTCCGGCTCCGGCAGCTTGCGGGTCAACTCAATGGCATGATCCAGTGCGTTGGCAAACAGAGCGTACAGATCGGCCGGATCCATAAAGTGCAGGCAGGTACCGTCCGCTACATTGTTGATGCTGATGTGGTGGGCTTCGCACAGCATGCTCTTTTCGGTCAGCACAACATCCAAAACCTCACTGCCGGTCTGGGTGCTGGCGTCATACTGCCGGGCGGCGGCTTCGGCTTCGTTCAGGCTCTGCTGCAGCGCGGCGTTGGGGGCCATGCGGCGCAGATCAGCGATCTGAACTTTCAGCTCATGGCATTTGCGGTTGATGATCTGTACGTTCCGCTTGGCCACCTGATACTGCTGGCGCTGGCGTTCATACAGCATGTTCAGCGAGTTCATCTCTTTTTCCATGGCCGCCTTTTTGAACAGCTCAGTCTGCAAATATAAAAGGGTGATGCAGTAGAGCTGGCAGAGTGCCAGGGGGACAACAATGAAGATAGAAGTTTCCTGTGATACTCCGGAGTTGGTGACGGTCTGCATTGTTAAAAACAGCAGAACGAACATGCCGCCCAGAATAATAGCGCTGATTTGCTGGCGGGGACCGATGTGGTAGCTGCCTTCATATGGCATGGAATGGGCAACAGTTACCCGCAGCAGGCAGTACGCAGCGGCAAAAAACAGCAGTTGCAGCAGCAAAGCAGAGGGCTGATCCAATGGCAGGAATATGTTTACCTGTGCCAGGCACCAGACAAGAAGCTGCCATAACTCAAATGTCGTCAGGGCACTCAAAATTCCCCAGATGGCGCAATAATTGGCGCCGGACCAGTCCAACTGGGTGCAGCTGTGGGAAGCGAAAATCATCCACATACAAAACAGAATATACGCCCCCGCCCGCAGGAACAGCGAGGAAGGCGTGTGATCCGCCCATAATAAAAATGTGGAAAGGGGAATGGAGGGAATCAGGCAAAGCAGCGCCCGCTGCCAAAAGTGCGGCGAGTGCCGGAGCGGGAGCCAGTAGGTCAGTGCTGCGCCCCAAAGCTGTATCCCACAGACAAGAAGAGAAAGAAATTGTTGGAGATTTGGCAGCATTACATGGCACCCCCAACATAGGCGGCGACCGCAGCCAGGAAGGCAGCCCGCTGGCGGCGGCTGATTTCCAGCCGGTCCTCCCCAACCTGGACCATATCGTTCTGGACCGCCCGCACATACCGCAGATTGACAAGGTAACACTGGTTGCATTTGGCAAAGTGGTAGGGGGCCAGCTGCTTTTCAGCATTTTGCAGGCTGGAACGCACGGACCATACCCCGGTGGAGGTATGGTAATGCAGCATACGGTCCCGCGTTTCCAGCCAGTAGATGTCCTCGGTGTTCAGCAGCTGCACGCCCCCAGCGGTCTGTAAGGCAATCTGCCCGCCTTTGCGGCGCTGCACCCGCTGCAAAGCGCGGGCCAGCTTGGTGCTGAACTGGTAATAATTGACCGGTTTGAGCACAAAATCCAGGGCGTCGACCTCATACCCGCGAATAGCGTACTGCGCCATGTTGGTAACGAACACCAGCACCACATCCGGATCCACCGTGCGAATGCGCTCGGCAGCGTCCATGCCGCCAAGCTCCGGCATTTCAATATCCAGAAAGATGATGTCGAACCCCTTGCAATAGTTGGTTATGATCTGGGCACCGTCCGAAAAAGTGGTAACTTCCAGCATACAGTTGTTCTCGCGGCTGTATTGGTCAATCATGCTGCACAGCTGCTGCCGCATATCCGGCTGGTCATCCACCACGGCAATGCGAGGCATCGGACGGCCCCCCTTTCTGTTTGGAATCCAAAGCACCCGGCAAGCCCGGAAAACGGCTGTGCCATGCGCCTTTACTTATAATATATAAATACATTATAGTTGGCGGTGTGAAACCTTGCAAGAGAATTTTGCAGAAAACGGGGCGGTGCAGGAAATCTGGTTGTGATTTAGCGCTGCGTGTGGTATCCTGTAGGCAGCTTTTGGCGGCGGGCGGGGCAAGAAGAATGCCGGGATAAACAGGCGGAGGTTTGCTGCAGCTGCTATACCATGTATTACATATTACACCATTTGCCAGTAACTTGAGTGGAAATTTATGGGAAAATGCGTAATTTGGGGACAAGATTGAAAAGAAAAAATAGGCAACACCGCACAATTCCCGCCTTGCGGCTTAAGCACCGCTCCGGCAGCTGCGGCACGGCATCTGCGTTGCCAAAATGCTCGATAATGTCGGGTTGCGGTACCCGCATCGTGCTTCGGGGGCAAAAGCCCCTCGCACTCTGCGACCGCTGCCCCTGCTTCGGTTCGCTGCATCCGCCACTGGCGGCGCTTACCTTTGCAGCATCCAGTATTATCTGCGCTTTTGGCTTAGCATCTGCCGCACCTCGCTCGCCGTATCGGCACTTAGAATTATGCGGTATTGCCAATAAAATAACGGATTACAGTAATATTGCGGCTTCGAGATGTTTGAAAGGATATGACGGGATGACAAAAATATTATTCGTATGCCACGGCAATATCTGCCGTAGCCCGATGGCAGAGTATGTGATGAAAGACTTGGTGCGACAGTCGGGGCGGGAAGATGAGTTCGTGATTGCTTCCGCAGCAACCAGCCGGGAAGAACTGGGCAACCCGGTGTATCCACCGGCCCGACGCAAACTGGCGGAGCATGGCATCCGCTGCGATGGACATGCGGCCCGGCAGATGACCCGCAAGGATTATGAGGAGTTTGGTTACCTGATCGGAATGGACCGGATGAACCTGAGCAACATGGCCCGCATTTGCGGCGGCGACCCGGAAGGAAAGTGCTCGCTGCTGCTGGCGCACGCCGGGCGAAGCGGCGATGTGGCTGACCCGTGGTATACCGGTGATTTTGAAGCCACCTGGCAGGATGTCAACATTGGGTGCCGGGCATTGTTGAAAGAGTTAACGGAAAAAAAGTAAAATGAAAATAGCAAGCGCTTTATGTTGCACATGGATCCCCTGAGAAGAGAAAAAACAGCGATGATGCGCTTGCTATTTTATTGCTTTATAGAGCGAATGTTTCGATAATTTACCCGTTTTGGCGCTTCCACTCATTGGGGGTCAGACCGGTATATTTTTTGAACTGGGTGGAAAAGTACGAAAAATTATCAAAGCCCACCTGGGCAGCTACTTCGCTGATGGTGTTAGCTTCATCACGCAGCAGCTGCTGAGCTTTCTGCATTCGCAGGTCGGTCAAGTAGTCCTTGATAGACAGGCCATAAGCGTCTTTGAATACGCGGTTGGCGTAATCTGGCGTCAGGTAAACGGCATCAGCAATTTCGCGGTTGGAAATCTTTTCAGCAAAGTGTTCCTGGCAGTATTGGCGGATCTTGCCCGCAATGCTGTTGACCTGGTGTGTTTCCCGGATGGTACGCACTGCACGGTCGGCGGCAACGCTGACCCACTTGATCATGTTCATAATGGAGCTTTCTGCGGTTTGGTTTAACCGTACACAGGCATCATCGCGGAACAGTTCGTGTGCTTGTATCTCGTTGGCGCTGAGCACGCTGTACAAAACCTGTTGGAAATCCTGGTGAATCTGCTGCATCAGCGCGGGAGAAAGCATTTTCTCCTCCGCAAGGGTGGAAAGATCCTTACGAATCAGGTTGGTAATGGCGGGTACGCTGCCCTGAGCGAACAGCTGTTCCAGTTTGGCAACATCCAAAGAATACTGCGCTGCGTTGTGGGGACCGAGCTGGTCAGTTTCCAAAATCAATTCGCCGCGGCGGGTAATGTTCTGGCGGTCGCGCTGCTCCATGGCTTCGCGCTGGGCGGCTGCGGTGTGCCAGGAAACGCTGTGGGTCACATAGCAGGTTACTTCGCACCGCAGGCAGCTGCCGCCAAGCTCGATCAGGCTGCGGCAGCGCTGGGCTACAATATCCGGCGTCAGGCTGCCGTCCAGCCAGGCCAGGCAGAAGTGCATATCCTGCCGCAGAAAGTGGAATACATGGGCGGGGGCATTCTCACACAGAAGTTCCGTGGCAAGGTTACGGAACGCATAGCCGAACAGTTCCGGTTTCCAGCTGGTATCGTCAGCAGGTTGAGGAGCGGTGGCCAGTACCATGTGGATGGGCTGGAGGGCATCCACCGCAAGGCCCAGGTCCTGGAAGCGCTTGTTTAGTTCAATTTCGGTCATCAGGGTTCCATCCATGAACAATCCGTGCAGGAAGGATGCCTGGGCCAGGCTGTGGGCTTCCTCCCACTGCTGGCCGGCACGGCTTTTTTGCAAAAGCTCCTGGTGGTAGCGCACCTGGGAAGCAACTTTACTTAACGTTGCTTCAGTTTGGGCAATGTTGAATGGCTTAGTGATGTAATCGGCAGCACCGTATTGCAGCGCGGTTTTGGCATAGTCAAAATTGGCATGGCAGGTCAGGAACACAAACTCGCAGTCACGTTTTTCTTCCCGCAGCCAGCGCAGCAGGTCCAGACCGCTGCCGCGGGGCATCTCGATATCACACAGGATGATATCCGGCTGGCTGGCGCAGATCTTATTTTGGGCTTCGGTATAATCATAAGCGGTTTCTACACGGTCAATGCCCAGCAGATCCCAGTGCAGGGAAGTGCGGATGACCTCAACAGTGGGGATGTCATCATCCACAACTAGGATGTGCATGGTTTTCCTCCTCTGGCAAAAAGATGGTAACGCGAGCACCATTCGGTTCGGCGTTGCTGATGTGCAGGCTGGCGGCGGGGCCATAAATCAGCTGCAAGGTGTGGTAGAGGTTGCTTAACCCCACATGGCCGTTGTCTTCTTTCACAGGGAAGCTGGCCAGCATTTCTGGGGGAAATCCGCAGCCGTTATCCTCCACCGTCATGCGCAGGCCGCGCACGCCGTTTTGTTCTTCCAGTGCTGATTCCAAAAAGATGCTCAGGAACTGCTCCGGGCTGAACCCGTGCTTGAAGATATTTTCCACCACGGTTTGCAGCAAAAATTTGGGGATGCGGATATTCTCGGTGCCGGAGGCAAGCTCAAACATATAAAAAATCGTATCGGGGTATTTGATTTGCTGTAACTGGATAAAGGATTTGCAGTGCTTGGTTTCCTGCTGCAGGGTAACCTGGGTATCGCTGCCACTGAACAGGTAGCGCAGATAATCGCTCAAAAAGTCGATGAAGGAGCGGGCGTCCTGTTTGCGGTCCTGGTAGATCAGGCTGGAAATGGTGGTAATGGCGTTGAGATAAAAATGCGGGCGAATCTGTAGTTGCAGGTAGCGCAGCTCATTGCGGTGGCGTTCCAGCTCGGCTTCATAGGCGGAGATTTTTAAGTCATGTACTTCCAGAATCATGTGGTTGAAACCGCGGAAGAGCTGCTGGAAATCCTCAATTTGAGAGGAAGTTTCCAGCTGGTAATCCCAGTTGCCGCGTTCCACCTCGCGCACACCCTCGGTCAGCTGCTGGATGGGGACGGTAATGTGGCGGTTGGTGTTGAGCAGCATGGTGGTGATAAGGGCAAGAGCAAGCAAATTGAGCAGCAACAGCCACCCGAACGATCCGCTGAGCTGGTGCAGAAGATCCGAGGACGGACGAAACAGCAGCAAAGTGCCGACTTCAGGAACTGTGTGGCTTTCCACAATCAGGCTGGCAGGAATGTGACCGGCCAGGCTGGTGCCGCAGGCCATAAGGTCCGGCTGGCTGGAATAAACGATGGTGCCATCCAGCCCGGCCAGGGCAAAGCCACTGTCCTGCACAAGGCCGGTATCGGCATACAGGCTTTGCAGCAACGTTTTGGCACGCACGGCTGCGCCGACCCGGACCTGGGATACATTATAATAGCACATCAGCCAGGTTTCGCCGTTGCAGGTAACAGAAAACCAGGTATTAGCGGGCTGGGTAGGCGGCAGCATCAGGTATTGATTCCAGAAATAGCTGCTGCCGGTGGATGCGCGGTTGCTCAGCGCGGTCAGCAGTTCGTCACTGTCCGTGCGGTAAAAGAAATAGAGATCACTGGATTCTACATAGCGAATGCGGTCCTGCAGGCGGGTCAGGATATCCTGCTGGGTCAGGTAGCGGCCCAGCGGGCTGCTGGTATAGTAATTCTGGGAGCTGGCGGCCAACGAGACCAATTCCAGCGAGCCAGAGTTGATTTTGTCCACCTTGCCGCTGATCTGTTCCGTATAGATCAGCGCTGTGCTGGAAAGGCTCTGCCGAAAATTGCGCAGCATTAAATTAAAGCTGTAAGCGTTGGTGATGACCGTAATGGCTACCAGTGCCGCTGCAATAACTACCAAATTGACCCCGCTGCGCCAGCGGAGGGAATTGTGATGTGAAGACATAAGGCACCCCGGAAGAAAGTTAGGAGTTAATTAGAAATTAGAAATTAGAAATGAGAAATTAGGAATTGAAGAGTAGAGGAGGTTTTGCCACGAGCCGAAAAAGACTGTTCCCTAAAGGGTGATTTATAAGGGGAGATGGCTTGTTAAGTGCAACACGGCCTTACCCCTACGAGAGAACCTTGGCACAAGCGACGGATCACCAATTCTCATTGCTCACTCCTGATTTCTAATTCTAAAATTGCTGTTCTATGGTTAGCATAGCATCTTATGCGGGCGGGTGCAAGGGGTGGGGGAAGGTGTGAGGATTTTTGAAAATCCTGTTTGGATTTTCAAAAGACGGCATGGGATGTGGCTGATATAATAAAGACAACGAAGCGGGAAGGCGCAGACAAAAGGATGCTGACCCCAAGAGAAGGAAAAAACACAGAATAAAAGGAGAAAAACACCATGAAAAAGCTGATCTCTCTGGTCACGGCGGGCATGCTGGCAATGAGCCTGGCAGCCTGTGGTTCAAGCGGTTCCGGCAGCGCAGCTGCTGGCGGCAGTTCTGCTTCGTCAGAGCCGACCACCGTTACGGTCTACTGCATGTCTTTCAATAACATCCCGGAAGACAGTGAAGTGACCCGCATTGAGAACCTGATGAATGATTACCTGGCAAAGACCTACCCGGACGATAACATCGCCATTGACATCAAGCTGTTTGGACCGGCAGAGTACACCCAGAAAGTTCAGCTGGCCATGCAGAGCGGCGATAAGATCGATGCATTCTTTGAGCGCGCGCTGGCAAACGACGTGGCTTCCGACATGCTGGCTCCGATGAACGACCTGCTGGAAAAATACGGTCAGGAAGTGACCGCCAAGCTGAAAGAGGATTTTGACGAAAACCCGTACACCGCTACCACCATTAACGGCACGATTTACGCGGTGCCTGCTAACAAGGGCATGGCCCTGAACGGCAACCTGATCTGGGATGATGACATTGCCCAGGCCGCCGGTGTGGATATGAGCACGGTGAACAGTATTGAAGATCTGGAAGCAGTATTTGAACAGGTCCACGCATATGACCCCAACATCGTCTGCTATGCACCCAATAATCAGGGCGACACCAGCCTGATCCGTCCCATCCTGCGCTCCGAAGAAAAAATTGACTGCCTGAATGACACCGACTATTACGCTGGTGTTAGCATGAACGGTGATTCCACCGTGACCAACCTGTATGCATCCGATGCCTTTATGGAAAAGTGCAAACTGATGCGGGAATGGAACCAGAAGGGTTACCTGCAGGCAGATGCCGCAACTACTACCAGCACCGCTCCTGAGCTCTTCAGCGCGGGCCGCTGCTTCTCCACCATTGACGCTTACGGCGGCGATTCTGCCGGTGCAGTGCTGAGCCTGTCCTCCGGTCACAACCTGAAGAGCAAAATTCTGTACAATTTCTACTTTGATTCCGCTTCCGTTTACGTTGACTTTGGCATTGCCAGCACCAGCAAGGTGCCTGAAGCAGCCATGAAGATGATTAACCGCCTGTGGACGGATGAATACCTCATCAATACCTTCCTGTATGGCGAAGAGGGCGTTGACTATGTAAAGCCTGACGCTGACCACTGGGCATACCCCGATGGAAAGGATGCTACTACCGTTGGTTACACCGCAGCACTCTGCACCGGCGTTATCGGCTCCGAGAGTTTGCAGTACCAGCCGGTTGGCACAGATATTGCCGATATCCAGCTGAAGCTGAAGCACAACAAGGAATCTGAGCGCAGCCCGTTCTTTGGCTTTATGTTTGATGCTTCCGGCGTTACCACTGAGATGAGCGCCATTGCCAATGTTTACAACCAGTATGTTCCGGGCCTGATCTGTGGTACGGTCGATCCCGAAACCACCATGCCGGAATTCCTGAATGCACTGGATGCAGCCGGTATCAACACCGTAATCCAGGCAAAGCAGGAACAGCTTGATGCATGGATCGCCGCCCAGAAGTAAACAAAACCTTATGCGGGCCCTGCGCAAGCAGGGCCCAATTTTATCAGACAATCCACACTATGTTTTACCGGAAAGGATGGTCCCCATGGCGACACAGGCTGTAAAACCAACAGCAGCAAAGAAAAAGCGCGCGCTGCGCCAGAACACAAAGCCGTTGCTGCTGATCGCACTGCCCGGCATTTTGTATCTGCTTATCAATAACTATCTGCCCATGATCGGCATTTTTCTTGCGTTCAAGGATTACAGCTATATCAAAGGCCCGTTCAAGAGCAACTGGTGTGGTTTTAAGAACTTTGAGTTTTTGTTCCGTTCGGATGCCGCATTCACAATGATCCGCAATACTTTGGCATACAACGTTGTGTTCATTATTACCACCACGGTGCTTGCCATTACGCTGGCCATCATGATGAATGAGCTGAACAAGCTGACAATCTCCAAGTTTTTTCAGGGTAGCCTGCTCTTGCCCAACCTGGTTTCCATGGTTATTGTTTCTTACCTGGTTTACGCTTTCTTGAACCCGGAAAGCGGTTTGCTGAACAATACTCTGGAACTGCTGCACCTGCCCACTGTCAACTGGTATTCGGAACCTAAATATTGGCCGATGATTCTGGTTATCGTCAACGCCTGGAAAAACGCCGGTTACGCTTCTATTGTGTACATTGGCAGCATTGCCGGTATTGACCCCAGTTTGTATGAAGCAGCCCGTATTGACGGTGCAGGCAAGTGGAAGCAGATTGTGCGTGTTACGTTGCCGCAGCTCAAATCCACGATTATCCTGATGACGCTGCTGAGCGTAGGCCGCATTTTTGCTTCGGACTTTGGCCTGTTCTATCAGGTGCCTATGGATTCTGGCGCACTGTACAATGTGACCCAGACCGTAGATACCTATGTGTACCGCGCATTGATTAAAAACGGCGATGTGGGCATGTCGGCCGCAGCCAGCCTGATTCAGTCCATTGTCGGCTTTGTGACCGTTGTAACCGCAAACTGGTTGGTCAAAAAAGCAGACAGCGACAGTGCACTGTTCTGATAGGAGGACAAACAAATGGGAAGCAAACTTTATACCCGCGGCGAACGCATTTTCAAATGGGTATCGCTTGTGCTGCTGCTTGTGATCTGCGTGGCAACGCTGGCCCCCTTTGTGCTGATTCTGGCAAGCTCCCTGACGGATGAAACCACGTTGATTACCTATGGCTACAGCTTCTGGCCCCAAAAGTTCAGCATGGACAGTTACCTGTACATGTGGAACCAGCGCAAACAGATTGGTCGCTCCTATTTGACCTCCCTGGGCATTACGGCGGTGGGTACCGTGGTTAGTCTGTTATTTACCACCATGCTGGCTTATCCCATGTCCCGCAAGGATTTCAAGTACAGCAATCAGCTTTCGTTCTTTGTGTTCTTTACCATGCTGTTCAATGGCGGTATTGTTTCCAGCTACATTATGTGGACCCAGTTCTTTCACATCAAGAACACCTACTTTGCTCTGCTGCTGCCCAACCTGCTGATGAACGCCATGAACATCATGCTGGTACGCAACTACTACAAAAACAGCATCCCCTTTGAGCTGGTCGAAGCTGCCGAGATTGACGGAGCCAGTGAGCTGAAAACCTTCTGGAAAATCATGGTGCCGCTGAGCGTACCGGTCAATGTGACGGTTGGCCTGTTCACCGGCCTGGCTTACTGGAATGACTGGATCAATGCCCTTTACTATGTGGATGACCCGGTATATTACGGTATTCAGAACTTTTTGGTGCGTATGATGAACAACATCCAGTTCCTTTCCAGTGGCAACGCTGCGGCGATGGTGGGCAGCGGCATGGCTTCCCTGCCCAGCACCGGTATCCGTATGGCGCTGGCTGTTGTAGGTGTACTGCCCATTGTGGTCATCTACCCGTTCCTGCAAAAGTACCTGACCAAGGGCGTTATTATGGGCGCAGTCAAAGGCTAAAGGAGACAAAATCATGAAAATTCAGGAAGTAATTGATCGTGTCCTGACGGATTCCACCGGCGAAACTCGTATTGCCCCAACCTGCGACCAGCTGATAACCGGCGACCCCCAGCAGGAAGTTAAGGGAATTGCCGTTACATTTATGGCAACGGTAGAGGTGATCCGCGAAGCTGCTGCCAAAGGTGTGAACTTTATCATTACGCACGAACCCACCTGGTTCACCGGCCGCGATGTACCGGACTGGTGTGCGGAAGATTCGACCTACCTTGCCAAACGTCGCCTGATTGATGAGACGGGTATGACGATCTGGCGTTACCATGACCATATGCACGCCGCGGCAGGGGACCGCATTTATTGGGGCGTAGCGGACAAGCTGGGCTGGAACCAATACCTGGTGCCCGGCCAGAAAGCCCCTTGGCTGTACGAAATTCCCCAAACCACGCTGGCAGACCTGGCCGCAGACTTAAAGCGCAAGCTGGATATGACCACCCTGCAAACCATAGGTGATCCGGAAATGCCGGTAAACAAAGTGTTGATTTTGGTGGGCGGCGGCAGCCTGGGCCTTGGCGTGGAAGAGATGCCGATGCAGGCCATGGAGCAAACCCACGCCGATGTGATGCTGTGTGGGGATGTGACAGAATGGACCACCTGTGCGTACATCCGGGATGCCATGCAGCTGGGGCAGAACAAGGCCATGATCAAACTTGGCCATGAGCGCAGCGAGGAAGCCGGAATGGAATATATGGCAACCTGGCTGCCGGATCTGATTGATCGCTGCTGCCCGGTAATCTTTATTGATGCAAAAGAACCGTTTGTTTATCTGTAAAAGGGGGTTGGACTGGAATGGCGATTTTCCATGCGGAGTTTTTTTCCAAATGTTTGATGCGGCTGGTGGATGTGGACATCTGCCTGCCGATTGAGGATCTGGTGGAACCCCAGCCGCAGGAGGGACCGTTCCCCACGTTGTACCTGCTGCACGGCTATACAGGCCGCAGCGAGGACTGGCTGCACGGCAGCTGTATTGCCGAGCTTTCCCGCCAGTACGGCATTGCCGTGGTAATGCCCAGTGGGGAAAACAGCTTTTATGAGGATGATACCGAAGCTGGATTTTTATACAGCACCTTTGTTGGTCAGGAACTGGTGGAGCTGACCCGTGCCGCGTTCCCGCTGTGCCGCGATAGGGAGCACACCTGGATGGCTGGGCTTTCGATGGGAGGGTTCGGTACCTTGCTGAACGCCTGCAAGTTCAGTGAAACGTTCAGCGCTGCGGCGTGTTTTTCCTCCGCTTTTATCATTCAGGACATTGCAGGAATGAAGCCGGGTGCTGTGATCCCCAGCGGGGTGGGCAACTATGGCTATTACCGCCGTGTGTTCGGTGACCTGGATGCCTTGGCAGGCGGTCCGCGAGACCCGCTATATTGGGCCCAAAAGGCCAAACAGACGGGCACATTGCCCCGGCTGTACCTTGCCTGTGGAACAGAGGATTCGCTTTTCCCCAATAACACTGTTATGCGCAAGGAACTGGAAGGACTTGGTGCGGATGTGACCTGGTTCCAGGGGCCGGGCGCACATAGCTGGCAGTTCTGGGACCAGGAAATCAAAAAGGCAGTGCCCTGGATGTTGAATGCCGAAAAACAGGAGGTTGACGATGAAACGCAGAGAGTTTGAGCGCACCACCCCCGAAGCAATGGGGCTACGCAGCGAAGATATTGAATGGCTGCTGGACGAGCTGGAAAGTGGCTTTACTGAGATGCACGGCTTGATGATTATGCGGCATGGCAAAGTATGTGCCGAAGGGTGGTGGGCCCCTTATGGCCCCGGTGTGCGGCACGGGCTGCAATCCTTAAGCAAGACCTATGCGGCCACAGCGGTTGGCATTGCCTGCACCGAAGGGCTGTTGCACCTTGATGATAAAGTGATTGATATTTTCCCAGATGAAGCGCCAGAAAAACCCAGCGAGAACCTGAAAAAAATGACGGTACGGGATGTGCTCTGCATGGGCTGCGGTATGGATACCATGTCCCCGGCGGATGAACACTGGATCCGCAGCTTTTTGGCAACGCCTGTGCTGCATGAACCGGGCACGACTTACATGTATAACTCCATGGGTTCTACGCTGCTGGGGGCTATGGTTCGCAAAGTGACAGGGCTGGGTCTGCAGGATTATCTGACCCCGCGCCTGTTTGATAAAATTGGCATTGATGCCGCTAACCTGCGCTGGATGACGATGCCGGATGGCATGGAAGTGGGCGGCGGTGGCCTGTTTGCTACTACTGAGGATAACCTGCGCCTGATGAAGCTGTATGCCGATGACGGTATGTGGAACGGAGAACGCATTCTTTCGGAGGATTACGCGCATAAAGCAGTCAGCTTACAAAATGAATCGGCCACGGAGGCTATCGGCAACCCTGAAGCGAGCGATAACTTTTTGGGGTACGGGTTCCAGATATGGCTGTGCCAGCCTAAAGGTGTTTACCGTGCAGACGGTGCCATGGGGCAGTTCAGTGTGGTGATTCCCGACTTGGATATGCAGATATCTTTGAATGAGACCGCTACCGGCGCCCACTGGGCACAAAAAACACTGGATACATTGTGGGCCTACCTGGACCGCGTAAAAGCAGTGCAGCATGTGGAAGAAAACCCTGAGCAAGCGGCCCGCTTGGCAACGCGGATGCGTCATTTGGCAATCGCGGCACCGGTATTTGCCCCGTTTAGCCCATTGCGTAGTGCCATAAATGGCAAGATGTTTGCTGTAACCAAGGGGCGTCTGCGCCTTTGGAATGAGGGCATGAGCAGCCTAAGCGGTGCGGCCGGAGAACAGGCGATCGAAACCGCAGAATTTACTTTTGCGGATGACCATGCGGTGCTGCATTTTACGCAGGGTGGGACCCAAAAGCAGCTGATCATTGGTACTGATGGCACCCGCCGCCAGAACATTCTGCCGCTGCAGAGCAGCCCCACCAGCCGGGTAGAACTAGCCGGTTGGTGGGAGCAGAAAAATACGTTCGCCGTGGCAGCGCGCTGGGTGGAAACCTGTTTTGAAGTGACGGTACATTTTACGTTTGACCGTACAGGTGTGGCCATTACCCACGAAAACACTGTGGGCGGCTTTGACGCCATGCGGCCAGAAGAAACCGCCGCCCGCGCAGAATTTTTGCCGCAGACATAAAAGGAAAAAACGACCATGACAGAACAAAGCAAACAGGTGTGCAGCTTGTTGCAGGCTGCGCAAAAGGACTGGAACCCCCCAACGCTGCCCCAAAAGGCAGCAGATATGCCTCAGGGTGATATGCCCGGCGATGCAGTGCATATCAGTGAAGCACACCGCACCAAGGCGGATGCAATTTTCCCGCTGCTGCTGCCGCAGCTGGCAGAGATCTGTGCTCGCAACCCCTATGGCCGTGCAGTGATTACCGTGTGCGGTGGGTCTGGTTCCGGTAAAACAGGTGCGGCGGCATTGCTGGGCTATTATTTTAAGCAGATCGGTATCGGCAGTTATGTACTCAGTGGAGATAACTATCCCCGCCGCTATCCGGCGCTGAACGATGCCGAGCGGCTGCGGATTTTCCGTCAGGGAGGCATGCACGGCCTGACAAGTGGGGCACTGCTGAACCCGGATGTGTGGCAGCAACTGCACACTTGGCAAATCGAACAGCGGGATGCAGATCCCACTTTGTGCGCTGATGTACCTTGGCTGGCTGTGTACCAGGCCGAGGGGCGCAAAGCACTGGCTGGATATCTGGGGACCCCCAGCGAGCAGGACTTTGACGAACTGGGGCAGACCCTGGCTCGGTTTAAAAATGGTATAGATGCCATCTGGCTCAAGCGCATGGGGCGCGATGATGCCGCTCTGTGGTATGATAAAATGGATTTCAGCCAGGTGAAAGTCTTGATTGTGGAATGGACCCATGGCAACAGTGATTTTTACTGCGGAGTGGACTTGCCGGTGTTTTTGTACAGCACCCCGCAAGAAACTATGACCTACCGGGTCAGCCGTGCGAGGGATGGTGCAGCTGACAGCCCGTTTGTTACTATGGTGCTGCAAATTGAGCAGCGGCTGCTGGAATCTCAGGCGCACAAGGCAAAAATTATCCTTTCACGCGAGGGTAAAGTGTTGAGCTGGTCGGAATACTGCAAGCTGGCTGTGAGCTGAACAGATTGGAGGAATCCGGAAATGAAACTTGATATTTCCCCCATGCTGAATGCCTACCCGGACAGTATGGGTGGCACCCTGCATGACATTGTGCAACTGCTGGCCCGGCCGGAATTTGAGAATGTGTTCGGTTCGTTCTACATCTTGCCCAGCGTGTTCAACACCGATCTGGACCGTGGTTTTTCAGTTATTGACTATACCCTGAACCGGGAACTTGCTGGCCCGCAGGATATGGAGGGGCTAAAGGCGCTGGGGTTAAAGCTTAAACTGGATTTTATCCTGAACCATGCTTCGGTGCTTTCGCCACAGTTCCAGGACCTGTTAAAAAACGGAAAAAACTCTGTCTACCGAGACTTTTTTATTAACTGGAATGATTTCTGGCAAGGGTGTGGCTCCATGACGGAGCAAGGATATATCCAACCGGAAGCAAAATACCTAGAAAAAATGTTCTTCCGCAAGCCGGGTCTACCCATCCTGATGGCACGCATGCCGGACGGCACCGAGGAGCCGTATTGGAATACATTCTACCAGCAGGTGAATTATCTGCGCCCCACGGTGCAGCAACTGATGCAGATTTCCGGCTTACAGTATTCAGCTGCTGTGCGGTTGCATTCAATGCTGACTGCAGCATTGAATGCGGGCCAAAAGCCGGATGAAATCAACTTTGGTAAATATGCAGCCTGCAAATCTGTTGTGATCAATTGGCTGGAGGAACACCGTGAATACCTGGGGCAGATGGACTTGAACATAAAAAGCCCCATAGTGTGGGAGTTCTACCGCAATACCCTGCAGACATTGGCTGGATATGGAGCATCCATTGTGCGGCTGGATGCCTTTGCCTATGCCCCCAAGGAACCGGGAGAGAAAAACTTTTTGAACGACCCGGCTACTTGGGAGCTGCTGGACAAAGTAAAGGTACTGGCGGATGAATATGGTTTGCAGCTGCTGCCGGAAATTCATGCATCTTACAGCGAAAAAATTTACCAGACAGTGGCAGATAAAGGCTACATGACCTATGATTTCTTCCTGCCGGGGCTGGTGTTGGATGCCATTGAAAATAAGGATGGCAGTTACCTGGCCGCTTGGGCTGATGAATTGCGCGATCATCAGATCCACACCGTAAATATGCTGGGCTGCCATGATGGCATTCCGCTGCTGGATTTGAAAGGACTGCTGCCGGAGGAGCGCATTCAGAGCCTGATCGGAACTATTGTAGCGCGCGGCGGTATGGTAAAAGATCTGCACGGACAGAAAAATATTTACTACCAGGTCAACGCTACTTATTATAGCGCCCTTGGTGCTGATGATGACAAGATGCTGCTGGCCCGTGCGATTCAACTCTTCATGCCCGGCAAACCACAGGTGTGGTATCTTGATCTGTTTGCTGGAAAGAACGATGTGGAGGCCGTGCGCCATGCCGGTGCGGGCGGCCACAAGGAGATTAACCGAACCAACCTGAATGCGGAACAGATCAACACAGCATTGCAGCGTGATGTAGTCCAGCGCCAGCTGGATCTACTGCGTCTGCGCAAAACGCACCCGGCATTCCACTCGGATGCTGAGATCACGACTACGTGGAGTGCACCGGTGCTGAGCATCTGCTGGAAACATGGTGCGGATATGATTGCGTTGAGGGCAGATTTGGTAAAGGATAAGTTTGAAATTCAATAAATTAGGGGGTATCTGAAAAGTCGAAAATATCGTCTATTTCTACAAACGCAGCGGAATTTTGCGTTAAAAAGCCTTGGAATCCACAAAGGATTCCTGCGGCTCTTTGCCTTAAATTCTGCTTGTGTTTGCGAAATATCCGTCATTTTCTTTGTTTTCAAATACACCTTAGAAAACATATAGAATAAAAAATAACTGCTGTGCGGGAATTTTAGGCCTGCATGGCAGTTGTTGCTTCAATAGGTTCCCGGGAATAATAACGTTTCTTCTGCTGTGTAGGATGCACTGGGATGTATGATGCAAAAGCAGACGTGCCATCGGTACAGACTGTAAAGAAGTGGGAAGTCTGATACTGAAAATCGATTCTCTCCCCGCCGATAAAGGAGCAACGTTCTCCATAGAAGAAATTAGCCTTATGCGAATCACCATAAATCGGCTGAGAAACGAATAGCTGGCAAAAGGTCAGTACATGGATGCGGCAGATGATATACGGCTAAAATGATTCTAAAACCAGAATAACATTAAAGAAAAAACCTCATTGTAAAAACACATTGCAATGAGGTTTTTGAGTGTGCCCGAAGGGATTCGCCAAGCCGCGCCCTAGAAACGCCCCACTGGGGCGTTTCTGCCCCGCGGGACGCAAAGCGCGGGGCACGGGCTGTTCGAATCCCTTCTTTTACTGCCCCATAAAATCCGCGCAAAACAAAAAGAGCAGCACCCCATAAGATACTGCTCTTGGTGCGACCGGGAGGATTCGAACCTCTGGCCTTCCGGGTCGGAGAACTACGACAGGGTGGTATAGACTGACGATGAAACGTGAATTTTGTTGGTTCTGCACATTTGCCGCCAAAACAGGAAAAAGCCCATTGTTGGTTGTCACAACAGGCTTTTTCGGTGTTTTGCAGTTCCTCTGCACAGTAGTGGTCAAACGGTGGTCAAAATGGAGATAATCTAAAATGATTTCAGAAAGCTCATCACTAAGTCTATCATAGAAATCGATGATAGGCGTTGTTCAATTGAAATTACTCACTTCCTAGCTATCGAGCCAGCAAATCTTTGTTTTGCCGTCCACAAACGTGATGGGCAGCCAGACGTAATTGACAGGGAAGTGTTGGCGCTGTCCGGCAGGGGACTGTTCATCATACTCTGCATTTCTTCCGAGGCTGTCTTATAATGCTCCGGGTCAAAACTTTGCGCAGCGCAGCGCTCCAGAGTATCAGCCAGCTTTGCGTCAACAGGGTAATCCGGTACCCAGCGGTCAGCTAATGCAATATACTAGTCTTGCTTGTGAGGAACTTTGAAAACCTGTGAGATTTGGCTGTTGAACGATGCACAGCTTGCATCATTTACATGTGGTCACAGATACAGAAAAACGGCGCATCCGGCGCATCGGAAACGGCGCTGTCGCTTTCGTATGGTCAGCACCCATATAGACATGAACCGCCGTTGTGCAGTCAAGGGCAATGTCAAAATCATCGACTTTATGCCCAAAGGGGGGCGGTAACGCTGCGCTTTTGTCGTGACACACATACTGGGCAGAAACCGATCAAACGCGGCACGGCTTTCCCCAAAAGAGAAAATCTCACGCAGGGTGCCATTTAGAGAAAGTTCGACTTCACGCATGGATCAGCTCTCTTTTTTGATTTTATTGAGTGCCGCATTCAACTGTTGCACATCTGCGGGGGTGATGGACTTTGCAACCTGCTTCAGAATGGAGCGCAAAGATGTGCGTGCTATCTGACTTTCCATCTCCGGCGGCATTTTTACATTTTTTGCAACATCCCCATAGGCGTTGGATGCCTTAACCATAAGGGAAGAAAGAAGCTTGTTGGCAGCAGGAGATTTCTGCAGAGTCTCCATTGAGTCCATAATGGAGTAATAGCCCTCTTTCATAAGCTCTTCCGGCTTATCGAACCAGTTTTCGACTTGCCCCTCGGCGCGGTAGGTCGGGTCGGGCTTGTCTGCCTTCGTGATCGTCATGCAGTCGGTGCAGCTGCCCGCCACGGCCTTGATTTCGTGCGTGCCGGAGATGGGCACGATAAACTTAAAAATCTTGTCGCCGTCCTGCGCGGCAAACTCTTTGCCGTCCACAAACAGCGTGACGCGGGGCTGGTTGGAGTAGACCTTGATTTCGGTCTGGCTCTCCGTGCGGTGGGCGTAGCGGCGTCCGCAGAGATGTACAAACGGGTCGCTGCTCAAATATGCCTTATAAATAAAGTAGGCGTCCTTCTTCGTCTTGCGGTCGAAGGTCACAAGACCCTTCTGGTTTTGACCGGGCTTGCCGCCCTCACCGCGTCCGTCCGCGCCGAAGTCGAAGCCGTTCCAGACGTGCATCGCCCAGATGTAAGGGCGCTCCGACCACATTTTGAGCATATGCTCGTGGTAGACGGCTTGGTAGCTTTCCGACCAGTCGCCGCGCTCCGGGCGGGCGCTCTGGTAGGCGGGGTTTGCGTCCGCGCCGAACTCCGACAGACCGATGACGCGGTCGGGGTGGTTTTTGTGGAACGTGTCAAAAAATTCATCGTTCTGCTGCAATTCACCCAAGTACCAGCCGTAGTAGAGATTATAACTGCAAATATCGGGCAACTGCACAAACGGGTCGTTGGGGTCCAACATAAAAGCGTGCGCCATTGTGGTGGGGCGGGTGGCGTCCAGGCGATGGCAGAGGTCGTTCAGAAGGCGATGGTTCGCCGTCAGGTCTTCTGTCACGCCGGTAGTGACGGTAATCTCATTGGATAAGCCCCAGCAGATAATGGACGGATGGTTGTAGTTTTGCAGCACCAGTTCTTCCATTTGGCTCAGCGTGTTGGCGGTGGCTTCGGGCATATGCTCGGTGATGTAGGGGATCTCTGCCCACGCAACAAGACCGTATTTGTCGCATAGGTCATAGAAGTATTGCGCGTGCTGGTAGTGGGCAAGACGCACCGTGTTGGCGCCCATATCCCGCAAAATCTGCATATCTTCCTCATGTTCAGCGGCGGTCAGCGCATTGCCGAGACCTGCGCGATCCTGATGCTGTGCCGCGCCCACAAGGCGGACATTTCTGCCATTGAGCCAGAAGCCGGTGTCGGGTTTGAAATCAATTTTTCGGCAGCCGAAGTGTACCGCCACCACGTCACCGTCGGGCAGCGAGGCAGCTACACTGTACAGATACGGGTCCGTCACGCCGTCCCACAGGTGGACGTTTTCGATGTGGAACACGGTCACAGCCTTGCCGCCCTGCACGGCGACGGTCTGTTCCCCGACACCCTCGATGGCAAACAGCACCTCGGTGCCGTCGGGGGTGTTCTCACAGGCGGCTTCCAC
>ULXB01009299.1_pt1 | contig 38124 bp, 29 predicted proteins | sample 1960901 | NCBI WGS metagenome assembly ULXB01 (sample SAMEA4835828, study PRJEB28245) | human gut metagenome | biome: gut microbiome; material: fecal sample | place: Denmark | collected 2008
ATTAAAAGTTTGGTCACCTTTAATTTACTAAATATCAACAACATGCACAACTTTTTAAACATAAATCTTTTATAATTTAACTCCGCCAATAGGTATTCATATATCCAGGAGGAACAGTCAAGGGCTTTCTGCCTTTTTGTTAACTAGTGTTTTCTTAAATCGGTTTTCCCAATAACAGTTATCGAAAAAAAGAGTTTTTCAGATAAAGTGTTATACTTGCTGGTAATCTATTTTTGCGTCATAAATCTTAATATGAAAGGTGATTTATGGCTGTTGAAAATGTAGATCAGAAATATGAGGTTACAGTACGGTTTCGTTTGATACGAAATTGTATGCTTTTATCGGGGATATCTGTTTTTGCTCAGTTATATCTCTTTCAACCTATATTATCTGATTTATGTCGTTTCTTTAGCATAACTCCAGCGACAAGTAGTCTTACAGTCTCTATAACGACGGTTGGTATAGCTGTAGGATTGTTGTATTGGGCATTTAAGGCTGATAGTATATCGCGCGAAAAGCTTATGGGCATTTCGCTTATATTATCATCTGTTATAACTATAGTATCGGCTTTTGTTGGCAATTACTTCGTTCTGCTGGTATTAAGCTTAATTAAAGGGATTGCATTGGCCGGTGTCTCTGGGGTAGCATTGGCTTATCTCTCGGAAGAGGTAGATACTTCGAAAATCGGGTTGGCCATCAGCCTTTATTTAAGTGGAAATACATTGGGAGGAATGTTGGGACGGGTAGTTGCTACCCTGGTAGCTGGTTACGGTGGATGGCAACTGGCTGCTTTATTCATTGGAATAGGGAGTCTGATTGTAGGTGGATTTTTTTGTAAGATGATACCGGCAGGCAAGAATTTTTCTGCTACACCTTTTACGCTCAGGGAAAAGATTACTCAAATGCGTTCATTGCTTACCCAACCTACCTTTATCAGTATGTATATGATTGCAGCTCTCTCAATGGGAATATTTGTAAGTGTATATAATTATCTGTCTTTTCTGTTAGAATCACCTTTATTTGCCTTACCGCACCATTTGGTTGCAATGATTTTCATGATGTATATAGCAGGTATCATAGGTTCGGTTGTGGCAGGAAGTTTATCTGATAAATTTGCACCGGAGATACTTCTACAAGGTACATTGTTGCTGATGGGAATTGGAATGTCATGCTTATTGGTAATGAAACTTTGGATTATAGTTTTAGGACTAGGTATATTGACTTTTTCTTTTTTCGGAACTCATACACTGGCAAGTCGGATTGTTTCTATACATGCACAAAATATAAAAAGCAGTGCAACTTGTATTTATTGGTTGTTTTATTACCTCGGTTCAAGTCTTATTGGTTCGCTGACAGGAATTGTATTTGTAAGTAACGGATGGTTTTCATTGGTGGAAATCCTTTTGCTATTGCTTTGGGGAGCACTTATTATTGCGTCATTATTCATTTTTAAATATAGATTTTATGAAAAAAGCAAAGTTTACAGCCGTCATCGGTATGGCAGTGATGATGTCCATTCCTGTAGCTAGTCTGGCTGGTAATGAAAAGCAAGTTGAAATAGTTAATGAAAACATCCGTTACTGTGAAAGTACTTATCCGTATAACGGAGGTATTTTGATAGCTAACTTTGGCACAGAACAATTGAATCCGTTAAATGCAGAAGGAAAGGGATACATCCTTTATTATAAAAATGGTAAAATGGATACGCTGGTTCCTGCTGATGGTAACCTGAATGCTCCGAAGGGAATGTTCATGCGCGATAATCAACTATATATTTGTGATGTCAATAAAATAGTTGTTTGCGATCTGGCTCAAGTTAGCAAAACACCTAAAACAATTAATTTGCCGGAAGGCAATTTGTTTGTAAATGACTTGGCAGCAAATGGCAGTGACCTGTATGTTTCAGTGACAAATACGAATAAGATTTTTAAAATAGATATTACGGATCCTGCTAATCCGGGAGAACCTCAGGAATGGATAACTATTCCAGGCCCTAACGGTTTATTAATAGGTGATGGTACGATGTATGTGCTCTCTTATCCGGCTGATGGAAATACAAGTGAGAAGCATGTTGTCTATCGTATAAGTGATTTGACTAATAATCCCCAACCAGAAAAGTTAGTTACTGTTCCAGGACAATATGATGGAATCGCTTTTGCTTCTGATGGTGCTTCGCTTTATGTTACAAACTGGACTCCTGCTGGGATTATTTGTCGTATAAATCTTCGAAATGGTGATTTATTACCCGTTGGATTGTCATTGGAGGAAAGCTTATCCGGTCCGGCTGATATCACAGTTTCAGACGGGAAAATTTATATTCCTGACTTGCCAGCCAGTCGTGTCGTTATAATTTCTGAATAAAAATCTTACTGATAAGTGTTGTTTCAATACTGGCCAATAACCGGCTTACGGAGTCAGTAAATAGAAAAATTATCCTCTCATTCTATTCTTTGAACAAGATGGAATGAGAGGGTAGTTTTTATGTGAAAGGGTACGAAAAAGTCTGATTAGCTTATTATAACCGCTCAATTTGAATATATAGACCAATGTTTGAACAAATAGAACAATCTGACTGAACATATATATCAGTCTTTTATACAAACAGAATAATATTTACCAATGGTTTATTCTACCTTTAGGTTGTGTAAAATTAATATTAAATCTGTTACAGAAATGAGAAACATTATTCGAATGGTAGGCATTGGAGTTGCTGCCTTATGTATGGTAACTCCTACAGTTCAGGCACAAGTAAAACTAAATGCCAATAACATTGATGAAGTTATCGGTGAGATGACTTTAGAGGAAAAAGTACACATGGTGATTGGTTGTGGTATGTCAATGGGAGATGGCGCCAAGTTTCCCGGAACAGCCGGACGGACATATGATATTCCCCGTTTAGGTATTCCATCGGTATACTTGGCAGACGGACCACACCGGTTGGCTATGAGTGTGAAACGGGATTTTGACAGTCGGTTCTATTATGCAACAGAGTTTCCTTCAGGTACTACTGTAGCTGCGACTTTTGATCCGAATGCAGCGTATCAGGTAGGAGCTGCTCTGGGAGAGGAAGTTAAAGATTATGGTATGGATGTATTATTAGCTCCGGAAGCCAATTTGATGCGTAATGCTTTATGCGGACGTAACCATGAATATTATTCAGAAGATCCGGTTGTAACAGGAAAAATGGCTGCCGGATATATAAAAGGTGTACAAAGCCAGGGAGTAGGTACTTGTTTAAAACATTTTGCCGTAAATAATCAGGAAACAAATCGTAATAATAATGATTCACGAGTTGCACAACGTCCGTTGCGTGAACTTTATCTGAAAGGGTTTGAAATAGCTGTTAAAGAATCTCAGCCATGGAGTATTATGACATCTTATAATAAAGTCAATGGCAAATATACGTGTGAAGATATTGATCTGACTGAGAATATTCTGCGTGATGAATGGGGATTCAAGGGAGTGGTAATGTCCGACTGGAATGCAGGGACGGATGCCGTTACTTCCATGAAGACTGGAAATGATATGTTACAGCCTGGACAAGAACGCCAATATAAGGCTATTTTGGAAGCTGTGCAAAACGGTACCCTGGATGAAGCTATTTTAAACCGTAATGTAAAGCGCATATTAGAATTAGTAGTAAAGTGTCATACTTTTGAAAACTATAAATATGCTAACGAAACAGATTTGAAAGCCCATGCAATCATTGACCGCACGATAGGTGCTGAAGGTATTGTCTTGTTGGATAACCGGAGTGCACTGCCTTTGACAGCCAATGTAAAGACTATTGCTCTTTATGGAACAACATCTTATGATATGGTTCCTGCTGGTATGGGATTCGGTAGTACAGGTGTTGGCTACTATTGTGTTTCTTTGGTTGAGGGAATGCGTAATGCAGGATACACTGTAGATGCTGATCTAATAAAGAAATACAAAAAACATTTGTTTGATGAGCAAAAACGTCTTTATCCTAATGGAAAACCTCCTTTCTCACTGACTCCTCTCAAACGTGCAGAAGAGTTTGTTCCGACGAGTGACGAATTATCAGCACAAGTTAAGAATAACGATGTCGCTATTATTACTTTAGGACGGACTAGCGGTGAAGCTTCCGACAGACGTGTGGAAGAGTTCTATCTAAAAGAAAATGAATCAGCTCTTATTAAACAGGTTGCAGAAGCTTATCGTGCAGCCGGAAAGAAAGTTATTGTTATTCTGAATATTTGTAGTCCGGTAGAAACAGCTTCCTGGAAGAATGTGGTTGATGCTGTAATTTGTGCTTTCCAGCCAGGTCAGGAGGTTGGTAACTGTGTTGCAGATGTATTGACAGGTAAGGTAAATCCTTCAGGACATTTGCCGATGACTTTTGCTATAAAATATGGGGATGCACCGTCTGATTCTAATTTCCCTTATGATTATGAATTTAAAATGCCTTCGTTTGCAATGGGAAGTGGTATGAACTTCGAATCAAAAGAAAAGGAAGAAAAGCCCAAAGAAGCTGTTCGTAATGTTGACTTTACGGATTATGAGGAAGGTATTTATGTAGGCTATCGTTATTTTGAAACTTTTGATAAGGAAGTATCTTATCCTTTTGGTCACGGTTTGTCATATACAACGTTTAGTTTTGAAATTGTGTCATCTGATATTAATGGTGATAATTGTGAAATGAAGGTTGCAGTGAAGAATACGGGTAATTGTGCTGGAAAGGAATCTGTACAGGTATATGTTAAAGCTCCGGCGGGTGGACTTGAGAAGCCTGCTAAAGAATTGAAGGCTTTTGCCAAAACAAAACTGTTACAGCCGGGTGAATCGGAGGTTGTAACCTTGTCGTGGAAGTTGATGGATATGGCTTCGCTTAATGAAAAGAGCAGTTCATGGGAATTACCTAAAGGAACATATCAATGGATGGTAGGAGCTTCATCGGCTGATGTACGCTGTACGGTAACTCAGAAAGTGTCAAAGGCTCAGAAAGTAAAAGTTCATAATGCCATGATACCTCCATACAAGATAGCTCAACATGATATGGTAAAACGATGAAAAGAGGTTTGTTACATATAGTCATCTGCGTTTCCCTTTGGGGAGCGTCGATGGCTTCATGTGCCCAAAATCTTGTTGTTGACGTAGAAGGTGGACAGATCGAAGGCGTAATAGATCAAGAGGGTATAGTTGTCTACAAGGGCATTCCTTATGCAGCTCCTCCTGTGGGAGAGTTACGTTGGAAGCATCCGCAACCGGTACGGCCGTGGCAGGGAGTGAAGGCGTGTAAACAGTTTGGAGATGCATCTTTTCAAGGTGGACAAATTGAGGGTTCTTTTTATTGGAAAGAGTTTTATCAGGATGGTAATCCTGAAATGAGTGAAGACTGTCTGTATTTAAACATATGGACACCGGCATCGGGAAAGAAAAATGCTCATTTGCCGGTTATGGTCTGGATTCATGGAGGTGCCTTTCAGAATGGTTTCGGACATGAAATCGAATTTGATGGTGATGCATATGCAAAGAAAGGCATTATATTGGTTACTTTAAACTATCGCTTGGGGATGTGTGGTTTCCTGTCTCATCCGTTGCTGACAGCAGAAAACTCAGGAAAGGGTTCTGGAAATTATGGATTGCTCGATCAGCTTGCTGCATTGAAATGGATAAAACGTAATATCGAAGTTTTTGGAGGGGATCCGAATAATGTTACGGTTTTCGGACAGAGTGCAGGAGCGGGTAGTGTACAAGCTTTGATATCTTCACCGCTTGCGAAAGGCTATGTACAGCGTGCCATTATACAGAGTGGTGGAGGATTGGGAGGTATTATTTCTACGAAGTCGTTGCAGGAAGCTGAAACGATGGGGAAAGCCATGTGGGATGCGTCGGGATATGATACATTGGAGCAAATGCGTACTTGTCCGGTAGAGCATTTTCAGGAAGTGATGATGAACTACATGAAAGTGCAGAAAACTTTTAATGGTATGCCTTATTCTCCTTGTGTGGATGGGGAGCTCTTAGAATCGTCTGTATATGATGTGGCATTGCAGAATAAGGAACTGGATATTCCTTATATGATTGGATATACGTCGGAAGACATTGCACCAGATCAAATGAAGCAGGCTGCTGTAAACTGGAGTTTGTTGCTTGAGCGTCAGGGGCGGTGTCCGGCCTATGTATATTGCTTTAGCCGCGATTTACCTGGCGAAGATATGTCTGCTCCCAAAGGTGGTTTTGGTGATATGAAAGGTGCATTTCATTCTAGTGAGCTATGGTATATGTTTGGGACACTTGATAAATGTTGGCGCCCAATGGAAAAAGCTGATTATGAACTGAGTGAACGTATGGTTTCTTATTGGACTAATTTTGCTAAAACAGGTAATCCCAATGGAGTAGGCTTGCCTGAATGGAAACCTTGTACTAAGGTGGATAAACATATACAAAAGTTAGATGTGAAGTAAATTAAGGTTATATATCACTGGAAATACTGAATATGGTAAAGTCTGTTGTCTATTCTGGATAAGGAAAATTAAACAAACCTTCCCTTTGGAGTGAAGTTATGTTAATAATTTTATATCTTTGTATAAATCAGACTTTATCCATGAATATAATACGTAGCCAGATCATTGCATTGTTGTTGCTTATATCAGGAGTTGTCTTATTGGGTGGTGGTGTTTGGGGATTCTATTCTTTGTATGCTATATCTCATCGGTATGAACATACTACTGGAATTATTCGAACATTGCAAACCAAAAAGATTTATCGGTATCGAAAAATAAGGTATAAGAAAGAGATGCAAATAGCATATTCTACTGATAAATATGGTGATTTATTTGCTACCAGAATCAGCTATTGGCCATTGAGGAGTGTAGGAGACAAGGTATCTGTTTGGTATCATCCTCATCGTCCGCATGAAATTCGTTTACCGGAATCAGAATGTATGCTTTGGGGACTTTTAGTGGCGTCGGGCTTCATATGTATGTGTGGAAGCGTTGTTTTCTGGAAAACATCTAAAACAGCTGATAAAAGCGAAGGATAACCATTTTTATAATTTATATATGAAGAACAAGAAGTTTTTAAAATTAGTTGTTTTGCTGGTATGTATTGCCTTCTCATCTCATGCAATGGCTCAGTTTGACCTTAAAAAAGCGATTAGTGGGTCTGTAAAGATGGCTCAGGCAGTAACTCTGACAGATGAACAGATGAGTGAGTATGTAAAGGAATATATTACATGGATGGATGCTCATAATCAAGTTTGCGCAGATGATAATGCATATACGCTTCGTTTGAAAAAGTTGACAGAAGGGTTAGGTGATGCAGATGGTATTCCATTGAATTTTAAAGTATATTATGTGAAGGATGTAAATGCTTTTGCTTGTGCAGATGGAAGTGTACGTGTTTTTTCATCTTTGATGGATATAATGAGTGATGAAGAGCTGCTGGGCGTGATTGGTCATGAAATAGGCCATGTTGCACATCGTGATTCCAAAAAAGGCTTTCGTACAGCTTTGCTTACTTCTGCTTTAAAGGACGGTGTTGCTTCTCAAGGGGGTAAGCTAGCTGAGTTGACTGATTCTCAGTTAGGAAGTTTAACGGAAGCTTTAGTAAATGCTAGATATTCTCAGAAACAAGAATGTGAAGCCGATGATTATGGATATGAGTTTTTGAAAAAGGCTGGTAAAAATCCTTGGTCCATGGCACTTTCATTTCAAAAATTAAAAGAACTGCAAGGGCAAAGCGGTGATCAGTTGTCTAGTAAATTGAATCAGTTGTTTTCTACTCATCCTGATTTGGATTTAAGAATTAAACGAATGGAAGAACGTGCTACTAATGAGGGTATTGAAAAAACAGTGATAAAATAGATAGGTATATTCTGTAAATAAGATAAAATTAGCCAACTAATTCATATGTAAAGTGCTATGAATTAGTTGGCTTTTTATTTCTTCAGATAATGAAGTTTGCTTGTTTAAACAGGGAAAATATCTAAATTCAAATGCAGTAAAATACAAAAGTCCTATATTATGGTATATCAATTAACTTGTGTGTCTGAAGGCTAAGCCTCCACTGTGGATGTTCCTTGATGTAGGCTATTACATCATTGGTATTTTGTCCGGAACATGGTTGCAGAAAGTGATGCTTTGCGGGTAGCTTAAGGTAGGGAGATACATCTTGGCCTACATATACCACTTTCACTTCGTCTATGTGATGTAATTTTAGTGTTGTTCCTTCCTTGGGTGAACAAGTAACCCAATCGATATCTTCCGGTAAAACACAAGTACCATTAGTTTCTATTGCGATATATTTCCCCGCTGCATGTAATGCTTTTGTCAGTTGACTGTCAATTGATAGCCCAGGTTCTCCGCCTGTAAGAATTACCATCTGGCATGGGTAGGTACATACTTCCGCTATGATTTCATCGTCTGTCATCATTCGGAATTCTTCATGTTGTGTATCGCAGAAGCTGCATTTCAGGTTACATCCCGAGAATCGAACAAAAACAGCAGGAGTTCCTGTATGAAATCCTTCTCCTTGCAAGCTGTAGAAAATTTCGTTAATCTTTCTCATAAATAGCTGTATTACCTTCCGATTCTTTTACCTCTACTTTGAAACAATGGGGAACTTGGTTGCATATCCAGCAGGCAATATTTTCTGCTGTAGGATTGAAAGGCAATATATCATTCAGATTGTTATGATCTAATTGTTTTTCTACTGCCTGTTTGATGTGAGTAAAATCTACAACCATACCGTTTTCATCAAGTTCTTTCGAGCGGCAATATACGGTTATAATCCAGTTGTGACCGTGAAGCTTCTCGCATTTGCTCGGATAAGATAGTTTTAGCGAGTGTGAGGCTGAAATTTCCATCCTTTTGATTACTGTGTACATAGTAAATACATTAGTTTGATTAATACAAATTTGCTTCTGCTTAATGTCACCTCGGCAGTTATAGTACAAAGATAGCAAATTTTTAAGGATTTTTTATCATAACCGATTGCTACATTTGTGATTTTATAGAGATAGAAATCTCAATAGGTGAGAAACCTTTTTGGGTTTGCTTTACTTTTTCTTATGAAAAAGAGAATGGCAAATGAACTTCTTATCATTGTTTAATCATTTTAAATTAGACATTGGGAAGTCCTTTTAAATATGATATATCTTTCTGTGTATTAGATAGATGAATCGAATTTTGCGACCACTTTTGAAAAAATGGGAAAATGGTCGCAAATTAGTCACAAAATATCCTCTTTTTAGCCCATTTTCAAGGATAATCAGCACTTCTTAATCTTAGAAAAATAAACTCAAATAAAGTGATATTCAGCTTTAATTCAGTATCTACCTACAACTATTTACAAGAAGAAAAAGCAAGCAAAAAGTAATAGGAAATTATCTTTTATTTATGGGGTATATATAAAATAAAAATCCCCATAACTCATGGAGTTACAGGGATTTATTATCTTGATTAAGTATAGATTACTTATTCAAAGCAGTAGCCACGTCAACTGCACAAGCTACTGTACAACCTACCATCGGGTTGTTACCGATACCCAGGAATCCCATCATTTCTACGTGAGCAGGAACTGATGAAGAACCAGCGAACTGAGCATCTGAGTGCATACGACCCATTGTGTCTGTCATACCGTAAGAAGCAGGACCGGCAGCCATATTATCTGGGTGAAGTGTACGACCTGTACCACCACCAGAAGCTACTGAGAAGTATGGTTTACCTGCAAGAACACGTTCTTTCTTGTAAGTACCTGCAACTGGGTGTTGGAAACGAGTCGGGTTAGTAGAGTTACCAGTGATTGATACATCTACACCTTCTTTCCACATGATAGCTACACCTTCGCGAACATCGTCAGCTCCGTAGCATTTTACTTTCGCACGAGGACCGTTTGAGTAAGCGATTTCACGAACAACTTTCAGTTCGCCTGTGTAGTAGTCAAACTGAGTCTGAACGTATGTAAATCCGTTGATACGAGAGATGATCTGAGCAGCGTCTTTACCCAAACCATTCAAGATACAACGCAAAGGTTCTTTACGTACTTTGTCTGCTTTTGCAGCGATTTTGATAGCACCTTCAGCAGCAGCGAATGATTCGTGACCAGCCAAGAATGCGAAACATTTAGTTTCTTCGCGCAACAGCATAGCAGCCAAGTTACCGTGACCAAGACCTACTTTACGGTCATCAGCTACAGAACCTGGGATACAGAATGACTGCAAACCGATACCGATAGCTTCAGCAGCTTCAGCAGCGTTTTTGCAACCTTTCTTCAATGCGATAGCACAACCTACTACGTATGCCCATTTTGCATTTTCGAAGCAGATAGGCTGAGTTTCTTCACAAGTCTTATAAGGATCAAGACCATATTGTTCGCAGATAGCGTTAGCTTCTTCGATGTCTTTGATACCGTTTTCGTTCAAAGCAGCAAGAATCTGTTTGATACGACGGTCCTGGCTTTCAAATTTTACTTCTCTAATCATATGTCTTTTCCTCCTTATATTATTCCTGACGTGGGTCAATATGTTTAACTGCGCCTTGTTCTGCTGTGAAGCGTCCGTAAGTACCTGTTACTTTCTTCAGAGCTTCGTTAGCGTCTGTACCTTTTTTGATTTCATCCATGAATTTGCCCAGATGAACGAACTCGTATCCGCAGATTTCATCGTTTTCGTCCAAAGCGATAGTCTTGATATAGCCTTCAGCCATTTCAAGGTAACGAGGACCTTTAGCTAAAGTTCCATACAAAGTACCTACCTGGCTACGCAGACCTTTACCCAAGTCTTCCAAGCCGGCTCCGATCATCAAACCACCTTCAGAGAAAGCAGACTGAGTACGTCCGTAAACGATTTGCAAGAACAATTCACGCATAGCTGTGTTGATAGCGTCGCAAACCAAGTCGGTATTCAATGCTTCTAAAACTGTTTTTCCCGGAAGGATTTCAGATGCCATAGCAGCTGAGTGAGTCATACCTGAGCAACCGATTGTTTCAACCAATGCTTCCTGGATAACACCTTCTTTAACGTTCAAAGTCAGTTTACAAGCACCCTGCTGAGGAGCACACCAACCGATACCGTGAGTCAAACCTGAAATGTCTTTGATTTCTTTTGATTTAACCCATTTTCCTTCTTCAGGAATTGGAGCTGGACCATGATTAGGTCCTTTTTTTACAACACACATGTGTTCAACTTCGTGTGAATAAGTCATATTCTTTACGTTTTATGAGTAATAAAAAATAAGTATTTCGTAAACTTCTTATTACGGAATTTCTTCTTTAATTCGTACGCAAAGTTAGTCGTTTTATTTAGTTATGCAATCACTGAAACCTAACTTTTTGTTGGTTTTTAATGATATTTTTTGCTGAAACTCTTGTTTTGTAATCTCTGCTTGTCAAAATGTTTTTTATCTTCCGAAAGAAACCTGTATCTTTGCCGGTGGTAATATCAGCAGGATGGTAATACCTATCTGTAAGTAATAATAATTAGGTATATGAATGAAGTCGAAATTAAAGTAAAAGACGAAGACCTACGTCGTGGAGCCGAAGCTGGAATGGATGAATTTCTGAATGTGTTTATCCATAAGTATCTTGAGGTTACAGGAGGAGTAATTAATGCTGAAACGATGCCTTTACTGAATGGGTATCAGCATACATTACTAGGTTATCATTTCTTTCGTGAAGAAGTGCTTGAAGGAGGTTTTATACAGTTGATTCAAAATGGTTACGGACCATATATCTTTGATAATCCTTTTGCCAAGGCGATGCGTATGTTTGGAGCGAAAGATTTTTCAAAGCTTATTTATGATGCTAAAAAGATTTATGATGCTCATCGTGAAGATTTGGAAAAAGAATGTTCTGATGATGAGTTTATGGCAATGTATGAGCAATACGAAGCGTTTGATGATTTGGAAGAGGCCTATATGGATATGGAGGAGAGAGTTACAGCACAGATTGCTGAGTATGTAGATGAGCATTTGGAACAATTTGCAGGGATAGAGTAATCTTTGGAATTTATTGCTTGTTTCTGGTTTATAGTGAATAAAAGTTAAAAATAAAGATAAAGAAAGCAGTCTTTTTTACTCATTTTCATTTTAAGTGAAAAAAAAATAAATAATAAAAGATAAATAAAGGAAGAATATGAAGACAATGAAGTTTTTTATGTTGGCATCAGCTTTTGCATCGATGATTGGATTTAGCTCTTGCTTGAATGGGGGAGATTATACCAATAGCTATGGTGGGGAAGATTTTGTAAAAGTTACTGGCTTTTTGGGAACTGTTAGTTTGAAAAATCAGTTTGGATATGAATATGTTCCTTCTAATAAAGAGGTTGCTGCTGATTTGGAATCAGGAAAATATGCATATATTGCTTATTCGTATGACCCTACAACCGTCAATAATACTACTAAGATGATAGATGTCCAGCTGTATGGTTGTTCACAGTTGGCAGATGGATATGTTTTGCCTTCGGCTCCAACAGAAGATGATGCCAATGCTCCTATATATGATGTTACAAGTTCGGGTAGTACAGGTGGACAGGTTACTCCTGTTTTCTATAAATTGAATGATGTGTTTATTCCACTTTATTATTATTATAAACCAGCAAATAATAACGACGACTTGAAAGAGGAGGTAGCTCTTCATAATTTTACGTTATATTACGATCAGGCAACTGATTTCAATGGTTCTACTATGACATTGCATCTCCGTCATAAAATACAAGATTTTGATGAAGAAGATAATAAGGAACGTACTAGTCGTGCATATGAATTCAGACATTTCTCTTTGGCTGCTCCTCTTTCTGCATATAAAGTTGCAAACGGTGGCAAAAATCCGGATAAAATTGTTATCGAATTCGAGCAAAATACATATAATGCAGAATACAACGAAGACAATGTAAAGAGTAAAACATACGAAATAGACTATAAGACAGTAGTCGAAAATTATAATAAGCTGGCCGGTAACACTTCAGGTTCAGAGGTTACAGAATAATTTAGGAGAGAGAAATATAGAGTAAGCATACTCGATAAAGTATGCGTCCGTAAGGTGCGGATTATGCAGATAAGGCTGTGTATGTTAATGTATGTCAGCGTTTCTGTATAATTCGTGCCTTATTTTATTTCTTTTTTGTACATTTGCAGTTCCGAAGTTCGGATTTATTACAAAAAAGTAGAATAACATTGGATTATAAATCATTATTTCAGCAGATAATAGCTTTGTTGTCTACTCCAGGCAAAGCGTGGAGTGAAATTGCAGAGCGGGGGATAGGAAGGTCAGTAATGCCTGCTTTTGTTTATCCTCTTATTGGGTTGTGTGGCTTGTCAGAGTTTATCGGAACATTTATCGGAAAAGATTTTTCATCCGTTATGTTCCAGGTAGCCTTGACTCGTTGTTGTGCTGTAGCTGTAGCTTTGTTCGGTGGTTTTTTTCTTTCAGCTTATTTATTGGATAAGTTGAATCATAACTGGCTGGGAGGGAAAGATTCTTACGACCGGATACTTGTGTTTGTGGGCTATTCTATGGTAGTTACTTTTGTATTGAATATCGTCAGTGGACTGTTTTCTATAGTTGTACTGCACTGGATATTGCAAATATATACCATTGTAATTGTATTCGAGGGGGTACGCAGATGGCTTAAGGTTGAGGAGAACAAACAGACTGCCTTTACTCTTGTGGCTACTATCATCATTTTGGTGTGTCCTGCTATTATCGAATTTATATTTAATAAGTTATCAGTAATATTGAATTAATGAAAACAAACGCCGGTAATATAAATATTAAGAATAAACGTGCTTCGTTCGACTATGAGTTTGTCGATACGTACACAGCCGGAATTGTGTTGACCGGAACTGAGATAAAGTCTATTCGTCAGGGAAAAGCAAGTTTGGTTGATACGTTTTGTTTCTTTTCCCGTGGAGAGTTGTGGGTAAAGAATATGCATATAGCTGAATATTTTTACGGTTCGTACAACAATCATTCAGCTCGTCGGGACCGTAAGTTGTTGCTGACGAAAAAAGAACTTCGTAAACTTGAACGTACTTCTGCCGAGCCTGGATTTACCATTGTTCCGACTCGTCTGTATATTAATGAAAAAGGGTTGGCGAAGGTTGTGATTGCTTTGGCAAAAGGTAAGAAACAATACGATAAACGCCAGACGTTGAAAGAAGAAGAAGATAAGCGTATGATGGATCGCATGTTCAAGCGATGATCGAGAAAGATGGTGCAGACAATTACAGTTTATATAAGTTGTCTGCATCGTGCTTTTGGCATATGAGGAAAACGATTCCCTGTGTTTTAAATTTAAATAGAGCTTTTTCAAAATGCAACAACTAATAAACGAACGTATTCTCGTGCTCGACGGAGCCATGGGAACGATGATACAGCAATACAACCTTTCGGAAGCTGATTTTCGGGGAGAGCGTTTCAAGGATCTTCCAGGATTGCTGAAAGGAAACAATGATATGTTGTGCCTGACTCGGCCGGATGTTATAGAGGAAATACACCGTAAGTATTTAGAGGCAGGAGCTGATATCATCGAAACAAATACATTTAATGCAACTGCTGTTTCGATGGCAGATTATCATATGCAGGCTTATTGCCGTGAGATAAATCTTGCGGCAGCTCGTCTGGCCCGTAAAATTGCTGATGAATATACAGCGAGAACTCCCGAAAAGCCACGCTTTGTTGCCGGTTCGGTAGGACCGACCAACAAAACTTGCTCGATGAGTCCGGATGTAAATAATCCCGCTTTTCGTGCATTGACATTCGATGAACTTTCTGAAGCTTACCGTGAACAAATGGAGGCTTTGCTTGAAGGGGGAGTAGATGCTATTCTGATAGAAACAATTTTCGATACACTGAATGCGAAAGCTGCTGTTTTGGCCGCAGAAACAGCTATGCAGAATTTGGGAAGAAAAGTTCCTTTAATGCTTTCTGTTACGGTTTCGGATGTTGCTGGACGCACGTTGTCGGGACAGACGCTTGATGCGTTTTTGGCTTCGGTACAGCATGCTGATATCTTTTCCATCGGACTGAACTGCTCTTTTGGTGCCAGACAGTTGAAACCTTTCCTGGAGCAGTTGGTCCGTCGTGCTCCTTATTATATAAGTGCTTACCCTAATGCCGGACTTCCTAATAGTCTGGGGCAATACGACCAGACACCCGAAGAAATGGCTGCCGAAGTCAAGGAGTATATCGATGAAGGACTGGTGAATATAATCGGTGGATGCTGTGGCACTACCGAAGCATATATTGCCAAGTATCAGGAACTTATTAAAGATGCCAAACCTCATGTGCCTGCTCCGAAACCAGATTATCTCTGGCTTTCCGGGCTGGAACTGTTGGAAGTGACTCCTGAAATTAATTTTGTCAACGTGGGTGAGCGCTGTAATGTGGCCGGTTCACGTAAGTTTCTTCGTTTGATAAACGAAAAGAAATACGATGAAGCTTTGTCGATAGCCCGCAAGCAGGTAGAAGACGGCGCGTTGGTTATCGATGTTAACATGGACGACGGATTGCTTGATGCTGCTGAGGAGATGACAACCTTCCTCAATCTGGTTGCATCAGAACCGGATATTGCCCGTGTACCTGTTATGATAGACTCTTCCAAGTGGGAAGTTATTCTGGCAGGACTGAAATGTGTGCAGGGAAAATGTATCGTCAACTCTATTTCACTGAAAGAAGGCGAAGAAGCTTTTGTTGAGCACGCCCGTACCGTCAAGCAGTACGGAGCGGCAGTCATCGTGATGGCTTTCGACGAGAAAGGACAGGCCGATACATTTGAACGGAAGATAGAAGTTTGCGAACGGGCTTATCGTATTCTTACAGAGAAGGTCGGTTTCCGTCCTCAGGATATAATCTTCGATCCGAACGTGCTGGCAGTGGCTACTGGTATCGAGGAACATAATAACTATGCTGTCGATTTTATTAAAGCTACAGGTTGGATTCGCCGTCACCTTCCGGGCGCACACGTCAGCGGAGGAGTAAGTAATCTTTCTTTCTCTTTCCGTGGCAACAATTATATACGTGAGGCTATGCATGCAGTATTCCTTTATCATGCTATTCAGCAGGGTATGGATATGGGTATTGTTAATCCGGGAACTTCTGTACTTTATACAGATATACCTTCGGATATCCTGGAACGGATTGAGGATGTGGTGCTGAACCGTCGTCCGGATGCAGCTGAACGCTTGATTGAAACAGCTGAAAAACTGAAAGCGGAAAAGGAGAACTCGGGTGAGCAGCAAACAGCCAGTTCACATCTTGCCTGGCGTGAAGGGACGACTGTAGAAGAACGTTTACAGTATGCACTGGTAAAGGGTCTTGGCGATTATCTGGATGAAGACTTGCATGAAGCACTTGCCAAATATCCGGATGCTGTCAGCATTATCGAGGGTCCGCTTATGTCGGGAATGAATCATGTCGGTGATTTATTCGGTTCCGGTAAGATGTTCTTGCCTCAGGTTGTAAAGACAGCACGTACTATGAAAAAAGCTGTAGCAATCCTTCAGCCCTATATTGAGGCGGAAAAAAAGGAAGGGGCGCGCAGTGCAGGAAAAGTGCTGTTGGCTACAGTAAAGGGAGATGTACACGATATCGGTAAGAATATTGTTTCTGTGGTTATGGCATGCAATAATTACGAAATTATCGACTTGGGCGTAATGGTTCCTGCAGAAAAGATTGTTGAAACGGCTATTCGTGAGAAGGTAGATATTATCGGCTTGAGCGGACTTATTACACCGTCGCTGGAAGAAATGGTGCATGTCGTTTCAGAATTGGAACGTGCCGGACTTGATATTCCTGTAATGATTGGCGGTGCTACAACTTCCAAACTTCATACAGCTTTGAAGATTGCTCCGGTTTATCATGCTCCGGTAGTATATATGAAAGATGCTTCACTGAATGCTCCGGTGGCAGCACGCCTGATGAATCTTGATCTTCGAAGTACATTTGCAGAAGAACTGGAAAGTGAATACCGTGAGCTTCGTGAAAAGAATAAGACCAAACAGGTAAAGACGGTTTCACTCGAGGAAGCACAGAAAAACAAATTGAATCTCTGGGAATAGTCTTTGTAGACAAACTGATTTATATTCTGTTATAAGGCATGGCATATCAAATTTTTAGTGATATGTCATGCCTTTTTCCGTATTCTTTGTATTTTTATCACCATATTGAAAAACACGACGTGATAATGAAAACACAATTTTGTTCTTTTTTACTTTGCTGGATAATCTTTTGTGAGTTTTTGCCGGCTCAGTCTGTATGCGGATATCGTTCGTTGGATGTTACAAATCCTATAGAGTTTTTAGGAAATAAGATTCTCTATGAAGGAAAGGAAATAGAGTTGGGAGAGAAAACCTTTTTTATCGATGGGCAGCTGTCCGATGAAGTGACGGCCAGATATCCTTTTGTATTCAATAGCTTTAATGAAGCAGCCAAGGCTTTTGTTGCCGGAACAGAAGCAGAGCCTATGAAAGTATATATAGCTCCTTATGTATATTGGATTGATAATCCTGATGATCCTCAGGTAAGGGTAGGAAAAGACGGTAAAGAACCTTTCGGACTGGTAGTAAAATGTCCTTATCTGCATCTTGTCGGGTTAACCAAAAATCCTGAAAATGTAGTGCTTGCTTCCAGTCGCGGTCAGACACAGGGAGCTGTAGGAAACTTCACGATGTTTGATTTCTGGGGAGATGGTCTGTCGGTGAAGAATCTTACGATGGGAAACTATTGTAATGTCGATCTGGAATTTCCTTTAAAGAAAGAATTAGGACGTAAAAAAAGAATGTCTGCCATTACCCAGGCGCATGTAGCCTATTGTCATGGAGATAAAATTGTGGCAGAAAATGTCCGTTTCATCAGCTGCTTGAATATGAATCCTTTGAATGGGGCAAAACGTATTTTGTTCTATAAATGTTATATGGAAAGTACCGACGATGCGTTGACTGGTACAGGAGTTTACCTGAACTGTACGTTGAAGTTTTATGGTCAGAAACCATTCTGGCGGACGGATATGGGAGGGGCTGTTTTCTTGAACAGTGATTTTTATGTATGTCATGACGAAGACCGTCAGTATTTTTGTAAAGGAGTGGGACCTTTGACTGTTGTCGATTGCCGGTTTCATGTCCGAAAGCCTGTATATGCAGGCTGGACACACGAGCCGTCCGACTGGTTACGGTGTTACCAGTATGGTGTAACGATGAATGGACAGCCTTACGTAATAGGTGCAGATAAGCCTTATAATACAGTATGTATGGAGCAGGAAAATGTACTTCACGCATACCGCCTGACAGATGAAAATGGTAAGGTAATTTACAACACTTATAATTTACTTCGGGGAGATGATGACTGGGATCCGCTTCAAGTGAAGGATAGTGTACGGGTAATCGGAGAACATGATGGCAGGGATTATGCGAATCTGCCGGTTTGTTTGTCGGTTACTCCGCTGGTTGCCTCTGTACAGACCGGAGGCAATCCGGTGAAGTTGGCTGCCAACGTAAAAAGACACTGCAATTATGTGCAGCAGGGAAGCTCTGTTCGCTGGAAGATTCAGCCGGGATATGAAAAGTATGTCAGCCTGTCTGCCGGAGAAGACGGGACGTGTGTGGTCAAGGCAATGAATCATGAGGACGAAACCAAACATTTCACTGTTGTAGCCTATACGGAAGATGGATTGGAATGTGCAGTAGAACTGACAGTTGCTCCCGATTTTGTGGAAGCTCCTGCTTTTGTGGAAGTGCCGAAGCTGGAAATAGCAGATGGAAAAGCAATGGTAAGTTACGAACTGGATTTGCAGGGACGGAAAGATGAGTCGCTGATTACCTGGTATCGGGCTGTTGACAAGGAGGGTAAAACGAAATATCCGGTAGCAGTGTCACGGTTGGCTAAGCCCGAAACAACCTATAGATTAACAAAAGAAGACGTTGGATATTATCTTATGGCAACGGTAGCACCCAAACATTTGCGTTGTCATCCCGGTAAAGAATATACGGTGATTTCTTCATCACCTGTTGATAGGAAACAGGTAAATCCGGTAGATGTATTCGAAACTGATTTTCGAAATTTTCCTTGTTCCAATCAGCCTGTATTGTATTCCGGCGGATGGACAATAGGAGGATACAAGCCTCTTGATACGGAAGGTTACGATTGGGAACTTTTCTCCGATAAGGACTATTGGGTGTATGGAGAGGGAATGAACGGATCACGCGGAACGGGTTTGCTGCAGGCGCAGCGTGGAGCACGGCTGTTATATACTCCATTGGAAGGTAGATATGGAGACATGAAAATAACCTTAAATGTAGATCCGAGCAAAACCGCAGGACAAGGATTTGGAAGTGCTACGGGGCAATATATGGATATCTGTATCAAGTTCGATACCCGTACTCTGACTGGATATGCTTTGCGTATTATCCGTACGACAAAATACAGCAATGCGGTCGGTTTCATGCTGATGAAATACGAAAATGGCAGGACTACTGCGATTTCTCTTCCGGTATCTTCCACCTGTTACCGTACCGACTGCACCATTGTACTTGAGGTTAAAGGAAGTAAGTTGACGGCCCATGCCGAAACTTCCACTCCGCTTTCATCTCCTGTAACGGACGAGAATCTGAAACCGTCTGTAAGTTTGGAGGCTGATATCGTTCCTAATGCTTGGGGAGGTATGGGGATTCAGCATACGGGAAGTTGTGGAGAGAGTACTACCATGCTGCATCACCTGAAAATAGAATGGATGGGCGTTTCGGCTAGCAAATGATAAGTGATTAGAATGCAGAAAAGGAAAATATGAACAGCCCTTCACGATATATGGGGAGTAATAGAGGTTGCCTTTCTTTTTCTCGATTATAAACAGACGGAAACCAGTAACGACGCACAGATAGAACAATACATTTCTCCGGTGAACTTGCGTGCGTCGGGATATATTAAGAAAATTTATTTCACCGAACATCAGTCGGTCAAGAAGGGAGATACCTTGCTGGTGCTCGATGACCGTGAATACCGTATCCGAGTGATGGAGGCTGAAGCTGCCTTGAAAGATGCAATGGCTGGAGCTACGGTAATAGATGCTACCTTACAGACTACACAGAATTCGGCTTCTGTTTATGAGGCTTCTATTGCCGAAATTGAAATTCGTCTGGCTAAACTCGAAAAAGACCGTCAGCGTTATGAAAACTTGCTGAAGCGGAATGCGGCAACACCGATACAGCTGGAACAGATTGAAACGGAATATGAGGCTACACGAAAGAAACTGGAGGCTACAAAGCGTCAGCAAAAAGCTGCCATGTCGGGCATTAAGGAAGTTTCCAATCGCAGAGAAAGTACGGAAGCTGCCATACAACGTGCTACGGCCGCACTCGAAATGGCACGACTTAACCTTTCGTATACTGTTGTGTTGGCTCCTTGTGACGGGAAGCTGGGACGTCGTGCATTGGAAGAGGGACAATATATTGGTGCCGGACAAAGCATTACGTATATTCTTCCTGATACGCAGAAGTGGGTGATAGCTAATTATAAGGAAACTCAGGTAGAGAATCTTCACGTGGGACAGGAAGTCCGTATTACAGTAGATGCAATCAGCGATAAGGAGTTTACCGGAAAGATTACAGCTATTTCTGGAGCAACCGGCTCGAAATATTCACTTGTTCCGACTGATAACTCTGCCGGAAACTTTGTCAAGATTCAGCAGCGTATTCCGGTACGTATTGATTTTACGAACCTTTCATCGGAAGACAATGAACGTCTGGCTGCCGGAATGATGGTAGTGGTAAAAGCCAGACAGTAAAAATAAGACAAACATGTTTTTCAGTTTCTAATAAATTAGAATTATGCCTTCGTGTCCGAAAAATTATCCGTTTTATAATTGGGTTCCCAAACCTTTGGGTATTCTTATTCTGTTGCTGTTATTTATTCCGATTCTTACGGCAAGCGGAGTGTATACGGTAAACAGTGGCGAGATGCTGAGCGGGCTGGGTATTCAGTCTGAACATATTCAGTTTGTTGGTTTTCTTACTTCTGTAGGAATGGCGGCTTTCTCTCCGTTCTTTTATGAACTGGTCTGTATCTGCCGTGAGAAAATGATGTGCATCGTAGGCTTTTCGCTGCTTTATATATTGAGTTACGTATGTGCCAAGACCGATAGTATTTACCTGCTGGCTGTCTGTAGTGTGGTGATGGGATTTCTGCGCATGGTGCTGATGATGGTCAATCTGTTCACGCTTATCAAATATGCGTTCAAGATGGAGGCTACCCGAAATATAACTCCGGGCAATGAACCTGTGGATGGTGAAGGATGGGATAAGCTGGACCGTGAAAATAGTACCAGTATGCCTACCATTTATCTGTTTTTCATGATTCTGGGGCAGATAGGAACTTCGCTCACTGCATGACTGGCTTATGAGTACGAATGGCAGTATGTATATTATTTCATGATGGGGGCGTTGCTATTATCTATTCTGGTTGTGTTTATCACCATGCCTTATCATAAATATGTGGGCAAACGTTTTCCTATCAACTTGCGTAAGTTTGGCAGTGTGGTAATATTTTGCGTGATGTGTTCGGCTGCTATTTATGTGCTGGTGTATGGAAAGGTGCTCGACTGGTACGATTCTCCATCTATTTGCTGGGCTACCGCGACGGCTGTTGTGTTTGCCATACTGTTTGTCTATATGGAACGTAACCATAATTCGCCTTATTTTCTGATGGATGTGTTTAAGTTGCGCTCTATCCGTATGGGTATCCTGCTCTTTCTGTTGCTGATGATTTTCAACTCCAGTGCCATGTTTGTCAGTGTGTTTGCAGGAGTTGGTATGAAGATAGACAACTGGCAGAATGCGTCGCTTAATAACTGGAGTATAGCCGGTTATTTTATCGGTTGCATTATTGCTATTGCCATGGGGTCAAAAGGAGTACATCTGAAATACCTTTTCTCGATGGGCTTTGTTCTGATAGGACTTTCCAGCCTGTTTATGTATTTTGAGGTACAGACCGACGGCTTGTACGAGCGCATGAAATATCCGGTTATTATCCGTTCTGCCGGAATGATGCTACTTTATTCGCTGACAGCTGTACATGCCAATCAGCGGATGCCTTATAAATATCTGTCTACCTGGATTTGTATCATGTTGACAGTGCGTATGGTACTGGGACCGGGGGCTGGAACTGCTATCTATACCAATGTGATGCAGCATCGTCAGCAACACTATGTAACTCGCTTTGCTCACGATATGGATCAGTTGAATACAGAGGTAGCAGCCTCATATAATCAGACGGTTCAAGGGATGATGTATCAGGGAAAAAGTGAAAAGGAAGCACATAATATGGCAGCTCTTTCAACAAAAGGGCGTGTGCAGGTACAGGCTACTTTGGCTGCTGTAAAAGAAATGTCGGGATGGACATTCTACGGCTGTATGGCATGTGCCGTTCTTATGCTGGTAATTCCGTGGAGAAAAAGAAAGCTGGATTTACAGACATAAAATACTTTACACTCGTTCATTTATTTGCTTTATACATCACGGTGGAGCGTATTTCATTTCTTAATCTGACTTTTCGGTGGAAAAGTACCTATGAAAGCTCCCCGTGATGTATTTTTATTTTCTTGTTTCATGATGGGAATATAGAAAAATCTTACCTTAGTGGCAGACTTTAATTTTAGTTTTATGGGGATGGATGCTAAGGAGCAAGAAATGCGTTTAACACGTTTTGAGCGCGATTTGATGGCGGGAAAAGATATTTGCTGCCTGGAAGGGGAAGTTAAAGCTTTTCCGAAGATATTGTGTAAGCCCTTCCTGATGAATTATGTGGGACTGATTGTGTGTGAAAAAGGATATTTCTGTTTCGATGTAGATAAAAAGAAGTTTACAGCCCGGGCAGGGGAAACGGTTTTTCTTTCCGAAGGGAATAATTTTTCAATAGGAGAACTGTCTGATGATTTACGTGTGAGCATACTGTTTTATCATATAGATCCGATACGTGAGATTTTAGGCAGTTCGATTGTGGCAATGTATTTGTATACGACACTGACTCCCGAACCATGCTATGTATGGACTTCCGGAGAAGAAAGCGATTTGGCACGTTATATTGCATTGCTGGGAAGACATAGGAAGAGTGCGCAGAATCCGTTTGATAATCATGAGTGTAAGTTGTTGTTACTGGCATTGACTTACCGTTTTGTGTTCTATTTACAGCCGGCGGATTATCGAAGAAAAAAATGTAGCAGGACATAAGATTGATACTTTTATCAAGCTCATTCGGTTGATTGAAAAGTATTATATGCAAGAGAGGGGAGTAGCTTTTTATGCCGATAAGTTGTGTCTTTCTCCCAAATATCTTTCAGCATTATCGAAATCGGTTTGCGGATATACGGTGCAGGAACTGGTTTTCAGAGCTATTATCCGGAAGAGCATTTTCTGGCTGAAGAATACCAACAAGAGTGTACAAGAGATATCGGATGACTTGAATTTTCCGAATGCTTCTTTTTTCGGGACATTTTTTAAGAAGCAGACGGGACTTGCTCCTTCGTATTACCGGATTTCTGCTGAGGAGTAAAATTGTTTCGGTATTTAATAGGGCTTTTTAAAGCTAAAATAAAATATTCAGAAAGGGTTGTGTTTAAAAGTTTGAATATCAAAGTGATATGCGGACTTTGTGATGGATATGATAGAACTCTTTTGGCTGATGTTGATTGCTTGATTTCGGATTGTAAGTTTATTATTTATGAGTTTCAAGTTTTAATATACTGCTGTTTTCAACCGTTCAGTTTGGTTTGAAACACGTGTTTTGGAACACTTCAGGAAGTATGTCGAAAAACTTCAGCAAAAGTTAGGAAAAACATCATGAATTTTTCTGAAAAATCGTACAAAGTCTGTTAGCTTTTGTACAAAAAAATAAGGCAAATTGCCCGTGTTTTTTAGATATTATGCAGTCGGTTGGATTGCCTTCTGCATTAAGGTACGGGCAAGTTGCCTGTTGGCTTGTAAGTGACTGATATTTTTATTCTTGATTCAGTTCTGCCAGAAAGCTGGCAGCTTTCTCAAGGGTTTCCGGTTTTCCTATATCAATCAGATGAAGCTCTTCGGTCAGACATCCACCAATTCGGGCTTCCCCACATGTTTGCAAATAGAAATCCATGATGGGGAATTTGCCTTTCCACCGTTCGTCCATGTATCGGAAAAGGGAAGGGGAGATGACGTGAATGCCACTGAAGGCATATTCCTGATATTTTGTTGCGTCATATTCGAAGCCTTCGGGTTTGGTCTGTCCGGTATCTTTATTAACCCATCCTCTCAGATATGCCTGTTTGTCGAACAGCAGATAGCGGGCTGTGGTTCGTTTGCTTGCCAACAGGGTAGCATCATTGCCACTGTGCAGGTGGGATTCGTATAAGGCTTTCAGGTCGGTATCGGAGAGGATATCGACGTTATGTATCAGGAATGGTTCGTTTCCCTGAAAAAATGGTGCGGCTTTTTTGATACCTCCTCCCGTATCGAGCAACTGTTCACGTTCGTCGCTGATATGAATTGTCAGTCCGAAATTCTGGTTGGCTTCAAGAAAGTCGATGATCTGTTCTCCGAAATGATGTATGTTGATAACCAGTTCGTTGAATCCGGATTGTTTTAGTTTCAGGATGACGTGTTCCAGCATCGGACGTCCGTTTACGGGTACGAGTGCTTTGGGCATATGGTCGGTCAGCGGTTTCAGGCGAGTTCCCAGTCCCGCTGCAAATATCATGGCTTTCATATTGTTATCGGGGTTCTAAAATTTGTTCAATATGTTGTTCGCGGTGTATCAGGCGGATGCGTACACCGAATTTTTCGTTCAAGTGGTGCGCTACGTGTTCTGCCGAATATACGGAACGGTGCTGTCCTCCGGTACAGCCGAAGCAGATAGAGAGGTTGGTAAACCCTCTTTCCAGAAAGCGCTGTACATGAGCATCAGCCAGTGCGTCTACGTGTTCCAGAAATTGGAGTATTTCACCGTCCTGTTCCAGAAAGTCGATAACCGGTTTGTCGCGTCCGGTCAGTTGCTTGTATTGTTCGTACTTTCCCGGATTGTGCACGGCACGGCAGTCGAATACATATCCGCCTCCGTTTCCTGACGGGTCTTCGAGAATACCTTTCTTATACGAAAAACTCATTACGCGTACGGTGAGTTTCCTTCTGTTTCGTATGCTGGCAAACTGGGGAAGTTCTGTCAGTTTGCGTAGCATGAGGCATAAGTAGGGATATTCAGGAAAATCTGTTTCCAGCAGTTGACGGAGATTTTCGATGGCATACGGTACACTTTGTATGAAATGTGCCTTTTTCTCAAAATATCCACGGAAACCGTATGCGCCTAGAACTTGCAGAGTACGGAACAGTACAAAGTGACGGAGGGTGGTGAGGAACTGCTCCTTATCAATCGCGTGATAGGGGCGAAGAGCATCGAGGTACTCATCCAGAAGCTCCTGACGGAGCGAATCGGGATAGTTTGCCTTTGCCTGCCAGAGGAAAGAAGCCACATCGTAATAGAAAGGTCCCTTGCGTCCTCCCTGAAAATCGATAAAGTACGGTTTTTCTTCCCGTATCATGATATTGCGGCTCTGAAAATCACGGTACATGAATACCTGTGGTTCTATCTGAAGAAGGGTATCTGCCATACGTTCGAAATCATCTTCCAGCAGATTTTCCTGAAACTCCAGTCCGGTAGCTTTAAGAAAACAATACTTGAAATAGTTCAGGTCCCACAAAACGCTGCGGTGGTTGAATGTTGCCAGCGGGTAGCAATAACTGAAGTCCATGTCCTTGCTTCCCTCAAACTGTATCTGTGGAAGCAGGCGGATAGTTTGTTTCAATATATTTGTTTCTTCATCACTGAAGTTACCGCTTTCTCTTCCTTGTTTGGTAAACTGGAACAAAGAAATATCTCCTAAGTCATCTTGCAGGTAGGCCGACTGGTCGGCTGCTTCGGCAAGTATACGGGGTACGGGCAAACCTTTTTGTGAGAAATGTCTGGCCATGTAGATAAATGCACGATTTTCTTCGGTGGAGGTTCCATATACACCGATGAGGCTTTCCTTGCCTTTCAAGCGAAAGTATTTGCGATTGGAGCCTGCTCCCGGCAAAGGTTCGATACTTGTTGGAGCTTCTCCAGTATATGATTGATAAAGTTGTGCGAGTAATTCGGTATTCATACTATCTTTTATTACATAAACTTATAATACAAGGACAAAGATAGATATAAAAAGCTGAAAGAAAGAAAGGGATAAAAAGAAAAAGGTCTGAACAGAAACTGCTCAGACCTTGGTAGCCCGTGGGGGAATCGAACCCCCCTTTCAAGAATGAAAATCTTGCGTCCTAACCGATAGACGAACGGGCCATCCTTATACATCGGATTAACCGTATGTTTTGTTTTGGTAGCCCGTGGGGGAATCGAACCCCCCTTTCAAGAATGAAAATCTTGCGTCCTAACCGATAGACGAACGGGCCATCCTTATACATCGGATTAACCGTATGTTTTGTTTTGGTAGCCCGTGGGGGAATCGAACCCCCCTTTCAAGAATGAAAATCTTGCGTCCTAACCGATAGACGAACGGGCCATCCTTTGTTTGTGTTGAGGTGTTTCTCAATCACGGTGCAAAGGTACGCATTATTTTTGAATCTGCAAGTGTTTTGCACAAAAAAAATGCAGAAGAATGCATATTTTTTTCTTTTTCCCCCTCTGAAAGGGGTAAAAAAGGGGAAAACTGCTTTGTGCAGGTAGCGTTTTATGAATTATAGATCTTCCGGATCGGCAGTATCTTCCAGTCTGTTTTCCCAAAGGTATTTTTGTGTTTCTTTGACGGCAACTCCCGATAAGAAGATGAGGGAAATCAGATTAGGAACTGCCATCAGTGCGTTTACGCTGTCGGCAATATTCCATACTGCTTGTAAATTCATGGTGGAACCAAAGTAAATGGATGAAATCCATATAACACGATATATTCGCAGGAGTTTTTTCCCTCCTAAATATTCGATGGCTTTTCCCGAGTAATATCCCCAGCCTAAAATGGTAGAAAAGGCAAAGGTCAGAATACCGATTGCCAGGATGCTGGTACCTACATAAGGAATTTTACCAAAGGCTGCTTTGGTCAATGCTCCACCTTGTGTATAATCGATGTCAGGAAATGCGAGTACACTGGTAACCAGCACCAATCCCGTCAGCGCACAGATAATGACGGTGTCCCAGAATGTTCCGGTAGAAGAAACCAGTGCCTGACGTACCGGGTTGCGAGTTTGTGCCGCTGCTGCCACAATAGGTGCCGAACCAAGTCCGGATTCGTTGGAGAAAAGTCCGCGGGCAATACCGTAACGTGCTGCGAGCATGACACTCGTTCCTAGAAATCCTCCTCCTGCGGCATGTGGAGTAAACGCAGAACTGATGATGAGTTTGAAGGCTTCTCCCAAATAGGCGTGGTTCAGAATGAGGATATAAATACATCCTCCTATATAGAGGATAGCCATCAGAGGGACCAGCGTCATACATACACGGGCAATACCTTTTACTCCGAAGAAGATAACCAGTGCGATGCCTAGTGCCACTACTATACCGGTGATATGTTCGCTTACTCCGTATGTCTCTTGCATCAGTAAGGCAATAGAGTTAGCTTGTACCGTACTTCCGATACCGAATGCTGCCATGGCTGTAAAGATGCAGAATAAAATGCCCAGCCATTTTTGCTTCAGTCCTCGTTCCAGTGCGTACATCGGACCACCAAGCATTTCTCCGCTGGATGTTTTTACGCGGTATTTAATGGCAAGAAGCCCTTCGGCATATTTTGTGGCAATTCCGAAAACTCCGGTCAGCCAGCACCAGAATACGGCACCGGGACCTCCGAATGCAACGGCAGTCGCCACACCGATGATGTTTCCTGTTCCAATAGTTGCTGCCAGTGAAGTGGCAAGCGCGCCAAATTGACTGACATCGCCTTCAGAATCAGGATCTTTTTTAAAAGAAAGTCGTATCGCTGTAAATATTTTGCGTTGTGGAAACTTTAACCGTATGGTCAGAAAAATGTGAGTTCCCAGTAGTAATATAATCATCGGCCATCCCCAGAGAAAGGAGCTGACCGATGCTGTTATTTGTTCGAATAATTCCATGCAAATATTAAAATCGTTAAGGTTGCATTGTTTCTACTTCACCCAAGCTTTTTTCGATGTCTTTATCTGTCAATGTATAGTTGGTTAAGTTTCCAGATAAATATTGGTCGTATGCACTCATATCTATCAGACCGTGTCCGGATAGGTTAAACAGAATAACCTTTTCTTCGCCCGTTTCCTTACATTTGTTGGCCTCTTGTATGGCAGCAGCAATGGCGTGACACGATTCGGGGGCAGGGATGATGCCTTCGGCACGGGCAAACAGACATCCGGCTTCGAATGTTTCCAGTTGCTGTATGTCTACGGCTTCCATCAAATGATCTTTCAAAAGTTGTGATACGATAACTCCTGCTCCATGGTAACGCAATCCACCTGCATGAATGTTGGCAGGTGTAAAGTTATGTCCCAGTGTAAACATCGGCAGAAGAGGAGTATATCCGGCTTCATCACCAAAGTCGTATTCAAACTTTCCTCTTGTCAGTTTCGGACAGGAAGCCGGTTCGGCAGCTACGTAACGGGTTTGTTTTCCTTCCAGAATAGTATGACGCATGAAGGGGAAGCAGATGCCTCCAAAGTTTGAACCTCCACCAAAACATCCGATGATGATATCTGGATATTCGCCGGCCATTTCCATCTGTTTTTCTGCTTCCAGACCAATGATGGTTTGATGAAGCGTTACATGGCTCAGTACAGATCCTAATGTATACTTACAGTTCGGAGTTGTACGTGCCAGTTCGATGGCTTCGGAAATGGCTGTACCCAGTGATCCCTGGTGATTAGGATACTTGGTCAATATATTTTTTCCGGCGCGTGTTGACATAGAAGGTGAAGGAGTAACCTGTGCTCCGAAAGTCTGCATGATGCTGCGTCGGTATGGCTTCTGTTCATAACTGATTTTTACCTGATAAACGGCAGCCTCCAGTCCGAATACTTTTGCGGCATACGAAAGGGCTGCTCCCCATTGTCCGGCTCCGGTTTCGGTTGTAATATTGCTGACACCTTCTTTTTTACAGTAATAAGCCTGTGCCAGTGCAGAGTTCAGTTTATGCGAGCCAATAGGGCTGACACTTTCGTTCTTGAAATAGATATGTGCCGGTGTTCCTAAAGCTTTTTCCAAACCATATGCACGAACCAACGGAGTACTTCGATAATACTTGTACATCTCACGTACTTCTTCGGGAATTTCTATCCATGTATCGGTCTGGTTAAGCTCCTGATGACATAATTCTTTTGCAAAAATAGGATACAAATCTTCCGGTTTAAGCGGTTCGCGTGTAGCTGGATTCAGAGGAGGCATGGGTTTGTTTTTCATGTCAGCCTGAATATTATACCAATATTTAGGAATTTCATCTTCCGGTAAAATGAATCTTTTCTGTTTATTGCTCATAAATGTTTGCTTTTTGATTGATTTTTCAAAAATAAGTAAAACAATGTAATATTACAACCGTTTTTGGTTTTTATTTGTTATTTTGATGTTTTTATGCCTTAAAACCGTGCACGGCGTTTCTTGAACATAAGTAGATGATAGCTTGTTTTAATGAAAGTTTTTCTTCAGAAAGATCTATTCAGAGTATAAGATGATGTTGACTTTACTAATAGAGTAGATGGGGAAAAACAAATATGTAATAAAGTCATGCTTTTAATCGGAAAACCGATAATTATAAATACATTTGCGTGCAAGTGTTAATATAAAAACAGTTTTAGTATGGATTCTTTAGAAAGGCTCTTGCTTTATCGTAAGAAACTGATATTACCTCGTATTTATCAAGTCATAAATTGGTTCATGTGGATTACGTATTTTTGCGCAATCCTGTTTTTGGCTACTTTGGTTTATGAACATGGATTTATGATTTCATCGGATGAGGCAAAGGCTATTCGTATTATATATAAGAGTGTATGGATTGTTTTTTTGCTGTCGGCTACAGTGCAGATTGTTTTTCAATCAGATGAGGACGGACAGAAAAATACATTTTGGTCATGGGTAATTAATGTCTTGCTGTATCTGACTTTACTTCCTGTGCTGTTCAAGAAACCGGATGCTGGAGATGAAGGTGTTTATTGGACATGGATGTTCTTTCATAGTCATTATTATCGGATAGCTATTTTATTATTATATTCTTTATTGCAGTTGTCCAGTAGCTTGGTACGATTGTTGGGCAGGCGTACTAATCCTTCTCTTATTTTAGCTTCCAGCTTTTTGGTTATAATATTTATTGGGGCTGGATTGCTGATGCTTCCCAGAGCAACTTATCATGGAATTTCGTGGATAGATGCATTGTTTACTGCAACTAGTGCTACGTGTGTTACCGGACTGGTTTCGGTTGATGTTCCGTCTACCTTTACACTGGAAGGACAAATTATTATCATTTTGCTTATCCAGATAGGAGGATTGGGAGTTATGACACTGACAAGTTTTTTTGCCATGTTTTTTATGGGAAATACTTCTTTATATAATCAGCTGGTAGTTGGCGATATGATAAGTTCTAATTCATTGAATTCTCTTTTATCCACCTTATTATATATTCTAGGATTCACATTAGCTATCGAAGGTATTGGTATGGTGATTATCTGGTATTCTATACACAATACTCTGGGAATGACGTTGCAACAGGAAATATATTTTGCAGCCTTCCATTCGGTTTCAGCATTTTGTAATGCCGGATTTTCTACTTTGCCGGGTAACTTAGGAAATGCGGCGGTTATGCAAAACCATAACTTGCTTTTTATAACCGTTTCATTTCTGATTATTTTGGGAGGTATTGGTTTCCCTATTTTGGTGAATCTGAAAGAAACGCTTTTTTATTATTTACGTTATCTGAAATGGAAGTGTTTCGGGCGTTCATCTCATTTTCCAAAACAGGTCCATTTATATAATTTGAATACACGTATTGTTTTGATAATGACAGCTATTTTGCTTGTGCTGGGTACGTTGGCTATTGCTCTTTACGAGTGGAACAATGCATTTTCTGGCATGGAAGTTACAGATAAATGGGTACATGCTTTCTTCAATGCGACATGTCCGCGTACGGCTGGATTTGTCAGTGTCGGGCTGACTACGCTGTCTACACAGACTTTGTTGCTGATGATTATACTGATGATCATAGGAGGGGGTACGCAGTCTACCGCAGGTGGAGTAAAGATAAATGTGTTTGCTGTTATACTTCTGAATTTGTGGGCGGTCATTAGAGGAGCAAATCGGGTAACTATTTTCCAGAGAGAATTGTCGGATGATTCGATCCGCCGCTCAAATGCAGTGCTTATGTTGTATCTTATCATTCTGTCTGCTGCAATTTTTGTCATGAGCATGTTAGAACCCAAAGCATCTCTAATGGCACTTACTTTTGAATGTGTATCGGCTTTGAGTACTGTGGGTTCCAGTCTGGATCTTACTCCTGTTTTGAGTACGGCTGGTAAATCGGTTATTATTTTACTGATGTTCATAGGCCGTGTAGGAGCTTTTACCTTGTTGCTGGGACTGATTAAACAAGTAAAGAAGCGTAATTATAAATATCCAAGTGATAACATTATAATAAACTGATATATGAAATATATTGTAATAGGACTGGGAAATTATGGCGGAAAGCTCGCCGAAGAACTGACTGTTTTGGGGCATGAAGTCATAGGAGTGGATGTGAGGGAACATTATGTGGATCATTTGAAAGATAAGATTGCTACAGCTTTTGTTCTTGATGCAACCGATGAAATCGCACTTTCTGTTCTTCCATTAAAGAGTGTAGATGTTGTTATTGTAGCAATAGGTGAAGACCTGGGAGCTTCTGTACGCGTTGTATCGTTGTTGAAGAAAAACAAGGTAAAGCATATTTATGCCCGTGCGATAGATGATGTCCATAAAACTGTGCTTGAAGCTTTTTCGCTAGACCGTATTCTGACTCCGGAGAAAGAGGCAGCACGTATGTTGGTCCAGTTGTTGGAACTGAATGCATCAGTAGAACCATTTCAGATAGACGAGGAACATTATATTTTCAAGTTTAATGTACCTGCCAAATTAGCAGGATATGGCATCAATGAATTGCAGTTGGAAAAGGAATTCGATTTGAAGATTATTTCATTGATACGTGGAAAGAAGGCACAGAATTGCATTGGTATTTCTATTTTGGAAAGAGAAGTAGCCAATGAATTTCCTGAAGACTATATAATACAGCCCGAAGATGCATTGGTATGTTACGGACTGTATGCTAATTTCATGAAGTTCTGGAAATCTATCCGTTGATTGAAAATTATATTCAAGAGGTAATGCCCTTAGTGGATATTTCTCTGGTTCAATGCCCGTTGGTAACGGCGGGCATTGGCAAGATGTTCGTTCCAGCTTTTGGCAAAGTTGTGTGTGCCAGAGAAATCTTCCTTCGCACACATATATAGATAATCATGCTTGGCGTAATTCAATACACTTTCCAGCCCGTCGATAGATGGTATGCGAATCGGTCCGGGAGGTAATCCTGCATGTTTATATGTATTATATGGACTATCTGTTTCCAGATGTTTATGCAGAATACGCTTAAGTCCAAATTCTTGCAAGCCAAATTTTACAGTGGGGTCGGCCTGCAAGGGCATACCTGTGTGCAGGCGGTTGATATAAAGACCGGCTACCATTGGCTTTTCTGCCTTATTAGCTGTTTCTTCTTCGACGATAGAAGCCAGAGTTGCCACTTCTTCGGGAGTAAAGCCGATACTTTTTGCTTTTTCCATCCGTTCCTTGTTCCAGAACCGGTCGTGTTCTTTTTTCATACGCTTGATAAAATCCTCAGCACTCATGGTCCAATACACTTCGTATGTATTGGGAATGAAAAGAGCAGGAATCGTGTATTGATTATATCCTAGCGTAGAACAATACGTACTGTCATTCAGCAAACTGGCGATAGAAGCTGAGTCCGTCATCAGACGTCGGGAAACGGATTTAGCCAATGCTCCGAGCGTACGTACACTGGGTACTGTCAGACGTATGGGAGTCTGATGTCCGCTTTTCAGTTGGTGAAATATATGCCAAGTGTTATCAGTCGGTTTAAGTTTATAGGCTCCCTCGTGAATGTTTTCAGCATAATTACTGCATGAAATGAGCATACGTAATCCGGTGATATCAGAGGTGTGGAAATCTTTCTTCAATTTTGTATATACGGAGTCTATGTTATCGTCGCTGTCAATGTAGAGATAAGCAGCTTTCTCTATTTTGAGAGGGGTATTCAGTATTAATGTTTTGCAGGCAACGACACCGATTAAAATCAATAAGACAATCGATCCGACGATATAAATAACTTTTTTATTTTTCATTCTTGCTTTATTTCAGTGCGGCAAAGATAGCTTATTTCTTCCATTTGGACAAAAAGAAAAAGGGAGAGTATCGTATTTCAATACTCTCCCTTTTAGGTAGTTTCTGGAAACCTGTATAAGTAGTTTAGTTTCGGAATATCAAACCTTCACTGCTACGTTCTACGATGATCGGTTTAGTACGGTCTACTTCCTGTGACAGAAGCTTCTTTGACAAATCGTTCAGTAAGTAGCGCTGGATAGCACGTTTTACCGGACGAGCACCAAACTCTGGATCGTATCCGGCAGTAGCAATAAAATCTACAGCCTGATCGCTCATCTGGAGTGTAACACCATTTTCTTCCAGCATTTTCTTGATGCCGTTTATCTGCAAGCGTACAATCTGTTCAATCTCGTTCTTGTTCAACGGCTGGAACATGATTGTTTCATCTATACGGTTCAAGAATTCCGGACGGATGGTCTTTTTCAGCATATTCATCACTTCTGCCTTGGTTTCTTCTACAACCTGGTCGTGGTTCTGATCATTGATCTTTTCGAACTGACTTTGTATGTAAGAACTTCCCAAGTTGGATGTCATGATGATAATGGTGTTCTTGAAGTTTACCGTACGTCCCTTATTATCAGTCAGACGTCCATCGTCCAATACTTGCAACAAGATATTGAATACATCCGGATGTGCTTTTTCGATTTCATCGAAAAGAACAACTGAGTATGGTTTACGGCGTACAGCTTCAGTCAACTGACCACCTTCATCGTAGCCAACGTATCCCGGAGGCGCACCGATCAGACGAGAAACGGTATGTTTCTCTTGGTATTCACTCATATCGATACGCGTCATCAGCGATTCATCATCGAACAGGTACTCGGCAAGAGCCTTTGCCAGCTCGGTTTTACCTACACCCGTAGTACCCAAGAAGATGAATGAACCAATCGGACGTTTCGGGTCTTGCAGTCCCGCACGGCTACGGCGTACAGCATCGGCTACTGCTTCAATTGCTTCATCCTGACCGATAACACGTTTATGTAATTCATCTTCCAAGTGGAGCAATTTATCACGTTCGCTTTGCAACATCTTGCTTACCGGTATTCCCGTCCAGCGTGATACTACATCTGCGATATCTTCGGCAGTAACTTCCTCCTTGATCATGGCATTGTCGCCTTGCTTTTTCTTTAAGTCTTCCTGAATACTCTTTATTTCATTTTCCAAGCTCTGCAACTTACCATAACGGATTTCAGCAACTTTACCGTAGTCGCCTTCGCGTTCAGCCTTGTCAGCCTCAAATTTCAGCTGTTCTATTTCCTTCTTGTTCTGCTGAATCTTGTTCACCAGTTCTTTTTCGCTCTGCCATTTAGCCTTGTATGAAGTTTCCTGTTCCTTCAACTCAGCTATTTCTTTGTTCAATTGAGCAAGCTTAGCTTCATCTTTTTCACGTTTGATAGCTTCACGTTCAATTTCAAGCTGCTTCAACCGGCGTTCAATTTCATCCAGCTCTTCCGGAAGCGAGTCACGTTCCATACGAAGTTTGGCTGCGGCTTCATCCATCAAGTCGATAGCTTTATCCGGCAAGAAACGGTCGGTGATGTAACGGTTACTCAGTTCTACAGCGGCAATGATGGCTTCGTCTTTGATTCTCACCTGATGGTGATTCTCATAACGTTCCTTCAATCCACGCAAGATAGAAATAGAGCTTGCCGTATCCGGTTCGTCTACCATGACGGTCTGGAATCGTCTTTCGAGTGCTTTATCTTTTTCAAAATATTTCTGATATTCATCAAGGGTAGTAGCACCGATACTTCTCAGTTCGCCACGTGCCAAGGCCGGTTTCAGGATGTTTGCAGCATCCATGGCACCTTCACCTTTTCCGGCACCTACCAGTGTATGGATTTCATCGATGAACAAGATGATATTTCCATCCGATTTGGTTACTTCGTTGATAACCGACTTCAGTCGTTCTTCGAATTCGCCTTTGTATTTTGCACCTGCAACCAGCGCACCCATGTCGAGCGAAAACAATTGCTTGTTTTTCAAGTTCTCCGGAACATCTCCACGCAGGATTCGCTGAGCCAGTCCTTCTACGATCGCTGTCTTACCTGTACCCGGTTCACCAATCAGGACCGGATTGTTTTTGGTACGACGGCTCAAGATTTGCAGTACACGACGGATTTCTTCATCACGACCGATTACCGGGTCCAGCTTGCCGTTACGTGCAGCTTCTATCAGGTTGATGGCATATTTGCTGAGTGACTGGTATGTATCTTCACTAGACTGTGAAGTAACATTTTGTCCCTGACGAAGTTCACTGATAGCAGCTCGCAGCTCTTTGTCGGTAACACCTGCATCTTTCAAGATGGTAGATACGGTACTTTTTACATTGAGCAAAGCCAAGATGATAGCTTCCAGCGAAACATATTCATCACCCAGTGATTTGGAAAGCTCGACAGCTTTCTGCAATACTTCATTAGCGTCACGGCTCAGGTAAGGTTCACCTCCTGAAACCTTTGGCAAAGAAGCTATCTGCTTGTCGAGTACGGTTTCTATCTGCTGACCGTTGATGCCAAGTTTCTGGAAAATGAAGTTTGTGACATTTTCGCCAACCTTCAGCACCCCTGCCAACAAATGTTCCGGCTCGATAGCTTGCTGTCCGCGGCTTTGTACGAGATTCACCGCTTGTTGCACAGCTTCTTGCGATTTGATTGTAAAGTTGTTAAAGTTCATATATTGTTCTCCTTTCTTATTTATCTATGTTTTTGTAATACACCTTTTATCAGACAAACTTCTTGCCACAGCTTTAAGAATATAATTATATGCCTAAATGTCAGTGTGTTAGCTTTGAAAACTGCAATATTGTCCGGATATATATCAAAATGTCAGGAAAGTTTTTATTATCTTTATCGCCATAAACTTTGATATATGGAAAAGAAGATACCTTTTGCCCCTGTTGTGATGCTGATAGATGCTTCTTATCTGGACAGGGTAGGCAGTGACATGAGTGCTCATTTTGCTCCAATCGTGAACCGTGAGTTACCCAAAGCTGATCTCGCTAACCTGCTGGAGTGCCTTGCTCTGGATGCAGGAATACAGCTGGGAGAAAATGAGGTACAGGTGATTTTTATTTACGATGCCGGAGAAGAAAAAATGAATTTTTGCACTCCTTCAAATCTGGGAAAAGAACTCCATGATGTAGCGTTCAAGAGTCAGCTGGGCGAATTTTCACTTTATGCCTTCCAGCCTTCCGATATGGCAACCCGCGAAGACCTGTTTATCGAGTCGTTCCAGTTGGCCGGTGAATCGAAAGATGTTCATCGCATTATCATTGTGCCCGATGAAGACGGATATGGTGAGCGCATGGGTAACTATATAAATAAGGTGAAAGGTAAGGAAAGCATTACCGTTTTTGGAATGAACCCTCCTGCATACGAAGGTGATTATTCGTTTGAGATGTTGGGATTCCCCATTCTTCAGTCATTAGGAATACGTGCGGAGGAACTCTAAATGTCAGACTTCCGACTGAAAGTTTTTTACAGTGTGGCGAAAAACCTGAGCTTTACAAAGGCTTCGCAGGAATTGTTCGTCAGCCAGCCCGCTATAACCAAACATATACGCGAGCTGGAAAGCTTGTATCAAACCCGGTTGTTCAATCGTTTAGGGAATACGATTTCGCTGACCGAATCGGGAAATGTTTTGCTGGAACATTGCGAGCGTATTTTGGCCGAATATCGTAAGCTGGAGTACGATATGCATTTGTTGCATAATGAATACAACGGCCAGCTTCGTCTGGGTGCCAGTACGACGATAGCCCAGTATGTGCTTCCGCCTATTTTAGCAGCTTTTACAGAGAAATATCCGAAAGTTTCCGTTTCGCTGATAGATACAAATTCACGCAATGTTGAACAGGCATTGCAGGAACACAATATAGATTTAGGTATGGTAGAAGGAGTATTCCGCTTGCCTAACCTGAAATATGAGCCTTTTCTGCACGATGAGCTGGTGCCGGTAGTCTGTACTTCTTCTGCCTTGGCTAAAAAAGATTCGCTGACACTCGATGAACTTAAGGATATACCACTGGTACTTCGTGAACGAGGATCGGGTACACTCGATGCAATTGAAATGGCACTATCCGAACAGGGAATAAAGCTTTCGTCGATGAATGTCAGGTTGTATTTGGGTAGTACGGAAAGCATTAAGCAGTTTTTGAGAAACAGCTCCACAATGGGCATTATATCCCTTCAGGCAATGTTGAAAGAACTTCGTGAAGGCGAGTTTAAGATAACTGATATAAACGGACTACAGATAAAAAGACATTTCTGTTTTGTGCGTGCTCAGGGACAGGAGGAAGCTCCGGCTGCCAATTTTATCCGTTTTGTACAAAGCTATTTGAAGTCGCGTAAAGCTGCGGGAGATATAATAGGTAAGATGATGGTATAGCATCCGTTTTCGTTGGATGCTGGACAATAAAAATGTCCCGGCTGTATTTCTGATTATCCGTCAGATCATTCGAAATATGCCGGGACTACTTGTAATATTTAATTTTTACATGAAAGCAGGAACCAGGTATTTAGTCAGCAGATAGCCACCGCCTACCAGCCAGATATACAGCAATCCTGCCAGCAAGAATGGTTTTGCACCTGCTTGTTTGAATTTCTCGATACTGGTATCTGTACCAAGGGCAGTCATTGCCATTGTCAGCATAAATGTATCAATGTATTCGATTGCACCGTTCAAAGGTATTTCCTTTACGCTGTCTACACCTAATATATATTGTAAAAGTGA
>ULXB01021052.1_pt1 | contig 37644 bp, 39 predicted proteins | sample 1960901 | NCBI WGS metagenome assembly ULXB01 (sample SAMEA4835828, study PRJEB28245) | human gut metagenome | biome: gut microbiome; material: fecal sample | place: Denmark | collected 2008
AGCGCATCGCAGCATCATAAATAGAGACTACGTCGCTGTCAGGTAAATGCCGCGTCATCCCCCCTTCAACGCCAGGCACCATTTCATTACGGATGCGAATATTGGCGAAGGTGCCGCGCATCATCACTTCATGGTTACCACGCCGCGAACCGTAGGAGTTAAAGTCTTTTCGCTCAACACCCCGACCTTGTAGATATCGACCCGCTGGGCTGTCGGGCTTAATACTGCCCGCCGGAGAGATATGGTCAGTGGTGACTGAATCCCCCAGCATTGCGAGGATCCGCGCACCGTGAATATCTTCCACTGGTGCTGGTGTTGCCTGCATTTCATCAAAGAAAGGCGATAAGCGAATATAGGTTGAGTCCTCCTGCCAACCGTAGGTATCGGATCGTGTGACGTTAATTTCCTTCCACTCTGCTGTGCCTTCAAAAACTTCTGCGTACTCTTTGCGGAACATTTCTGTGGAGACTTGTTCTACCGCACGGGCAATTTCTTGTGCCGATGGCCAGATATCTTTCAGATAAACCGGGTCGCCTTTACGATCATGACCAATAGGCTCAGCAGCCAGGTTGATATTCATATTTCCCGCCAGCGCATAGGCAACCACCAGCGGCGGCGAGGCCAGCCAGTTAGTTTTAACCAGCGGATGGATACGGCCTTCAAAGTTACGGTTGCCGGACAGCACCGCACCGACGGTTAAATCGCCTTTTTTGATTGCCGTTTCGATAGGATCGGGCAGCGGCCCAGAGTTACCAATACAGGTGGTACAACCGTATCCCACAAGGTTAAACCCCAGTTCGTCGAGATACGGTGTCAGTTTCGCTTTTGCCAGATAATCAGAAACGACTTTCGAACCCGGTGCCAGCGACGCTTTGACCCACGGTTGCCGCTTGAGGCCCAGAGTTACGGCTTTTTTCGCCAGCAAGCCTGCGGCCATCAGCACACTTGGGTTAGAGGTGTTGGTGCACGAGGTTATCGCAGCAATGACCACAGCGCCATCAGGTAACTGATACTGATGTCCGTTCATAACATAATCGACCGGCTGGCGATCTTTATGCGTGGCATTCACTTCCAGTTCGTTACTGGCGGCAAATGCTTTTGGTACATCGGGCAGTGCAACGCGATCCTGTGGGCGTTTTGGCCCTGCCAGGCTCGCTTCAACGTCATTCATATCCAGTTCTAACGTACTGGTAAAAATCGGTTCATCGCCCGGGTTACGCCACATGCCCTGCGCTTTGGCATATTTTTCGACCAACTCAACCTGATCTTCGCTGCGCCCGCTTAAACGCATGTAATCGAGGGTTACAGCATCGATTGGGAAGAAGCCACAGGTGGCACCATATTCTGGCGACATATTGGCAATGGTGGCGCGATCCGCCAGCGGTAGTGAATCCAGACCATCACCATAAAATTCGACGAATTTCCCCACCACGCCATGTTTGCGCAGCATTTGGGTAACAGTGAGAACCAGGTCTGTGGCGGTAATACCTTCACGTAATTTACCGGTAAGTTTAAAGCCCACTACGTCCGGGATAAGCATGGAAACCGGCTGGCCTAACATTGCGGCTTCTGCTTCGATCCCACCCACGCCCCACCCCAGCACGCCAAGGCCGTTGATCATAGTGGTGTGCGAGTCAGTACCAACGAGTGTATCCGGATAAGCAATCCATTCACCGTCCTGCAATTCACTCCACACTGCTTTGCCGAGATATTCGAGGTTAACCTGATGGCAAATGCCTGTGCCTGGCGGCACGACGCTAAACCGACTGAACGCTTGCTTTCCCCATTTCAGGAACACATAACGTTCGTGGTTGCGCTCCATTTCCAGGCGTACGTTTTCTTCAAATGCCTCATCATCACCAAAACGATCGACGGTCACCGAGTGGTCAATGACCAGGTCGACCGGTGAGAGCGGGTTAACCTTTGCAGTATCGCCGCCGAGGCGTTTAACCGCTTCGCGCATTGCCGCCAGATCAACAACGGCAGGTACGCCGGTAAAGTCCTGCATCAGCACCCTTGCCGGGCGGTAGGCAATTTCACGGTCAGCATGGGCATTTTTCAGCCATCCTGCCAGCGCGTGGATATCCTCTTCGGTAACCGAGTTACCATCCTGCCAGCGCAGCAGGTTTTCGAGCAAAACTTTGAGTGACTTGGGTAGACGGGTGATATCGCCCAGTGATTTAGCAGCAAGCGGCAGGCTGTAGTAGTGGTAAGTTTTATCTTTGGCCTGCAACGTGTCCTTACTGGCTTCTCGTAGGGTTGACGACATAGCTCCTCCTTAATGACAGGGTTGCGAAGCCCTGATTCTCTTCAGGGTGAATATTAAAGATAACACAAACATCGCGTAACGATTTGATAACAACCCAAATTGATAAAAGAGGAGAAACCTTGTGGCAAAGCAAATGACAACCCCGCCGCAGCGGGGTCAAGGATCAGTGAGTAATGATCCAGAGGAGTTCGGCCCAGAAGAGCATCGACAGAGAAAACGCGCCCATCCAGGACCAATATTTCATATTTGTGTTGATCATAGGCTACACCCTTAACGGTTATTATTTTGTGTTGAGATAACTCAAGCTGTTATTGCTGCGGTGTATTAAAAGCCCTTTAATTCATTAAAAATGGGTAATAAGAATGATGATAATTATTGTTTCGGCTGATCATCTTCAGCAAACAGTTCTATAAAGGCTTGCTGCTGCGATGTTAGTTGCCAGTCGTCTGGAATAACGACGGAACATTCCCGTTTCGTTTCTGTTTCATTGTCACTATGCTGGCATAATGGTGACGACTCCAGTTGCTCCTGACCGACCATAGTTATCCCCACACTTTCCAAATCAGCAGTGCGACAACCACCCAGAAAAGTGCAGAACCAAGAAAAACCGCCAGCCAGGCTTTACGTTTTAATTCAGGATCGCGGCGGGGTTCCTGATTTCCAGAAGGCATTGCTAACCTCATATAATCGCCATCACTTATCAGCAAGACGTTGAACGATTGGTGTAATTAATCATACGATGAGACAAATCCTAAAGAAACTTTAGTCAAAAATCCAGCGAATTTACGAATCGTCTCCAGTGAATAATTCAATCTTTTGACCTGAAATAGATATTTGAAAACTGGAGTTTGCGAGGCGGGTAATTAGACACTACTTTACAGGTAATTTACCCTATAAATATGAGGGATAAAAATATTGTGCACGGTATAGAAATAAGTAACAAAAGAGAATATATTCCGGCACCTTCGCTACATAAAAGGTGCCGAAAATAACGCAAGAAATTATTTTTCCGGCAGTTTTATATCTTTAAACATGACCTCAATTTCTTCATTAGAGCGCAATGCGACAGCCGCATCAACGACATCACGCGTTAAATGCGGTGCAAAACGCTGAATGAAATCATACATATAACTGCGCAAGAAAGTACTACGGCGAAAACCAATTTTGGTTGTACTGTGGCTGAAGATATCGTGAGCATCAACACGCACAAGGTCGGGATCGGCGACCGGATCCACCGCCATGCTGGCAATGACCCCTACCCCCAGCCCTAACCGGACGTAAGTTTTAATGACGTCAGCATCCGTTGCCGTGAAGACGATACGCGGCGTTAACCCTGCGCGGTTAAAGGCAGTATCCAGTTCTGAACGTCCGGTAAAGCCGAAGGTATATGTCACCAACGGATATTGCGCCAGTTCTTCAATGGTAATGGCTTTTTTGCCTGCCAGCGGGTGATCCGGAGTGACTACAATAGCCCGATTCCAGTGGTAGCACGGTAACATCACTAAATCTTCATACAGATGCAGCGCTTCTGTGGCGATAGCGAAATCAGCATTGCCTTTAGAGACGGCATCAGCAATTTGTGTCGGCGAGCCCTGGTGCATATGCAAAGAAACGCGGGGATAACGCTCAATAAAGCCTTTGATAACGTTTGGTAACGCGTAGCGTGCCTGGGTATGCGTGGTGGCGATATACAGCGAGCCTTTATCCGGCCAGGTGTGCTCACCGGCAACCGATTTTATGGCATCGACTTTCGACAGGACTTCGCGAGCGATACGAATTATTTCTTGTCCTGCTGGCGTTACCTGCGTCAGGTGCTTGCCGCTTCGGGAAAAAATTTGAATGCCTAGCTCGTCTTCCAGCATTCTGACTTGTTTACTGATCCCGGGTTGTGATGTGTAAAGTCCTTCCGCTGTTGATGAGACATTCAGGTTATGATTGACCACCTCAACAATATAGCGAAGTTGTTGTAATTTCATGTTAAACCATCCACTTAGACGCCATCAGAACATCGTTTTTTCGTCACACCTGGCGGGTGACTAATACGATTTAATAATAAAAAAGGTGCTAACTATAACCACTATATCATTTATAGCCTTAGTGTATAGGTGTGAAGAAAAAATAATATGCAATAAAAAAGGGCCGCTTTCGCGACCCTTTGTTTATAAAAACCTGACAGAATTAAAGGTTATTTTTTTCCTTCAACCCATTTGCCATCAACATAAAATGCTGACCAGCCAGTCGCCTTTCCGTCTTTTTCCGAAGAGACATATTGCTGTTTGGTTTTACGGCTAAAGCGAACCATGGTCTTATTACCTTCCGGATCCTGCTGTGGCGCATCGGCCAGATAACGCAGTTTTTCCGGCAGACGGTCGCGGAAGCGATAAAGCTCTTCCACCAGTGGCGCACGCGTTTCACGCGATTTCGGGAAAGTGTTGGCAGCCAGGAACACACCGGCAGCACCGTCACGCAGCACGAAATAAGCATCTGATTTTTCGCACGGCAGCTCAGGTAATGGCACCGGATCTTCTTTCGGTGGTGCCACTTCGCCGTTACGTAAAATCTTACGTGTGTTTTTACACTCTTCGTTGGTGCAGGCCATGTATTTACCGAAACGCCCCATTTTCAGGTGCATTTCAGAGCCACATTTTTCACACTCAACGATCGGGCCGTCATAACCTTTAATGCGGAATTCGCCCTCTTCGATCTCGTAACCGTCGCAGGTTGGGTTATTACCACAGACATGCAACTTACGTTTCGGATCGATGAGATAGCTGTCCATCGCCGTGCCGCATTTCGGGCAACGACGTTTTGCGCGCAGCGCGTTGGTTTCAGCATCTTCGCCTTCCAGCACGTTCAGCACTTCGTTTTCCGGCACCAGGTTAATGGTGGTTTTGCAACGCTCTTTCGGCGGCAGCGCATAGCCAGAACAGCCAAGGAATACCCCGGTGCTCGCTGTGCGAATCCCCATTTTGCGACCACAAGTCGGGCAGTCAATGCTGGTCAGAACCATCTGGTTCGGGCGCATACCACCCTCTTCCGGATCTTTTTCAGCTTTATCTAACTGCTGGGTGAAATCCGAGAAGAAGTGATCCAGTACAGCTTTCCACTCTGCTTCGTGATTTGCCACCTGGTCGAGGCTGTTTTCCATCTGCGCGGTAAAGTCGTAGTTCATTAACTCGCGGAAATTTTCTTCAAGGCGATCGGTGACGATTTCGCCCATTTTTTCCGCATAGAAACGACGATTTTCTACTCGCACGTAGCCACGATCCTGAATGGTCGAAATGATCGACGCATAGGTAGACGGACGACCGATACCACGTTTTTCCAGCTCTTTAACCAGCGATGCTTCACTGAAACGGGCTGGCGGCTTGGTAAAGTGCTGGGCTGGTGTAAGTTCAACGAGCGTCAGAGCATCGCCTTTATTAACTGCTGGTAAGATGCGATCTTCATCGCCTTTACGCAACGCAGGCATCACTTTTGTCCAGCCATCAAAACGCAAAATACGACCGCGTGCTTTCAGGCGGAAATCGCCCGCACCAACGGTCAGCGTCGTGGAGTCATATTTCGCTGGGGTCATCTGGCAGGCTACGAACTGACGCCAGATTAACTGGTACAGTTTCTGCGCATCTGCTTCCATATCCTTCAGCGATTCCGCCATCACATTGACGTCAGAAGGACGAATCGCTTCGTGCGCTTCCTGTGAGTTTTCTTTGCTGGCGTACTGATTCGGACTTTCCGGCAGATATTTCTTACCAAAATTATCGCTGATATAACCGCGAACCATATTTACCGCGTCCTGACTCAGGTTAGTGGAGTCGGTACGCATGTAAGTGATATAGCCTGCTTCATACAAACGCTGCGCCATCATCATGGTTTTTTTCACGCCAAATCCAAGACGGGTGCTGGCAGCTTGTTGCAGCGTAGAGGTAATAAAAGGAGCGCCAGGTTTACTGGTTGTCGGTTTGTCTTCACGTTCCAGCACGCTGTAGCGCACTTTTTCCAGCAGACTTACCGCAGCCTGAGTTTGTTCTTTGTTGACCGGACGGAACGGTTTGTCGTTCTGATGAGTCACCTGTAACGCCAACGCTTCACCAGATGGCGTGGTCGTGCTGGCATCGACTTCCCAGAACTCTTCCGGCACGAACGCTTTAATTTCACGCTCACGCTCGACCACCAGGCGAACCGCCACCGACTGCACACGACCGGCAGACAGACCACGAGCGATCTTTTTCCATAGCAGCGGCGAAACCATATACCCAACCACGCGGTCCATAAAGCGACGCGCCTGCTGGGCATTAACACGATCAATATTCAGCTCACCCGGTTTGTTAAATGCCTGGCGGATCGCGTTTTTAGTAATTTCGTTAAACACCACTCGGCTATAGCGCGCATCATCACCACCAATCACTTCCCGCAGGTGCCATGCAATGGCTTCCCCTTCGCGGTCAAGGTCGGTTGCGAGATAGATGTGGTCGGCTTTTTCAGCCAGTTGTTTCAGTTCAGAGACGACCTTCTCTTTACCAGGCAACACTTCATAGTGCGCCTCCCAATTGTGCCACGGGTCAACCCCCATACGGTTGACGAGAGCGCCACGTTCATCCTTTTTAGGCTTTTTAGCCGTCTTGGTGGAGGTAGAGTCGGCACTCTTTTTGGCAGCTGAGCCACTGGTCGGCAAATCGCGGATGTGACCGACGCTGGATTTCACCACGTAGTCACTACCCAGATACTTGTTGATCGTTTTGGCTTTTGCCGGGGACTCAACGATGACAAGAGCTTTACCCATATTCACCTTACCTAATTTGATTCTTCCAGGAATGCGTCGCACGTTGATAAACCTTCCACTGGCAACGAGTTACCGATATGGACTCGTTCTCTGCGGATATCAACCCCTTGTCGTGACTCTGTTCACGAAAATTCAGGTGACTGAGTTAACAGGTCTTGGCCTACAGGCGCTATAGCACGACGGAATTTTGGTCGAATGTCAAGCAAATCTATTGCCAGATTGACGAAAGCGTCACACTGTACCTGATAAAATCCGATACGCAACTTTATTAGCATGCAAAATCCAAAGTTACCAGTAAGGCGCTCTTGCCACCAGCGTGGTATATTTGTCTGCAAGCCATGCCTGGCGTAGACTAATGTCCTTGTTTAAGGAGTAAATAATGAACAAAGAGACACAACCCATCGACCGCGAAACGCTGTTGAAAGAGGCCAACAAAATCATTCGTGAGCATGAGGATACGCTCGCAGGGATTGAAGCCACCGGCGTCACGCAGCGTAATGGCGTGCTGGTATTTACCGGCGACTACTTTTTAGATGAACAAGGATTGCCAACAGCCAAAAGCACCGCGGTGTTTAATATGTTCAAACACCTGGCCCATGTGCTTTCAGAAAAATATCATCTGGTTGATTAAAGCAAAACGCGAGGTCTTAGCCTCGCGTTTGTCTTTTACATCAATGGCTTTTGACCCCGCTGCCACCAGCGTAGCAACAATCGATCGGCGCTCTCTGCCGCGCTGCCGGTGAATCGGTCAATGAGTCGTTTACGCTGCATATAGCGTACATTAACCACTTCACGGCCTTCCATCAGGCTAAGAATAACTTCATCACTGGTGTTGATTTCATCAACCAGGCCTTTCTCTACCGCCTGTTGTCCGTACCAGTGTTCACCCGTTGCCACCTGTTCAATATCCAGAGACGGACGCATACGCTTCACAAAATCTTTAAACAACTGATGCGTTTCGTTCAACTCTTCGCGGAATTTCTCCCGCCCTTCTTCGGTATTGTCACCCAGCAACGTCAGAGTACGCTTATACTGCCCGGCAGTGTGCAGTTCGATATCAATATCTTTGCTTTTCAGGAAGCGGTTAAAGTTGGGCATTTGCGCCACCACCCCAATGGAACCCACAATAGCAAACGGTGCGGAAACAATTTTGTCCGCCACACAGGCCATCATGTAACCGCCGCTGGCAGCGACTTTGTCTACCGTAACAGTTAAAGGAATGTTTTTATCACGCAGACGCTGCAGCTGCGAAGCCGCCAACCCGTAACCATGCACCATGCCACCAGGGCTTTCCAGACGTAGCACAACCTGATCCTGCGGTTTGAATGCTGCGAGTACAGCCGTTATCTCTTCACGTAGCGAGTTCACTTCATGGGCGTCCATGCTGCCTTTAAAATCCAGCACCCAGACGCGAGGTTTACTGTCAGTTGCCACCTCGCCCAGTTTGGCTTTCGCTTTTGCTGCTTTCGCTTCTTGCTTGTGCTTTTTCTTCTGCGCTTTGTGCCACTGTTTTTGCTGATGTGAGTCCATCAGCGCCGCGGCCAGTTCTTCTTTCATCTCCTTATACTGTTCGCTGAGATTGTTGACCCGTAACTCGCCACGCTGGCGTTTATTACGTTGAGCAACATTGACAATAATGGCGGCAATCGCCGCAATCGCTAGCACAACGGTAACGATTTTCGCCAAAAACAAACCATATTCAGACAACAATTCCACGAGTCCCCACCTTGGTTAAACAACGCTTTGGCTCACAGTTTACAACAGGCATGTTAAGCCGTCTCGCAGAGATGTTATTGCAGCGAAAGTATGACAAAGTATCCATTTTGCGGTGTTATCGCCCCAGGCTGATTGAAATGCCCTTCTGTTTCAGGCATAAAGCCCCAAAGTCATAAAGTACACTGGCAGCGCGACAGACAACGTCGTTGAGGAGTAGCCATGCATTACCAGCCAAAACAAGATTTACTCAATGATCGCATTATCCTGGTGACGGGAGCCAGCGATGGGATTGGCCGTGAAGCCGCGATGACGTATGCACGCTATGGTGCGACAGTGATTCTGTTGGGCCGTAATGAAGAAAAATTACGTCAGGTAGCCAGCCACATAAACGAAGAAACTGGACGTCAGCCACAGTGGTTTATTCTCGATTTGCTGACCTGCACGTCCGAAGATTGCCAACAACTGGCACAGCGCATTGTCGTTAATTATCCGCGTCTGGATGGTGTTTTGCATAATGCCGGATTGCTCGGCGATATTTGCCCAATGAGCGAACAAAATCCGCAGGTCTGGCAGGACGTCATGCAGGTCAACGTTAATGCCACCTTTATGCTCACCCAGGCACTGCTTCCTTTATTACTCAAATCGGACGCCGGTTCACTGGTCTTTACTTCATCAAGCGTTGGACGTCAGGGACGAGCTAACTGGGGTGCATATGCAGCGTCGAAATTTGCCACCGAAGGGATGATGCAGGTACTGGCCGATGAATATCAGCAGCGCCTGCGCGTCAACTGCATTAACCCAGGCGGTACGCGCACCGCAATGCGTGCCAGCGCCTTCCCGACCGAAGATCCACAGAAACTTAAAACACCCGCTGATATCATGCCGCTCTACCTCTGGCTGATGGGCGATGACAGCCGCCGTAAAACCGGCATGACCTTTGACGCCCAACCGGGCCGTAAACCAGGAATTTCCCAATGAGTGATGAACGCTACCAACAGCGTCAGCAGCGAGTGAAAGAAAAAGTAGATGCTCGTGTGGCCCAGGCCCAGGATGAACGCGGTATTATCATCGTCTTTACCGGCAATGGAAAAGGCAAAACCACCGCGGCATTTGGTACGGCAACACGCGCAGTTGGTCACGGAAAAAAAGTAGGCGTCGTGCAGTTTATTAAAGGCACCTGGCCTAATGGCGAACGCAATCTGCTGGAGCCACATGGCGTTGAGTTTCAGGTGATGGCAACGGGCTTTACCTGGGATACACAAAACCGCGAGTCTGATACCGCCGCCTGCCGCGAAGTCTGGCAACATGCAAAGCGGATGCTTGCTGATTCCTCACTGGATATGGTTTTGCTTGATGAACTGACGTATATGGTGGCGTATGACTATTTGCCACTGGAAGAAGTGGTGCAGGCGTTAAATGAACGTCCACATCAACAGACGGTGATTATCACGGGTCGAGGCTGTCATCGGGATATTCTTGAACTGGCGGATACGGTAAGTGAGCTGCGCCCCATCAAACATGCGTTTGATGCCGGTGTTAAGGCGCAAATAGGGATTGATTATTAATCTGTAAAAATGCCGGATATGACGTCCGGCATACTTTGATTAACCGTTATTACGCCCGCCAGAACGACGACCGCCGCTCACCTGACTGTGACGTTTCACCGCACGACGAATCTGATTCGCCTTCATGCGACGACGGTCTTTTTCTACAGCGACTTTAGAGCTGGTTTCTGGCGGTAGCTCCACCAGTTCGCGCAGATAGTTAGTCTGGGCGAGGTCCAGCTCCGTCCAGCCACCGCGTGGCAGACCTTTTGGCAGTGGGATATCACCGTAACGAACACGGATCAGGCGGCTCACCTGCACACCAACCGCTTCCCACAGACGACGAACTTCACGGTTACGGCCTTCGGTCAGAGTCACGTTGTACCACTGGTTGATCCCTTCGCCGCCGCTGAACTTGATGGTTTTAAAAGCTGCCGGACCATCTTCCAGTTGCACGCCACGACTCAAATCACGCAGTTTCGCGTCGTCAACCTGACCAAATACACGCACGGCGTATTCACGTTCAACTTCACGGCTTGGATGCATTAAACGGTTTGCCAGTTCACCATCGGTGGTGAACAGCAGCAGACCACAGGTGTTAACGTCCAGACGACCTACGGCAATCCAGCGTGCGCCACGCAGCTTTGGCAGACGGTCAAACACCGTCGGACGCCCTTCCGGATCGTTACGGGTACACAACTCACCTTCCGGTTTGTAATAGGCCAGAACGCGACAAATTTGTTCAGCGGACTCACGTACCGAAATCAGATGACCATCGATACGAATTTTCAGCCCAGGGGTAACTTCAACGCGATCGCCGAGTTTAGCAATTTTGCCATCAACACTCACACGACCGGCTTCAATAATAGATTCGATTTCACGGCGGGAGCCGTGGCCAGCGCGGGCCAGCACTTTCTGTAATTTTTCGCTCATAGAGCTTCCTTTTAGTGTCGCCTTCACAGGCGTCGAACAGGAGAATCAATGGCGCCGTATAGCGCCATTTTAAGGCCGCGTAGTATACAGAGTTACGCACTTATAAGAAAGGCTTCACATCACCTACGCCTTCACGCACCACAACCGGCGTATCATCGGTAAGATCAATAACCGTTGTTGGTTTCTGCCCGAGATAGCCGCCGTGAATAATCAAATCTACCTGTTTTTCCAGACGGTCTTTAATTTCTTCGGGATCGGATTCGGTAAATTCGCTGCCTGGCAGCATTAGCGAAGTGGAAAGCATCGGTTCGCCCAGTGCTTCAAGCAACGCCTGCGCAATCGGGTTAGAAGGCACACGCATACCGATGGTTTTGCGTTTTTCCTGCAACAGACGGCGTGGCACCTCCTTCGTCCCCTTCAGGATGAAGGTATAGTTGCCCGGCGTGTTGTTTTTCATTAAACGAAACGCAACGTTATCGACAAATGAATAGGTCGAGAGTTCAGAAAGATCGCGACACATCAGGGTAAAGTTGTGACCGTCCGGCAGCTGGCGAATACGACAAATACGCTCCATGGCGTTTTTATCTTCAATTTTACAGCCGAGCGCATAGCCGGAATCAGTTGGATAAACAATCACCCCGCCTTTACGCACGATCTCCACCGCCTGGTTGATCAGACGTTGCTGCGGGTTATCAGGATGAATATAAAAAAACTGGCTCATAATTCCCTCTCTGTGGTGTTCTGCGGCTGTTCCCATAGCTGCCAGACGCCTTTAACGCCTGCGGGCAGCCAGAGTTTACGACCCAGTTCGATCCACGGGCATGGCTGATGAAAATCAGATCCTTGTGATGCCCATAAATGATGCTGACGCGCAAGTGTCGCCAGCTGGGTGCGTTCATTGGGCGATTGCTGGCACTGCGCGACTTCCATCGCGTCGCCATGGTGTTCGGCAAAATGCGCAACCAATCTTTTCAGCCATTTAGCACTAAGATTGTACCGCCCAGGATGAGCTAGCACCGCCTTACCGCCAGAATGATGAATGACATCAATAGCTTGTTCTATTGTACACCACTGTGGCGGAACGTATCCGGTTTTCCCGCGCGCCAGATACTTTTTAAAGACATCCGCCATTGAACTGGCTTTGCCGCACTCCACAAGGAAACGCGCAAAATGACCGCGCGTCACCGCGCCGCCCTGCGCCAGTCGTTGTGCGCCTTCCAGCGCCCCAGGTATTTGCGCTTTTTCAAGTCTTTCGGCAATTAGCTGCGCCCGCTGATTGCGCCGTTCTGTCTGCTGCGCGAGGAACTCACACATTAGCGGATGAGTAATATCAATATTCAGCCCGACAATATGAATTTCATGATTTTCCCAGACCGTGGAAATTTCCACGCCGGGAATAAGATTCAGCGCCAGTCCCGAACGTGAAATTTCCTCTCTTGCTGGCGCGATTGCAGCTGTGGTGTCATGGTCGGTGATCGCCAGGGTGCCGACGCGCATCTCGACTGCACGGTGCACCAATGCTTCTGGCGTCAGGCAGCCATCGGAAGCTGTGGTATGGCTGTGCAGGTCGTAAATCACTGCGTAATTCGTGTCGCTCAAGGCGCACTCCCGTTCTGGATAATGTTTTTTGCGCCGACATCATAACGGTTCTGGCAAATATTCTGAAATGAGCTGTTGACAATTAATCATCGAACTAGTTAACTAGTACGCAAGTTCACGTTAAAAGGGTATCGACAATGAAAGCAATTTTCGTACTGAAAGGTTGGTGGCGCACTTCCTGAAACGGGCAGTGTATTCACCATGCGTAAAGCAATCAGATACCCAGCCCGCCTAATGAGCGGGCTTTTTTTTGAACAAAATTAGAGAATAACAATGCAAACACAAAAACCGACTCTCGAACTGCTAACCTGCGAAGGCGCTTATCGCGACAACCCGACTGCGCTTTTTCACCAGTTGTGTGGGAATCGTCCGGCAACGCTGCTGCTGGAATCCGCAGATATCGACAGCAAAGATGATTTAAAAAGCCTGCTGCTGGCAGACAGTGCGCTGCGCATTACAGCTTTAGGTGACACTGTCACAATCCAGGCATTTTCCGGCAACGGCGAAGCCCTGCTGACACTACTGGATAACGCCCTGCCTGCGGGTGTGGAAAATGAACAATTACCAAACTGCCGTGTGCTGCGCTTCCCCCCTGTCAGTCCACTGCTGGATGAAGACGCTCGCTTATGCTCCCTTTCGGTTTTTGACGCTTTCCGTTTATTGCAGAATCTGTTGAATGTACCGAAGGAAGAACGAGAAGCAATGTTCTTCGGCGGCCTGTTCTCTTATGACCTTGTGGCGGGATTTGAAGATTTACCGCAACTGTCAGCGGAAAATAACTGCCCTGATTTCTGTTTTTATCTCGCTGAAACGCTGATGGTGATTGACCATCAGAAAAAAAGCACCCGTATTCAGGCCAGCCTGTTTGCTCCGAATGAAGAAGAAAAACAACGTCTCACTGCTCGCCTGAACGAACTACGTCAGCAACTGACCGAAGCCGCGCCGCCGCTGCCGGTGGTTTCCGTGCCGCATATGCGTTGTGAATGTAATCAGAGCGATGAAGAGTTCGGTGGCGTAGTGCGTTTGTTGCAAAAAGCGATTCGCGCTGGAGAAATTTTCCAGGTGGTGCCATCTCGCCGTTTCTCTCTGCCCTGCCCGTCACCGCTGGCGGCCTATTACGTGCTGAAAAAGAGTAATCCCAGCCCGTACATGTTTTTTATGCAGGATAATGATTTCACCCTGTTTGGCGCGTCGCCGGAAAGTTCGCTCAAGTATGACGCCACCAGCCGCCAGATTGAGATCTACCCGATTGCCGGAACACGTCCACGCGGTCGTCGTGCCGATGGCTCGCTGGACAGAGACCTCGACAGCCGCATCGAACTGGAAATGCGTACCGATCATAAAGAGCTTTCTGAACATCTGATGCTGGTGGATCTTGCCCGTAATGATCTGGCACGCATTTGCACCCCCGGCAGCCGCTACGTCGCCGACCTCACCAAAGTTGACCGTTACTCTTACGTGATGCACCTGGTCTCCCGCGTGGTCGGTGAGCTGCGCCACGATCTCGACGCCCTACACGCTTACCGCGCCTGTATGAATATGGGGACGTTAAGCGGTGCGCCGAAAGTGCGCGCCATGCAGTTAATTGCCGAGGCGGAAGGTCGTCGCCGCGGCAGCTACGGCGGCGCGGTAGGTTATTTCACCGCGCACGGCGATCTCGACACCTGCATTGTGATCCGCTCGGCGCTGGTGGAAAACGGTATCGCCACCGTGCAAGCCGGTGCTGGCGTAGTCCTTGATTCTATTCCGCAGTCGGAAGCCGACGAAACCCGTAATAAAGCCCGCGCTGTACTGCGCGCTATTGCCACCGCGCATCATGCACAGGAGACTTTCTGATGGCTGACATTCTGCTGCTCGATAATATCGACTCTTTTACGTACAACCTGGCAGATCAGTTGCGCAGCAATGGGCATAATGTGGTGATTTACCGCAACCATATTCCGGCGCAGACCTTAATTGAACGCCTGGCGACGATGAGCAATCCGGTACTGATGCTTTCTCCTGGCCCCGGTGTGCCGAGCGAAGCCGGTTGTATGCCGGAACTCCTCACCCGCTTGCGTGGCAAGCTGCCCATTATTGGCATTTGCCTCGGACATCAGGCAATTGTCGAAGCTTACGGGGGCTATGTCGGTCAGGCGGGCGAAATTCTTCACGGTAAAGCGTCGAGCATTGAACATGACGGTCAGGCGATGTTTGCCGGATTAACAAACCCGCTGCCGGTGGCGCGTTATCACTCGCTGGTTGGCAGTAACATTCCGGCCGGTTTAACCATCAACGCCCATTTTAATGGCATGGTGATGGCAGTACGTCACGATGCGGATCGCGTTTGTGGATTCCAGTTCCATCCGGAATCCATTCTCACCACCCAGGGCGCTCGCCTGCTGGAACAAACGCTGGCCTGGGCGCAGCAGAAACTAGAGCCAGCCAACACGCTGCAACCGATTCTGGAAAAACTGTATCAGGCGCAGACGCTTAGCCAACAAGAAAGCCACCAGCTGTTTTCAGCGGTGGTGCGTGGCGAGCTGAAGCCGGAACAACTGGCGGCGGCGCTGGTGAGCATGAAAATTCGCGGTGAGCACCCGAACGAGATCGCCGGAGCAGCAACCGCGCTACTGGAAAACGCCGCGCCGTTCCCGCGCCCGGATTATCTGTTTGCTGATATCGTCGGTACTGGCGGTGACGGCAGCAACAGTATCAATATTTCTACCGCCAGTGCGTTTGTCGCCGCAGCCTGTGGGCTGAAAGTGGCGAAACACGGCAACCGTAGCGTCTCCAGTAAATCTGGTTCGTCCGATCTGCTGGCGGCGTTCGGTATTAATCTTGATATGAACGCCGATAAATCGCGCCAGGCGCTGGATGAGTTAGGTGTATGTTTCCTCTTTGCGCCGAAGTATCACACCGGATTCCGCCACGCGATGCCGGTTCGCCAGCAACTGAAAACCCGCACCCTGTTCAATGTGCTGGGGCCATTGATTAACCCGGCGCATCCGCCGCTGGCGTTAATTGGTGTTTATAGTCCGGAACTGGTGCTGCCGATTGCCGAAACCTTGCGCGTGCTGGGGTATCAACGCGCGGCGGTGGTGCACAGCGGCGGGATGGATGAAGTTTCATTACACGCGCCGACAATCGTTGCCGAGCTGCATGACGGCGAAATTAAGAGCTATCAATTGACCGCTGAAGATTTTGGCCTGACTCCCTACCACCAGGAGCAACTGGCAGGCGGAACACCGGAAGAAAACCGTGACATTTTAACACGCTTGTTACAAGGTAAAGGCGACGCCGCCCATGAAGCAGCCGTCGCTGCGAACGTCGCCATGTTAATGCGCCTGCATGGCCATGAAGATCTGCAAGCCAATGCGCAAACCGTTCTTGAGGTACTGCGCAGTGGTTCCGCTTACGACAGAGTTACCGCACTGGCGGCACGAGGGTAAATGATGCAAACCGTTTTAGCGAAAATCGTCGCAGACAAGGCGATTTGGGTAGAAACCCGCAAACAGCAGCAACCGCTGGCCAGTTTTCAGAATGAGGTTCAGCCGAGCACGCGACATTTTTATGATGCGCTACAGGGTGCGCGCACGGCGTTTATTCTGGAGTGCAAGAAAGCGTCGCCGTCAAAAGGCGTGATCCGTGATGATTTCGATCCAGCACGCATTGCCGCCATTTATAAACATTACGCTTCGGCAATTTCGGTGCTGACTGATGAGAAATATTTTCAGGGGAGCTTTGATTTCCTCCCCATCGTCAGCCAAATCGCCCCGCAGCCGATTTTATGTAAAGACTTCATTATCGATCCTTACCAGATCTATCTGGCGCGCTATTACCAGGCTGATGCCTGCTTATTAATGCTTTCAGTACTGGATGACGAACAATATCGCCAGCTTGCCGCCGTCGCCCACAGTCTGGAGATGGGTGTGCTGACCGAAGTCAGTAATGAAGAGGAACTGGAGCGTGCCATTGCATTGGGGGCAAAGGTCGTTGGCATCAACAACCGCGATCTGCGTGATTTGTCGATTGATCTCAACCGTACCCGCGAGCTTGCGCCGAAACTGGGGCACAACGTAACGGTAATCAGCGAATCCGGCATCAATACTTACGCTCAGGTGCGCGAGTTAAGCCACTTCGCTAACGGTTTTCTGATTGGTTCGGCGTTGATGGCCCATGACGATTTGCACGCCGCCGTGCGCCGGGTGTTGCTGGGTGAGAATAAAGTATGTGGCCTGACGCGTGGGCAAGATGCTAAAGCAGCTTATGACGCGGGCGCGATTTACGGTGGGTTGATTTTTGTTGCGACATCACCGCGTTGCGTCAACGTTGAACAGGCGCAGGAAGTGATGGCTGCGGCACCGTTGCAGTATGTTGGCGTGTTCCGCAATCACGATATTGCCGATGTGGTGGACAAAGCTAAGGTGTTATCGCTGGCGGCAGTGCAACTGCATGGTAATGAAGATCAGCTGTATATCGATACGCTGCGTGAAGCTCTGCCAGCACACGTTGCCATCTGGAAAGCATTAAGCGTCGGTGAAACCCTGCCCGCCCGCGAGCTTCAGCACGTTGATAAATATGTTTTAGACAACGGCCAGGGTGGAAGCGGGCAACGTTTCGACTGGTCACTATTAAATGGTCAATCGCTTGGCAACGTTCTGCTGGCGGGGGGCTTAGGCGCAGATAACTGCGTGGAAGCGGCACAAACCGGCTGCGCCGGACTTGATTTTAATTCTGCTGTAGAGTCGCAACCGGGCATCAAAGACGCACGTCTTTTGGCCTCGGTTTTCCAGACGCTGCGCGCATATTAAGGAAAGGAACAATGACAACATTACTTAACCCCTATTTTGGTGAGTTTGGCGGCATGTACGTGCCACAAATCCTGATGCCTGCTCTGCGCCAGCTGGAAGAAGCTTTTGTCAGTGCGCAAAAAGATCCTGAATTTCAGGCTCAGTTCAACGACCTGCTGAAAAACTATGCCGGGCGTCCAACCGCGCTGACCAAATGCCAGAACATTACAGCCGGGACGAACACCACTCTGTATCTCAAGCGTGAAGATTTGCTGCACGGCGGCGCGCATAAAACTAACCAGGTGCTCGGTCAGGCTTTACTGGCGAAGCGGATGGGTAAAACCGAAATCATCGCCGAAACCGGTGCCGGTCAGCATGGCGTGGCGTCGGCCCTTGCCAGCGCCCTGCTCGGCCTGAAATGCCGTATTTATATGGGTGCCAAAGACGTAGAACGCCAGTCGCCTAACGTTTTTCGTATGCGCTTAATGGGTGCGGAAGTGATCCCGGTGCATAGCGGTTCCGCGACGCTGAAAGATGCCTGTAACGAGGCGCTGCGCGACTGGTCCGGTAGTTACGAAACCGCGCACTATATGCTGGGCACCGCAGCTGGCCCGCATCCTTATCCGACCATTGTGCGTGAGTTTCAGCGGATGATTGGCGAAGAAACCAAAGCGCAGATTCTGGAAAGAGAAGGTCGCCTGCCGGATGCCGTTATCGCCTGTGTTGGCGGCGGTTCGAATGCCATCGGCATGTTTGCTGATTTCATCAATGAAACCAACGTCGGCCTGATTGGTGTGGAGCCAGGTGGTCACGGTATCGAAACTGGCGAGCACGGCGCACCGTTAAAACATGGTCGCGTGGGCATCTATTTCGGTATGAAAGCGCCGATGATGCAAACCGAAGACGGGCAGATTGAAGAATCTTACTCCATCTCCGCCGGACTGGATTTCCCGTCTGTCGGCCCACAACACGCGTATCTTAACAGCACTGGACGCGCTGATTACGTGTCTATTACCGATGATGAAGCCCTTGAAGCCTTCAAAACGCTGTGCCTGCACGAAGGGATCATCCCGGCGCTGGAATCCTCCCACGCCCTGGCCCATGCGTTGAAAATGATGCGCGAAAACCCGGATAAAGAGCAGCTACTGGTGGTTAACCTTTCCGGTCGCGGCGATAAAGACATCTTCACCGTTCACGATATTTTGAAAGCACGAGGGGAAATCTGATGGAACGCTACGAATCTCTGTTTGCCCAGTTGAAGGAGCGCAAAGAAGGCGCATTCGTTCCTTTCGTCACGCTCGGTGATCCGGGCATTGAGCAGTCATTGAAAATTATCGATACGCTAATTGAAGCCGGTGCTGACGCGCTGGAGTTAGGTATCCCCTTCTCCGACCCACTAGCGGATGGCCCGACCATTCAAAACGCCACTCTGCGCGCCTTTGCGGCAGGTGTGACTCCGGCACAATGTTTTGAAATGCTGGCACTGATTCGCCAGAAACACCCGACCATTCCCATTGGCCTGTTGATGTATGCCAATCTGGTGTTTAACAAAGGCATTGATGAGTTTTATGCCCAGTGCGAGAAAGTCGGCGTCGATTCGGTGCTGGTTGCCGATGTGCCAATTGAAGAGTCCGCGCCCTTCCGCCAGGCCGCGTTGCGCCATAATGTCGCACCTATCTTCATCTGCCCGCCAAATGCCGATGACGACCTGCTGCGCCAGATAGCCTCTTACGGTCGTGGTTACACCTATTTGCTGTCACGAGCGGGCGTGACCGGCGCAGAAAACCGCGCCGCGTTACCCCTCAATCATCTGGTTGCGAAGCTGAAAGAGTACAACGCTGCACCTCCATTGCAGGGGTTTGGTATTTCCGCCCCGGATCAGGTAAAAGCAGCGATTGATGCAGGAGCTGCGGGCGCGATTTCTGGTTCGGCCATTGTTAAAATCATCGAGCAACATATTAATGAGCCAGAGAAAATGCTGGCGGCACTGAAAGTTTTTGTACAACCGATGAAAGCGGCGACGCGCAGTTAATCCCACAGCCGCCAGTTCCGCTGGCGGCATTTTAACTTTCTTTAATGAAGCCGGAAAAATCCTAAATTCATTTAATATTTATCTTTTTACCGTTTCGCTTACCCCGGTCGAACGTCAACTTACGTCATTTTTCCGCCCAACAGTAATATAATCAAACAAATTAATCCCGCAACATAACACCAGTAAAATCAATAATTTTCTCTAAGTCACTTATTCCTCAGGTAATTGTTAATATATCCAGAATGTTCCTCAAAATATATTTTCCCTCTATCTTCTCGTTGCGCTTAATTTGACTAATTCTCATTAGCGACTAATTTTAATGAGTGTCGACACACAACACTCATATTAATGAAACAATGCAACGCAACGGGAGAAATAACATGGCCGAACATCGTGGTGGTTCAGGAAATTTCGCCGAAGACCGTGAGAAGGCATCCGACGCAGGCCGTAAAGGCGGTCAGCATAGCGGCGGTAATTTTAAAAATGATCCGCAACGCGCATCTGAAGCGGGTAAAAAAGGCGGTCAACAAAGCGGTGGTAATAAATCAGGCAAATCCTGATTCACCGTTAATTATTAATATCAGCTGATAAAGATAATTGCATCTGCGGGCCGTATGGCTCGCAGTGATTTCACTGGAGAAAAATATGAATATGAAGACCATTGAAGATGTATTTATTCACCTGCTTTCAGATACCTACAGCGCAGAAAAACAATTAACCCGGGCACTGGCAAAACTCGCAAGAGCAACATCAAATGAAAAATTAAGTCAGGCTTTTCATGCGCACCTCGAGGAAACTCATGGACAGATTGAACGTATTGATCAAGTTGTGGAGTCCGAATCGAACCTGAAAATTAAGCGCATGAAATGTGTGGCAATGGAAGGTCTTATTGAAGAAGCTAATGAGGTCATCGAAAGTACCGAGAAAAACGAAGTGCGTGATGCCGCACTGATTGCCGCAGCACAGAAAGTCGAGCATTATGAGATTGCCAGTTACGGGACATTAGCGACGCTGGCTGAACAATTAGGTTACCGTAAAGCAGCGAAACTTCTGAAAGAAACCCTGGAAGAAGAAAAGGCCACCGACATCAAACTGACTGATCTGGCCATTAATAACGTAAATAAGAAAGCCGAAAATAAAGCCTGAAATATGAATTTTAACTTTTAGTCATTTTATAAAGAGGACATTTTCATGAATCGTATTGAACATTATCATGACTGGTTACGTGACGCCCACGCAATGGAAAAGCAAGCCGAATCTATGCTTGAATCCATGGCCAGCCGTATAGATAATTATCCTGAACTACGCGCTCGTATTGAACAACATCTTAGTGAAACCAAAAACCAGATTGTTCAACTGGAAACTATTCTTGATCGTAATGACATTTCACGTTCAGTCATTAAAGATTCCATGAGTAAAATGGCTGCGCTTGGGCAGTCAATCGGTGGTATATTCCCTTCTGATGAAATAGTCAAAGGCTCTATTAGCGGATATGTCTTCGAGCAATTTGAAATCGCCTGTTACACCTCACTATTAGCAGCAGCAAAAAATGCCGGTGATACAGCTTCAATTCCAACCATCGAAGCGATTTTAAATGAGGAAAAGCAAATGGCCGACTGGCTGATTCAGAATATTCCGCAAACAACTGAGAAATTTTTAATTCGCTCTGAAACTGATGGCGTAGAAGCGAAGAAATAATACCCTTTATACCATGTCCTTATTGACCCCGTATATTACGGGGTCGTTTTTGTGCGGAATTAAAAACGATATCCTGCTGAGAACATAAACACCCACGGATCGAGGCGTACGCTATCGTGTTGCTGTGCACCGCCCAGCTTATAATTGGCGGTGGTATCGATATCCATGTACCACACTGACATGTTAACCAACCAGTCACGGTTAATCAGATAATCAACCCCCACCTGCCCGGCAGCTCCCCAGGAATCTTTCAGACTGAGATCGGAAAGCCCTGCCTCTTTGCCATGATCGTTAAATCCATTATCAAAGAAGGTGGTGTAGTTAATACCGGCCCCAACGTAAGGACGGAATTTGCTGCTGGCATCACCAAAATACCACTGCGCCATCAGTGTTGGCGGCAGATGGTGAACGGTTGCAATATCGCCGGTCGCCCGGGTGCCGATTTTATGGCGGAACGGCGTCGCTGCCAGTAATTCCACACCAATGTTGTCGGTCGCCATATAAGTAAACGTCAAGCCCAGTTGAGTGTTATTGGTCACGCTGAATCCACCCAGACTTCCTAACGTACCACCAGCACCTTCTGTTGGACGTACGGTTGCAGAACCTGCACGCATAAAAAATTCGCCTGCTTCATGCGCAAAGGCACTGCCAGAAAGAAGAGTTGTTACTGCCAAAGCCGCCACTGTTAACTTTTTCATATCCGCTCCGTCGTTATGGTTATAAAAACGTGACGAATATACCTACATTGGAGTAACAAATGATCCTACATAGATCACATTACATATGATAATTCACCATTTATTGATCTGGATTAATTTAGAAGTTGCATTGAGAATCCTGGTTAATGTGATTTAAATCAATTTTTAAATATTTTCTCTACGCAAATATTAACTCGATCGCCACTTGCCGCGGTTTGCCCACGCCTGAAGGCCAGCAATTACTTCCGCTTTACAAAGATATGCTTTTCCATACAAGACCTGATGCTGCCACCCGAGGCTTAACCAGGGTACAATTGCCCGCTAATTAACACCTGCATAAAACTCAAGGAGAGTGCATGTCTATCACGGCGCAGTCCGTATACCGTGACACCGGAAATTTCTTCCGTAATCAATTTATGACCATTCTGTTGGTATCGTTGCTATGTGCGTTTATCACAGTGGTGTTAGGGCATGTTTTCTCACCCAGTGATGCACAGCTTGCGCAGCTCAATGACGGCGTGCCCGTTAGCGGCAGTAGTGGGTTGTTCGACCTGGTTCAGAATATGTCACCGGAACAGCAACAAATTTTGCTGCAGGCTTCAGCGGCGTCCACTTTTTCAGGATTAATCGGTAACGCCATTCTCGCCGGAGGCGTAATATTAATTATCCAGCTGGTGTCTGCGGGTCAGAGAGTCAGTGCGCTGCGAGCTATTGGTGCCAGTGCGCCGATATTGCCCAAGTTATTTATTCTGATTTTTCTGACTACCCTTTTAGTACAGATTGGCATCATGCTGGTGGTCGTTCCGGGAATTATCATGGCCATTTTACTGGCCCTGGCACCGGTGATGCTGGTACAGGACAAAATGGGCATTTTTGCCTCGATGCGTAGCAGTATGCGGCTGACTTGGGCGAATATGCGTCTGGTGGCACCCGCAGTACTGAGCTGGTTGCTGGCAAAAACACTGTTGCTGCTTTTTGCCTCTTCTTTTGCCGCATTAACCCCGGAAATTGGTGCCGTACTGGCGAACACCTTGAGCAACCTGATTTCTGCCATATTGCTCATCTATCTGTTCCGCCTGTATATGTTGATTCGCCAATAACCTTAAGCATTTGATTACGGAATCGTAAAATGAAGCAGTTTCTTGATTTTTTACCGCTGGTTGTCTTTTTCGCGTTTTACAAGATTTATGACATCTATGCGGCTACTGCGGCGCTGATCGTCGCCACGGCGATTGTGCTTATCTATAGCTGGGTTCGCTTTCGTAAGGTTGAGAAGATGGCCCTGATCACTTTTGTTCTGGTGGTCGTCTTCGGTGGCTTGACGCTGTTCTTCCACAATGATGAGTTTATTAAATGGAAGGTTACAGTCATTTATGCTCTGTTTGCGGGAGCCCTGTTAGTCAGCCAATGGGTGATGAAAAAGCCGCTAATTCAGCGGATGCTGGGTAAAGAACTCACGCTGCCGCAACCGGTATGGTCGAAGCTAAATCTGGCTTGGGCTGTTTTCTTTATCCTTTGCGGTCTGGCAAACATCTACATCGCATTCTGGCTGCCGCAAAATATTTGGGTCAACTTTAAAGTCTTTGGCCTGACCGCCCTTACCTTAATCTTCACATTGTTAAGCGGTATCTATATCTACCGCCACATGCCGCAGGAAGATAAATCCTAACCAGACTGCCAGTCCTTCGGGGCTGGCGCTGTATCTCCTCTGTTCTCCTCAGGAAAATCATAGTAGCATCGCGCCTGTGATTTTCCTTTTAAGTCGGTTTTACCATGTCTACAACACATAACGTCCCTCAGGGCGATCTTGTTTTACGTACTTTAGCCATGCCCGCCGATACCAATGCCAATGGTGACATCTTTGGTGGTTGGTTAATGTCACAAATGGATATTGGCGGCGCTATTCTGGCGAAAGAAATTGCCCACGGTCGCGTAGTGACTGTGCGGGTTGAAGGAATGACTTTCTTACGGCCGGTTGCGGTCGGCGATGTGGTGTGCTGCTATGCACGCTGTGTCCAGAAAGGGACGACATCGGTCAGCATTAATATTGAAGTGTGGGTGAAAAAAGTAGCGTCTGAACCAATCGGGCAACGCTATAAAGCGACAGAAGCATTATTTAAGTATGTCGCGGTTGATCCTGAAGGAAAACCTCGCGCCTTACCTGTTGAGTAATAGTCAAAAGCCTCCGGTCGGAGGCTTTTGACTTTCTGCTTACTGAATTTCGGTGGTGCCGTTAATTTTAAACAGGATATTCACCACAATCCCACTGCCTGGCTTACCCGGCTCATAACGCCATCTGCGCATCGCATTTTTCACCTCACGCTCAAACATGTTCGCAGGCTTGGCTGAGAGGATTTGTACGTTATCCACGCGACCATCCGGCGTGACGTCAAATTTAACTTTAACCTGCCCTTCAATGCGCAATGCCTGTGCTCGTGCCGGATACTGCGGCTGATTACGGCTTAATGCGCGTGGTCCTGAAGCCACACTGGTAACCGGCTTGCTGGTTGCAGCCGTTGCCGTACTTGATGTCAGGCGTGCGGGTGCCGTATTTTCAAACGGTGATGCCGGACGCGACTCTACGGGTTTGACATCGCGTTTTGGCTGCTCCTGTACCTTTTTCACCGGCTTCGGTTTTGGCTTAGGTTTCGGCTTCGGCTTTTCAATGACCGCCGGTGCTTCTTTTGGTGGTTCGGGGATCGGCTCAGGTTCCGGTTCTGGCTCTACCACCGGCTCCGGTGGCGGCTGAACGGCTTGTGGCGGTTCGAGATCAGCAGGCGCAACCATCGTGACAGAAATTGGCTGCGCAGGCGCAGGTAGTTCAATAACCTGATGTACCGAGGTATAGAGCAGACCCGCCACAACAGCACCATGAATGCAGACCGAAAGTAACGTCGGCCAGGGGAAGCGGCGAGGTAAATCAAGGGTCATTGTATTGTAGCTATTCGGCATTGTAGCATTAGCCATAACGTTTATAAGTTCATCTTTAAATGATAATCAATTGCATGGGAGTTTATCACCGTGAGAACCGTAATAACATACCTTCGGTTCAGTTCAGCTATACAAGGCGCTGAAGGTGCAGATTCAACCAGACGACAAAATGACCTGTTCAAGCAATGGTTGAAGAAGAATAGCGATGCTCAAGTAGTAGCGTCTTTCAGTGATGAGGGTCTATCCGGTTACAAAGGTAAACACTTATCAGGGCAATTTGGGGATATGCTCTCCCGTATTGAAAGTGGGGAGTTTTCAAAAGGTACAATTCTGTTAGTCGAAGCTATCGACCGTATAGGCCGCCTTGAACATCTTGAAACAGAAGCCTTGATGAATCGCATTATTGCTCATGGTATCGAGATTCACACTCTACAGGATGGGCTAATCTACACAAGGGATGCTCTATCCGATGATTTAGGAATCTCAATCATTCAGCGGGTTAAAAGCTACCTAGCGCATCAGGAGAGTAAGCAGAAGTCTTTCCGTGTTAGCGAGAAGTGGAAACAACGTGCAAAACTTGCCCTTGCTGGTGAACAGCGTTTAACAAAGATGGTTCCCGGATGGATTGACCCTGAGACTTTTAAACTCAATGAACACGCTGAAACTGTAAGACTGATTTTCAAGCTGCTGCTAGATGGTGAAAGTCTGCATAACATTGCACGTCACCTACAGGCTAATAACATTAGTTCATTCTCACGACGTAAAGATGCTAACGGGTTTAGTGTTCATTCTGTGCGCACTATCTTAAGGTCAGAAACAACGAGAGGTACACTACCAGCATCACAGCGCAATGACCGCCCCGCTATACCGAACTACTACGAAGCCGCTATAGATGCTGCAACGTTCAATAAGGCTCAAGAGATTCTCGACAAGAATCGTAAAGGCCGCACACCTGCAAGTGATAACCCATTAACGATTAACATCTTCAAGGGATTATTCCGGTGTCAGTGTGGGGCTAGTGTTCACCCTACAGGGACTAAGAATAAGTATCAGGGTGTTTATCGGTGCAATAACCATCTTGACGGTCGCTGTGATGTTCCACCGTTGAAGCGTAAACCGTTTGATAAGTGGATGATTGATAATTTTCTGGGGATGATTGACGTGGGGAATGATGGAGAAGCAGAGGGGAAGATTGCAGCGTTACAGCATGAGGTTGAAATTGTCACAGCCAGAATCAAGAAAGCTACCGCCCTACTTCTTGAGATGGATGATATTGATGAACTAAAAATTCAGCTTAAGGAACTGAACCAGAAGCGCACAGAACTACAGACCACGATTGATAACATGAGGCGTAAGGCTTCACTCACTGATAAGGAACTACCCCAGCTTAAAGATATTGACCTGACAACTAAAGCGGGTCGTGTCGAGTGTCAATTAATTTTGTCCAAACATCTAAAAGGGCTTACATTGGGTAAGGATACGGTAACTGTAACGCTACAGAACGACACTGAAATAACCATACCTACAGACCCGCTACCGCTAAATGATGGAACATCAATCTTTGAAATTGCTGAGAAAAATCTTTTGAATATTGACACTTTCCAACTGTAGCAATCAATCAGGGGGCTATGCCCCCTTCTATCAATATCTCTTATTAGGATTTACTGAGTACTTTTTAAGCTTTGAAGCTACTCGACCAGCGTTACTGTTAGCATTGGTGACGTTGGTTTTTTCAGCTTCTGTTAAGTCTGAATAGTCCAGCTTCCAAGCCTTATTACATTTAATCTGAGCATCGAGAATATCATTTCTGATAGCTGGAGCGTAACCGGATACATCGCTAATATTCATTAACTCTTTGCACGATAGCATAGGCGCGTTATTGCGTTCAGTGGTCACATTACCTGCATTCTTCTTACTGGTCACACCACCATCATTTGTGGTAGAAGTCTTTCCAGTAGCTGCTGAAATATCAGTTTGCCCTACGATAGCTTTAAAGTTAATTTCCTGAAAAGTTAGCTGGATACGAAGACCGTTAGAGATAGTAACATCTTTAGAGGCTTTAAAGCTTGTAATAATGGAATCGTCAATCTTGATACCGTCTTTACAGATAACCGAAATAATTTGCTTCTGGTCACGCCAGCTTTCAAGAGTGTCGATGAAATTTTCTACTAATTGACCCTGACGAGTTAATAATAAGCTTCCTTCATAGCCAACTACAACGACACCACTAATAGTGATTGTTCTGGGTGCTCTTTGCACATTATCTGTGACGGTTTGCCCTGATTGCATGTTCTGTGTAGTTACCTGCATAGGGCTGTCAAATTCCATATTTTCAGTTGCTGATAAGGTTAAGAAGGCATCTACATTATCTCTTAAGTGGAAATAGATGCCGTCTTTGCCACTGTAGCGGATTTGATTGCTAAAAATCATTAAATTCTCCTTTGATTTCAAAGGCTTAGTGTATTTTTAATCATTTTTAACCAAGCCTTTGATATTTAAGTGTTTTATCTGTTAAGCGTGAGCTACGTAAATTCTATTTTTCAGTGCGGGTATTAACTTTGCTTTATTCACGTAGAACACCGTTAAATCAATCATCTTCTGGGAATGATGAACTTAATAGCGTAGCTTCTGCATATTGGTCGTAGATATTACTGCTAAAGGTCATAAAGCTGGTTTCATCTGGTTTAATGGCAACTTCACCACCCAAGGAAACTTTCACAGGCTCCTGAATACGCTTACTTAAAGCAGAGATTTCATCCCTCAGACTCTGAATATCTGCACTCGTTAATGCTGAATCTTGCTTAATGTTGTTTAATTCTGGATGATTGAATCTTGCAATATTCATTGTGGCATTGTTAAACAATTCACCCATTGAACTAAAAATTCTACTCCATCCTTCGTTAATCATATTCGGTTTATTAGGGTCACCAGAATACACAGGATTAAAGTCACTACCCACACCTACCCCAGACGGATGCATATTAGCGTTTTTGACTACTTCCTGATTCATAAAATCCAGTGCTTTCTTCAATGCATATAAACCAAGGGTGACACCTCTGATTTGTGGAATCATTGAAGCTAATGCTAACGCTGTTTCATAACCGTCATCAGCATAACCAATTGCAAGAGCACTACCTACACCACCAGCTACACCTTTCAGTTTTCCACCACCTTTACCAGTAGCTACCTGACCAGCAACCTGATTAGCTCTTGTACCTAACGTTGTGATTGCTCTTGTCAGGTTCATAACCCCTGTAGTAGCACTGAATAGTGTCTTTGCAGATAACGCTATAGCAAGACCTTTGACAAAATTGATAAATCCATCACCGACCTCATCAAGTAGTTTTCGTTTAGTGTCATCAAGACTGTAATAGAACTTCTTAGTCTGTAAAATCCAGCCTTCAAGGTGATTGTTAAAGATACGGATGTCATCTACACCAGCTTTAAGCATGTCGATAAGTCCACCGATAGCATCACCAGCGATAGAAGAACCCATCCCCATTTCACTAAGCAGGTTACTCAGGCTGGATAAGAAGCCGTTTAGCTCATCCTGTGAACCTGAGAAGATTTTCACCATCGTATCATCCCAATTGTTAGCCAGTTTCCCTAAAGCTGTCTGTGTGCTCTTAGCGACTTCAGCCCAGCCACCCGCTTTATCAATCATCAAGCCCATCTGTTTAGCGACTTTAGGGAGAGTATCACTACTTAAAATCTTCCCGTCTTTCATCGCTTTATCAAGCTCTGTAGCAGTCATACCCAATGCTTCAGCGAATAGCTTAAATGCACCAGCCATACGGTCACCTAACTGCCCACGAAGCTCTTCAGCTTGAATCTTGCCCTTGCTCGCCATCTGCTCAAATGCTTTCAGAATGCCGTTTAGCTCGTCGTTAGAAAGCCCCATTAAGCGACTCATAGCCGTTGCATTACCAAATAGCTCCTGTGTCTGTTCCTGTGACATAGAACCCTGAGCACCTGCTGCAAACTTAGCGTAGCTTGATAGCCCTTCAGAGATATTAAGACCTGTCTTGTCAGCCAGTCCCCTGATAAATGTTTCAGCCTCAGAGGCTTTATCACCAAGCACAAACTTAGCGGCTCTCTGTGCGGAATCTCGTTTAAGACCTGCATTCATAATGGCCTTGTAAGCGTTAAGAGCACCCATCACAGAGTAAAATGCACCAGATAACTTAATTGCATTGCTTGCAAGATTATTAAATGCGTCGCTTGTATTGTTAATGCTGGTGGATGTATGACCTCTGGCTTTAGCAATTGCTTCTCTGACTGAAGCGTTTAACTGAGCTAGCTTCTCATTGAATTTTGAAGAATCCATTGAACCGGCTTTAGCAGATAGCCCGTAAAACTGAGATTTGATGTATTTCTGCAAAATAGGGTCAAAGCCTTTTAGCTTAGACATATTAGCTGAGTAAGCCGCTGTGATTGCTCTGTTGCCGCTAATTCGTGGCTGTCTTGGCTGTCTAAGTGGCTTTAAAGTATCCTCAATTTCCGTTTTAATCTTAAACGCTTTAGTGTTTTTAAGACGCTGCTCAATCTTGTCAAAGGTCTTATTAAACTTCCTTTCAAGTTGCCCTAAAGAACTTGTCAGATTACTGTCAAGTTGCTTAGTATCGACCTTAAACGCTCTATTCAAATTACGTTCAATTCTTTGTGCTGACTGCAAAGCTGCCTTTTCAACTCTTTGCAAGCCCTTAACAACGTTCTCGCTGAAGCCTAGCTCAACGATAAAACTATCAACTGTGAATTTGCTCATTCATATTTTTCACCTCTTAAGTGTTCATATACAAAAAAGGGAGAGCTACCGATGTCACTCGATAATCTCTCCCGTAGATTTTCACCCAACCAATTCTTTACCTAATCAGATAATAATTACCATCTTCACCGACAATCTGACAATCACTTGGTAATTTATCAAGACACCACTTAGCTATTTTCCTGATTCTATTCTTTTGCTTAGAGGTGAATGATTTGATTCGTTTTGGTTTGTTGGGTTGTTCTTTCAATCGTTCACTAATTGCCTTGATGAGTTCATAGCGTTCTGTTAAATCAATCATTCACCACCTCATAATCAAATAGCCTTTGCATATTTCTGAGAAATCTTAGTAAGCTGCTCAATATCAGCCTGCATAGCAATCTTCTTCTGCGTTTCATAGTCACTAATAATCGCTTTCATGCTATCAAGTTCTTTTTTAAGCTTTTGCTTTAACTTATCCAGTTTACCGGAATAATGCTTAGTCAAATTAGCTTCAGCTAACTGAAGAATCTCTTCGTCTGTCTTATCAGTCATCAGGATAAATTGACCAGAACCCCTTAATGCTTGTCTGACATCAATTAACCGGAACCCTTCAGGGATACTTTGAAGAACTTTTGGGACATCTTCTACTGGTGTACCAAAACCATCATTAAAGTTTCCTTCATAATAGACAAACGGGTTTGACTTAATCTCGTAGGTGATATCATATTCTGAAGGTTTCGAGGTTTCTTCGAAGTTCTTAACAGCATCGTAAGCGTCATCAAGTTTAATACGCTGTGCTTTCAGCAGTGGGTAATATTTCTTTTCAAGCTCAAGTAATGATTCACCCTTGCAAACATCAGGCATTTCTTGAGGCTCAGGAGACACAAAGATGGTTGTTTTTGGTGACATCTTTAGCGATTGCTCAAGCTCAATACGCTTGTCATGCTCTTGACGCTGAATAGTATGTAGCGGATGTTCAACCTGTGGTAACCAGTCCCCGAAGCTATCAATCTTTTTACCGTTAATATATAGATTTTCCATTTCATTTTCCTCTTCTAAGCAAAAGTATTTCAGTTTTTAAAAAGCACACCTGACAGCCATACGAACTTAGAAGAGGCTTAAAAGGCGGTTTGCCAAGTATGCTTTTTAAAAGCTGAAAAAAGCCCTAAACATAATCTGTGAAGGGCTTTGAAGGTTTGCTTTATAACGTTAACGAAGTTTCAGGAAAAACTTTCTTTAAAAGCTCTGTTTAAAAACTCTTAAAGAAACGCCCTAACTCATGATTAGGGCAAAGCTGTAAGGGTTCAATAATGAATGATTAAGCACTTTTTGAGATGACCTCTCAGACTAAACTGAAAGGCCATGACGAAAAGCATTGCACCTTTCAGAATGTTCGGTATAGAACATACCTCACCAACTCAGAATATCCATCCATCGGATTATTGAAAGAAATATAAGAGAGAATTACTCTCCCATAATTAAAATTATGTCATGCTTAAGGTTATTTGTCAACAGCTTTTTAACAGATTGGTAACATCAATTTTTATTTGCTGCATTGTTAATAATACAACCAACAAATAGCCCTAACAGCGTCCAAGCAATTATTAAACCCATTAATGCACCACCTTCGAATCCGTCACCAGAATATTATCGCTATACAAAATTGCTATAGCCGCCTTGAGATATTTTTCAGGGCTAATGCTGTATTTGTTCGTTTGCTCGATAACCAATCTTTTCATGTTGCTGTCTTTAATTGGTAGCATCATTCGAGGCTCGTTAAACTCCACCGACTGAATAAAATCTTCAATTGTTTCTGAGTTATCAGCCATTAGCCTTAACAGCCTGTCAAAGTCAATGCTAACACCTACATCAGTGAAAGCCTGAATCATCATAGCGGTGTCGCTATCAACGAAAATCTGTAATTCGTAATTGTTCATTTCCTAAAATCTCCTTTTTACCAGACCTCCTCAATCGCTCTGTAACGAGCTAAACAGTCTTTTTCAGGGGTAGCCTGTACAGTGGTATTACCCACCCTAAAATAAGATAGTTTTTTGCGTTAGAATGCGATTGAGAGCGTCTGAGAAGCTGTTTTTCTAATTTCTCTTAAAGTCTCGGACTACCAATAGCCTAATTCTACTTTATTTCGTTCAAACCATTCCGCTGTAACTGCTGTTTTCAGTGTTTCATTTGGGCTGGTGGCGTGAATGAAGATATCTTTTGGATTGCAAACATCACCGAAACCATCTTCTTTGATGAGCAAGTCTGATACATGCTTAATCATTTTATCTGTCAAATATTCGAATTTAATACATAACATTAAATCTCCTGTAGTAAATTGTTTGGGTGGCAATTTCTCTTATTACCATCCCTGAAGATAATCTTTTTAGTTGCCTGAACTTCATGATGCAAAAACCAGATGACATATTTCACATAATAATCACGAGTGCCATAACGAATCATTGGATTACCGTAAGCGTCATCTCTTGTCTTAACCTCTCCACCATCAATCCATTCAAGCATTCCTGTTTCGTAATTAATCATGAAGTAAGTTGCAAAGAACCGTTTAATATCATCTCGCCATTGCTTCATAATCAGACCTCCAGAGACAGCTTGTGAATTTTAAGACTCAATAGACGGGCAATATCAATTTTAAAGCCGTTAAGTGCCTTCAAAGTATCTAAAGCGTCCTGAGTAATTCGGATGTGTTTACGACCTTTAGAGACTGGATATTTAAGTAAATCCGACTCAGTGACTTCTTTAGCGATTGCAAGTTGCATAACAGTTTGATGAGGGAGGTTAGTTGTCTGTTTAATTCGGGTAAGCTCGTGAAAGGCTTCTTCTGAAATTCGTGTGAGTGTGTGTCTGTTCATTTAAAATTCCTCCAAAATATACGGGTCAAATTCAAAGTCTGGCTCACTGGTCGTAAGGCTGATATTGCCAACCTCAACATGATGATTGATTGTCTCGATAACTTTATTGCAAATGGTGGTTAAATTAGCGCAATACTTATCAGATGGTAGCTCGTAGCTAAGTCTGGTTGCTTGTCTTTGAAGATGGCTCGTCACTGTGCTTGAGCTAATCTTATCAAGGCTTCGAAGCAAATAGAAAATCTTCCGGTGATAGTTATCTCTTCCAAAGCTGCGACAAGTGCCGATAATTAAATCTTCAATTTTTGCTGGCAGTTGCTCGTAAGAATCAAAGCTCATCAAGAAAGTTTTTAAAGTATTCTCTTTTTCTTTGCGTACTGGCATAAATCTGTCTCGTGGCGTAATGCTACGAATGACCGCTTCAATGTTTTTACGTTCGGATTTGGAAAAGGCTGGTAGTTCGTAGCTGGTGGGAGTGTCTGTGTAGCTGTAACCGTTGCTTCTGTTTCTTGCTTTGCTCTCTTCAAGAAATCTTTGAAATTCTCTGTCGTTCATTCATATTCTGACCCTCTTAGTGTTTGTTAATTTCCTGTTAACTATATATACAATACTAGCAGTTTCAAAGACTAATGTCAAGTATTTTTTAACAATTTATTAACATTTATGGTATAATGGGTTTATGGGAGAGGGAAAATATGAAGCGTGGCTATCGAGAATGGTCACATGTTTTTTTTGCATTGCACACAGAAGGTACATTGAATGGTAAATCTCCCTCCTGAGCTGGGGTCACCTGATGTATGGGCTGGTGGAGGTGTTGGGCTGATTGCAGGCCTGCTACTTCGTTACGTCCTTGTCAGAGTGCTTGTTGTCTTTAAACTGTTCGGTCGTACATGGACGCTTGACCTTAAGGATAATGACCACACAGACCCCCGTTAAACTCCCTTCAAAACTCCCCTGTACGTGATGGTATAGGGGTATCTTTAGCATTTTGTGCTATATATTAAAAAATAGCTTGACAGAGCCGGAAAGCTGTATCTATTAAGTATTCACCTCTCTGACAGTAACTTCTAAAAGCTCTTATTTTTCAATGAGTTGTAATCACCCATATATAGAGAACTGACAAGTCTCTTCACAGTTAACTCTGTAACCTTAACAGTAAATTCTAAAAATACTTATTTTTCAATGAGTTGTAATCACCCAATATAATAACTGTTCAGCTTCTTCACAGGGAAACTTCAGAGGCATTCTTAGCCGTCCACTCAGTGAGAGAAGAGCGATAACCCCCAGAGAGGGAAATCGCCTCTTTAACATTCTCGTAATCAGTGCTCTATATGAGAATTTCAGCCCAACCTTTGAACAATCCTGTAAGTGGTGCTTAGAGGCATTCTTAGCGATTCTGCGATGCTCTTGACGGATTGCCCTCGGTCATGCATTTTAATCAACCTGTCAAGCGTCTGTGCATCGTGTATATGAGGTCTTCCACGTAAACCACCCCTATTAACCACGGCAAGTAAAAGCATTGTGTCGCCACAATAAATTGTCTGGGTAACTTCAACCTTCGGTTTGCGGGGTGTGTTCCTGTATATCAAAACGCAACTTGGAAACGGTGAACGCACTACAACACCTTTCTTCCCTGCTGGTGGAAGGTATTTGACTGCTCGGTGTAACGTTCGAATCTCATGCAGGAAGGGGTTTGTATATACACACCGAAGCCAGTAAGTTGTCTTTGACCTGTGCGGAACCAGACATACACACACATCAGCTTCAGGGGCTTTTAGGAGGAACCGTTCAGCCATGCTAAACGGCGGGTTACAGAAGACCCGTTCACCAACCCATGATTGATTGTGAATATCATCGGTGAACCGTGGCAACAATGCGTCATGCTCAGTTGCAGCACCATCTAAAGTGAAGTTAAGCTCACGATGCAGGTTATGAAATAAACGATACGGTGTACGCCAGTCATCAGAACCACCATGATAACGACCGACATTGATTATTGGATGTGACACAAGCGAAGCGCCCTCTTAGTATATTTCTTAATCGTCTCTTTAGCATTTAGTGCTTTTTGTTAAGTTTAGCACTTTTTGCTAAAGACAAAACACTTGACAAAATGGTAAGATTGTTCACATGACCTTACTTAACAGATTCTTAAGAGCTTTGAAACGAACTGTTTAACAAGGTCACTACCTCTGGTCTTATCGTTCCCTCTCTTCTTGGTAGTTCTGTTAAGTATCTTTTCAGTTTTATTCTTAAGATAATTGTTAAGATGATACTCTCCCTTCGGGTTATATCGTATCTCTTCCCCCGTTAAACAGTCCTTCCTAACAACTTCATAGTTATCTGTCAAGTACCTTTGAAGATTCTATCAAAACCTCTAAATCCGACCTGATATAGAAGTTTTACAGGCATACTCTCTAGATACTATCAAGGGACACTAAGCGGGAGAGAGGGGATATGTGACCATAGGGGAACCCCTCCTGTTAAAAAGACCACTTAGAAGTCTGAGACTTTAGTAAAATCTGTGAATATAGCTTCTCAGACGCTCTGTAACGCATTCTAAGCGATTTTACCCCTTTATTTTAAGGTGGGTGGTACATCCCTACAGGTTACCCCTAAAAATGGGGTTAAAACTCACTACAGGGCTTTCTATGGGGCTTGGTATGATTGTGCAAAATCTGTACAGTAACTTTTCAGACTCTGAAATTTTTTATAAAACGTAGTATCCCCTTTTCAAATTTCCCTCCCTGAGAATCTTCAAAAATATCTGTCTAGTTGATTCGGTAGAATCTACCTCATGATGTATACCTGCTAAGTACCCGTCACACCAGCTATGTGACCCCCTTTGCAAAATCTCAAAATATCATTGACTTTTTCTGTGAATTGCTATAAAGGCATCTATCTAGGTCTTTAACTGTATAAATACACATGACAACAAACGCCCGTTAAGTGTCTATATAAAAAGGTAGCTGTAGCTATAGACAACAATTGTGATAATTGATTAAATGTCTATAGACAAGCAAAACAGACCTTTGTTGACTATATAGAGAGATAAGAACATGCGTACATTCCTTTATGCTCGTGTATCAGTTGATGACCTCACCACACAGAACCAAGTAGAAGCTGTTAAACGTGCTGGTTATGAAGTCAAACCTTCACGAGTGATTGAGGAAACCATTAGTGGTGCTACCCCAGCTATGGACAGACCACAATTTGTAAAGCTGGTGGATAAGCTGGAAGAAGGCGATTGTCTTGTAGTGACCAAGATTGACCGCTTAGGAAGGGATAACATTGACGTACAGAAGACCGTCACAATGTTACTTGATATGGGTGTTAAGCTAATTTGCTTAGACCTGCCTGTAAAAGACCTTTCAAGTGCTGAAGGTAAACTTATCCTTCAACTATTCAGTACCTTTGCAGAGTTTGAACTTAACCGCATCAGAGAGCGAACCAGAGAGGGCTTAGAACGAGCTAAAGCACAAGGTAAGGTGTTAGGTCGCCCTGTAGCTGTGAACACTACAGAGGCCGTTTTAGAGCATAAGGCAAAGGGATTATCACAAAGTCAGGTTGCAAAGCTTCTGAATCTCTCTGTAAGAACGGTTAGCCGTCACTGGACAAAGACACTGTAAAAAAAACTTAGTAGCATCTTCATAGCCTCCTTCGTGGGGGCTTTTTTGTGTCTGTAACATATGGTGACCAACTGCATAGATAGCGTTATGTAACCCTGTATATAGCACTTTTCCAAGTGTCTGGAGAGGAACGACTAACACGATACAGTTTACCCTGAAAAGAGACTTCACAGATTCTGTATATATTTCAATAAGTTAGAATAAAAAGAGACTATACCGATACTGCATAGAATCTGTGTAAAACTGCTTAGATACTTGGAAATCTATTATTAGATTGCATAGTCATAGGGGTTGGAACAAGCCCAACTACACCTGATAAAGCCTGTTAATAACAGGTCTCTTAGAAAACCGAATAGACTTCATTCAAGGGTCATTGAAGTCATAATCATTTCAGTAGAAAAACCAGGTCTCGATTTTAAATGCAAATAGCAATCATATTCAATAAGGCAAGACGATCAGGATCAGTGAAAATGTCATTTTTGGCGTAATTGACCTTAATTTATGCATGGTCTTAACAAAGACATCATCTTTCCGTTGCAGATCTTCGCCCTTTCAAATAACGTACTTTACAACTTTCCCGAACAAGGAGTTGTGCCCGTGTTGTATGTTATTTACGCTCAAGACAAAGCTGATAGCCTCGAAAAACGCCTTTCCGTTCGTCCGGCACATTTAGCACGTTTACAGTTACTGCATGATGAAGGTCGTTTGTTGACAGCTGGTCCAATGCCAGCGGTAGACAGTAACGATCCAGGGGCTGCGGGATTTACTGGCTCAACCGTTATTGCTGAATTTGAATCGCTGGAAGCAGCTCAGGCCTGGGCCGATGCTGACCCGTACGTAGCGGCAGGAGTCTATGAACACGTTTCAGTGAAACCATTTAAGAAAGTGTTCTGAATAGAGATTCAATATTTAAGGGCACGGTTTTTGCAACCGTGTTCTTGTTTGGCCTTTCCTTATAGCCGGTCAGTGCATTCACCACCACAAGCAGATAATAACTTTATCTGTATTTCTTTATATGATGTGAACATATTCAGGAAAATGCCCTTTCCTGACGCAGAGTTGCTCGCTCAAAACCTTTGATTACTGCCGATAAAGTCATCTACTATTGTTTAACACATTCACGCGCTGCATGTATGTTCAGAAAATGTGCACGCTAAGATTATTAAACAAAATTGTGGTTACAGAGGTATCAGTGAGTCACTGGGCTACATTCAAACAAACAGCAACAAATTTATGGGTGACCCTACGGCACGACATTCTCGCGCTGGCCGTCTTTTTAAATGGATTGCTTATTTTTAAAACAATCTATGGTATGTCGGTCAATTTGCTTGATATTTTCCATATCAAAGCATTTTCAGAGTTGGATCTCTCCTTGCTGGCAAACGCCCCACTATTTATGCTCGGCGTCTTTCTTGTCCTGAACTCCATT
>ULXB01017786.1_pt1 | contig 36023 bp, 40 predicted proteins | sample 1960901 | NCBI WGS metagenome assembly ULXB01 (sample SAMEA4835828, study PRJEB28245) | human gut metagenome | biome: gut microbiome; material: fecal sample | place: Denmark | collected 2008
GCCGGTTGGTTCCAGCCTGGAATACGCTGATGAAACCACTTTGTACCGCGCTATGGAAGGCCGCGGCGAAATGTGACGCCCGATTTGGCTTGACAAAACGATTTTACTGCGTTATACTGTATACCCCTTAGCGGAATGGACTTGTGTGCTGTAGGGGAAAACGGCTTTGAAAGGAGGTGCGCTTGATGGCACAGGAAAAGCCCGGCAAAAAGGTGATTGCCCAAAACCGTGAAGCGCACCACGAGTATTTTGTCATCGAAGCGCTGGAAACCGGCGTTGAACTGGTCGGCACCGAGGTCAAAAGCCTGCGTGCCGGCGGGGTCAACCTGAAGGATTCCTGGGCAGATATTGATGATGGTGAGATCATCCTGAAAGGCATGCACATCAGCCCATATGAGCAGGGAAATATCTTTAATAAAGATCCCCGCCGCCCCCGCCGCCTGCTGGCGCATAAAAGCGAGATTCGCCATTTGCAGCAGCAGATCAAACTGCAGGGGTACACACTGGTGCCGCTCCAACTGTATTTCAAGCAGGGGCGTGTAAAAGTGGAACTGGGCCTGTGCAAAGGCAAAAAGCTGTACGATAAGCGTGCTGATGCCGCCGCACGGGATGCCAAGCGCGATATTGACCGCGCAATCAAAACAAGAAGATAATTTTTTCGCGCAAACACTTTTGTTTTCCCACGCTGTGTGGTTCTGCCGCATAGCGCTTATATGGGGCTGTAATGGTTTCGACGGGGAGAGAGAGGCGTGAGCAGCGGGCCGTGGCGGTGCACCACGATAAAAGTGCCAAACAAAATTAACTGACAACGATTATACTGTTGCCGTCGCTGCCTAATTAGGCACGACCGTCCTGCCTGTTTTAGTACCGCACAGGGTCAGGGCGTCGATTAGGTACTGAACGTGCACAGGCCTAAGCTTTGCCGCCTGTCATGAATTTATGAAGCTACCAATGTGTCAAGCGTGTGCACTCGCTCGCACTGCGGGAATTTTAATAAATGCACTGCGCCCGGAGATACTCTAACCGCTTTCTTTTCGGACACGGGTTCGACTCCCGTCAGCTCCACCAAATGGACATTACATGAACACCTACTTTTTCAAAGGCGGCTTTGCCGTCAGGGTGTGGCTGTGATGTCGAAACAGAAACTGAGGGTCAAGGTACGGATGTGCCTTGACCCTCGGTTTTTTGTATCTCTACAGTGGTTATTGAGCAGAAGATAAGCAGCAGAATATTTATCAATCAAATTTTTCTTCCTGCGATTTTTTTCATCTTTGTGTACCCTTCACATCCAATAACAGAAATGGAATTTAGTTTTTTCAATGCATTTTCTATGCTGATTCTAATTTGCATGGGAGTATATCTATCAAGAGCGCCCCGGTTGACCGCCATAATTATATCTTGCTTTTCTTTATTGTAAATACTCCAGAACTGATCATAATTTCTGTTTTGATTTGTAGTGCTGAAGTGTTTCAGCATATTTTCTACCGACCGCTTTTGTTCGCCATTCATACCATCTGGAATGGTTGCAACTAATCCCTTAACTGCCTCATTAACATCGACCGGATTTTGGCTGCACAAATTTAAGGATTGCAAGACAGCATTTCCTTCCATTTGCATAAGTGTTTGCTGCGTATAAAAGAAAAAGTTCTTCTGCAAATTTTTCATCAATTCCTGCTGTTCAAGAATCTCTGTAGCACAATTATAAAATTCATCAAAGGTATTGAAGCTAAATGAATCCAGCTTGCGGATAAAATAGTGTTTGTATTGATCCCAGTAGTCTGTCTTAAAAAGAATTTGTGACTCATAAAAGGCAGAGTCATTCAGAACTCCTTCGGTAATATAGGAACCTATTTCTCTAATGCGTTTCTGTAAATCCTCAATTTGCAGAATGATCAATGAAGCTGCTTCTGAAACCTTCCGACGTTCCTGCGCCCAGTAGATAAAGAATGCAGATGCACCTACTAAAACAAGTAAAATATTAAGCCAATTAGAGCCAACAAATTCTCCTATTTTTTCCCACATATACTTTCACCATCTCTTTTCTTTTGTTTTTTGGAATATCGTATGTTCTTCTTGAGAAAACAGATTAGTTTCCAGCGATCGATTCGTTTGGGCATATTATTGTATATTTTTTGATAATCAACTTTTGACTGAATCCACCGCCCATTTTTTGTAATACTATGACCATCCAATAAATTTAGGAAGAAAGAAACTTCAATAATTATGGAAATAGTATTGCTAACCCCTGACCCAATGTGATTGTGTTGATAAAGATTTCTTGGGCCTTGAAAAAGGCCCATAAGCATATACCTGATGCCATCTTGTTCATTTCGATCTGACTCTGTTTTTAGTTCATTTATTGCAATTAAAGGAACTTTTTTTGTTTCTCCCGTTTTCTTATCTACCTCAAATGACAATGCTCTTGTTGCCAAATCAAATCCGTGTGAATCTAAACCAGATTTTTTCTTAAGATAGTTTTCTAAAACTACGAAGGCTTCTCGTGCGGATGCTTCAAACTCAGATTTGTACATAAGGTTTATTGCTTTCTCAAGTGCAGGATGCGTATCGTAAATGTCAAAAAAACCTTTTAGTTTATCCAAAGATTCTGGCATTAAACTTCCACAACACGGGCAAAATTTGAAATCCCTATAGCCAAATCCGTAAGTTCCATTTTCAAACTCTTTAAGTTCTTTGCGTCTTGGCGGAAGATTACATTGATTCGGGCAAGAGTATTTTTTGCCTCTCAAGATTTTCACCTCACTTCAACTGCTCACACAGCGGCAGCAGCTCTTCCAGTTTTTCGACGATGCGTTTTTGTTCGGCAAGGGGTGGGAGGGGAACTGGAATAGAATTCATTTTTTCTTGGTTCATTTTAGGCTGCGCTGTCCCTGTTACATATTTTGCCAAACTGATAGCATTTACAAAATACATCATATACTCTAATGACAATGTACCTTCAACACAGTCCAAAACATGTGCGTGATTATTTACCCAATACTGCCCTTGAGCCAAGAATGCAATAGGCGTACTTCTGGTTAATAAATTAGCTCCATCTTCACCAATAAGCAGAAGTGTTTTATCAAACAGATACCGATCTACTTTATCAATGACCCCTGATGCGCCATAGTAATCAAAATTTTTTTCGAGTTTACTTCTCTCTGCAACAGACAAAGGAATTCTTTCGGAATCTCTGTTGATCATAATGCTTCCAAAGCGAACCCATTTCCAAGTCGTTGGAATATCAAAGAGAATCTCATCCTCTTTGAATTCTCCATACTCACCTTTTTCTTTCTTGATCTTCTTCTCGGCAATCAGCCGCTGTTTTTCCGCCTGAATTTTTTGGAAGAGTTCCTCTGCGGTACCTTCTTCCGGGCGCTGTTCCACCAGTTTGCCCTGGATGGCGTACTGCAAGAGAGATTTTTTCATATCCTCCGGGAATCGGCTGTTGAACTGCTCCAGTTTGCTCCACGCCTGTTCGTAGCGGTCAATATAGGGCAGCAGCTCCTCGATTTTGGCAACAATCCGCTTTTGCTCGGCAAGAGGTGGGAGAGAGATTAAAGCGTTTACAATTTTTTCTTTTGAAATATTAGGCTGTGCACCGCCTTCACCCAGTTTAATAAAAGCTGTTCGAGAAGCCATCAAAAAATAAAATAAAAATTTGTTATAAATGCCTTCATAGGGGATACAGGCACAACAAGCCTGATTTGTGGTAGCTTCTATGCCCAAAATTCCAAGTTTTCCAATGGTTGCTCCATACATTGCCATTAACACAGAACCTATAGGGTTTAATCGTACCGAAGTTTTCTCAAGCGCCAGTTCCGTGATATACTCTGGAATTTCGGTTATAGTACCGTCGTTCAAATCACCAGTTTTTAACCAAGGAATTGTTCCACCATAATATTCCGAATTTGTTCTGGATGGTGTTGCACCTGATCCCCAAGAACCACAATTTCCAAGCCTCACCCACTTCCAACTCTCCGGAATATCAAACGGCTTTTCGTCCTCGGTAATTTCGGGCAGCGGCTTTTCCTTTTTGATTTTCTTTTCAGCAATCAGCCGCTGTTTTTCCTCCTGAATTTTTTGGAAAAGTTCCTCGGCTGTGCCTTCCTCCGGCCGCTGTTCCACCAGCTTGCCCTGAATGGCCAGCTGCAAAATGCTGTTTTTCAGTTCCTGTGGGGTCATTCGGCATTCCCTCCCAGCAAGTTGGTGATCTGTTCCAGCACCCGGTCAATCTCCGCATTGAGGGAGGCCCGCTGTTCCTCGTATCGCTGAATCAAGTCCATGGGGGCCAGGATTTCTTCTTCCTCATGAGGATAGCCGCACTGGTCCAGATTGTAGCCCAGCTCCTCGGTAAGCTGCTGGACGGTGAACGTTTTGGACTTATCAAAGCCGTCCTCGGTAATCTCCTGCCGGTCGTTCCACCAGTCCAGCACCGGCTGGAAATGCTCCGGCTTCATGGGCTTGGTTTTTGAGAAGTGCTTGTAGCCCTCCGGCATATCCAGACGGTAAAACCAGGTTTCCTCGGTGGGGTGGGTGTTGTCAAAGAACAGGATATTGGTGGTGATGGAGGTATAGGGGGAGAACACGCTGCCTGGTAGGCGGACGATGGTATGCAGGTTGAACTCCCGCAGCAGCTTCTTTTTAATGTTCACCTTGGCGTTGTCGGTGCCAAACAGAAAGCCATCGGGCAGAATCACCGCCGCCCGGCCATTCTTTTTGAGTCGGTACATAATCACCGACATGAACAGGTCGGCGGTTTCGCTGCTGGCCAAATCGGTGGGAAAGTGATTTTTCACATCGGCCTTTTCGCTGCCGCCGTAGGGGGGATTCATCAGAATCACGTCCACCTTGTCGCCCTCGGTATAGTCCAGCACATCGTGAAGCAGGGTGTTGGCGTGGTACACCTGCGGCACATCCAGCCCATGCAGCAAAAGGTTGGTCACGCAGAGCATATAGGGGAACTGCTTTTTCTCAATGCCGTAGATGGAATTGCTGTACGCTTCTTCATCCTCGGTGGTGTTCACCAGCTTTTTCAGCTCTTTCAGCCAGCTGACGATAAAGCCGCCGGTACCGCAGGCAAAGTCCGCCATGGTTTCGCCGATTTGGGGCTGAATGACCTGCGCCATAAAGTCAGTGACAGCCCGGGGCGTGTAAAACTCACCAGCAGAACCAGCGCTTTGCAGCTCTTTCAAAATCGTTTCGTAGATTTCGCCAAAGGCGTGACTTTCCTCATAATCGCTGAAATCCAGCTCGTCAATGACGTTGATGACCTGACGGAGCAGAACGCCGTCTTTCATGTAGTTGTTGGCATCGGCGAAGGTGGTCTGCACAATGGCCTTTTTGATGGGGGTAGAAGCGTCTACCGGCAGATTTTTCAAGGTTGGAAACAGCGTATTGTTGACAAAATCCAGCAGCTTGTCGCCGGTCATGGCAATGCCGGATTTATCATCGTGCGCCCAATTCTGCCAGCGGCATTCTTCCGGAATGATGGAGGTATAGTCCTCGTCATCCCATTCCCAGTCCTGCTCCTTGGCGTCATATACTTTCAAAAACAGCATCCAGGCGATCTGCTCGATGCGCTGGGCGTCGCCGTTGATGCCAGCGTCATTGCGCATGATGTCCCGCAGCCGTTTTACAAATCCTGTTAAGTTGCTCATATTAAATTACCTCGTCCATATAAATCGCCTGTTCCAGTTCCTGCACCGCTTTCAGATACCCGGCTTTTCCGCCGAAATATCCGGCGATTTTAGCTGGTTTTCCCAGCTTCAGGAACGGGTCGAGCTTCAAAATCTCGGTTTTCTCGATTTCGTAAATGCCCGTGTTCATGTACTTGTCCAGCAAAGCCTCCAGCACTTCCCGGGCAACGCCGCTGTATTTGCTGAAAAAGTCTCGCTTTTTCACATTGTTGGCCCGCTCTTTCCGGGTCAGCGGCTTTTTATCAAAGGCCACATGACAGATGAAATCAAAATCATCCACATCGGTCATCTTCTGGTCTGCTTTCAGCAGCTCCAGGTCAATCCCACGGTCATGGAGCAGGTCGCGGATCTGCTCTTTCTTCTCTTGGGCTGACCACTGGCGGATGAAATTGTCCAGAGAAGCGTATTCGCCCCGGATGTTTTCCTTGGTGTAGTCCACGATACTCTCCTGGCGCAGCAGCTTGCCGTTTGCATCATATACTGACACGGTTTTGTGAGTGATCTGCACCTTGCAGCCGTGCTTGTCCACAATGGGCTTTTGTTTCGGTTCTGGCGGAGTTTCCCGGTCTTCTTTTCCATCACCGTCCGGCGTGTCTTTGGGATCAGCCTGCTTTCCGCCCGGCGTAAAGCCCTCATCCATTTCAATGGGGCCATCCCAATCCGGGTCAGCAAACAGGCGGGTGACATTGCGGAAATCCATAACCACAAAATGGGTCTTGCCCTCTTTTTCCCGCAGACGGGTTCCACGGCCAATGATCTGCTTGAACTCGGTCATGGAGCCGATCATCTCATCCAGCACGATCAACTTGGTCATTTTGCAGTCTGCACCGGTGGAAAGAAGTTTGGAAGTCGTGGCGATGACCGGATAGGGCGATGAAACCGAGATAAAATATTTCAGCTTTCCTTTGCCGTAGTCATCCCCACCGGTGATGCGCACCACATAGTCGGGATTTTCCTTCATCATATCGGCGTTGAGTTTTGCCAAGGCGTCCCGCATCCGCAGAGCGGCATCCTCCGTGGCACAGAACACGATAGTCTTTGCCATGCGGTCGGTGCTTTTCAGGTATTTGGTGATTTCCTCGGCTACCTGCTGGATACGATCTTCTATGATGATGTTGTAGTCGTAATCACTGTTGGTGTAAATCCGGTCCGGGATTTCTATGCCGTTGATGTCTTTTTGGCCTTTGCGAGGACGCCAGCCTTCCCCAATATCCGTCATAATATTGATGACCTTGAAGGGGGCCAGGAAGCCATCCTCGATGCCTTCTTTCAGGCTGTATGTATAAATCGGTTCCCCAAAGTAACTGAGGTTGGAAATATACTTGGTTTCCTTCGGCGTGGCCGTCATGCCGATCTGGGTGGCAGACTGGAAATATTCCAGAATTCTGCGCCAGCGGCTTTCTTCTTTCGCAGAACCTCTATGGCACTCGTCTACGATAATCAGGTCGAAGAAGTCGGGGGAAAACAGTTCGCTGAAATGCTCCTGGTCATCGTCACCCACCAACTGCTGATACAAGGAGAAGTACACCTCATGAGAGGTAATGGTGCTTTTATCGTCTTTCGCCACATTGATTTTATGAGTCACTTTTTCCAGCGGGGCAAAATCCTGCTGGATAGACTGATCCACCAGAATATTACGGTCAGCAAGATAAAGGATTTTTCGTTTCATACCGCTTTGCAGCATCCGATAGACGATCTGGAAGGCAGTATAGGTCTTGCCGGTGCCGGTGGCCATAACCAGCAGAATCCGCTGCTGTCCCCGTGCAATGGCGTCCACGGTACGGTTGATGGCATTACGCTGATAATATCGGGGCGGGTAGGTGTTCTGGCTGGTATAGTAGGGCTGCTCCAGTACGGTCTCTTGCTGAGGCGTCAGGCCGGATTCCTGCTTATACCGGGCGACCAGTTCCTGCTCTGTGGGGAACTCATCCAGACCAAATTCCCGCTCCTGTCCGGTCAAAAAATCATGTTCCACAAACCCATCCCCGTTGGAGCTGTACGCAAACGGCACATCCAGCATTTTGGCATAGGTCATGGCCTGCTGCAAGCCGTGAGAAACGCTGTGGGTGTTATCTTTGGCTTCCACAACGGCAATGGGATTATTTACGCTGAGGTAGAGGATATAGTCCGCCCGTTTTGGCTTTTCACGGAATACAAAATTGCCTTTCAGGTTGATCTTTCCGTCTGTAATCCGGGTTTCCATGGTGATTTTCTCCCGGCTCCACTTGGAAGTGATGGACGGGGTAATATATTGAAGTTTAATATCTTCTTCGCTCATCTGATGCTTGGGTAAAATCGGACTCAAGTTCATTCCTCCCTTCACTTTGCGGAATCATCTGGTAAAATATCTACAATATCATCCAATGTACAGTTCAGTGCCTGGCAGATTTTAACCAGTACTTCTACGCGCACATCTTCGTTTTTTCCCAACTTTGCCATAGCATTGGTAGTGATTTTTGAGGCTCTGATTAAATCTGTCTTGCTCATCCCTTCGTCGATGAGAATTTTCCATAGCTTATTGTAACAAACAGGCATAATCTTCCTCCTTGTTTTACCATTTTGTTATCTACCATTTTATCACAACATAAGAAGAATTTCAATTTATAATTGAATATCTCAATATTCAAGTTAGCTTGTACCAAGCATAGAAATAGTAGTATAATTAGCATCTCTTGCCTATTTTACATCATGAAGGCTATGCATGTGTGGTGCGCATTGAAAAGGACTCATCTTGGAAGATGGGGTGGCAATATACCACCCCATCCGGCGATATAATTTCCCCAAAAAGGGGGTCCAAAGGGGTGCTCAAATTTCGCACCCCTTTACTTCGTCAGGATAACTGCACCCTCAATCCCAACTGGTATGTCGCGAAATGCGACGTACCCCCATGGAGCAAACCATTCCTCCCCCATTACTGCACCAAACAAAGGGATGCCCCGAAACAGGGCATCCCTTTGCATATTATCTTTGAAGTTCACTTCACTCCTCGCTTTTATCCGGATACTTCTTTTTCCATTCCTCCAACTCCTTTTGTCCCTCTTCACTCGTATATAGCTTTCGGATCTCGGGTACGAGGAATCGGGCAAAAGAATCAATGATGGACTGTGGTAGCTCGATGTCATACTGCTCCCGGTGCTTTTTCTGGCCGACCATGGTGACTTACTCCCACGGCAAGACCTTCCTGGCTCAACTCAGCTCTGTCCACACTCCTTTCCAGCCATGCACAGATACAGACCTCCAGCCTGCTGCTCAGCAGGGAGACAAACCATTCGTGGATTTACAGACTTTCTCATAGAACTCCTTTCCCATCCCTTCCCATCCGGGAGTTTCACCGGAAAATCCCGCACAAAATATCTCGGATAGGAATGGAATGAATCGAATTTACCTGAATAATTTTATCTTCTTCTTTTTATCTACCGTCCGATTTCCGTACTTCAAGAGGATTGGTTTCCGTACTTACAGGGCCTACTTTCCGCACCTCTGGCGTGCTTCAACCGGATTCCTTGAAGTCGGTGTGTGAAACCGCCTCGTAGCGTTTTGGGTATATCCGGTTGGGTTTTCCACACCCCTGTTTTTTGATGGACACCAGATCGGCATATTGCAGCTCCCGCAGGGTATCTACCGCCTTCTGGCGGCCACAGTGCAGCAGCCCGCACACCTCATTGATGGGGTAGTACAGATAAATTTTCCCATAATCATCTGCCCATCCACTTTTCCGGGATAACTCTGTCCGGCGCAGGATCATCGCATACAAAATTTTCGCTTCGTTGGACAGAGCGCAAAAACTTGGAGCCTCGAACAGAAAGCTGGGCAGCTGGATAAAGCTCTGGGCTGGTGGCTTCTGGCGAATGTAAAAGGGTTTTGTTGGCATGGTGTATTTACCTCCTTGCGGACAATTAGAACCTGATTTTGAGGGGTCAAGGATACCGCGTATTCACCTCCATAGGTGCCAGTTTTCAAATGGGGTATATATCCGCATGGGAGCACTCTATTTGTCGTTTCTCGACCTCCGTTTCCTGTCACTTGCTGTTTTCTGTCGGCGGTGAACCTGACAGGCACATTCTGCGCAATATTTGGCTCGATTGGACTTGGCCTGAAATAGAGCGCCGCATTCCACACACCGCTTGACTCCCTTCACCTCCATGATTTCTGAATATAGAATTGGGGTTCCCGGCAGCACCCAATCCCGGAACCAGGTGCAGCAGAGTGTGTAGGAGATGCTCTGAACGCACACGCAAGGCTCGCCGTCATCCAGCGCGATGCAGTTGCCACGGTCATAATTGCAGCAGCTGGTTCGGATCAGCGCGTTGACCTTTCTTCTTTGTCGGGGTGATAGATACAAGCTGCACCTCCTCTCACGGTTACATCGGTGGTTGGGACAATCTTTCCTCCATGGCCTCCCCCTGTTTTATCTTTGAATTGCTTTTCCAGGTCTTTTAGTTTATAATTATCTTGTGTCATAAACTCTAATTGAATTATACCGCAGATACTGACTGTAAACGGTATATCAACCAGAAATTATTTTAGTTTATAATATTTGATATATATAAATTATAGTTTAACCTCGGCGGAGGGATTTTCTCATGCTATATGACGAAAGCAGGATGACGCTGACCAAAGAGCGGCTGGAAGATTTGCGCAAAGAAAAAAAGCTGTCCTTTGAACAGCTTTCCAAACAGCTTGCGGAGCGCGGCGTCAGCATCAGCCACACCAACTTGAAGAATTATGAGATCAACGATCCACTACACCCCCTGTATGGCCGTACCCGGAGCATGAGCATCGAATATCTGGTGGCTTTTGCAGATTTTTATGATGTGTCAGTGGAGTATCTGCTGGGCTTGTCCGACTCCCGCAAGCGGGAATACCATGACATTTCTGAGCAGTTGGGCCTATGCGACGGAGCAATTAAAGAGTTGATCCAGTGTAAGGAGAACTCCAGTAATGAGCAAGAACCGCAGATGTATTTTACGAAAGATACTGCTGTGTTGAACGACTTTCTCACCAGCATGGAGTTTGAAATTGTGATGGAGAAAATCAAGCAGAGTATGTTCACCTATTATATGTATCGCTTGTCTCAGGACAGCATCTCAGCACAGATACGGAAAGAGCATACTGAGCAAATGGCAGAGGCACAGAAAGTGCTGGATGCGTGTGGTTATTGCTCGGTCGAATATGACTTAATTTCTCAAGTCTACATGGAAAGAGCCATTGGTGCATTGAACGCCTACTTGCGTAAGTTGCCGGGACGGTTTTACGAAGAAAATAAAGAAAAAGTCGCTTGGTAACTGATGGTTCCCACATGATCTCAGACAGAGCGCAAGGGCACAAAAAGCGTTCGCAGAACGCGCAGCCGCAGAATGAAAATTCTGCGTTCAAAGGGGCTTGGGGGCGCTGCCCCCAACAAGCAGACGGCAGGAAATGTGAGTGTGTATTAACACTCGCATTGCTTGCCCGTCTTGTGTGTGGCTATCCACACGCATTGCTTGCGCCTATATGTTTGACTTCTGGGACAGTATCGCATAGACCTGCGTTTCTTTCTGGTCTGACCCCATGATATTATGTTTATATAGGGTTGAATGTTATCCTTTTATCTGATATAATGAGATTGACAGATAGGGGGTGTATCTCTTGAAAGAAGTAGCTGAAAGATTGCGGTATCTGCGGGAAAGCGTCAAGCTGTCCCAGGTAAAGATGGCTGAGATTGTCGGCGTCAAACAGTCCAGTCTGAACCGCTATGAGCTGAACCAGGCTTCGCCCACATTCGAGACGCTTACCCGGTATGCGGATTACTTCGATGTCTCCATGGACTATATCTTTGGGCGCACCGACCATCCCCAGGGAAAGCTGTACGAGTACAAGCCCAAAATCGAGCAGAGCGATCCCCAGATGAAGAAGTTCGTGGATATGTGCTTTGACCCCGCATCCCCCATGAACGCGCGGCTCAAGGAGACCCTGCTGCAAATGCTCGGGGAGGTGAAAAAATGAATGTTGTCATCTACGCCCGTTACTCCAGCCACAGCCAGACGGAGCAGTCCATCGAGGGGCAGCTCCAGACCTGCTATGAGTACGCCAGAAACAACGGCTACATCGTCATTGGGGAATACATCGACCGCGCCCAGAGCGGCATCAGCGACAGCCGCCTTGAGTTCCAGCGGATGATCTCCGACAGTGACAAGCACACCTTTGAGGGTGTTCTGGTTTATCAGCTTGACCGCTTTGCCCGCAACCGCTATGACAGCGCCATCAACAAGGCGAAGCTGAAAAAGAACGGTGTCCGGGTCATCTCCGCTCGGGAGAATATCAGCGATGACGCCAGCGGTATTCTGGTGGAAGGTGTGCTGGAGAGCATGGCCGAATACTACTCGGCGGAACTGTCCCAAAAGATCCGCCGGGGTATGGACATCAATGCCGAGAAGTGCCTGAGCAACGGCAGCAATCCGGGATTGGGCTACCGGGTGGATGAGGAGCGGCGGTTCCATGTTGACCCCGAGGGGGCTGCGGTCGTCCGGGAGATTTTTGAACAATATGCCAGCGGAAAGACTGTGACAGAAATCATCCAGTCCCTCAACGCCAGACAAATCAAAACCTCTCAGGGAAAAGCGTTCAACAAGAACAGTCTGCACCGCCTGCTGCGGAACCGGCGCTATATCGGTTACTATATCTACAAAGGGGTGAAGACCCCCAACGGGATGCCCCGGATTTTGGAGGACGAGCTGTTTGAGCGGGTACAGCATATCCTGGACCGCAACAAGAAAGCGCCTGCCCGCACCAGAGGGCGGGACGAATATCTGCTCACCACCAAGCTGTTCTGCGGCTACTGCCGGGAGATGATGACCGGCTACGGCGGCACCGGGAAGTCCGGCAAGGTATATCACTACTATGCCTGCAATAATTTCAAGCGCCGCAAGTGCAAGAAGAAAGTGGTCAGCAAAGAAAAGATCGAGGACCGGGTTGTGCTGGAGTGCCGGAAGCTGCTGACTGACAGCAACATTGAGCGGATTGCCGCTTCGGTATCGGAAGCCTGCGAAGCCGACCGGGACACCGCCGCCATCAAGCGCATCAAGACCGCCATCCGGGAAGCGGATACGGCCATCGAAAACCTCTGGAAAGCACTGGAGGCAGGACAGGCGGCTGACATGATTACCCAGCGAATCGAGAAACGCCAGAAAGATAAAGAGGAGCTGCAAGCGCAGCTGGCCATTGAGATGGGCAAACAGGTCATGCTCAGCGCACCTGATGTCAGGGCGTATCTCTATGCCCTCAAGCATGGCGACAAGAACGATGAGAATGTCAAGCGGGGCATCATCAATGTTTTCCTCCGGGCGGTCTATCTGTACGACGGGACATTCAACCTGATCCTGAACGGCAGTGACAAGCCGATTTCCATTGATAACATCCTGCTGGATGAGATTGAGGAGGGGCTGGACGAGGACCTGGCCAACCACAATTTGAGTTCATCGTTGGTTGCAGACGCTCCACCAAAATAAAAGCACCCGCCGTACCCCGGCGGGTGTTTTTGTTTTGGCGCTCTGTGAGCTGCTGAGGAGTCGAACAGGGCGGCAGTACCGCAGTACCAGCCCGATGGCCGATGCGGGACGCGGATGCCGTGCGTTCGTCATCCTCGGTGGAATCACTCTCATTATACCAGTGGTTTGCCCGGTGTTTGAATGCCCTGCGAACAGCCCGCCTGCCCCTCATACAGGGCAGGCATAAAAAAACACGGTGCGTGTGCATCGTGGTTCAGGACAGGTTATTTTCTATTTCTGCGGTCATGGCTCTGAAAAGCGCATCTCCTGACAAGTCCGACAAATAGAATCTGTCCCCATCCTCAAAAAGATTCTTCTCAGCTTCGTTCGGCGTTTCTGCATACTCAATCGCAAGAGCCGCTTCTCCCGGAAACTCAAATAGTCGGAAGATCAAACCTCCAGGAGCGAGGAAACACATATTCTTGCCGAATTGTTTTACCGGATACTCGTTTTTGAAGCGTCGCTCCATTTCGTGAAAAGCATCATTCTTTTTTTTCTGTTCCGTCAAGCTCATAGCGACGTGTTCCTCCCTCCTCTGTGGATATTTTGTAATAGGCCCCTCCATGGTGGCTCATAGACGCCGGATGATATTGTAATAATCCGCTCGGGCTGAAATTTGCCTTGTATCCACCACCGCTTTCAAACGGTACATTTTTCAACCGACCTCTGGAAAGCGGCTTCACTTCAAATCCAGATTCTTCTAGGCTACCCTTCAAAGATGCCGGGGTATACTTGGCAAGATTTTCCGGTTGTACAGAGAGTTGCTCCGGCAGAGTCATTTTTTCAAAAGGTTTTGTCTCTTTTATTTTAGCAGGCTTTTCTTCGTTTGTCGAGTCCTTCCTCGCCGCATACGCCGCCCTTTTCTGTACGTTGATACGCTCCTTGTTGGCGGCGTAGTTCACCCGGCGCATTTTGTTGATGCCGCCGCTCGCCGCACGGTACTAGCCAAGCTGCTGTATGATGGCTTTCTCTCGGTCCGAAAGTTCCCATCTGACTGCCGCTGCGCGCTCGCACAAAAGCAGCTCGGACCCATTCGTAAAAATGGGCATAAAAATACCACGGTGCGTGTGCATCGTGGTTCAGCTCTCAATCCAAGAGTATTTTTCTTTCAGCATTTCGTGAATCTTGCGGACTTCCGGTGGTGCATCTTCACGAAGTACATAATTTCCGTTTTTGTCAAATGCGTACCACCCTGCAATGGATTGACTGAGTTTGCAGTCTTTATCAGACATCCGAATCATCATAAAAATATCTCACCTACCAGTTTTAGCAGAATAGAATCTTTTACCGTGCCTTATCCTTTTGAAGCAATGCATCTGCAATCAGTTCATTTAAGGAGGATCCTTTCCTTGAACCGTTTGCAGCATTTTCACCAACGACCTTATCAACATATAGTGGGTCGGATGCCAACTGATTATGAACGTATTCCCGAAGGTCTGCTTCTATTTTCTGCTTAACAATAGCACCGCTTTTGCCTGAGGTCAAGGCTTTGGTGCGGATGTAGTCCCAATGTTCTTTATAGAACGGGTAAAAGTTGTGGCGGCAGTTCCAGCCGCACAGGCCCGGCCCGGTGCCGTAACCGGTAGCGGCTTCAAAATCCTCGTACCGCTCACCGTCCTGCACCACAGCGCCGCCGCGGTGGTAAACCCTGCCCTGCCACACCGCATGGGTGGGGCGGGCACCCTCGTGGGCGGTCACCTCCACAAACTCGCAGTCCATCTCTTCCATGCGGGCCAGTTGCAATATGCGGTCAAAAGCAGGCATAAAAATACCACGGTGCAGAATTTGCATGCGCTGAATACTCTGGGCGGTGATCTCCCTGTATCTCGGACTGTTTCTTTCGGTGTGGCATTGTTTTTCTTGGATTGCAAGGCACTTGCCACCGCAGCCGTCCGTTTCCCGTTCCGCCGTTTACAAAAATATTTTTGAAATAGGGCTTGCTTTTTCCATCTTATCCTGCTATAATAATCAAGCGCTGTTAAGGCAGAGGCACAAATGAATATGGGAGCTTTCCCGAGTGGCCAATGGGGACAGACTGTAAATCTGCTGCTTAATGCTTCGGTGGTTCGAATCCACCAGCTCCCACCAAAAAGCTGTGGCAAAAAATGTGTCACAGCTTTTTTTGTTGTATCGCTAAAAAATGACGAGCTCATCAGCCCCTTTTTTCAAACGTTTTTTACAGTGTTGTCCAACACATAAAGAGGAAAACCACAAATGTGCACTCAAGAATTAAAAATTGGCACAATTCCGGCTGTACTGTACGGCGAACCGGCCCCCAACATCTGGTTGTTCGTGCATGGCCAGGGCGGTAATAAAACGGAAGCCGCAGCATTTGCGGCGCTTGCCGCCCCAACCGGCTGGCAGGTGCTGGGCATTGACCTGCCGGAACATGGAGACCGCACGGGGGAAACTGACTTTACTCCCTGGCAGGTGGTGCCGGAGCTGCAAACGGTGCTGGCCTATCTGCAGCAGCACTGGCAGGGGGGTCGGCTGCGGGCCAACAGCATCGGGGCCTATTTTTCCATGCTGGCTTTTGCCGGGGCAACGATTGAAAAAGCGCTGTTTGTTTCGCCGATTGTGGATATGGAGCGGCTGATCTGTGATATGATGCAGTGGGCAAAAGTAACGCCGGAGCAGCTTTGCGAAAAAGGTGAGATCACCACAGAATTTGGGCAGACCCTTTCGTGGCGGTACCTGTGTTGGGTGCGCCAACACCCGCTGGATGGCTGGCAGATCCCCACAGCAATCCTGTACGCCGGGCAGGACACCATGACAAGCCGGGACACGGTGACGACGTTCGCCCAAAAACACCATGCGGAACTGACGGTATACGAACCGGGCGAGCATTGGTTCCACACCCCGGCTCAGCTAGATGCCATGCAAACCTGGGAGCAGGCACACCGGTAAGAGCCGCTCAAGGCTTGAACCATGAGAAAGAGAGAGGAAAGACCATGGCCATTACAATGTTGGCAGGGTATCTGGTTATTATCAACGCGGCGGCGCTGCTGATGATGGCGGAGGACAAACGCCGAGCCAAGCGGCACCAGTGGCGCGTGCCGGAAGCCGCACTGTTTGGCGCAGCCCTGCTGGGCGGCAGCGCCGGGGCATGGGCGGGCATGTATCTGTTCCACCACAAAACCAAGCACTGGTATTTTGTGGTGGGTATGCCGCTGATTCTGGCCGCACAGCTGGCCGCTGGGGTGTGGCTGGCAGGGAACAGCGGCCTGGTTTGAACAATCGGAACGCTCTGCCGGAGCAATAACGGTGCCGCAGCACCGGGACCCCGGCAGAGCATTTGACTTTTTGGGTTAGCTATGATAAACTAATGGCGCCTGATCAAAACAAACAAGGCGTTCCCTAGAAAAAAATTGCGACGGTTCGGCAACGCACCGCCGTTTTTATGAATCGAATGTTAGTCAAATCTAACATTCGTTGACCAAGGAAGTGCAAAAAAGCTCAATGTCAAAACAAACCGATAACAAGCAATTCTGGCAGCGGTGGGCCAGCTGCTATGGCCCGCTGATGCAAAGCAGCGAGCCGCTGTATGCTGCCATTGCGCAGCAGATGCAGCCGCACCTGACGCCGGAAATGAACGTGCTGGAACTGGCCTGCGGGTCCGGCCAGCTCAGCTTCCGGCTTTCCCGCCTGGTGCGGGACTGGGAGGCTACGGATTTTTCGCCCAAAATGATCGCCCAGGCAAAGCTGAAACCCCGCGGGGCGGGGCTGCACTTTTCGGTGCAGGATGCCACCAGCCTGCCCTATGCGGACGAAACCTTTGATGCAGTGCTGATCGCCAACGCCCTGCACATTATGCCCCGGCCGGAAAAGGCTCTGGCAGAAATTTACCGGGTGCTCAAGCCCGGCGGCCAGCTGTTTGCCCCAACCTTTGTGCATGGCGAGGTACCCCGCACCCGGCTGCGCATGCTTGCCATGCGGTGCGCGGGGCTGCAAATCTATAACAGCTGGATGGTGCCGCAATACCTGGCATTTTTGCAGGCGGGCGGCTTTGCCGTGCAGGAACATGCCCTGCTGGGGGATACCCTGGCCCCGCTGTGCTATGCCCGCGCTGTGCCGGACAAAACGCGCGTGACACAGCGCTGAAGCAATCCACCCCAGAACAGAACGATATAATGAAAGGCTGCTACAAGCCCGAAATGCGTGAGCAGATCCGCACCGTTATGCGCTGGAGCGGCCCCCGCATGCTGTTCGTCCACCCCGTGCTGGCCGTCCGGCATATGAAGGAAACGATGAAGGCGAAGAAGAGTTAGGAGTTAGCAAAACGCGCCCAGCGCTGGATGAACCAGACGCTGTGCGCGTTTTTGTGTGGTGAAAGTCAAAAAAACGCTGTAGGGGGCGAATATGATTCGCCCGCAAAGAAACGTGAAATTTTTGCCGCAAACCGAAAAATGGTTTGTAGGGGACGATGCTTGCATCGTCCCAAATGACGGGCTTTACCGTATCGGCACTTAGAATTATGCGGTATTGCCTAAAGTTTCTTCGGTTCCTTCTTTTCAAAGAAGGAATAAAACAACCCCCGTAAAACCAATCAGATGCGCTCCAAAATGGCGTCACCCATGGCGGTGCAGCCAACCTTGGTGCAGCCGTCGGCCGTCATGTCGGCGGTGCGCAGGCCGGCATCCAGCACGGCGTTCACGGCGCTTTCAATGGCGTCAGCCTCAGCGGCCATGCCAAAGCTGTAGCGCAGCATCATGGCGGCGGAAAGGATGCAGGCAATCGGGTTGACCACATCCTGCCCGGCAATGTCCGGGGCAGAACCATGGATGGGCTCGTACAGACCACAGGTGGTGGCACCCAGGGAAGAGGACGGCACCATGCCAATGCTGCCGGTGATCTCGCTGGCTTCGTCGCTCAGAATATCGCCAAACATGTTCTCGGTCACAATCACGTCAAACTGGCTGGGGTTCTTGCAGATCTGCATGGCGCAGTTGTCCACAAACATCTCGCTGTACTCCACTTCGGGGTACTCGGCCTGCAGGCGATGCATCACGGCACGCCACAGGCGGCTGGTATCCAGCACGTTGGCTTTATCCACACAGGTCAGCTTTTTGCGGCGCTTCATGGCAGTTTCAAAGCCAATGCGGCCAATGCGCTCGATCTCGTGCTCCGAGTAGGGCATGCTGTCAATCGCAACTTTTTCGCCGTTCTGCTCAATGGTTTTGTGCTCGCCAAAATACACGCCGCCAATCAGCTCACGCACCACAATAAAGTCGATGCCTTTGTCCACGATCTCCTTCTTCAGCGGGGAAGCATCCGCCAGCTGGGGCCAGATCCTGGCCGGGCGGTTGTTAGCGTACAGGCCCATCCCGGCGCGCAGGCGCAGCAGGCCTTTTTCCGGGCGCTTGTCACCGGCCATGCCCTCCCACTTGGGGCCGCCGACGGCACCAAGCAGTACGGAATCCGAGGCCAGGCACTTGTCCAGCTCGCTCTGGGGCAGGGGATCGCCAAACTTGTCAATGGCTTCGCCGCCCATGTAAGCGCGGGTGTAGGTAAAGGTGTGGCCAAACTTTTCAGCAACTTTGTCAAGCACGCGCACTGCCTGGGTCACGATCTCCGGGCTGGAGCAGTCGCCATAAATCAGGGCAATGTTTTTCTGCATCTTACTTTCCCTCCTGGATGCTCTTCATCAGGCCGCCGGCCTTGATGATCTTCTGGATAAACGGCGGGAACGGCGCAGCCTGGAAGGTCTGGCCGGTGGTTTCATCAGTGATCACGCCGGTGTCAAAGTTGATGGCAACCACATCGCCCTCGTTGATGGCCTCGCTGGCGGCGGGGCATTCCAGAATGGGCAGGCCGATGTTGATGGCGTTGCGGTAGAAGATACGGGCAAAGCTCTTGGCAATCACGCAGTCAATGCCGGCGGCCTTGATGGCAACGGGGGCATGCTCGCGGGAAGAACCGCAGCCGAAGTTTTCGCCGCCAACCATAATGTCACCGGCCTTTACGCGGGTCACAAAGGTCTTGTCAATGTCCTCCATGCAGTGGGCGGCCAGCTCGGCGGGGCTCTGCGTGTTCAGGTAACGGGCGGGAATGATCACATCGGTGTCAATGTTGTCACCGTACTTAAAAACAGGTCCTTTTGCGTTCATGCTTCTACCTCCCTGGGGTCAGTGATGTGGCCGGTCAGTGCGCTGGCGGCGGCGGTGGCGGGGCTTGCCAGATAAATTTCAGAGGTAACGTGCCCCATGCGGCCGACAAAGTTGCGGTTGGTGGTGGAAACGCAGCGCTCGTACTCGGCCAGAATACCCATGTAGCCGCCCAGGCAGGGGCCGCAGGTGGGGGTGGAAACAATGCAGCCGGCATCAATAAACGCTTCGGTGTAGCCGCGCAGGATGCACTCTTTGTAAACAGCCATCGTGGCGGGAATGATGATGCCGCGCACACCCTTGGCAATGTGCTTGCCTTTCAGCACGTTGTAAGCGGCTTCCATATCCTCAATGCGGCCGTTGGTGCAGGAACCGATCACTACTTGGTCAATCTTGATGTCGGCACCCTCCTTGGCAAGGTGGGTGTTCTCCGGCAGGTGGGGGTAGCTGACGGTAGGCTCCAGGGTATCCAAATCGATCACCACGGTGCGCTCATATTCGGCATCGGGGTCGGCTTCGTATTTGGTCCAGGGACGCTGGCTGCGGCCCTTCAGGTATGCTTCGCAGGCTTCATCCACCGGGAAGATGCCGTTTTTGGCACCGGCTTCAATGGCCATGTTGCAGATGCACAGGCGGTCCTCCATGGTCAGGCTCTTAACGCCCTCGCCCACAAATTCCAGGCTCTTGTACAGCGCGCCGGAAACGCCGATCTCGCCGATCAGGTGCAGGATCACGTCCTTGCCGCACACAGGGGCGTGGATGGCACCTTTCAGCTCAACCTTGATGGCGGCAGGCACCTTGAACCATGCCATGCCGGTTGCCATACCGGCGGCCATATCGGTGGAGCCAACGCCGGTGGAAAACGCGCCCACCGCACCGTACGTGCAGGTGTGGCTGTCGGCACCAATGATGCAGTCACCGGCGGTCACAATGCCCTTTTCGGGCAGCAGGGCATGTTCAACACCCATCTGGCCGACATCATAAAAGTTGAGGATATCGTATTTGTTGGCAAACTCACGGCACTGCTTGGACTGTTGGGCACTCTTGATATCCTTGTTGGGCACAAAGTGGTCCAGCACAATGTTCACGCGGGTTTTATCAAACACCGAGTTGAACCCGGCTTTCTCGAACTCATTGATGGCAACCGGGGTGGTAATATCGTTGCCAAGCACAATGTCCAACTTGGCATTGATGAGCTGCCCGGCCGTTACCGAAGCTTCGCCGCAATGCGCAGCGAGGATCTTCTGTGTCATGGTCATTCCCATAGATTTCTGCTCCTTTTGCTCTGACGTATATCTTACGAATTAAAGAATAAGTAATAATGAATAAAGAATAATGGTGGTGGACCGCGGCGCACAAGCGCCGCTCAAAAAATGGGGATAAACGATAACCCGGAGGCAGGCACAGCGGGACGTGTCGCACATCATATCCAAACCGTGCCGCAGGCACACCATCATTTTTAATTATTCTCTATTCTTTTTTATTTGCAACCTTACTGGTTATTGATTGCACTGACCAGCGCGCGGATACCGGCAACGATGATGTCGGTGTGGGTGCCGCAGCCCCAGGTCTCCTTGCCGGATGCCCATTTCAGGCCCACATAGCAGCAGGCGCGGGAGTCGGTATCGTTGTCCAGTGCGTGCTCGCTGTAATGCACCAGGGTGAAGTGCATGCCGGTGGTCTGCTCGATGGCGTTGGCCACAGCATCCAGACGGCCGTTGCCGACAGCATCGCAGGTAACGGGGGCGTTGCTGCCGTTAGCCACGGTAATATGGGCGGTAATGGTGGAATCCGGGTTCTGGGTAAAGTGTGCTTCCGGAACATTCAGCGGGGTCTTGTTGTTCAGGTAAGCGCGCTCGAACACATACAGCACTTCCTGGACGCTCAGCTCTTTGTGCTCGTGGTCGGATACATCCTTTACGCGGTAGCCAAGGTCTTCACGCATGCGCGGCGGGGGATTGTAGCCGTAATTCTGCTGCAGCAGGAAGCCGATGCCGCCCTTGCCGCTCTGGCTGTTGATGCGGATGACGTCGGCATCGTAAGTGCGGCCAATGTCATGCGGGTCAATGGGAATGTACGGGCAGGTCCACTCGTGCAGGTTATGCTCCTTGCGCCAGGTCATGCCCTTGGCAATGGCGTCCTGGTGGCTGCCGCTGAACGCAGCAAACACCAGGGAACCGGCATACGGGCTGCGCTCGTACACATGCATGCGGGTCACGCGTTCATACGTTTCGCAGATGGCCGGCATGTTGCTGAAGTCGAGGTGCGGGTCCACGCCGTGGCTGTACATATTCATGGCCAGGGTGATGGCATCCACGTTGCCGGTGCGCTCGCCGTTGCCGAACAGGCAGCATTCAATGCGCTGGGCACCGGCCAGAACAGCCAGTTCGGCATCTGCCACGCCGCAGCCGCGGTCGTTGTGGGGGTGGGTGGACAGGATCACGCTGTCGCGGTACTTGAGGTGCTTGGAGCACCATTCGATCTGGTTGGCGTAAATGTGCGGCATGCTCATTTCCACCGTGACCGGCAGATTGATGATCATCGGGCGGTCCGGGGTGGGCTGCATCACATCCAATACGGCGTTGCAAACCTCAACGGCGTATTCCGGCTCGGTGCCGGTAAAGCTTTCGGGGCTGTATTCAAACAGGAAGTTGCCTTCGTATTCTTCGCTCAGCTTTTTAACCAGCTTTGCGCCGTCAACAGCGATTTGCTTGATCTCTTCCTTGCTCTTTTTGAACACCTGCTCGCGCTGGGCAACGCTGGTGGAGTTATAAAAGTGGATGATGGCGCGCGGCGCACCCTTAACGGCCTCAAATGTTTTACGGATGATATGGTCACGGCACTGGGTCAGCACCTGAACGGTGACGTCGTTCGGGATGCGGTTGCCATCGATCAAGGCGCGCAGGAAGTCGTACTCGGTCTCGGACGCTGCCGGGAAGCCGACCTCAATCTCCTTAAAGCCGATCCTGATGAGCATATCATAAAATTCAAGCTTTTCTTCCAGATTCATGGGAACGATCAAGCTCTGGTTGCCATCGCGCAGGTCTACGCTGCACCAGGCGGGAGCCTTTTCGATATGGTCTTTCTGGGGCCATTCATAGACATGGCCGGGCTCAACCGGCGGGGGATAATAACCTACATGATACTTTGTTGCGTCCATCATTTTTTATTGCCTCCATCAAAGTTTGTCTGCCCCTGAAAACCGGACAAAATAAAAATCCCGTCTCTCAAAGGCGTTTTTACCTTTGAGAGACGGGATGTAAATTTTACAAATACCCGCGGTACCACTCTCATTGCCGCCAGGGGGCGGCCGCTCTGCACGATCGGCTGTTGTATAGAAAGCAAACAGTGAATCGCTCCTGCAAGATAACGGTCAGGTTCCGGCTGCACCTAACGCAAAGCGCTCAGCGCAGCTGCTCAGGGGCCAGTGACGCAAAACCTTCCGCACCGCCTTGCACCAACCGGCGGCTCTCTGAAGCTGAAAGGAGATTGCTTTTTCCCCATCATTGCATTTGTGAATTGATAACAATATGGATTCTAGCAGGTTTCACATTCTGTGTCAAGATGAATTTTTGGGATTTGAACAAAATGACGAGAATGGGAAAAACTTTTTGGGAAAAAGAGAAAAAGAAAAGTTAGGGCAACACCGCACAATTCCCGCCTTGCGGCTTAAGCACCGCTCCGGCATCTGCCGCACCTCGCTCGCCGTATCGGCACTTAGAATTGTGCGGTATTGCCTAAAAACAAAAACGCAGCACACGCTCTCCCCAAATCCCGTGTGCTGCGAAAAAACATATTCTGTGGCAACACCGCACAATTCCCGCCTAGCGGCTTAAGCACCGCTTCGGCGGCTGCGGCACGGCATCTGCGTTGCCAAAATGCTCGATAAGACATCCAGTATTATCTGCGCTTTTGGCTTGGCATCTGCCGCACCTCGCTCGCCGTATCGGCACTTAGAATTATGCGGTATTGCCCTATTTACTGCCGCACCGTGCTTAGATGGGTGGCCACCCACTTGATCAGCATATCCAGTGCCACCATGTTGCGGCCGCCTTCGGGCACGATCAAATCGGCTTTGCGTTTGCTGGGCTCCACAAACTGCTCGTGCATCGGCTTAACGGTGGTCAGGTACTGGTTCACCACGCTGTCCAGCGTGCGGCCGCGCTCCTTAACATCGCGTACAATGCGGCGCAGAATGCGCACATCGGCATCGGTATCCACAAACACTTTCATATCCATCATATCGCACAGCTCCTGGCTGGCAAAAATCAGGATGCCTTCCACAATGATGACCGGGGCCGGGTGTACCGTAATGGTCTTATCGCTGCGGTTGTGGATCGTGTAATCATATACCGGAACCTTCACGCTTTCGCCGCGGCGCAAAGCCTGCAGGTGCTGCACCAGCAGCTCGGTATCAAAGGAATCCGGGTGGTCATAGTTCAGCTTGCAGCGCTCTTCATACGGCAGCTCGTCATGCCGCTTATAGTAGCTGTCGTGGTTGAGCACGCTCACTTCATCCGCGCCAAAATGGTCCCGCAGGCGCTCCGTCAGGGTGGTTTTGCCGCTTCCGGTGCCGCCGGCAATGCCAATGATTATGCTTTTCATGCTTTCCTGCCTCGTTGTTCTTTATACTTCAAAACTGATTTCACGCCCGTGCGGATGGTAAGCACGGTACTTGACCCCCGCCATGTTGAACAGCCGCCGCGAAGCAATGCTGGCGTTGGTATCATGGTATTTATCCGAAAGATAGATGATTTCCCGGATGCCGCTCTGAATGATGGCCTTGGCGCACTCGTTGCAGGGGAACAGCGTCACATACACCCGCGAACCGCGCAGATCGCTGTGAGCACTGTTCAAAATGGCGTTCAGCTCCGCATGGCAGACGTACATGTATTTGGTTTCCAGCTCGTCACCTTCGCGGTCCCAGGGCATATCGTCATCATTGCAGCCGATGGGCATGCCGTTGTAGCCAAGGGAAAGGATCTTGTTTTCCGGGCTGACAATGCAGGCCCCTACCTGGCTGGAATCATCCTTGGAGCGCATGGCGGACAAAATAGCAATACCCATAAAGTATTCGTCCCAGCTGATGTAATCCTTGCGTTTCATGCTGTATACACAACCTTCCGGCAGGCATGGATCCCATGCCCTTATTTTTTGCTTCTATTATACCGTTGCGCGGGCTGTGGTGCAACCCCTAATCCGCATGGTTGTGCTGTGCGTGCAGGTATTTGCAGCGGGTGGCTTCGCCGCCGCGCAGGTGGCGCTGAGCTTTGTTATACAGCAGCACGGCGCGTACCTCCTGCCAAAGGCCGGGGGCCAGGTGCTGCAGGCGGCACTGGTCCTTCCACACGGTACTTTTGCTCACGCCGAACACCTGCGCTGCCGCCCGCACGGTAGCGCCGCTTTGCACCAGATACCGCCCAATCTGCACGGCGCGCTCTTCGGGGTCACCTTTCATAGAACATGCCCTCCCAACCGTTTTTTCAACGGTATGCGGCGCGCCGTCGGTTTATGCGGGCAGTGCTGGCGGGCCGGGCGCCGGCATGGTACATTTGAATCAGGCCAGTCACTCCGGCAAAAAGCGTTCCGGCCAGAGCAACCTGCCTATTTTATTTGTGCCGCCGCGGCGGCGCACTGACATGATTCTTTATTCTCTATTCACTACTGTTTATCACGGGTAAGCACTTTTTTATACGCAAGTAATAACTTTGTTATATCCGGGGGTTTTCAGAACCGGGAAGATGCGGTATACTGGGCACAGAATACAAAACACGCGTGCTCTGGGGTGTATCTTAAGGCAGCACCGCATAATTCCCGCCTTACGGCTTAAGCACCGCTCCGGCGGCTGCGGCACGGCATCTGCGTTGCCAAAATGCTCGATAAGACATCCAGTATTATCTGCGCTTTTGGCTTAGCATCTGCCGCACCTCGCTCGCCGTATCGGCACTTAGAATTATGCGGTATTGCCTTAAAAATCCAAAGCCGCGCCAACAAAAAGGAGAATGCCTTATGAACCAGCATTATCTTCAGCTGTATGCCGATTTTATCGTCAAAGTCGGTGTCAATGTTCAGCCGCGCCAGAATTTTATCATCCGCTGCCCGGTCACCATGCCGGAGTTCGGCCATGCCTGCGTCAAAGCCGGGTATGAAGCCGGTGCTAAAAACTGCATTGTGCGTTGGGAGGATGACAAACTCAGCCGCCTGCATTATGAGTATGCCAAAGAGGAAGACCTGGCTGCCATGAAGCCCTATGAGCTGCGCAGCTACCTGGACTATGCCGAGGACCCGGATGGCTGCTGCACCCTGGCAATCCACGCCGCTGACCCCGAAGCACTGGCCGGGCTGGATGCCGCCAAGATCAACCGCGTCAACCTGGCCCGCCGCAAATTCCTGAAACCCTGGCAGGAATACACGATGAACGACCGTGTACAGTGGTGTGTGGCCGCTGTTCCGGCGCCGTCCTGGGCCGCAAAAGTGTTCCCCGGCATCCCGGTGAAGGAAGCGATGGAAAAGCTGTGGGCACTCATCTTTGATGTCTGCCGCGTTTCCACCGGCGACCCTGTCAGCGCCTGGAAAGCCCATGTGGCCGAAGGCCGCCGCCACCGCGACCAGCTGAACGCCTGGAACCTGGACCATATCCATATGACCAGCTCCAACGGCACCGATCTGACCGTTGGCCTGGCAGATGATGCCACCTGGGAGGGGGCTTCCAGCAAGGCGGAAAACGGCACCGACTTTATCGCCAACGTGCCCACCGAGGAAGTGTTCTGCGCACCCCACCGCGAACGGGTAAACGGCATTGTGTACGGCACCAAGCCCTATGTGTACAACGGCCAGCTGATTGAGGGCTGGCATGTGACCTTCAAGGACGGCAAAGTTGTTGAGCATGGCGCGGAGAAGAACGCCAGCCTGCTGGCTGAGCTGCTCTCCACCGACGAGAATGCCTGCCGCATTGGCGAAATCGCCCTGGTTCCGGCATCTAGCCCCATCAACCAGAGCGGCGTGCTGTTCTACAACACCTTGTTTGATGAAAATGCCGCCTGCCACATTGCCTTTGGCGCTGGCTATCCCACCAACATCAAGGGCGGCAGCAAGATGAACCGCACCGAGCTGCTGGCCAAGGGCCTGAACGATTCCGCTATCCATGAGGATGTCATGATCGGCGCGCCGGATACCAACGTCATCGGCACCACCAAGGACGGCAAAGAAGTGACGATCTTCACCAACGGTGAATGGGCATTCTGATACGGCAAAACAGATGCTACAGCCATAACATAAAATTATAACAGCAAAGCGCCGCCGCCCCACGCAGCAAGGTAGGGCGGCGGCGCTGTTTGTTTTGTGTTTTGTATAGAGAAGAAATAAAGAAATTCTGCCGGTTTAGCAGGTTTAGGTTGATTTACCCGATGCAGCAAATCCGCTTTTGCAGATCGCTTCAAGCTCCTGCAAGGGAATCTGTTTCTCCTGGTACTGGAACAGCAGCACCCGCAGCACTTTATTGCCGTCCACCAGCGTGCGGCAGTAGATGGAACCGTTGGCAGCATCGGCGGCGGTTTCGGGAAAGTTGTGCAGCCCGTTGGTTTTGCCTTCGCGGTACATCGTCTGGGCCAGCTGCGGGGTGATACATTCGTAATACTCTACATATAATGCACCACGCAGCCCATTCGCGCCGGCCTGGCCGTGGGCTTCATATTTGATAAGGGTCGGGGCCAGCGGCAACCGCTGCACCAGCACAAAACTGGCCGCGGGGGCGGCGTCGGCATCCAGCGCGGTGGGCTGCCCGGCGTAATCGTCCAGGGTGGCAAACGGCAGGGGAGCGGTGTAATCTTCCAGCGGAATGCTGCCGTGCCGGCTCTTTTCCATGGCAGAACCCGCAAAGGTCCACACAATGGTCAGCACAAACAACAGCGCCGCCAGCACCCGCCCAACCAGATACCGCCCGGCACCCTTACGCCAGTTTTTGTGCCGCTCCGGCTCCGCACCGCGCGTTAACCGGGCAGAAAACCGGTACAGCAGCACGGTGTTATGTACCACGCTGACCAGCGCGGCGGCCAATAGCCCCAGATAGCAGAAGCTCAGCCAGCCCAGCTCCACAAAGTCGATCACCGGCGTATGCCAGACGCCCATGGCGTACCGCACCCAAAACGTTACCAGCCAGTAAGCCAGCAGCCCGGCGGGGGCGAATACCTGCCGCTTGGCATAGCGCAGGCTGAGTGCCTGTACCTGCGGGTCGGTGTTCAGCTCCGGCGCATCACGATCCTCGCAGGCGTACAGGAAAAAGTCTCCCACGGCGGTAACATAATACCAGCCGCATTCCTGCGCCAGGGCGCGTTCCTCGCCATCCGGGGCGCCGGGGGCAGATTCTAAAAATGTTTCCGGCGCAGGCTTGGCGTTCAGCCGGTAGCGCACGGCTTTGGGCTGACTGCAGCGGAAGCGGGCAAAGTTCTGGCCGATTGTTACAGGCACAAGCCCCTGTGCGGCCATATCGCCCAGCCAGCTTTCCAGCCCCTCAATGTCAGACAGTGGGCAGGGGATGGGCTGCCAAAGGGGGTTGCAGCGTGCTTTGGTCATGGTCGTCAAGCTCCTTTCCCGGCAGGGCAGCGGGGGCAAAAGCGCCCTGCGCCGCCGCGGCCGCGTTTTGCAGGCAGAGCTGCAGCCGGGTACACTCGGCTGTATAGGCGGCTCTGCCTGCGGGGGTGATCTGATAATACCGCTTACAGCCCAGAACGGACGTTTCGGCAATCAGGCCTTCTTTTTCAAACTTGCCCAGCAGGGTATACAGCGTTGCCGGGCCAATCTTGACCCGCCCGGCGGTGATCTCGGCGGCAAATGCGGTGATCTCAGTGCCGCAGCGCTCACCCTGGGTCAAGGCCATCAACAGGTAAAACATAGATTCCGTCAGGCTCTCCAGCGCCTGTTTCGGCATGGCGCAGCACCTCCTTTGGTAGCAAACCGCAATATCGTAACACGATATCTTATAACGATATTATACCGGAAGCACGCTGCGCCGTCAAGAGCCGGGCGCATAAAAGGCGGCCAAAAGGGATATTTTGGTTACAATTTCGCGCAAAATGAGCCAAACCCCTTGCATTTTTTGCCGCGGTATGCTATATTCTTATTGTTCGATGATGATTTTATGGAAAGTGGGCTGTCAAAGGTCCGCTTTCTTTTTATGATAGGGAGATTTTTTATGGCCAAAGGCAAAAACCATCAGCCCGGCGGTGCCGCAGCCGTTGTGGAAGCACTTGTCCGCCCCACGGTCGAAGGCTTCGGCCTGCGCCTGTGGGATGTCCGCTTTGAAAAAGAAGGCCCGGACTGGTTCCTGCGCGTTCTGATCGACCGCGACGAGCCGCTGGACACGGACACCTGCGAGGCGGTTTCCCGCGCCATCGACCCGATTCTGGACGAGGCTGACCCCATTGACCAGAGCTACTACCTTGAAGTCGGCAGCCCCGGCCTGGGACGCCGACTGACCCGCCCCGAACACTATGAACAGCTGAAAGGCCAGAAATGCGCTGCCCACCTGATCCGCCCGGACGAACAGGGCCGCCGCGATGCGGAGGGCATTCTGGAAGGGCTTTCCGCTGACGGCATGGTGACGCTGAAAAGCGATGACGGGGATTATACCTTCCCGGTAAAAGCCGCAGGGTATGTAAAACTGTGTGACGATGAAGATTTGTTTTGAGCGATATTGAACGGAGGACTAACATGGCAACGAATAACAACGAATTTTTTGACGCACTGGCCGCACTGGAAAAGGAACGCGGACTGCCGGCAGACTACCTGATCGATAAGATCAAGGCCGCCATTGTCATTGCTGTCAAAAAGGACTATGAGGTCGAGGACGATAACGTCGTTGTGGATATCGACCCCAACATCGGCGCATTTCGCGCAAGCCTTTTGCAGGACATTGTGGAGGAAGTTGAGAACCCCCACACCCAGGTCAGCCTGGAAGATGCCCAGAAGATCCGCAAGACCTATAAAGTGGGCCAGCGCCTTGTTACCCCCCTCAAGACCAAAGAGTTTGGCCGCATTGCCGCCCAGACCGCAAAGCATGTGATCCGCCAGGGCCTGCGCGAAGGCGAGCGCAGCCTGCAGTGCAGCGAGATGCAGTCCCGTGCACACGAGATCATCACCGGCACCGTTACCGCTGTGGATGCAGAGCGCGGCAACATCGTGCTGGATCTCGGCAAGGGCGGCAGCGCTGTTCTGCCCAAAAACGAGCAGGTGCCCGGCGAACACTTTACCGAAGGCCAGATGGTCCAGGTTTATGTGGTCGATGTTCTGGCAACCGAGCGCGGCCCCCGCGTGACCATCAGCCGCACCCATCCCGGCCTGGTCAAGCGCATGTTTGAGCTGGAAGTGCCCGAAATCTATGACGGCACCGTTGAGATCAAGGCCATTGCCCGTGAGGCTGGTGCCCGCACCAAGATGGCTGTGTGGAGCAAGAACCCCGATGTTGACCCCGTCGGTGCCTGCATCGGCGCCCATGGCTCCCGCGTGGAAAAGATCGTGGAAGAGCTGGGCGGCGAAAAGATCGATATCATCCGCTGGAGCGAGGACATCAACGAGTTCATCTCCGCAGCTCTGTCCCCGGCAAAGGTTGTCAAGGTGGAGCTGCTGCCCGGCGAAACCAAGAGCTGCCGCGTGACCGTGCCTGACCACCAGCTGAGCCTTGCCATTGGCAACAAGGGCCAGAATGTGCGCCTGTGCGCCCACCTGACCGGCTATAATATTGACATCCGCCCGGAATCCGGCTACTATGGCGAGGAGGACGAAACCCCGGCTGAACAGCCGGCCGAAGCCCCCGCCGCCGAGACCGCCCCGGAAACCGGCAAGGAATAATGAGCACACGCCGTGCAATGCGGCGCTGAGACTGAAAAGAGGTCAGCCATTTGCAACAAAAACCGCAAAAAAAGGTGCCGGTGCGCCGGTGCGTTGGGTGCAACACCCAAAAACCGAAAAAAGAACTGGTGCGCATTGTGCGCAGCCCCGAAGGTGAAGTCAGCGTGGATCTGACCGGCAAGCGCTCCGGCCGCGGCGCATACCTGTGCCCGTCGGCAGCGTGCCTGGCCAAAGCACGCAAGGCCAAGCGGCTGGAACATGCCTTTGGTGTGCCGGTGCCGGATGAGGTGTTTGAGCGCCTGACCGAGGAGATGGCCTGTGCCGAGCAGGCAGTAAAGGAGGCGATGCCCCGTGGCGAATGATAAGGACCCATTGTTGGGTGCATTGGGAATTTGCCGCAAAGCCGGCAAGCTGCTGCACGGCTATGACCGTGTGGAAGAAGCTGTGATGCGGGGCAAGGCATGCCTGGTGCTACTGGCCTGCGACGCCAGCAAGCGCACCACGCAGCATATGCAGGATACCTGCCGCGGGGTGATCCCCTGCGCGGTGATGCCGCTGAAAGGCGAGGACCTGCGCATGCTTACGCCAAAGCCTGCTGCCGTATTTGCGGTTACGGACGAAAACCTTGCACACCTGTGTGCAGGCTACCTCAAAAAGCAAGTGAAGGAGGATTCAGCCAATGGTTGATTTCAAATACAAAGTTACGGATATTGCAAAAGATTTTGGCATCAGCACCAAAAAGGTTATCGAGACTTTTGCGGAGCTGACCGGCGAGACCCGCAAGACGGGCGCGACCTTTGAAGAAAACGAGGTCAACGCCCTGCTGGAAGCCCTGACCCGCGAAACCGCCGTCAAGGACCTGGGCGAGTATCTGGCATCCGGCAAGGAGCCGCAGCCCGTCAAGCAGGAGACCAAAAAGCCCGAAGCAAAGCCCCAGGCGAAAAAAGAAGCGCCGAAGCCGGAGGCCGCTAAGCCCCAGCCCAAGCAGCCGGAAGCCCCCAAGGCAGAGCCGAAAGCGGAGCAGGCCAAGCCCGCCCAGAATGCGCAGCCCAAGGCAGCACAGCCCAAACCGGCCCAGCAGGAAAAGCGCAATGATAAGCGCAATGATAACAAGCAGGCCGAAAAGCGCAGCGAAAAGCGCGTGACCATGCAGGAGCTGGCCAGCGAGACCGGCATCAAGGAGCCCGTTGCCACCGAGCAGGTCAAGGTTGACCGCGCCCAGGTGTCTGTGGATACCCGCACCGTGGATGTGAACGTGGATAAGTTCAGCGCACGCTATGATGACCTGGCCGACAGCCGCAATATGCCCAGCAAGCGCAAGAACGCCCCCACCGGCAAAAAAGAAAAGTTCAACAACCGCAATAACCGCCGCGGCCAGCAGTTTGGCCGCCGCCGTGAAACCGAAGCCGAGCGCTTGCAGCGCATCCAGCTGGAAAAGGCCCGCAACGCCCAGCTCAAGATCTCCATCCCCGATGAGATCACCGTTGGCGAGCTGGCTACCCGCCTGAAGCAGAACGTGGCCAAGGTTGTTGCCAAGTTCATGCAGATGGGCGAAATGCACGCTGCTTCCGATGTGATCGATTTTGATTCCGCCGCCCTGATCGCAGAGGAATTCCACGCAAAGGTGGAGCATGAAGTTCATGTTTCTATCGAAGAGCGCCTGTTCACCCAGGAAGAGGACAGCGCCGATCAGCTGGTCGAACGTCCGCCGGTCGTTGTTGTTATGGGCCACGTTGACCACGGCAAAACTTCCATCCTGGACCGCATCCGTTCCACTAACGTTACCGCAGGCGAAGCCGGCGGCATTACCCAGGCCATCGGCGCTTACCAGGTCAATGTCAACGGCAGCCCCGTTACCTTCCTGGATACGCCGGGCCACGAAGCCTTTACCGCCATGCGTGCCCGCGGTGCGGATATGACCGATATCGCGGTTCTGGTCGTTGCTGCCGATGACGGCATCATGCCCCAGACCATCGAGTCCATCAACCACGCTAAGGCTGCCAACGTCAAGCTGATTGTTGCCATCAACAAGATGGATAAGCCGACCGCTAACCCGGAGCGCGTGAAGGAACAGCTGACCAAGTACGAGATCGTGCCCGAAGACTGGGGCGGCGAAACTGCCTGCATCCCCGTGTCTGCCGCTACTGGCGCAGGCATCCAGGACCTGCTGGAACGCATTGTTCTGGAAGCAGAGGTCATGGAGCTGAAAGCCAACCCCAACCGCCGTGCCAAGGGTGCCGTTGTGGAAGCCCGCCTGGATAAGGGCCAGGGCACCATTGCTACCCTGCTGGTTCAGAACGGCACCCTGCACAAGGGCGACTGTCTGATTGCCGGTACCGCCGTTGGCCGTGTGCGTACCATGCGCAACGATAAGGGCGTTGAGATCGAATCCGCCGGTCCTTCCACCCCTGTGGAGATCACCGGCCTGACTGAAGTGCCCACCGCCGGCGATATCTTCGAGGCTGTTGAGGATGAACGCCTGGCCCGTGAACTGGCTGACAAGCGTACCACCGAAGCCAAGGAAAAGCAGTTTGCTGCTTACACCAAGGTCACCCTGGATAACCTGTTTGACCAGATGGCCCAGAACGATATGAAGGAACTGCCCATTGTTGTCAAGGCTGACGTTCAGGGCAGCGCCGAAGCTGTGAAACAGAGCCTGGAAAAGCTCAGCAACGATGAAGTGCGCGTGCGCGTCATCCATGCCGGTGTTGGTGCAATTTCCAAGTCCGATGTTTCTCTGGCCGATGCTTCCAACGCCATCATCATCGGCTTTAATGTCCGTCCGGACGCTGTTGCCAAGGCCGAAGCCGAGCAGGCCGGTGTTGAAATGCGTATGTACCGCGTCATTTACGATGCCATCAACGATGTTTCCGACGCTATGAAGGGTATGCTGGCCCCCAAGGTGCGCGAAGTCGCCTTGGGCGAAGCACAGGTTCGCCAGGTCTACAAGATTTCCAGCGTTGGCACTGTTTCCGGCTGCCGTGTTACTTCCGGCAAGATCACCCGCGATGCCCAGCTGCGCCTGGTGCGTGACGGCATCGTCATCTGCGAGGATGCCATTGCATCCCTGAAGCGCTTCAAGGATGACGCCAAGGAAGTGGCCGAAGGCTATGAATGCGGCATCACCCTGCAGAAGTTCTCCGACGTCAAAGAGGGTGACGTATTCGAGTGCTTCAAGCTGGAAGAATACCGCGATTGATCCGGCATTGAGCCGTTCCCGCTTGTTTGACAAGCCCCGCAGGGGGCTTTATGAGGTAAAGTTATGCCAAGCAAAAACCATGGCCGTATGGCACAGGATATGAAACGCGAGCTGATCGCCATTATCGGCGAAATGAAGGACCCCCGCGTTTCGGGTGGTCTGTTGACTGTGACCCGGCTTGATGTTACCCCGGACCTGGATGTCGCCAAGGTGTACATCAGTGTAATGGGGCGCGAAGGCGGCGCCGACCCGGTGGTGAAGGCCCTGAACAAAGCTTCGGGCCATATCCGCACCGAAGTCAGCCGCCGCATGCACATCCGCAAAGCCCCACGCTTTGTGTTTACCAAGGATGACAGCGCTGCTTACGCAGTGCACATTGACCAGCTGCTGCAGGATATTGAAAAAGCACACCCCGCAGCACCGGCAGAACCGGAAGAGCAGGAATAACCTGCCCAGACTGTATCTGAAAAGTCGAAAAATTGGTCTGTTTTTACAAACACAGCCGGATTTTGCGCTAAAAAACACAAAGGATTCCTGCGGTTCTTTGCCTTACATCCTGCTTGTGCTTGCGAAATATCTGCCATTTTCGTTGCTTTCAGATACATCTTAACTGGTGCTGCAGCCAGTCATCGACCAAAACGCGCAGTTGAAATTTACGCTTGCAGCTGCGCCTTCCCAAAGGCCGGAACCAACGGGGGAGAGGGAATAACCCCCAATCGCGGCCGAGAAAAGAGGAGCCTTATGACCGAATCTGTGGATCGGCAGACAGCCGTGCTGCGTCTGCGCGGCGCGGACGATATCCTGATCCTTTGCCACAAAAACCCCGATGGCGATACCATCGGCTGCGCCGGTGCACTGTATCTTGCGCTCAAGGCGCTGGGCAAAAACGCCGCGATTTTATGCAGCGACACCATCCCCAAAATGTATGATTATATGGAGCTGCGCTGGTTTGACGGCAGCTTTAACCCTGCATTTGTGGTGGCGGTGGATGTTGCCAGCATCCAGCTTTTTGGCGAAAATAACAATGTGCCGCAGTATGCCGCCCATACCAACCTTTGCATTGACCACCATGCCAGCAACAGCGGCTATGCCTATGAAACCCTGCTGGACCCCGGCGCCGCCGCGGCCTGCGAGTTTTTGTTGGATGTGATCGTGGATATGGGCGTGACCATTACGCCGCAGATCGCCAACTGCCTGTATACCGGCATTGCAACCGATACCGGCTGCTTTAAGTTTGCCAGTACCACGCCCCGCACCCATATGGCAGCGGCCCGCGTGATGGAAGCCGGTGCCGATGTGGAAAAACTGAATGCCCGCCTGTTTGAATCCCGCTCCCATGCCCGCATAACTGCGGAACGCATGGCGATGGAAAGCCTGGAATATTATTTCAACGACCTGTGCGCCGTGATCTGCCTGACCTGGGACCAGATCGAATCTTCCGGCGTGGCGGGTGCCGAGCTGGAGGACCTGACCAGCCTGCCGCGCTCCATTGAAGGCGTGGAGGTTGGCCTGACCTACCGCCAGCAGCGGGATGGCAGCTTCCGCATCAGCGTGCGTACATCGGGCAGCATTGATGCCTGCAACATTGCGCGCCGCCTGGGCGGCGGCGGCCATACCCGCGCAGCCGGGTGCGAGATCAGCGGCAACCTGGATAACGCCAAGCATGCCGTGCTGGAGGAAGTCCGCAAGGAGTTGCAGCGCTGCGGCTTGCTGGATCAGGACGCTGGTTGAAGGCCAGCTGCACCACAACGCGCAGTACACGGGGTTGCGGCACACGCCTGTAAACCTGCAAGATGGCACCGTCTGCTTGCCGCCGCAAGGCTGGCACCGCAGCTGGGTGCTGCTGCCGAATGCAGCACAATAAACTGAAAAGGAAAACCCCAATGAATACTTGTGCCATTCTCCCAGTTGATAAACCTGCGGGCTGGACCAGCTTTGATGTGCTGGCCAAGCTGCGCGGTGCGCTGGGAACGCGCAGGCTGGGGCACGCGGGCACACTGGATCCTATGGCGACTGGTGTGCTCGCCGTGTTTATCGGCAATGCCACCGCCGCGGCGGATCGCCAGCCTGACCATGATAAAACCTATGAAGCTACCATTCGCCTTGGCCTGCGCACCGATACCGGCGATGTGACCGGCACTGCGCTGGAAACCGCTCCTGTTACGGTGGGTGAAGCAGAGCTGAAAGCCGTTTTGCCGCAGTTTATGGGCCGGCAGATGCAGCTGCCGCCGATGTATTCAGCGGTCAAGATCAACGGCCAGCCGCTGTACAAGGCGGCCCGCAAAGGCCAGACGGTGGAGCGCACCCCGCGCCCCATCACGATTTATGAGATTACCTACCTGGGCAGCCCGGCACCGGGGGATTATACCATCCGAGTCAGCTGCTCCAAGGGCACCTACATCCGCGTTCTGGCGGAGGATATCGGTACAGCTTTGGGCGTGCCCGCCACATTGGCGGCACTGCGCCGCACCCGCGCCGGGGCGTTCAAGATTGAGGAATGCCACACCCTGCCGGAAATCCTGGCCGCTGCCGAAGCAGGTACCCTGCAGCAAAGTGGATGGCTGCTGCCGGTGGAACACGTGTTTGCCTCGCTGCCTGCCCTGACGGTGGACGATGCAGTGAAAAAGCACCTCTTCAACGGCTGCCCCCCCAG
>ULXB01020681.1_pt1 | contig 34878 bp, 36 predicted proteins | sample 1960901 | NCBI WGS metagenome assembly ULXB01 (sample SAMEA4835828, study PRJEB28245) | human gut metagenome | biome: gut microbiome; material: fecal sample | place: Denmark | collected 2008
TTGTCTAAAAAGTGTTGCACTTGACTTGACAATCTACCCTGACCGGTGCTTTTCCGTCATTGGACAGGGCTATCCATTGTCTGCCGCCGCTTTTACTGCATTTAACGTTCAATTTTGTCGCCTCTGCGTGACGTACCGCATTCGTTGCGCACTCTCTGACAGCCGTTATGAATATTTTATAATAAAACGGGTCGGGAATATCTCCTTCAACGTTTATTTCGATTCCGAGAACGGAAGATGTTTCCTTTAGCTGACCGGATATATCATAGCTGTTTGCTCCGTAGCTTTTTTCGTTGTCCCTCATAAGAAGTCTTACAGCATTCTTCCACGCTGTAAGGTCAAGCTCGCTTGTCGGTCTGTTATTTGACAGCAGATTACGGGTCGCAATTACGCTCCTGCCTATATCGTCGTGTACACGAATCTTCATACTGAGTATTTCTTCTTCACGGATAACCGTTCTTATATTCTCTGTCAGCTTTCGCATTCGTCTGCCCGCACGCTCGAGTTTTCTGCTGCTTTCTTCAAGCTGAAGCTGACGTCTGTACAGCTCGTCAACATCTGTTGCTGTTACCTGCGTATAGTAGCCGATGCCGTTAAGCGAAATCACATCAAGCCTGAAGCGCCATGCTTTTCCCTTTACAAGTACGACCGAGCCGCTGTTATGCTCCGAAAATATATCCTGCAGTTCGCTGAGGCACTGTACATCAAAGCCTTTCAATTCATATATCAGCCTGTCCATTTGCCTGTTGCACAGGACCGCTATTCCGTTGCTGTCGAAAAAACATATACCCGACGGGAGATTATCAAATGCGTCTTTTACCGTCCTGCGTAACAGATAACGTCTGCCTAAGCCTTGCATCTTCCAGCCTCCCTTCTGTATACGATCTGCCATTCGCCGTCATCATCACATACTGCCGTTACAAAATCACCGTTCATTACAGCAAAATCCGTACTGCTTTCAGCAGTGACCGTCATTGTGAATATGCCGTCATTTAACGTCACGGATATATTCACAGCCGATAAATTATCCAGTGACAGTTCAATCATTTTTTCGAATGTATCGAACATCTCCATTACCGCCACAGCCGGCACGGACTTATTTAATCTGATATTTAGTCCGCAGGTCACGCCGTACAGTTCAAGATTATCCGTAAGCTCAAGGAACGCAAGGTACAGTTCTTTTTCGCTTATCATACTGCTTCTTTCCGATATGAATATGAGATTGTTCCTGCGCTTTAGATAAGCGCCGATTACCACCATCTTACCCAATAGCTTTCTGCGCTCATCTTCATCCTCCGACATCTCGAAGCGGTCTGTAAGGCTGTTCAATACAGCTATCTGACCTGACGTTTCACGGCTGATCCTGTCATATATCCTGTCACGCTCAAGTATGTGAGCCTCTCTGTTTCTGAGATCGTATTCTTCGCAAATCAGATCATAATCATCCTTGAGATCGTCCTTAGCCTCTGCCAGCTTGTCGTTTACCTCAATAAGCTCAGAAAGATCGTCAAGCCACAAGACATAGCCTCCTTTTATCTTTGCGGAGGAAAGACGTTTTCCGTTGCTGAGCATTACGGGAGAGGAATTTGCCATCTGCATTATTTCACGGTCTATCTTTTCGGCACAATCGGACGATAGGAGTATATTGTAATTATTGTCGGTAATCAAAGCAGGAACTGTACACGGCCGCAAAAGCTGTATATAATAAGTATTCGAGCGTATAAGTCCGCATTGTATGCAGAATTCAAAAGAAAGCGCAGTAAGAAGGCTTACGGTAACGGTCATATCGCCTGCCAGCCTGTGAATGAACGTACCGCCCGTGATTTCTCCGGACACATAGAGCAACGTGTAGATAACCATTGCAACAACAGGCAGTAACGGCATAATAAACGTTTTTCTTGCCTTTGGTATACGGCACTTTGATATTAAAGCCACAAATGCGCCGATAGTGCATAAAAGCATATATCCTGCCACTATGTAATATCCGCCTGCATAGCTGTAATCACTGTCGTTCCACATTTCCCTTTCTCCCGGAAATCTGAACACAAGGCAATGCAGATCATTTGTAAGCACAAATATTACCATCAGGGCAGAAACGACATACAGTAAGGATGTAACTGCGGGCAGGCGGTAGTTTTCGGGCTTTCCGAGCGACAGAGCGACAAGCAGCGCAAACATAGGGATAAATATCATCGGGATATAATACATATACCACAGCGTTCTGACAGCGAGCGGACTCTGGGCTATGATGAACTTCACCGAACGGATAGCTACCCAGAACACAATAAGCCATGCTATAGATGTCATAAAGCGTTTTGCCTGTATCTGCACTATCCTGTTTCTCAGGGTGATTCCCCATATCAGAAACATAAAAATATATATCAGGCTTCTGATAATGCCGAATATTTGCATAGTAACGATCCTGTCAAGCTGTCTGCAAAGCATTGCGGCGGCTATGGCGGTTATTATCAATATTATATGTAAAACGGACGACCTTGCTATTCTTTTTTTCATCTGCTCACCTCTTTTATTCCAGTATAACATGGCTGAAAGCGTTTTGCAATAAGTGTAAAAAAATAAAGCTGTGGGTCAATGCCCACAGCTCAGATTGTAGAAAAAGTCTGTTTTTATAAAAAAATAGAGCAAATTCTCTATCCCTAACCCCAAACCCCTTCCCCGTGGGAAGGGGCTATATTACTGGGGCTACCGCCCCTAGTCCCTGTCGGGGGCTCCGCCCCTGCGACCCCATTTTTATCAACGATATAGGTTTTTCGACAGTCTTAGCTGTGGGTCAATGCCCACAGCTAAGACGATTCGTTATATGCTATCTATTTTATCGCATTGCTCAAGCGCACGTTTTAACGCCTGATCCATATTGTAATATCTGAAATCGGCAAGTCTTCCGCAACAGATAAGATTATCAATCTGCGACGCCAGAGCCTCATACTTTTCATATTGTTCCATGCTCTCCTTTGTGAGAACGGGATAATACGGCTCAAGCTTTTCTCCCGACTTATACGGGAGAGGATATTCTACCGCATAGGTACTGCCCTTTACATTCTGGACGGGAATTTTCTTGTACTCTGTGATTCTGGTAAAGCCCTTTTCCTGAGGATATGCGACGACAGGAGCGTCCTGAAGGCTGTCCTTGTCGGTATACTTATACTCAAAACGCAGTGAACGGTAAGGAAGTCTGCCGTATTTTTCGCTGAAAAGCTCATCCAGCGCACCTGTATATACAAGAATGTTATTATACGGCTCACCGTCAACATACAGCTTATTATCCTTTACGGTAATCCGCTCAAGCGCCTCGACACCGGTTCTGACCGTGATATTCTCGTGGTTCAGAAGATTTCTGAAGAACTCCGTGAATGAATGCACCGGCATTACCTGATAAGCGTCGTCGAAATATCCCTCGTCATATGAAAAACGCAGAGGTACTCTTTTAAGCACAGACGGGTCAATCTCAGAGGGAGATACGCCCCACTGCTTAGCGGTATATGGTGCATAATCGTTATCGAAAAGATACTGAGCGTATGCTCTTATATCATCGTCCTCGTTTTCGAGAACTTCGACCACGGTAGCGGTCGGTCTGCCCTCGTAAACCTTAGTCAGCTTTGCCTTGAGCGTTTGCGCCTTTTGCTTATCAAAGAACTTATCAATCGTGGTAAAGTTGAAGGGGGTGGGGGTATATGTATCGTTCCATACCGCACCGCAGGTCAGCTTGTAATCCGACCACTGCTCATAGCGGCACATATAATCAAAAAGATATTTCTCTTTCGTGTGGAATGTGTGCGGACCGTAATCCTGTATGAGTATTCCGTGATCGTCAACGTGGTCGTACATATTGCCGCCGATATGATCCCTGCGTTCCCATATCTCGACCTTCTTGCCTTTTTCCGCTAAATGACGGGCAATTACCGCTCCGGAAAGTCCACAGCCGACTATAAGGGTGTCAAAATCAAAACTGCTCATCAAAAGCCACCGTACTTGCTCATGAATTCTTTAAAGGTCTGCAGATTCTTGTCCTTGTCGGCAAGTATGACCTTATCAATTCCGCCTACTCTGTCAAGCTTCCAGTCTACTGCAATGTCGGGATCGTTCCACATAATGCCGTCATCATATTCGCCGTAGAATTTTTCTCCGCACTTGTAGGATACTATGCTGTCCTCAAGTACAAGATAACCGTGAGCGCAACCTGCGGGAACGAGTATTTCGTTATGCTTTTCACCGATAAGCTCAAATGCAAGCCACTTCTTGAACGTGGGGCTGTCCTTGCGTAAATCGACTACTACATCGTAAACGTGTCCGTGTATGCAACGTACCAGCTTGGGCTGCTGTTTCTCACGCTGAAAATGAAGTGCACGGATAACGCCCTTGTAGCTTGTCGTATAGAAAACCTCGGCAAGATCGTGCTTTATGCCGTTTGCCTCGAACACTTCCTTCGAGTAATCCTTTGTGAAACAGCCTCTTATATCATCGGCATTGAAGGGAGTTACTTCTATAAGTCCCTTAATCTCTGTTTCCTTGAATTCAAACTTCTGTATCATTTCTGCTCCTTAATCCAATCCATTGTTTTTTTGACGCCTTCACCGAAGGGTATTGTAGCTCTGAAGCCTGTATCCTTTTCCGTAATCGAACAATCAAAATCCGACAGCGGCATATTTACGCCTGTGAACGGAACATCTCCGAACACGAACTCCTTGTCGGGAGCCAGTGCGGCCTTCATCTCAAGAACAAATTCTCTGAGCGGCTTTGCATCCGAGCTGCCTATAAGATAATGGCAGAAAGGCTTTCCGTTCTCTCCGATGAGATAGAACGCTCTTGCAACATCGTCTATATATACAAAGTCATAATTCTGTGTACCGCTTGTGAACTGTAAAGGCTCATCGTTTATAATCTTTCTGATGGTCGTATTTACAAAACGGGGTGAAAGCTCACCTGCACCGTATGCGTTGGTTATCTTTGCCCAGCAAAGATCTATACCTATCTGTGCGGCAACACTCATGCACATTGTATGAGCAACAAGTTTACCGCTTCCGTATATGTAGCCGGCACCGGGCTTATTACCCTGTCTGAATGCGGCTGATATTGTTTCATGCTCCATTATAGAGCCGGCACATACAAACTTCTTGCAGTCCATATCCTTTGCCACACGCAGACAATCTACCGTCCACTGAGCATTATTAAGCTGTAAAGCGGTGTCTGCTCTCGCAGGGCCTGCCGAGCCTACCCATGCAAAGTGATAGAATACATCAATATCACGGTCAGGGATAATATCGGCGAGCTTTGACGATTCGGAAAGCTCGTGAGCCACAAATCTTACATTTTCGGGTATGTTGTTATTGCAACCGTCACGGTCAAGTGCGATTACCTCAACATTATTCTTTACCAATTCACGCACAAGCGCACTTCCGACAAAGCCGTTTGCACCTGTAACAAGAGCTTTTTTCATTACTTTACCTCCAGATATTCGTTTATCTGCTTTTCCATAACGGCGCTGATGTCGCCGCCTGAAAGATATACCTTGCTCCACTCGGTCACCTTTTCGATAGCGTCGGAAATATGCCAGCGGGGACTCCATCCGAGTACACGCTTTATTCTTGAGCAATCAAGTTTGAGGAAATTTGCCTCGTGGGGAGCGTTCTTATCCGCAACGTTTTTCCACGAAGCGCCGTCGCCCCAGTGTGAACAGAACAAATCGACAAGCTCACCTGTAGCGGCGCAGTCGCAATCATCCGGACCGATATTATAATTACCGGCAAGGCTCTTGTCCTCATACTGCTTCATCGCAAGTACAAGATATGTAACGACCGGCTCGAGAACGTGCTGATAGGGACGTGTCGAATAAGGATTTCTTACTGTTATCTCCTGCTTAGCCTCCATTGCTCTTACGCAATCGGGGATGATTCTGTCCTTTGCAAAGTCGCCGCCTCCGATAACGTTACCTGCACGGCAGGTAGAAACCGCAATGTCACGGTTATAGAAGAACGACTTTATATAAGAGCTTGTTACAAGCTCCGAGCAGCTTTTTGAGTTGGAATAAGGATCATAGCCGTCAAGTGCGTCATTTTCACGGTATCCCCACTCCCATTCGTTGTTCTTGTAAACCTTATCGGTGGTTACGTTTACGAATGATTTTACGCTGTCACACAGCCTTACAGCCTCACATATGTTTACAGTACCCATAACATTTGTTTCGTATGTGTAGACAGGCTCTGCGTAGCTTTCTCTTACTATGGGCTGTGCCGCCATATGAATTACTATTTCGGGGCGGTACTTCTGCATTGTTTCGTTCAGCTTTGCAAGATCTCTTATATCGCCTATAACCGAAACTATTTCCTTCTCAACTCCGGAAAGCTCAAAAAGAGAGGGCGTTGTGGGGGGATTGAGAGAATAACCGATAACTTTTGCTCCTGCCATAGAAAGCAGTTTGCACATCCAGCTTCCCTTGAAGCCTGTGTGACCTGTTATCAGTACAGTTTTACCCTTGTAAAATGACATATCCATATTTATTTTTCCTTTACGAATTAATAATATTTTCGCCGCTTTCATCTCTGACCTCGGCTAACAGTATTGTTTCAAGTGCAATAGCCGGATTAGCGGGTTTAACTATTCTGAAAGTGTATTTACCGCACATTTTCTCTATCATAGGCTTAATTTCAAAGAAATCGTTTGCCGAATGATAGATGCTGATAAGAAGTATCGGGTGCTGTGTGCGGATAGTTTCGACAGCGCCCCTGAGCAGCAGCTGCTCGCCTCCTTCAATGTCCACCTTTATAAGACCGACCTCGAGATCGTTTTCCCGTACATAATCATCAAGAGTAACAACGGGAACTTCGATATGATCCGGATAATTATAACCGGGACGTTCAACAAGGGAATTGCAGGAATTGCGCTCACCCAGGCTGAATGTTGCCGTGCCGCTTTTCTCGCCCAGTGCTTTGCTTACAGGCACTATGTTATCAAGATGATTCAGCCTTATCGTTTCACGGATAATATCCATATTTGAAGGAGAAGCCTCAAATACATGAATGTTCTTATCCGTATATGACGAGAACAGAAGCGCAGTGTCACCGACATATCCGCCTGCGTCGATTATATGCTTATTTCTCACGCTGTCCAGCGTGGTCAGCTTATCTATTCCGTATCTTGTGAAGAATACGCTGCTGTCAAACTGGTTAACGGGGAGATAATAACCGTTGTAATAATAAAGATTATCGTTCAACTTTACTATCTTTGAGCTGAATTCATCATTCATACGAACGAATTCTTCCTGCTCACGCTGTGTATAGACATCCTGCAAGGACTTGTTGCCGTCCGCTATCATTCCCATACGATGAATTATATCGGAAACGGTGTTTCTGCTCTCGTTGTCAAGTCCGCTTATAAGTGCGCTGAATCGTTGTGCGCTGTCCTCTCTGTTCATAGCGTCACTGAACAATTTTGCCAGAGCTTCACGTTCACCGGGATGAAAATACAGTTTTCTGAGATATGACTGCCTTTTGAACAGATTCATCTCACGGCGGATCGTATTTGCCGTATTCTCTGCATCAAGCAAAGACTGTGCGTATTCGCCCGTCTTTGAGGTCTTGTCAAAGCCTGCGGTTACGCTGTCGGAAAGCGACTTAATATCAGCCGAAATGCTTTCGTTATCTGCCGATAAACCGTCAAGCACAGACACATATTCGCCTGTCTTTGAGGTCTTGTCGAAGCCTGCGGTTACGCTGTCGGAAAGCGACTTAATATCAGCCGAAATGCTTTCGTTATCTGCCGATAAGCCGTCAAGCACAGACACATATTCGCCCGTCTTTGAGGTCTTGTCAAAGCCTGCGGTAACGCTGTCGGAAAGTGATTTAATATCAGCCGAAATGCTTTCGTTATCTGCCGATAAGCCGTTAAGTGTATCCGCATATTCACCCGTCTTTGAGGTCTTGTCGAAGCCTGCGGTTACGCTGTCCGAAAGTGACTTAATATCAGCCGAAATGCTTTCGTTATCTGCCGATAAGCTGTCAAACACAGACACATACTCGCCCGTCTTTGAGGTCTTGTCAAAGCCTGCGGTTACGCTGTCGGAAAGCGACTTAATATCAGCCGAAATGCTTTCGTTATCTGCCGATAAGCCGTCAAGCGCAGACGCATACTCGCCCGTCTTTGAGGTCTTGTCGAAGCCTGCGGTAATGCTGTCGGAAAGTGACTTAATATCACCGGAAAGCGAGTTGTTGAGTGATCTTATTTCTCCTGCGTGCTTATTATTTTCCGATATGCCGTTTTCAATAAGTTCGACAATGTGCTTATCGCTATCGGAAGAACGCTTGTCGCTGTCGGTTATACAACCGAGTATTTCCTCTGTGTGATGTGAAATACAGTCGATAAGTTCACCGGATATTACGGCAGATTTCTCCGATATTTCGTTACTCAGCTTTTCGCCGATACGCTCATTTTGCTTTTTCAGATTTTCAATATCAAGTTTAATTTCTTTGAGTTTTAATGCAGTGTCCTCGCCGAATTTAACCTGATTGTCTTCCAATGTACGCAACGATTGACGGCACAGTTTTATCTGCTCCGCATTATCACGGCATATATCCGTGCAAGTATTCAGGCTGTTTTCAAGAAAACCGAGCATTTCACAAAGCTGTGCAAAATGCTCGCTTTCTGTCTGCCTTATCTCGTTGTTGAGCTTTATTGTCTTGTTGCGTGACATCGGAAATAATCTTCCGAAAAATCCCGCAAGTTTATCGGATAATTTACTCATTATTTCCAAATCTTCCAGGGAGCATTGTTGCTGCTCCACATTTTCTCAAGTTGTTCTTTTTCTCTTACAGTATCCATGCACTGCCAGAAGCCTGTATGCTTATATGCCATAAGTTCTCCAAGCTTTGCTACTGTTTCAAGGGGCTTCTTTTCAAGAACGGTTTCGTCGCCGTCAATGTAATCAAAGAATTCGGGTTGGCATACCATAAAACCGATATTGATAAGGTTGCCATCACCGGATGTCTTTTCACGGAATTCGTTTATTTTTCCGTTTTCGTCAATATCAAGCACACCGAATCTCTGACCGGGGTTATAAGCTGACATTGTTACGAGCTTTCCGTGTTTTTTATGGAACTCGACAAGCTCGGCTATATTTACATCGGAAACGCCGTCGCCGTATGTCAGCATAAACGGCTCGTTGCCGATATACTCCTTTATACGCTTTACACGTCCGCCGGTCATTGTGTTAAGGCCTGTGTCCACAACGGTCACCTTCCAGCGTTCTGAGTTGTTGCGGTGAACGGTCATCTCGTTTTTACCGCTTGTAAAATCAAATGTGATATCGGATGTATGCAGGAAGTAGTCTGCAAAATACTCCTTTATAACGTGCTGTTTGTAACCTGCACATATAACGAATTCATTGAAACCGTAAGCTGAATAGAGCTTCATTATGTGCCATATTATAGGCATACCGCCAAGCTCGACCATGGGCTTTGGTTTGAACTGGCTTTCTTCGCTGATTCTGGTGCCGAAACCTCCGGCAAGTATTACAACTTTCATTTTTCCTCCTGTGTGCTGTTAAGACGTGTTACTTTACTGCTATCTATTTCGGGATGATCTGCTATGAAGTCATCCGTATAAACATCTGAATAAAGTCCTCTGAGACCCATAGGATTAACGGATATAATCTCTGTATCCGGATAGAAGCGTTCAACAAAAGCCTTGACCTTCTGGTAGCCGTCTAACCAGTGCGGAACACTTGTCTTTGCTACAAGATCGGACAATCTCTGCTTGCTGCCGTCAAAATATCCTGCATTGGTGCAGTCGCAGCCAACGAGATAAATTCTTTTCGCATTGGTAAAGAGTGCAAAGTGGATGGCCTGGAACGCAATTGAATAGAATGCCATAAGGGGATAAAATTCTATATTGATATGTATATCCTCGCTGGGAGCCGCCTGGAAGAATCTTCTGCCGTTATTCTCTCTGATGATCTTCTCGGATACCTGGAATTTATCTCTGTATTCACCGGTAGAATACTGACCGAAGAACTTGACAAAATCGTATTCCTTCAGCTTTTCAAACCACGGAGCACGGCTTTCGTAATCGGTGGTAAAATAGTAATCAATATCAACATCGGGATTTAAGAATGAAGCATTCATACCTATATGTACGGCACCGGGAATGGGCTTGTAGTATTTCATTGAAGGTCCTGATGCCATTACAACAACATCTCTGCCGGTATTGATATTTCTGAACTCACCGAATGACTTCTTATGAGTTTCGTGTATCTCATTTGCAAGGCAGGCAATATTGAGATTGATATTTGAGGTGAGTGTTTTTGCATCCCATATATCCTTGCGAAGACTGGTAGCGATGATAGGAGGCTTAGCGGCCGCTGCCTGTACGCTCTTGGGAGCAGTGCTCTGACAAACCTTTACGGTTCTCGCAAGCAGCACGCTGTGTTCTGTAGACTTTTTCTGAAGATCGTTAACAGAAGCAACCAGTGCGCCGAGTCTTTCCTCGTTTCGTAAAGCAACACGATATGCAGGGAAGGTGTTTCTCATTATCTTCTTTAAAACGCTTTCGTCTTTTTTGGGCTTTTTGGGAGTAGCCGCTGTTTTTGCAGGTGTAACCTTGCACTTTGCGGCATTGGTTTCTCTGAAGAATACAAGCTGATTTTCCTTTACCTTGTACTTTCTCTGCTTTAATACCCAGTATATGAAGATACCGTAAAGAACCTCAGACATATAGCCGGGCGTTCTCATTTTGGTACCCTGATATTTTGACAAATCAAATCTTTTCATGAATTCGAACAGTACGCCGAATTCAAATGTACAGAAGCGGTTGAACAGCTCTTTTGACATTACAAAGCAGTTGTACGCATAGTACTTCTTTGAAGCCATATATTCCTCGGCAGCCTTAGAATATTCGGGGTAAAGCTCATCAACCAGCTTAAGTGTAAGCTCAGGTGCGCTTTTATCGAATAAATGCTCCTGGATCATGAATATATCCTTGATGCAATGTGCACGTTTTCCGCCAAAAAGGAAATCCATCTCATCAACATTCATGCTTCCGCCTGTGATAAGATCGTATTTCTTTATCTGCTTTGCCATACCGTCATAGTCTTTAAGGCCGTACTTCTCTATGCTCTCGTCATTGAGCATATTCTCGATTATGTAGCCTCTTGAGCATTGGTCAAACTTCTTATTGCTGAATGAAAGATAACGTCTGTAGTGGCAAAGGCCGTAGTAATTTACATCGGCATTCTTCCACGCCCAATACTGAACACTCAGCTCCGAGAAATACTTTGCAAGATCGGAGATATTGTCGCCGGTGTCATCGCCGTTCATCTTAAGGAAGCATCTCGCCGAGCCTGCATTACACTTATAGTTTTCGAATATACGGTTACCTATCACGGCGCTGTCAAGATCCATTCTGTGCGAAACGAAAATCTTGATGTCATCGTTGGGTTTCTTGTATGACAGAGTACGCTGTGCAAGGGTATTTGCATCGGGATCTGCTTCGGTGTTCTTGAAGTATACAATCTGACGCTCAAGGAACTTGCAATCGGTGTGATGCTGAAGATACCACATATAAACGCCGTATACAATCTCGCCCATATAGCCTGTGGCTCTGAGCTTGTTACCCTCATAGCCGGTGGTGTCAAACTGTTTATCAAACTCAAAGAGTATGTCAAAAAGCACCTTGTTGTATTCGTTGAATATCTTCTTTGACATTACAAAGCAGTTATAGCCTCTGTAATACTTTGAGGCAAAATACTCATTCATAGATTCAACAAGCTCGGGGTGCCTGTCTTCTATTATCTTTATCAATGTATCAATAGCTATAGGATCGACAAGATTTCTTGATGCGTACCATAACTCCTTTACACTGTTTCTGGGACGTACTCTGGTGATTTTTGTCGTATCGAAAGCCTTGCCGACAATAACGTCATAGGATGAGATCTCCTTCTCCATCTTTGACTTATTGAAAAGCTGATATAACTCTGCGGTGCGTACCGAAAGGTTGTTTTCCATTCGTACATCGTAGTCATTGCCCGGCATAAAGGAATCCATAAACGAAAGATACCTTCTGTAGTGACAAAGTCCGTAATAATCCGCATCATAATTTTTCCACGCCCAATACTGAACAGTGTATTCGCAAAAAGAAATTCTTTTCTCGGATATGTTATCGCCTGTGTTATCGCCCATTATGGCGTTGCCTTTATCATTCTCGTCGAGTGCTGCACCGCATCTTACGGGTACATATAAAGGATTGTCAACCACCATGCTTTTGAGATCGATTCTGTGTGAAACAAAAATTGCGATTTTTTTGCTGTTGTTTTCACCGCTACTCATTGATAATAAAATTCCTTTCTTTTATCTCTTTACTCTTCCCGACGAATTTCCACCGGCAAGATCAATTACATCATTAATTCCGAACAGACAGAAATCGCCTTCAAGCGTCTGATCAAGACAGCCTGCCGCAGCAGCTGTTTCAATAGCGTTCGCCGGCGATATATTGTTGTGCAGAGCATAAATAAGCCCCGACGCAAATGCATCGCCGCCGCCTATTCTGTCTGTAATTCTTATATCATATTGTGCAGATATATAAACCTGCTTTTTTTCGTCATCATAAATGATTCCCGACCAGCCGTTGTCGCTTGCGGAATAACTCTTTCTCTGTGAGTAGGCAACTATTTTACAGCCGAATGTTTCCGCAACGGTCTGAAGGCTCTTTTTATAGCCGTCTGTATCAAGCTGTCCCTTTGTGACATCCGTAGTGCCTGCTTTTATTCCGAACACTATCTCAGCGTCCTCTTCATTTCCTATGCAGACATCAACGTACTTCATTATTTCGGTCATTACGGGACGTGCCTTTTGAGCACTCCACAACTTGCTTCTGTAGTTTATATCGCAGCTTACGGTAAGACCCGCTTTTTGGGCGGCTTTTACGGCATCGACAGAAATTTTTGCAAGGCTGTCGGAAAGTGCCGGAGTGATTCCCGTAATATGAAACCAATCCGCACCGTCAAATATCTTTTCCCAATCAAACGACGAAGGTTCAGCCAATGCTATCGCACTGTTCTTTCTGTCATATATCACCTTTGAGGGACGCTGGCTTGCGCCTTTTTCGGCAAAAAATATCCCGAGCCTGTCGCCCGTATAAACTATATTATCCGTCTTTACGCCGTATCTCATAAGCTCTCTGCAAGCCGCCCTGCCTATATCATTATCGGGAAGTGCGGTCACAAATTCAGCCTCATCTCCGAAATTACTGAGGGCAACGGCTACATTAGCTTCAGCACCGCAAAACGATGTATTAAGCTCCGGCTTCTGAAACAATTTGTAATATCCGTCGGGCGATAGTCTGAGCATTATTTCTCCAAAAGAAACTACCTTCATTATGAACGGTTTTCCTCTCTTTCAAGAAGTGATTTTGTTATAAATGAAACGGGTATCCGCTGTGAAAGCTGAGCGATTGCGGCTGATATACCGCTGTTCTGCTCTTTGGCTACCTGCTCGTCTTCATACGTTTCCATATCTCTATACGCAAAGTTGCGGTCCTTGAATGAATATCCGTCAACTCCGGCAAGATAAACGGAACTTGCTCCGGATTTTATAAGCAGTGCTATAAGCATAAGTGTAACGTTGTCACGGACAGCTTCTATAGAACACAGCAAAGGCTCGTATCCTACCGTGTATCCTGCTTGTGCGTTTATATTAGATGTGATTATCAGCTTGTCGGTTTCTACTCCGCTTAGCTTTTCGTAACGTCTTATATTGCTTACAAACACATAATCGCATTTGATCCATTCGGGGCAGTGGTTTACGGAAATCACTATCGCATCGGTGGCTTTGACCTTATCAAAGACCTTCTGTCTTTCGGATTCTACCGATGTTGTCCTGCCCGGTGCGATAATAACAACATTACGTCCTTCGAAAAGTCTGCCGAGATTTATTTCAGGTGTTTTTTCACTGTTTAACGACATATAAGCAGTATACAGCTTATCTATATATTCACGGTCATAATTGTCACGCTTTTCAGGCTCTATTTTCGAGAAAATAGCGTTCATCCCTTCAAAAGTCAGCGTATTCTTATTATTCAGGAATCTGGCATAATTCTGGTGGCATCTGTATTTTGCGGACAGATAGCCGGATAAGGAATAGCCCCACGCCGTAGTCATATAAATAGGAGCTATGGTGTTGTCGATAGAACAGAGAATAGGCTCTGTGCTGTAATCGGCACCTGCGGTTTCATTCAGATATTCCACAAAAAGCTCGGTATTGAGGTTTCCCGCACCTCTGCCCATACCCATAATACTGCTGTCTATTATCAGATTATGATCGGTATGCAAAGCGGTTAAATACTGAGCGTTTGAATACGAAAGCTGAAGGTTGTTATGGGAATGGAATCCGACAGCTATCTCCTTATCGAGATTATTCTCTATAAGGTAAAAGAAACGTGCAACATCCTTCTGTTTCATAGAGCCGTGCGAATCAACAATATAAAAACCGTCGGGACGGAATTTGTTTGCCATACCTATAAGTCCGAGGTACTCGGCATCGGAATAGCTGAGAGCTACCATAGGCTGGAAATACACCTTATAGCCCTTTTCCTTGATTTTTCTGCAAAGCTCAACCGCCTGCAACGCCTGCGACTTATGGAAGCAAACCCTTATGCAGTCGGGTCCTGTACCGTCATACTGCGGCAACAGCTCTGCATCATAATCGCCACAGTTTATCATTACAGCGATCAGAGTATTTTTTCTGTCGGCAGGAAGGATTCTTTTTATAGCATCAACCGAGGAATACTGCGACTCATCCGCAGAAAAATCTCCCTTTGACGATAAATATCCAACCTCTATTATATCAATACCGGCCTGTATAAGACGCTGTACTGTGTCTTTTATGTTTTCATAACCGAACTTCCAGTTATTTATGTATCCGCCGTCACGCAGAGTACAATCAAGTATCCGTATTCTTTTCATACCCACCTGTAATAATTAATTCTTTTCCTGTTCGAGCTTTGCCGCTATCAGTCTGTTGACCTTTTCAAGATCGTTCTGTGTATCAACGGCTACTGTTTCGGAATCGACCTCAATATACTGAACTCTGTAGCCTGCTTCGATAAATCTGAGTATTTCAATATCCTCTATGGATTCTATTTTTCCTCTGGGAGAAGAGCAATAGAACTGAAGTGCCTCAGGCTTGAAGCCGTATACGCACACCTGCTTGTAATAGCTGTAGTCTATGCTTCCCTTAGGATAAGGAGCGGTGCTTCTGGTAAGATATACGCCTATATTGTCGGCATTCGTTATGACTTTAGGCACTGTGAAGTTTACAACATCAACAGGATCCTTTATCTTAGTCATAAGATTTGTGATCTGCAAATCGGGATTTTCGAAGAAAGGATATACTGCCTTGTTTATTGTTTCCGGCTCAATCATAGGCTCATCGCCCTGTATATTGACATATAAATCCGCAGGAATTTTTCTTGCGACCTCACCTATTCGGTCTGTTCCTGTCTTGTGAGTATCGGAAGTCATTATTACATTAATGTCGTTTTCCTTGCAGGCATTGTAAATGCGTTCATCATCGGTGGCAACATACACCTCTGTCAGAGTTTCGGCTTTTATGGCTCTGTTGTATACCCACCATATCATCGGCTTTCCGCATATATCCGCAAGGGGCTTGCCGGGGAAACGGCTCGACTTATATCTTGCGGGAATTATTCCTAATACTTTCATTGCTATTCATCCTTTCATTTCCTGATGATGTTGAAAAATGTCAAAACTCGGGCATTTTTCATACTAATATCAAAATAATTATAACACAAAAAGCATTTTTGTCAATGCGAACAGATTCAGTTGGTTAATTTTTTACAAAAAAACCAGCTAAAAACACGCACCTCTTTAACTAAATCATTAGCTAAATTATTAAAGCGCTATTTTAGTCTTAACAGCTTTTTAACCTTTTCACGTCGGGGCGAGTACATCGGGAATATCTTGTCGGCAACGCTCCGTACTGCTTTATCGGCAACAGCATGAATCCTGTACTTATAATACTCTTTTGCGGAATTTATCTTTTCCGTATTTACAAAAAACACAAGCTGAGTTTCCTTAGCCGACCTATTTTCAACCGTCAGCATATAATGTATAAAAATTCCGTTAAGCATTTCCCCGATGTATCCGGGAGCACGTTCATAAGTTTTGCAATCGGTTATTTCCATTATCCTGTTCATTATAGGAAACTGGAACTCGCACATACGGACAAACAGTTCTTTTTTCATTATGTAGCAATTGAATGCTCTGTGATATTCACCGGAAAAATATTCGCAGGCGGAATTATAATATTCGGGCGAAAGCTCTTTGATAAGGGAGAACATCTTATCTATTATTCCCTGCTCAAAATAAACTCCGTTATAGCTTTCCCACATTTCCCGAAGCGTTTTGACTTCTGCCCTGTTATAACTCATCTCGGACGCTTTTGCAAGACCGGGAATTATCATATCGTATTTTTGAACAACATTGTTGATTCTTTGGGTATCGTCAAGATGATATTTCTTTTTTTCGTGTGCTGTAAGCCTCAGCTCACGCACCATATTGAAGGCTGTATTATTATAGTGCTTATCGGAAAAGGAAAGATAACGACGGTAATGGCAGAGTCCGTAATAATCGGCATCAACGTTCTTCCATGCCCAATACTGAACGGTAAACTCACAAAACGACATTCGGAGCTTTGAAATATTGTCGCCTGTGTCATCGCCCTGAATCTCACTGTTACTTTCATCATAGACCGCACCGCATCTGACCGGAAAGTAAACGGGAGTGTCTACTGTTTCGCTGTCAATATCTATCCTGTGCGATACAAAAATACGGATATTACTCATCTTTCCACTGCCTTAATACGATTTATTCTTATCAGTTTACACTAATATATAATTATAGTACACAAGAGTTTTTTTGTCAACAAAAATGGCATAATTTGCAGATTTTTTCCATAATTGTCATACAAGCATAACAGCGGTGTCAACCTACAGAGATTGACACCGCTTTATCATAATGCTTTTTTTTTTTCCTGAGAGCGCCTTTTTCAAGCCGTGACACCTGCGCCTGACTTATCCCTATTTTCTGTGCGACTTCTACCTGAGTTTTGCCTCTGAAAAAACGCAGCTTAAGAATATTCTTCTCTCTGTCGTCAAGCCCGATTATCGCCTCTTTCAATGCTATTTCATCGAGCCGGTTTCTGTCATCGTTATTATCGCCGATCTGATCCATCTTCAGTTTATAGAAAAAGTATGTTTTTTCAAAAAAGTGCGCTTTTGTTGCCTGGAAATAACCTTCTTTATATAAAACTCATTTGCTGTATGCCTATATTGCTTTATTCTGCGAATTTCAATAGTTATAATCAGCATTTTTTGGCAACATAAAAAGTGTGCCAACCACAACAAGTCAACACACTGAATTATAGCATTTTATTCAATATAATTTCACTGCACAGGCTCTTTTCTTGAACATATATAAACAACAACAGCGCTTATAACATCTATACAAAAAATAAACTGACATACAGAATTCAAAGCCGCAAAGCTTCCGGAACACTTACGTTCCTTATAAACCCTGAGATTTGCCGTTAATCCGACAAGTCCTGTAAGGAATATCGTTATACAATCGAACAGCACGAAAAAAACAGAAAAAGCATAAGTGAAAATTGTAAGGAAAAATAATACACCAAGCACAAATATAGCAAGATATGCCGGTATCTGAACAAGCTTTATAAGCATATTGAAAAAGGCTGTCTGTCTTGCTCCCCACCCCTTTGCAAGGCAAAGCGGCATATACACAAGCGTGCATATAAACGAAATGACAATTGTCACAAATATCACAAATAACAGCCAAAGCCCATTACCGCCGAAAAAACGCTCTACAATATATTGATTTATGAATATGGAGTAGAGAGCAAACAGTAAAATATATGGCTGAATCATCACCGGCATGAGTAAAAGAAAGCGTTTCATATTTCTACTATTATCCTTAATTTAATATTAACAGTAAGTATACCACAATATACTGTATAAGTCAAGCAGAAATATGTGATTGCAAAGTTATAACGCCTTTTTTATCTTACCGAGAGCGCCTTTTTCAAGCCGTGATACCTGTGCCTGACTAATCCCTATTTCCTGTGCGACTTCCACCTGAGTTTTGCCTCTGAAAAAACGCAGCTTGAGAATATTCTTCTCTCTGTCGTCAAGCCCGATTATCGCCTCTTTCAATGCTATTTCATCGAGCCAGTTTCTGTCATCGTTATTATCGCCTATCTGATCCATCATATATATGGTATCGCCCGACTCCGAAAACACCGGTTCGTACAGCGAAATAGGGTCGCTGACAGCCTCAAGCGCTATTACCACATCCTCACGTTTTGCGTCTATTTCTTTGGCTATCTGCTCAATCGTAGGCTCTTTAGAATTATCATTGGTAAGTTTTTCTCTTGCCTGCATAGCTTTATAAGCCAGATCACGCATTGAACGGCTGACACGGATTGAGCCTGAGTCCCTCAGGTAGCGCCGCAATTCGCCCATTATCATAGGAATGATATATGGAGGGTGAAAAAAGCCTCCTTTCTAAAAATTGTAAACTATATCAATCGCATCTTTATTGATAATAATCTCTTTTATGCAAATCTTAACAGCCATTCTTTTTTCCATATGAGTCATATTATCCCAATTGCTTTTAAGATTGTTAATGGTATTGTGCTTTTCGTTAATTTTATTGATGGTATCTCCAATCACTTTTTCTCGTTCAATCTGTTTGTTTATTTCGTCCAATTCTGCCTTGCATTCTGAAATAGTTTCTTTAAGCAGGTCATCGTCCATAGTTAAACAAAGATTATATAATTTTTTTATTTTTTCTTCAATTGTTTTCTTTTTGTTGTTTAATATGCTTATAGCTGATATTGACGTGTTTTTTACATCTTTTACCCCCACGATATTCTCTGTCCTACGAAGCAAATCATCAATTACTGCTTTTTCAATTTCATCGCTGTCATTTTTATAATTATCGCAATTCGGATTACGAATCAGTTTTGGTTTACTACTTTGTTGTGAATAGCAATAAATTTTAACGTGTTTTCCCCATTTTTGATACCTCATTGATGCTCCGCATACACCACACTTTATAAGTCCAGTGAGTAAATAAACGTTCTTTTGTTGGTCTTTAGATGTTCTTTTTGAAAGTTCTTCTTGTGCTTTATCGTAAGTTTCCTGAGAAATAAGAGGAGTATGCTTACCATCAAAAACTTCACCATTATACTCAATCTTGCCAAGATAAGTTTTTCTCTTTAATATATTCCTAACCTGTGAATCATTACAAAGATTAAAAAGTTTTGCTATATAGCAAGCTGAATAGCCTTGTATATACAAATCAAATATCTTACGGACATTATCTGCATCTGCGTTTGTGACAAGTATATTCTTATTAGCATCATAACTATACCCATATGGTACTTTTCCACCTCCCATCCACAGTCCCGCTTTGACTCTCTCATACATACCCATGCGAGTACGTTCTCTGATATTTTCTCTTTCAAGTTGGGCAAATACAGAAAGGATGCCTATCATAGCTTTGCCGTATGGAGTTGTTGTATCAAAATTTTCGTTTAGAGAAATAAAGTTACAGTTATTGGGTATAAATATATCCTCTAAAAGAAAAACTGTATCTTTTTGAGATCGAGATAGACGATCTAACTTGTACACAATAACAGAATCTATCATTCCTTCTTTTATATCAGACATCATTTGTTTCATTTGCGGTCTGTCTATATTGCTACCACTCCAACCACCATCAATATAAAATTCATAATTTTTTATATCTTTTAGTTTGCAGAATTGTTCTAATTTTTCTTTTTGGGCATCTATTGAATATCCTTCCTCGGCTTGAAAATCTGTAGAAACACGAATATATAAAGCTGTTTTCCTATTATCTTTTGTCATTGTTGTCTCCTTCTCTTTAAAAAAAGAAAATGTAGCAAAGAAACTTTACTACATTATACCATATTTCAAATTTATTTTTCAACCAAAAAACATTTGTGAATTTTGGTCGAAAAGAGTTAATCAAGCAAGAATTTCAGATTTTTTATAGCCAATTTCTGTTTTATTCTTTTTTAGAAGCTCTTTAAGTTTTGGGAAATCAGTTTTTTTAAAATTTTGTTTTATAGGAATTTCTTCACCGTCTTTTTTGTAGCATTGATTAATATACATTCTAATACCTCTCTTTTGTTTTCTTGCTATGTAAACTGTTTTTGGTTGTTATCCATTAGTATTTTTGTCACTTTACTTCCAGCTATGTTAAACAAAATTATAATTAGGAATCTTATTAAATCTGTCGGGTTCAATTCGACTATATAATTTCTACCAAAAGCCAATGTGAAATATACTGTATCTGCAACTGCGTGATCGAAACCACATAGCACAAATATGGGAATTGCAAAAAGCAAACCAATTATACTTGAATGTTTTTTATAATAGTCAACTCCTATGTAGATTAACACACCACAGAAAAAAGATGAAAACATTAAAGAATCTACATCTAAACTGCTTTTTATAGCCCATATTTCTTTTGCTTTTAAGCAAGCGTTTTCATTGAAAGACAGCAAAGCCGAGAAAAACATTGTATAAAATAGATTCGTGATTATCGTAATCAAGTAATTAGGAATTTGTTTTATAGTTATATATCCCGCTTGCCCTGTGAATAGGTTTAAATTGTATTTGCATATTACTATTAACCCAAAAGAGAACATAAAAGCCCCTATATAACGATTTTCACAAAGTAAATTGCAATAAGCAACAACAGTAATTAGCAAAGCAGCTACAATGCTCTTGTAGTAATTGTTGGCTATATTATGTAATTTATTCATTTTTTAACCCTTTGTTGTACTTCCAAAACCACCATTTCTTATACCGTCTGTCCTATCATCATCGGTAATAAAAAACTGAGTTATAATACCCTGTGCAATACCGTCCCCTTTATTGATTGTGACGGTTTTGTTGTCTCTTGTATCATTTGTAATCTTGATGAATATATGTCCTTCATTGTCTGAATTGCTATAGTCGCTGTCTATAATTCCCACAGTATTGTCAAGCTGAACCCTGTACTTGAAACCAAGTCCTGAACGTGGGTATATAGCTAAAAACTTATCTTTGTCGAGTAGCACTCTAATACCAGTAGGGAACTTAATGGTTTCTCCCGGTTCAAGTGTAAACGTAAAAGGTGCGAAAAAATCATATCCTGCCGATCCTATTGTGGCTCGTTTAGGAATTTTGATGTCATTATATTCGTCAAATAAATCAATGTCACCACCAACGGCTTTTACATATTCAATGTAACTTACTTTTTCAAACTTATTCATTACTGTTATCCTCACTTTCTTCCTTGCCTATTACTTTGAATTTAACTTTGTTTATAGGATGATTTTCGTAACAATAAGCGCCTAATGTGCCATTGGGAATGTGATACTTGATTTTTGTCCAATCAGGTAAATTATCGCTTGTGCAATTTTCAAACACAATCTCAACCCAATTATCAAAATCCCCAAATTCAGTTAGAAAAATATCCCCATACTCCATTTCGGAGGATGATTTAATTATAGGTGTATCAAATTTTATTATCTTCATTTGTCTCCGTTTCTGCCATCTTGCATATTTCGTTGTAAATTTCTCGCCAATCATTGCAACGTATTATTCCGTATCTCTCATCGTTTATTCCATTGTTCCAAGGATAGTTCAACAAATTTTTAGAATAGTTACCGTCAATCAAGTTATTCTCATAATCGTCTACAAGAACATCTAATTCACTTAAAAGTTGTTTCGTGTGTATCATTACTAAATTTCTTTTAATGTCTATAAACGGGAAATTTCTTGATAGCCAACTAAACTTCTTTGCAATATTTGAAGGGTCTGTAGCTGTAACGAATATTATTCTATGCCCATCTTCAACAAGTTTCTGAATGAAATTTCTGCAATTGTCAATAAGAGAAATCTGTTTCCAGACCCTCTTATCAGCAAATAACGCAGTTATTTTATCAGAATATTTACTATCAACCCAACGCTCTATGTAATACGATTTTATATCAGACAGTTTTACGTTCTGCCCGGTATCTTCGTTAAAAACCTTAAACAACATTTCGGTAAGGTTGTTAATGACATTATCAATATCTATACCAACATTTAAGTGTTTCATATTCCTCCTTAATATAATTCGTATTCAATATCCATAGTTTCGGAATTGATAATCGTAACTTCTCGCCAACCTCTTGATTTTAACTTCTCTGCTTTTGAAACAGCTTTATTGAAATCTCTTTTAGATGTTATAAATTCTTCATCCGATTCTTTGTTCCGCTTACCTAATATATTGTACATTTTGCTTTAATCACTCCTTAGTCGCAGTGTAATACCACCGAATTTGTTTGTAATGACTTCTGAACATCGATTACTCTTTGATTTTTGCTACCTCTCCATTTTAATGTGATGTCTCTCTTTTCATCTATATATCTACCATCTACAAGAACATCACAATATTTGAGGATTTCTTTACGAGCAGCACTTGCATCATCCTCAATCGTTGGATTACTTATTTCTTCCCAAGTGTAGCCTGTGTATATCCATACTGTTTTTTGTGGAAATAAAACAGTGATTTTATTTAGAAAATTTAGCACTTCTATTACGTTATTTTCATTGAGAGGATCGCCACCGGTTAATGTTATTCCAGAAATATAGTCAAATTTTAAATCTGTTAACAATTCTTCAACTGCATTCTCGTCAAAATTTGTACCACTATCTTTGTCCCAAGTTTGTGGGTTTTGACAACCTTTACAATGATGGCTACAGCCTGAGAGCCAAAGAACAACTCTCAGACCGTCACCATTATTTTGATCGGGACAAGTGATGTTATGATAATTTATAATACCACTTCACCTTTCCTTTTTACATAGATACTCTGTCTTTGATTTCAGCATTTTTTGCTTTATTATATCTTGTTTCCCCATGAACTCTAGTAAATCCTAAATCCTTAATACCCTTACTTTCGTAATATTTAATTGGGAGTAGACTATACAATCATATTTGGGATAGACTTGTATTTTTTACTCTTGTTCCATAATCTTGTAAAATTTCTTGTTTATAATATCTGTGTCTTTGGGGATAAAACTGATTGCCATTTCATACAATTTGGCGTTATTTTTTGATGGAATGTATATATCGTTTCTCTTGATGCCGATGACGTGTGTGTTATTTATTCCGTATTCATCAAACTTTGAGCATATATCTTCAAGATCTTCTACTGTAAGATTTCCTCCTGAGATGCAAAAATTACCTGCCTTAGAATGATTAGAAAACCAACCGTCATCTAACATAAACATAATCAATCCTCTGTAGTCTAATTTTGAGATTGTGCTGGGAATGCTTAAATTGTTATATGTAATAAATGTTGGACTTGTTTTTGTGGAAAAGTCGTAAGGCTGTTGCTGATTATACCCACTCATTTTTATTTTATATAGTCCTCTTTTTGCAACGATGTTTTTTCCAAACACATTCATTTTCCATTCTAAGTATTGCTTTTCATCTTCAGCATGATTTTCTCGGTAATAATAATTTTTTAATCCATTTTTCTTGAAATTACCATCACCTAATTTTCCACTTAAAAGGATTTGTTCTTGCAAATCGTTAAGAATGAAAACTGGGTTTTGTTTATCTGTCAATTTATATCTTTTTCTAACTTCGTATACTTGATTAAGAATTACTCCTACAATTTTTGAAATCTCTACGCAGTTATATTTGTTAAATAGTGAAATTACATTTTCTGTTTGCTCTTTTGTAATGCGTTTTGTGTTACTAATAGAATTTCCTTTCTGCTATCCCAAATATGTTGTTATTATAGTCGTTGAACGTTCTCCATCAGCGTTACCTGTTAAGGAGCTTCGATGCGTTTGAGTGACTTGCACACTCGGTTATCCCTATCCTAATTACTTTTTATGGTTTCTATCAATTAAGACTATAAATTACAAACTTGCACCGCTTTCAAGCATGCCGTTTCCAGCTTCTTTGTAGCGAATTAGGGTTATGGGGACTTTCCCGCAATTTAAACAATTTTACATGGACTATTTAGTTGTTTAATCCATTCATTCTATCTATTTTAGTAATCATAGAGCTTCCGCATTTAGGACAAATATCCATTTCAACCTGCTGATAACCGCAGTCTTCGCAATAACACATTGCAAGATTAACGCCTTCATAGAAGCCTTTATCCATTGCTCTAAGGATTAATGTTTTAATAGCTTCTTTGTTGTAACCGAGATTGTAACGGCAATACTGAATTTTGCCTCCATTAAAGTAATTCCAGAATCGTTCTTCTTTATCTTGCTTTTCGATTGGAGACATATTTTCAGAAACATGGCAATGAAAACTGTTGCTTACATATTCTCTATCAGATACATTTTCAACGATTCCATAAATCTTTCTGAACTGTTCAATCTGCAAACCGCATAAACTTTCAGCAGGTGTACCGTAAATGGCATATAAAATGTGATCTTCTTCTTTTATTCTTTCAATATAAGACTGTATGTATTTCATTGTTTCTAAAGCAAATTCGCCATCTTCTCTTATTGACTTTCCGTTATACAATCTTTGAAGTTCATTTAGAGCTGTTATTCCATAACTCATTGTCATAGGGGGCAAAATAGACTTGATTTTATCATTCGGCTTCAAATTGCCACCATATAAACCTCCCTCACAAAAGGCAACTGGGTTCACACTTGCTCTTAACTGTCCTATGTAATCATAAGTACGCTTATGAAGATTTCTGATTATTTCAAGGTAATAGTCAAGAACGGAATAAAAATCCTTGCCTTCACGCCTTGCCTTTGCAAGGATCATAGGCAAATGTAAAGAAACCACGCCTAAATTACAACGACCTTCAAATACAGGCTTATCTTCTTCATCTGCTGGGTGCATACCGCCTTTTTCATACCATGGTGACAAGAATGCTCGGCAGCCCATTGGGCTTACCACCCTTCCATATTTTTTATACATTTCAGGAACATATCCTTTTCCTGTGAGCGAGAGCCAGTCGGGATACATCGTTTTACTGCTACAATCTATTCCAGCATTAAAAACGTCTGCATTTGGATATTCTGGACTTCCGTCACCGTGTAACTTCTTGTCATATAAAAAGATTATCTTCGGAAACAGAACAGGTCTCTTAAAGCCTTTCTTGCCTTGCCCTTCAGAGTGAACTTTTAAGAGAGAAATCGAAGCCATTTTTCCAAACTTTGAAGTTGCTAATCCTAAAGACATTGAAACAAAAGGATAATCACCCCTAGAGCTACCAACGGAATTTAGTTTCATTTCAATGCCTTGCCATCCCTGTTCAAAATCTCTCTGTAATTTGTCTAAAGCGTATTTCTTAATTTTGGGTTTGTATTGATTTATCTCTGACGGAGATACTGTTTCTAATAGTATGCTTGTGTACTCTTTTTTGTATTTTTTATAAGACTTCCGTGCATACGGAACAAGCATTTTATCAACCTCTGGAACTGTAAAACCACCATACTGTTGGGCTGCTGTTGAAAGAATAATATCACCCATTACATCAAAAGCTGTATCAAGATAATTAGGTTCGTTATACCAAAGGTTGCCCATTTCAAAGCCACCTTTCATTACTTTTCCAACACGAAATAAATCACAATTGAAACTGTCTAATCTTGAATTTAAATCATGTATGTAGATATAACCATCTTTTGAAGCCTGCTTTTCATCATAAGTTAAAAAGAACTTTTTATATAATTCTTTACTTAATTCGTTATAGATTAAACTTCTTTTTGTTGCTACTAAAGACGAGTCTGTATTTGCATTGCTTTTATCCCCTATGTATCTAATAGACTGACTTCTTTCGTATACTTTATCCATCATGTGTATAAAGTCTTTTTTGTAATTTCTGTACTCCTTATACATCTTAGCTACTTTTGGGAACTTGTCCTCTAACACAGATTCAACGATGTTGTGCATATCGTATATTTCTGTATCTTCTAAGTCGTTTTCAACTAACTTGTCCCATACTGCATTGCAAATAACTTGATAATCTTCATTTGTTAATGTTATCATAGCCCTTCGTGCAGCTTTGTTACAAACGTTGATTATCTTTTGCTCGTCATAGTCCTCCAAAGTTCCATCTTTCTTAATTACTTTCAAATCATCACTCCTTTACTTTTCTATTAGTGACAGATAAAATGTCCTTACACTATCTCTAAAATCATCTAACGTACCATTATTCTCAACATAATAGTCATAATTGTAATTTTCAACATTTGCATCTGAAGAATTACTTGTTATGGGCATAATGTTATCATTCTTGATAAATACCGTTATAGCATTGAACTCTTTAACAGCCCGTTCAATTTCGTCAGGTTCTCTTATGTCAAATATAAGAATTTCGCTTTTGGGATAATAAAGTTCATTTATAAAATCATCATAAATACACTTTAAATCTCTGAAAGGAATGTCATTATAATCTGTCAGCAGTTTTTTTAAATCAGATAAAAACTTGCGATCCTTATCTGATTTACCACCACTATACCATCCTGCTTCGCTTGCTCCGTTTCTGACACAATCTATAGACGAATATTTTGAAACCCCTATGTAGTCATTAAGAATTTTCGCAAATTCATCTTTACCGGAACGAGCATAACCGTTAGTTATTATTACTCTTTTCAACTTTTTATTGCATTTCCTCCAAACTTAATATAGAATTACTCAGTTATAGAACCGTCATACTTTTTTGTAATCAACTCAGAATAGGAGAGAGATTCTACCCACTCGCAAAACGTATGCCATTCGTCTAATTTGTGATTTTTTCTTGCGTGATAAATATTTCTTAAAACGGCATAGTTGAGTTGTACTGTTGACCTCTGATTGTAGCTTGACGGAAGTAACTGTATCATCTGATACCACCGCTCTTTGTCTTTTGTTGTCAAAAAATATTCTCGGCAATAATTAAGGTCTTTAATTGTTCTTTTAAGGCTGTTAATCATACCGCCGTAATAAACACCATCTTCACTTTGCCAAGTTCCTAAATGCTCATGAGAGAAGTCATCGAGCGTAAATTCTTTTGAATCTATCTTGTGCATTGTTGAGCATGAATTGCGAACAGTGCCAACCTTGTAGGTGTCAAACTCTTTCCACCAGTAGAGCGGAGCAGTAATGTCACAAGTTACCGTTATCATTCTCATAAACTTTGAATGGTCTGAACCTGCTTTAACAAGATTTTTCATCAGTTTTAAGTCGTTATTCCCGATAGCTCCACTGCACCAAAGTCCGCAATCTCCAATACATACATCATGATCCTTGCAATTGTGAAAACTATCACTTTTATCCCAACTGTTCATCGGATTTCTCATTCCTCGTATGGCTGCTTCAAAGCCATAAATGTCAACGTTTTCTATTTTTATCAACTTTTTTCACCTCATACTGTCCATTCGCTAAATTCGCTTGTAAACTTATCGTCTGATATTTCAAGCGTTACAGGCTTGCTTAAATCAAGACTAAATATACCCATAAGCGATTTGGCATCCACAACGTAACAGTCGCTTCGTAGTATAGTCTTGCAATTAACAGAATTACAAGTTGCGTTGAACAATGCTACATCTGAAACTGTTACCAACTTTATCTGTAGTAAAGCCGACATTTTATCATCTCCCATCTTTTTTACTTAAATCTTTCATACCCATAATCAGCAGGATTTAAGCCATTTTTAATCATTTCTTCTGCTAATTCTCTTCTATAGAAATCATAAATTGATAGGTGAAGTCCATCTGTACTTGCTTTCTTCCCATTGATTTTAACTCTATTGGCTAATTCGGTAGCTACCGTATCTCGATCTTTATCACTAATTGCAAACACTTTTTTAACAGCACCGTCAACAGAAAAATCAATTTTCTTTCGCTTGCAAGAGTTATAATATCTGAGGATTTGTTTTAGGACAAAATCAAGGGAATCCTGTTCTCTAAGGTCAATATAAGATTTAGATGTTAAATGAACTGTAGCTTTTCTATCAACATTATCATAAGCACCCAAGCTAATAAGATAAGGATAATAAGGAATTAGATCCGTCATCTTTTCTATTTTTAATGGCTTATCGTTCTTGCCGATAAATATCTTAACATTGTTCTGTATTTCTTCAAACGTATAGTACGAAGCTACACTGTCATAAAAATCATGTTTCCCCGAAAACCGACTCATTATATCTCTCCATTCTCATACATCTCATTAATAATTTCAGCTAATTCGTCTACAAGTTCAGATGTAAATTCACCTATCATATTTATTACCTTTCTTCTAATTCGTCAGCATACTGACTTATCCAACCTCTATGATTCGTTGTTAAATTACAAATTGCCACTCTATCGTGTCCTCTAAAATGGTTTATGTAGGCAGTAAATCCACTTGTGTTTGGGTTATCTAAATCACACTGTAATTCGTGTCCTATCACAATAACCTTTGCTTTTTTGCCCACTCTGGTTAATATCTTTTTTAACTGTGCTGTAGTACAGTTCTGTGCCTCGTCAATTATCACAACAGCATTATCAAGATTTGAACCACGAAGGAATGTGTCAGTTATACAAGTTATATAGCCTGTCCCATTCTTTTGATTAACCATCGTATCATCGTTAATTGCTATAAAAGAATTTATCCCACAGTTGTTGAGAGCTTGATAAAAGGCTTCAAAATAAACGGAACTCTTTTCGGTAATGCTACCGGGAAGCCAACCTTGCTTTCTTTCACCATAAGGGGACATGATATAAACAATACTATCAAATACCCCATGCTTAACAAGAATGTCAGATGCGCCCGTTGCTATTGTTGTCTTACCTGTACCAGCTTTAGAATTTACAAAAATAATATCTATGTTTGGATTGATTATTGCATTTGCAAATTCAAGCTGTTCTGAATCAAGCTCTATATCGTAAAACGGTCTGTCATTAAAATTCTTTGGCATTTCACCATAGTATTCTTCAGAAGTATTTTTCTTCTTTGACATAAATGGACTCCTTAATCTTAAATAATATCATCAAGTCTACAATCTTCCCCAACTATGTAATCGACAAAGCCGTTCTTCTTTGCTTCGTCCGCATACATATACCATTCAACACGGTACTTCTTTGAATATTCCTTTTCCGTTATCTTACTATTGGCTAAGACATAATCCTTGATTCTCTTTTCAACAACATTCTGAAATGCCATCTGATCCTTAATCTTAGCAGACGAACTATATAAGAAGTTTGAGCCATCGTGCATTAAAAACTTTGCGTTCTTTGTGGCAAAACGCTTATGCCCCGCAAGATTGATGAGAAACGCCATACTGTACTGATAACCGAGATTAATTGTATAGACAGGGGTTTCGCTGTTTTTGATTATATCAATAAGTTCAAACCCATCATCCACATTACCCCCATTAGATGTGATATATAGGAGTATCGGAGTTCTATCTTCCTTTTTGATTCCTTTATCTTCCTTGTTAAACTGCATTATATGCTTAACAATTTCTCCGATGGTCTCCTGACATATATCATCGTCAATAAATAATTTTCTCTGCTTTAAATCTTTCAGATAAAAGCAATCATCAATGCAACAACCCTTGTCTATGAGCTTGTCTACATCAATGTTGTAATAGTTTGTTGAATTATTCATACAAACCCCCTTCGTTTTTATTTTTTTCTAAAATACATTAGGCTTAATTGGGAACAAAAACAAATAGTTTTTCTGTTCTATTTTCGTGTTTATCTATTTTTAAGCTAGTAGTAACCGCCTTTTGCCAGATGCACTTGAAATCATCAGGGGCATTATATTCACTTATATAAACAAAATTGTTTTCACTCATTTTTCTGCACCAGTTCCAGAATTTATCGTAATCAAAAGCACTTGTGTTGTATTTTGTTGTTCCCTGATACGGTGGATCACAGTATATCACTGCATTTTTCAATTCGTTATATTCGTTATTGATATAATTACTACATACAAATTTAATATCTTTTAGATTGGGGACTTGTGTTAATAAGTTTCTAAGTGCCTCATTGGGTATATCACGGGGTGTTTTTTTATCTTCTTTATACCCTCTTGCGTAACCCCCAAAATACTTTGATCCGAATGTAGCATTAAAACCCACTAAACCTACATAATAATTTGGAAAAAGTGTTTTATTTTCTTTAACTTTGTTGTATTCCTCTTCAGTTATGTGCATTGGGAATTTCCAACCAGATTGAATTGCTTGAAACATTGCAACAAGTTCTTTATGTATATCGTTACCAATTTTGGTGGAGCAATGTATTTTATCGATCATATTTGCTCCTCCTACAAACGGTTCATAGTAAACACGAATATTATTTTTATCAATAGCTTCTTGTAGAATAGGTGCTATATATTTACTAATACGGTTTTTACTTCCTACATACTTAATATTAACATCATCCTTTCTTTCTTCAATAAAACACTTTTTCTATTCGGTTTTTATAATTCTTTGTTCAGCCCACTCGCACTGTTTCTGTGATAGTTCGCTTCCTATGTAGCTATATCCCAGTCTCTTACAAGCTACGGCAGTCGTCCCGCTACCCATAAAAGGATCGTACACTATGGCGTTTTCTGGGCAATACAATTTTAATAAAAATTCGCATAACTCCGTAGAATAAGTTGCCTTATTATATGGACAACTTCCATCGTTGTTTTTCGCTTCTATGTAATTAAAAATATTTTCATAAGATTTTTGCCCTGTCTTTCTAATGCTTATGATTTTTTTGTTACAATGGAATGAGTTTATTTCATTTCTTCTACAAAAGACGAATATGTTTTCCCATATTCTTGTTAATTTGTTTGACGAACAGTTATTAGGCAAAGCCGATTTCTTCTTCCAACAGATTACATCAGCAATTGTAAAAGGAGTTTTGGCGATTATTGCATTCACAGCCTTAAACATACCATCTCTGTTGTTGTTCCCGTATGAAAGATTGTATAAGACCACTCCGTTTAGATTTAATATTCTGTCAAATTCAAGAAACAAATTTTCAGTAAAATTACAATACTCATCATCTGTCATATTATCAACATGACGGTCGTATCTCAAATACGGATAACCTTTTGATTCAGCGTTGGATAACGTTCTGTGTTTTCCTTGTTTCTTATTTGTATTGTAAAAGGGTGAAGTAAGAATTACGGAATTTAATCCGATAGGCATACGATCCATTGTAGCGAAACAATCTTCGTTGTAAATTCTATTAAGTTCGATTTTTTCATCCATTATTTAAAGTCCCTTTCAAATCTGTCTTATCTGCTTAATTTTCTAAATGTAGTAGTCGTATCTTGTGTTCAGAATTTAAAACACTATATATAGTATCTATTCTTTCTATTAGCCACAACATATAGATATATTTTGCCGATAGAATTTAAGTTTTATCGTTTGTTCTAATTGTGATATTGAATTTATCAAAGTCATCAGCGTTTAGAACTATATCACCGTTTTTGTACTTCTCATGAGCTAATAAATAAGCATCCACTTTGCTGTCAGCTTCGATTTCAACTTTTCTTTTCAAAATTTCTCTTATTACTGCTTTATAGATCATAATACCTCTCTTATGTAATCAGTTTATCCATTTGATAACCGGATCGCCTTTAAAACCTTTTTCCCAAACGAACCAAGCATAACACTTAGCTGATGACATTTTCTTAGGAGTTCCGTCCTCATTATATATGACGTTTCCTGCTTTGTCTTTTGCTCGGAAATCACCATTTATGCCACATAAAATTCTGTTTCTGCAAACATATACTGTTTTAGGTGGGTACTTTTCAAAAAGTGATTTTCTTTTAGCACTTTCAAGGAATTGTATTGATAGGAAAAGAGCAAGTTTCTTTCCTTCTTTTAAAAGTGACAAAGAATGTTCAGCCCATTCTTTCGCATAAGAGTAAGGGGGGTTGGTTACTATATTGTCAGCAAGTGGTGCAGTAACTTTAAAGAAATCAACATTGCCCTGCCCATAACCTCTGTCAATTAAATCTGTACTTTTAACTTCATATCCACGGGCTTTTAATCTCTCAGACAAATGCCCCTCGCCACAAGCATTTTCCCAAATGCTACCCTCAAACGTTTCGACATCACATAGAAGATCTGCTGCTTTAGGCTCAGTTGCGTAATAATCGTGTTCTGCTCTGTCGTGATCTGTATGGTTACTTGCACCTAGAGTAACAAAAGTTGTCTTTTTGTTACCTGTCCAGTCTTTATTGTTACTCAAATTATTATAGACCTCCTTTTAAAATCAACTTCGGCTCTTTATTCAAGACAAAAATCTAAATTTCATTAACCAAATTTCGTTGTTAGCAGTTAGTATTCACACTGAATTTTATATCAAAGGAGAAACACCAAAAAATACATACAAAGGAAGGATTTTATCAGTGTTGCAATAACTGCTTTATAGTTTGCCAAATGGCAAGTATATCTTAGAAATCTGGGATATGAAACGTAATAGCGTTTGATGTTGTTTTATGTTTAATGCCCAGATTATAGATGACGAATTTTTGGAAATAGTGTAATGGTGAATTTTGAGTTAATGTTTAGAGTGAATGATTGGCGACATAGCTGAAATTTTCTATATAAAAGTATTTCATAAACTTATTATGTAGTAAATTTGATAGGTTAGTGAACCTAATTGGTTGATTAACTTTCATTCAAACTTTTGCCCTAAATAAAGAGCCGAAGCTCTTGTATTTTACTTGTCTACATCATCAACTTCGGAAAGTTCATTCTTGTGTCTAATGATGAAATCAACTACAATATCTTCGAAACCATCGTTGACATCATATGTTGCTGAATAATTGACTTCTGTATTTATCATTATTCTTTCAATAACTTTGGATTTTTCTTCACAGTTAGCAATGGCATTCTTCATAATTGCCTTTGCTTTATCACCATCAAAAGTTCTCTCTTCATCAATTTCAACATCATAGTAATAAGGTATCTGAGTACCGTTAATGTCGAATTTGTAGTCTTTAGCTTTTTCCGTGTAACTAAGAGGAATTATACCTAAAGCTGTCTTTATTGCCTTACACATATTCTGATTGATTTTATTTGATTCAATCAAAGAGTCTATGTCAAAATCACAAGAGTTTTTTGCAATGTTAATCTGGCAAGTCAAATACTCTTTTTCAATAGACAGTTCCATCATAAAAGCAATTAAATCATCAACAGTAAAAGGATTTTCATTGTCTATTGTTTCAACATAATCATCTGCGTCTGGCTTAACCGATGAACGCTTATGAGCTTTTGTTGTCCTTAAACAATTTTCTCTATTTGTAATAGAGCAAATAGCATCTTCGGACAACTTATTCAAAAACTTCTGATAGCGAAATGCATCTTTTAAATTCATTTTTTTCGTCCTTTCCATTTTTATAAATCTTAGAATTGGTTTCTTTAACACCTGTATTATACCACTTCATACCGATTTGTCAAACAAAAAACATTGTATGTTTTAGTAAAAATCAGCAGATTTTATAATCTGTAATCCACCATTCCTTTTCTTCGGAATCAACCCATTTATCGTTAAGTTTCTTTTTCTTTGGTTGCTTATTCTGATCCAACACCTTTATAATATCCCCCCTCTTTAAAGGCTTGTCCTTAAATATCTTCTTGCTAATTTTTACAGGAATAGTATTGCCGTTGGCAAGAGCATAAAGGCTTAATTTCGGGGAGTAATCAACATTCAAATTGGTAACAAAACAGTACCCGGAGTATTTCTTGTCTATTACATCCATATAGTCGAGAACCTCAAATCGACTCTGTAATCTCTCTTTTAGAGTAGATTTGTCTGTTATAAGAGAGGATAGATCCTCTATAATCGCTTTTGAATCTATACCCATAAAAGTCTTTACGGTTTCTTTCTCACAATACTTGCGGATAATATCAAAATCAATGTTTAGCGAAAAAGCCTTATCTTTTTTTATCTGCTTCGCAAATCCATCTTTTTTGTTCTTATAGAAGATTAAGAATATCTCAAGATATTTAGATAACAGTTTCATGTCACCATAATCGCAGAAATAATCAATATTTATCAAATCTTGTATACGGCTTTCGGATATACCATTCTCTTTTAATGCTACAAGCAAACTACAAAAATTAGGGTAGTTATTAAGACCTAATTGATAAAGAGACTCTGCAACAGATAAAGAAAAATTTTTGATTGATGATAAAGACGGGTTGATACATCGGGTTTTCTTGTCGATGCTAAATTTTCTGTTATCTAACCCGAATTTGTATGTACCCACCTTAATTCCTGAATATTCGAGCATCTCCTTTTTAAAGGCTGAAACTTTATCCTTGTTGCCTTTATCTGAATAATGTTGCATCATAACCGAGTAAAATTCATAAGGATAATGAGCCTTAGTGTAAGCCCCGTAAACCGAATCATAAGCATAGCTTAAAGCATGTGAAGCGTTAAAGGAATACTTTGATGCAGCTTCGATAATATCCCAAGTCTTTTCAAAACCATCGGGTTTCCCTACGTTCTTTATCCATCCTTGTAACAACCTTTGTTTCAATTCAGCAAGCTCTTTTTCTTTAAACTTTTTCTTGCTTATCTTTTTGATAATTGCGTAAGTTTCTGTTTGTTCAATGCCAAGCCAACCTAAATATGTCATTATCGACTCTTGATACATCAGATAGTGAAAAGAGTCTTTTAACAGATTGTCAAGTTCTTTTACTCCTGTAGTATAAGGCTTTCTCTGAAGGAAATTTTCTAACTGGGTTTTAAAACCTGGTCGCAAAGCAGCAACCAAAGAAGTGAGTTCCATCATATTTTTAGGGCTATATTTTTTACA
>ULXB01006927.1_pt1 | contig 33506 bp, 42 predicted proteins | sample 1960901 | NCBI WGS metagenome assembly ULXB01 (sample SAMEA4835828, study PRJEB28245) | human gut metagenome | biome: gut microbiome; material: fecal sample | place: Denmark | collected 2008
GGAAATTCGGGGTGGAAAAATTCGGGATGGAAAAATTTGAGAAAATCGGGAGAAATTCAGAATTCCGACGAAAAGAACATAAAAAACGACATTTAGAACAATATTCGATGGAAAAACATTTGGCAAGTTGGAAAAGTTTTTTTATATTTGGGCAAAAGAATCTATGAACAAAGTAAAGAAGCGTCTGGATGCTTTGACGTCCCAGATTCTGGCGAACCCCGCTTTGGGCAAGGACGATGCGATCATATCCGAGCTCAGAGGTCTGAGGGAGCTGTTGCAGACGTGGCGCGCGTTCTATGCGGTGCAGGGGCAGTACAGCGACGATCTTCCGGAGGGCCCTCGGCAGGTGCGGGAGGCGTCCCAGACGTGGGATTAAGGTATGCCGCTTACGACCGCCATAAGTTTAACCACCAAGCAGAAGGAGGCATTGGAGCTTCTGGATTCACCGACGCAGGACAAGCTCCTGCTGCTCGGTGGTTCGGGCTCGGGCAAGACGTTCGTTCTTATATATAAGGCAATTCGGGATGCGCTGCGGTTCAAGGCGCCGGTCTTGGTCTGTCGGAACATGTTCGTTGATCTGCGGCAGGGTGTGATGGACCAGATCGTGCCGGCAATTTTACAGAAAATTGCTGAGGCGAATGGTCAGGAACGCTGGGACAAGTGGCTGATCGACGGTCTGCGTTTCGCCACGTGGTCTGACCAGCATTCGCGGCTGTCGTTTTGTACGGGCGGCTACCTTCGTTTCGCAGGTCTGTCGAAGCGCGACATTTCGGAGAGCGGGTTGGACAAGCTCCTGTCGCCGTCGTGGCTTCACATCCTGGTCGAGGAGGTCTCGGAGGTCGAGTACCCGTCGGTCGAGATGCTCATTACTCGACTGAGGTACAAGGCCGAGGGATGTGCGGGCAAGCTGATGATGTCGGAGAACCCGCCGTCGATGATGCACTGGTCCTACCGCCGCTTCTACGAGGCGAAGCATGAGGACGGGTCGCCGCTGTCGCATGAGGAGAAGCGGCAGCAGGCGTACCTGCTGATGAACCCGCGGGACAATCGGGAGAACCTGTCGGACGAGTACATTCGCAACCTCTCGCAGCTAACCGGTGCGAACCGAAAGCGGTTCTACGAGGGGCAGTTCCAAGACAGCGAGACGGGTGAGATATTCAAGCGGATCAGCTGGACGGACCGGCTGCCGATGCCGGAGGAGTGGGAGAAGCTGGTGATCTACACGGACCCGACGCCGCTCACGGGCAAGGACTACTCGGTGTATGCCGACTACAAGGCATCCGTTCTGTGTGGTCTGTGGAACCATCTGACATTTGTCATCGACGTCCGGTTGGTACGGGGATCGACTCTGGACATGCTTCAAAACGTGAAGCAGCTGTGGGATATATCCCCGAACCAGTCGATCACGGAGGTCTGCATGGAGAAAAAGCAGGTGCCGTCGGACTTCAAGCAGGTGCTTGAACAGTTCACCTATCTGACGGGCTGGTCATGTACGGTGAAGCTGGACACGCGGATATTCGGGGACAAGAAAGCGGCGATCGAAACATTTTTGCAGCCTCTGTTCGAGAACGACTTGATTCTGTTCAACAGTGCTTTTCGGGACACGGAGCGGGGGCGGCTGACGCAATATCAGGTGTTGAAGTTCTCGCGTAAGGCGAACAAGCGCATCCACGACGACGTTTTGGACGCAATCATGCGGGCGGACACGCTGATGAAGGGGCGCAAGGGCCGCAAGCGGCGGTCGAAGCATACGCAGCTGGTTCAGCTGGTGCGCCCCGGGTACATATTCGACAGCAGGAATGGGTAAAATAGAACAATACACGGAGGAGGAGCTGAGTTCGATGGGCTGGGGATTTAAGACGGTCGAGACGCCGGAACCGGAGCCGGTCGGGCAGAAGCCGACGATCGAGATACTGCGCGAGACGTCGGACCAGTACGTCACGCCGTATGTCCGCATCAGCGGCATCGAGCTTACGGACAAGCACATCGTCGCGTTCTATCGCAAAATCCACGGCCACTATCGGAGGAAGGGTGCGGGGACTGCCGGCAAGGACATCTACTCACCGTACCGCGGGTGGGTCCATCCGTACAACATCACCTACTCGGCGGGCGGTCAGCAGCGTGCGAGCGAGATGGTGTTCTTCAAGGGCCGCAACACCAACGACGCGATCATCAAGTCGGAGTTCACGCCGTTACAGATGAGCGAGGGCGTGTACTACTTGCAGACGCGCGATAAGAGCAAGAAGGTATGGCTTACCTATACGGACCTCATGCTGCCCTTCTGCTACGGTCAGTACGGCGACCAGTTCGACATAGTGTACTCGGCCGGCCGGCAGTACCGCCACACTTTCCAGTTAGGAGCATGCCCGACGGGGTCCTTGGGCAAGAGCTCCGTTACGTTCAATGCGAGGGGCCTGGGCTTTGCGCTCTGCGAGAAGGTCTCGACCGGTGCACTGATCCGTCTGACGGACATCGCGGAGTTCTCGCTGGCTCTGACGGTCGTTTGCGAAGACACGCGGCTTCATGCGACGCTGCGGTTATGACTTCGGTGCAGGTATGCAGCCGATATTTCGGCTGCGGAAAACAACCGATATTTCGGCTGTGGTATTGCACCGATCCTTAATGCTGCTGGTCCTCTTTGCAGCGGGGTGTACCAAGACGGTCTACGTGCCGGTCGAGAAGACGACGACAGTCGTCAAGACCGAGCGCGACACGATCGTAGAGGTGCGGCTTGAAAAAGAGGTCGTTCACACAAAGACGAGGGATACAGTTGTCACGGCCGAGACGAAGTATGCGGAGGCCGTAGCTCGTTGGGCTGGCGGTGAAGACGAGCGGCTGTCCCTCGATTTGTGGAACAAGGATGTGAAGGTACCGGTCGAGACGAAGGTCGTCGAGGTGGTCATCAGGGACAGTGTTCCGTACCCCGTCGAGGTCCCCGTCAAGGTGCGGGAGCGCTATGTACCGTGGTACTACAAGATAACATGGTGGGCGGCGCTGGCTTGTGTGGTGCTGAGCCTTTTCGGGGTGACGTTGTTGGATATAAGAAAACTTTTGGGACGGTGAAACTTTATACTTTGGCTACTCAGGGCAGACAAAACGGGGTTTATCTGAGTGATATAGCGATCGTAGGGATTCGTATGAGCGATATGCAGACTGAGGACGCGCAGAATTACACGATGACAGTGGATTCGGATTTTCAGGAGCTAATCAGAGACGCGACTATGGTGGCTTTGGTGAACGACTTAATGGGGGGTGAGTATACGACGCTGCTGACTAAAAGTCTCATCCCCGGCGACAACACGACCAGTTTTTCAGCGGTGCAGTGGGCAGGGGATCAGGTACTGGTAGCGTACTTAGTTAAGTACCAGCCATCGTCCAACCAGGTTACGATGAAGCTGACCCAAATGACGATTCCCACCGGAGGCGGTGGTAACATGTAGTGGACTGGTTGCAGATCATATCAATTGTTTTCGGCGTTCTCAGTGGCAGCGGAGTGCTCGTGACGTACCTGCTGTACTCGAAGCAGCTGAAACGCTTCAAGAATGCCGAGGCCTTCGAGAAGGAGGTGCAGGCGCTCAAAGCGGCGATGAGTGTGTTGGAGCAGCAGATAACGTTCCAGGCAGGCCAGATCACGAGCTTGCAGCAGTCCTACGCGGCCCGAGACACGGAGGCGAAGCAGTTGGAGCGGTCGCTGCGCATCTGCGAGGTCAAGAACTCAAAGAATAAAGGTGCGATCAACCGAGCTTACGAGTGTACGTTTTGCTCCGACACGTCGAAGTGCCCCGTCATACTGCAACGGGTGAAAAATGAGCAGGAGTATTTGAAGGCATTAGAACAGCGCAATGTTCACAACGACGATACAAAAAACGGTAGTTGATCCGGACACGGGCGACGAGCTGCTGTACTCATTCGTAACGACGGGTGAGACGGCCGAGCAGTCGGTTTCGCTCGCGTGTACCTATGCGTCGATGGTTGAGTATGGTATGGAGGCCGAGAAGTGGGCGCCTGCGGAGATGGCGTTCCCTCGGGAGCAGCTGTACCAGTTCATCCAGCCGCAGCAGCTTGCGAACATCGAGGCGATGTACCCCGATGCTGTCGCCACGGCCTACCAGAGTGCGCTGGCTTATGTCCAGTCGTACATCGGCGCGATGTTCGATATAACTGCGATGCTGGATTCGGAGGACACGTCGTCTACGGCGCTGACGCTTCGTCTGGCACTGGCTATTTGTACGGCGACATACATTCTCTCTTCGTCGCCCCAGTTCTCGGAGGTTATCGAGCTGCAAAATAAGCAGTTGCATACCCTTCTGAGAGGGTTGAAGAGCGGGAACCGCAACTTCGGCAAGGCCGCGATAGCAGGTGAGCCGAACGTGCGTGTCCAGGTGGTAAAATTAGAACGGACTGGTGCAAAACCTTGATATAGAGCATGTTTCGCAACCCGTATAACATAATGAATTTCCACGGCGTACCTGGGGCTCGCATTCAGGCGTTGCCTCAGAACTACCACTTCGACCTCACGATGGAAACGTGGTGGAGCGCCGTTCAACGTGCGAGGGTCTATTCCGACTTCACAGGTCTGGATGCGCTGTACAGCTATCTGCTGAAAAGCAGCACGCTGATCCGGTCGGCCGTCGACAAGCGCTTGCGGCCGTTGAAGTCGAGGACGTTCGCCGTCATTATCGACGGTCGGGAGGACGAGCGCTTGACGGACAAGCTGCGTCAGTCCGCATTAGTCCGTGAGCTGATTTACCAGAAGGGCATGGCGAACTTCACTTTCGCCCGTGTTATCGGTGTGAATCGGGATGGCACTACCTACATCTACCCGCTTCGGAACCTCGACGTGGAGAACCGTGCGGTTCGTCGTATGACCTACGAAATTCAGGACCCGATTCCGGTCAAGTCCCATGTGAACTTGTTCTGGATGCAAAGCTCGTTCCATACGGAAGACACGTTAGGTCTGTTGGAGCCGGTAGCCCGTGACTACATCAACATGCAGAATGCCCAGAACAACTGGCAGACTGCATCCCAGTTCTTGGCTTATCAGCAGATGATTATGTATTTCGAGAACGGGGACGAGGAAATGGAGCGGGCAGCGACCGAGGCGGCTCAGAACGTAGGTCTCGGCAAAGTCATCGTATCCGGCAAGTCGACCGACGAGGTGACGGGCAAGATCACCAAAGACTTGGAGCTGGAAAACGTCTACGGGGGCGCGTCGGCCGATACGTTCCGTATCTTCAAAGAGAACATCGAGCAGCTGCGGGGGTCGATCATGCAGCTCATTTTGGGCTCATCCCTGCTTGGTATGTCGGAGAAAAACACCAATTCGGAGCGTCTGGTTCGTGCTCACCTCAAACTGTTCCGAGACATTACCGAGAGCGACGCGATCGATGTTCAGGACTGGTTCAATATTCCGGAGAACCGGACGAAGCTGTCGTACCTGCTGGACGAGCCCGCGTTGGGGCGTGCGGAGTTCAGAGTGAAGCCGTCGAACTATGTCGACATCGGCGATGTGGACGTATACACGAAGATGTTGAAAGACTTGGGGTTGAAGCCTACTGCTTCGTATGTCGAGAAAGTAGGGCTCAGCTCCGAAGATGTGATTATCGATGAAGTCGTTGAGAACACTGGCGAGGGAGGCGAAGGAGCTGAACCGGTACCTCAGAACAGGAATGCCAAAAGAGGTATCGCAGGCATGGCTGTGGACCTCGCAAAACGCATTCTTAACCGGCACAAATCCGGCGACGGGTCAACGATGGCCTGATCGAATGGGTTTGATCCGAGACAACCGCGGGCAGTACTTCGGGAACGTCGAATCGAGGTTGTCATACGGAAAGCTGCATCGGACGGGCCGGTTGTTGAGAGGTTTGCGGGTCCGGCGAGACGTGTTCGGGAACGTGGTGCGGGTTATGCTCTACAACCGAGTGAGCTACGCCGCGGAGCATGAGTTGGGCATGCAGACCGGTAAATCGACGGTGTTGAAGCGGCCGATGATACATAATGCGAGCAGCGTCAAGCTCGGAGGGCGGGTAGCTCCGCGGCCCTTTATGACGCCGAGCCCGAAGATATTGCAGGCGCCGTATCGGTTGACGACGGCGAAGATTAAAGAATTTGGATGGAGCATGTAGGCTATGGTAGGGTATCTGAGCGAAGCGATAGCAGAGGCGATTCGTACATGGCCGGCGTTGAAGGACATGAACGTCGTTCCTATTCGGGCCACCGGTGGTACGACGGTTCTTGAAAACACGCCGCTGCCGGCTGTCGCAGTACATGTCTCAGGACACGACGGCCGTGGGAACACGTTTTTCGGAGGTGGCATCCGGTTGTATTTCGACGTGGAGCTGTACTACATGCTGCCGATTACGAACTACACGTTTTCGAGAGACGGCGGCCACCAAGCTCAGATGCTCGATCTGTCCGAAGAGGTGATACGCTGCATGGAGCAAAGCAGTGTTTTCGACAATATCCGGCATGAACATGACCTTGTGCTGCAATTCGACCGGATGGACACGGAAACCACCTATGGTACGCAGGGCTCGACGTCGGTAGTCGTCGACCTCCACAAGATAGTTTACAACGGCTCAGTTGCTTTCGATCCGAAGGACACCCGATTCAGCTGGGCTACGGTGAACGATGTAAGTGTAATGCCAGATTATAAGAGAAAATGAGAATTTCGAAGAGAAAACAGATGTTGACGACTGGGATCGTCGACTTGAACAACAACCAGATCGATGTAGATGCTATCGACTGGTCGATGTTCGACCGTAACCCCGTCCTTCGATACGACCGTAAAAACGAAGGCCACAAGGGTGTCGTCATCGGAAAAGTGATCGAGCGCGAGCGGGTCGGCAACGGGTTCGCTGGACGGCTGGTGTTCATGGAGCGTTTCGAAGACGCGGACATCGCTTTCGAAAAGTACGATCAAGGCGTCCTGACCTATGTTTCGATCGGTGGGTACGGTCTCGGTCAGGAGAACGAGGACGGCGTATTCGTCTGCGAGAAGTATGTGCCGCGTGAAGTGTCGCTTGTCGCCTTCCCTGCGAACATGGAGTGCCATCCGATTAACGAGAGCGAGGTGACGGCTTCGGAGAAGCGGGTCATCGATCAGCTCAAAGTAACCGGATCGGAGGTTCGCTACCTCTCGATGTCTACTGGTATGCCCTACGACACGTATATGGGGCAGATCGAGGCAGCAGCCGAGGGTGGAGGCGAACCCGTCGAGGCAGCAGCCGAGGGTGGAGGCGAACCCGTCGAGGCGGCAGCCGAGGGCGAAGGCGAACCCGTCGAGGCGGCAGCTGAGGGTGAAGGCGAACCCGTCGAGGCAGCAGCCGAGGGCGAAGGCGAACCCGTCGAGGCAGCAGCTGAGGGTGGAGGCGAACCCGTCGAGGCAGCAGCCGAGGGTGAAGGCGAGAACATCGGGGCATCTCAGGGGCGCCGCGCAATGCCGGCAGGTATGGCGTGGCATGAACACAATATCAAACCACAATCAACAATTTCAACGATGAACAAAACGTACAAAGAACTGATCTGTGACCGTGAGTTCCAGAATCGGTTGGAGGCGGTGAATGCGGCGTTCCGTAGTGGAAGCACCGTTATGGACAACACGCCGGAGAACGTCGAGACGATGCAGATTCTTGCTTCGTCCATGCTTGCTGACGAGCGTATGGTCGTTCTGGCCAGCGCTTGCAACTTCACGAACGGAGTGACGCATGAGCGCAAAAACGGTCTGTGTATGCTCGTAGAGTGCGCGGCCGGTGGTGCGGCTGCGGCTACGCTGACCGCGGCCGATCTGGGCGTCATCAAATGGATGTCGCTGTTCTTGGAGAAGCTGCTCCCGAACAACACGTTCATGCGTTCGATCCGCTTCGTGCCCATGTCGGATCGTGAAGGCGCGATCTACATCGAGAGCGGAATCAATCCGGCGACGTACACTGGTGCGGTAACTCCGGTTAACGCGCCGAAGTACTTCTACGACGACGTGAAGCGGACGATCGCGCGTCAAGTGTTCTCGATCCAGCCGATCACGTTCCAGAACGCCGACATGGCTATTTTGGCCTACGACAAGCAGTCGTGGGGTTGGACGACTGCGATGGATTCGCTGATGTCGGATGTTTGCACCTACATTTTGCAGGTGGTTGCCAACACGGCCGGCATTTCGAAAATCCCCACCACCGGATCGTCGTTCTCGTCGAGCGGCCTCTTCCCGATCGAGGCTCCGAGCTCGGCAGTCACGATCAAAGGTGTGGTCGCCGACGACATCATCATGACGGAGGGCGCCTTCCTGTTGCAGAACTACACGCTGAACAACCGCAAGGTCGAAATTGTCCTTCCGGCTAACCTCTACACGAAGCTGGCCACCGATGCGACGTTCAAGACCTTGCTGACGCCTCACCTCTCTGGTTCGGTCGGCAGCGGCTTCGAGTATTCGGGCTCGCGCATCACGGCTCGTAACCCCGTGGCTCGCTACAACCTCACCTCGTCGGCCGCAGAGCTCGATCCGGCGATGTACGCCGACGGCACGGTGGGCAACGACGGCAAGATCACCGACGTATCGCCCGCATCGACCACTGCGAAGCATGTCGGAGCTGGTGTGGCCTTCGTCGAGGGCGAGGTCATTGCCGGTGTTGGTACGATCGATGTTATCGTAATGCCCGATCCGCAGAACTACGGATACACGATGTCTGGCTGGATGTCGACCGGTGCGACGGTAGCTCGTTCGAACGGTGTAGGCGCTGCGCTCATCGTTCCTACCGAGGAAGTAGGCGCGTAGTGTAACGCTATGACCGTGGAGGTGGGGAGGGAAGACACCTTCACGGTCATAATAAACAAAACAAGATGAAGACGAAGTTTAATAAACAACAGATTCAGCAGATCGCAATGCAGCTTTCCGTCTACAAGAAGCTGTACGTGACGACCGAGGGTATGATGTTCCGTACCCGCGATTCGGTCGAAGCAGCGATCCGTGTCAAGAACATGATTATCGACGATGCGTCGAAGTTCGTGGGGTATATCGAAATGACGGCCGACATAGTTTCGATCGACCGTCTGCGGGCATACGGCCGCGACACCGCAGAGTTCGATCGTCTGTTCGAAGTTGCGATCGTACCGCGCCAGAAGGTTCTCGAAGAGACGACGGTGCGGAAGGTTGCGAAGGCCCCCGCTGTCGACGAACAGACAGTGGACAACATCGCCGAAGCACTCGGTGCGTCGGAGGATGAACCTAAGAAGTCGAACAGAAAGAAAAAGTAATGCCTTATGGCAAGAACAGGAATTAGTATCAACATCTCCAATACGGTATTGGCCCCTCCTGCATCGGTCAATTCCAACTCGATGCTGATCGTCGTCGGTGCGAAGGCAACATCTGCTGGCTCCGGTACGGTCGCTTTCGAGCTGGGCATGCCGTATAAGCTGACCTCGGCCAACGATTTGGCCAACTACGGGATCACGGAGGCGAACAACAAGGACTTGTACGAGCAGGTCAACGACTTCTACCAGCCGAAGGCCTACGTGAACAACTCCGGTACGATACTGTGGATTGTCGGTCTGGCGGACTACACCAGCAAGATCGAAGATAAGCTGCCCTTGTGGGTGAAGTACACCACGGTGGGCGGCAACGAGTATCGGCCGCGTCAGATTCTCATCTCGAACGACCCGACGAAGATGACGTCGGCGCCGGACGTGACCGAACTCCAAGCCGCGGTTATGGAAATGTACGCGCAAGCGTTCTCCACGTGCATCATCACGGACGTCGGCGTTATCACCGGCGATATCTCCGAGTTGGAGGATCTGTCCACGAAAGCGTCAGGTATGGTGGGCGTCGTGACGTTCACCAAGCGTCAGGGCAGTCGTGCGGCCGTCGGGGCTGTCGGTGGTTGGGTCTCGACGCTTTCGGTAGGTACGTCGATGGGCGACGGGTCGTTGTCGGCATTCGGCACCGATCTGTTTTTCATAGACGGAACGGTAAGTGGCTCGACGGTTACTTGGGCCAACTCTCCTTGCGCTTCGGCGTCCCAGGCGACGATCGACGCTCTGTCGGACAAGCAGTATATCTTCCCGATCTCGCGGCCGCCCGAGAACGGTTTGTGGATCAACGACGGCTCTACGGCCGAAGATTCCAGCACGGCTTTGTGTACGATCGAAGCTGCGCGTACTATCGCGTCCGTCGTCGATGATCTGCGTGCATTCTTTAACAAGTACCTCAATACGAAAATCCCGACTTCGAAGTCTGGGGACATCCAGTCGACGTTCAAGCAGGTCATGCTCGATGCAGCGCGTGCATCGGTCATCCAGCCGTACATCGACAGCGGGGACATCTCTGACGCGACGATCCAGATCGTCGCAAAGAACAACGACATGCAGGGTACTCGTACTTTGGAGGTTACGTTGGGAATCCAGCAGGCGATCACTCTCCGCTGGGTAGAAGGTTTCGTTTTCTATGTAAAAAGCGTAGAGTAGTATGGCACAGAAAGTTATTGCGGCAAGAGACTTTGAGCTCTACCTCACGTTCAACGCAATCGGTACGCCGATTAAGATCGGCACCGGTGCGAATTTCAGCTCTGTAATTTCCGGTCAGACCGACGACATCGGCGCGTTCTCTACGGACGAGCCGATCGGGACGGACAACGGAGGAAACACCTACGATATTTCGTTCTCTATTCAGACGGCCGAGTGGATCACGATCATGGATGCGGTCAGGGCGGCTACCGCGGCTACGGACCATCCGATCGTGCATATTCGGGACATCGTGGAGAGCTTGACGATCACGGCGGTTTGGAACAAACGCAACGATGTTCCGGCCACGTCGACGACCAAGACCTTCACCAGTTGTACCGGTGTTGAAGAGAGTGATGATGTCGAACGACGGGGTACGGAAACCCTGCAATCGCTCCGTTTCCGCGCCCGAGGAATAGCGGTTGCCACGACGCTGTTGTAGAGCGCGAGTATCTGGTTCATGGGGTTTGATCGCCCCATGAACCGCTAACCAAAAACAAAACAGGTATGGGAAAAGAGTTGGTATTGCGTAAAGTTATGCTTAAAAATGTTCTCACACCCACGGGTGAGCGGGACATCGAGGTTCAAGTAGTGCCGTTCGACCGGCGCAAAGACGAGCATACGGATTTTGCGTATGCCTACATCGACATGCTGGGGCGCATGCCTTCCGAGTTTCGGAACATGTCGGATGCGTCGAAAGCCTATGTTCGTCAGTTCATGGTGCATAAAGCTGAGGACGAGAAAAATCCGGAATCGGACTTCGCGTGTGTTCTGTCGGACACCCGAGCAGCTCGAACGCTTCTGAACACTGACGAGACCCAGCAGGAGTTCCACGCTTTTTTCGAGAACGCCTAACATATCCGATACGTGATATTTTAGGCGTAGAGGAATCGAAGCAGGAAGACGCTAAACGTATCGTTCAGAATCATCTGATTCTCAAAAGAGCGCAGCAGGAGGACCCTTTGTTCCTTCGACGGGTTTTCGTAGCGCACTACTGCAACATTCCGTTCCACTTGCTGATGGATCATACGCTGTACCCTCGAACGCTGATCGAAGAGCTCTTCGCGGCATCGATGTACTGGTGCAGGAATTGCGAGTTGGCTCCTTACCAACAGGACAACTTTGACGACAAGTTAATCGACGATCTGGAAAATGGCAGGTTACAATATTGTTTTGAATCTGGGCGGTAACGCCGTATCGAACTCTGAGCGTCTGGCGACCAATCTGGCCGCTGCGGCAGCCAACGCGACTACGTTGGCCTCGGCGCTTCGCTCTGTCGGTGCGGCGTATCGCAGCATCCCGAATCGTCGGTTCACAGTTCCTTCGGCACCGCGGCAGAGCCGGCCCTACGCTCGGCCGCTGCGGACGGCGTCCCGTCCCGCGCCGGCGCGTCCGTATGCTCAGGGGGCGCCTTACACGCGCCACCGGTCGACACGCATAGCGTCATGGGGGTATGGGTTCAGCCTCGGAGGCTTCAACGCCCGCTTGTCATCGGTGTTGCAGCCTGATGAAAACGGCATGTTGTTTGGTATGGACGCCGGCCGCCTGATGCGGGGTGTCAATGTCGCGGGGATCGCTGGAAACATCATGACATCGATCGGGCGGGCGTTGTTCAAAGCCACTAAGATGGCAACGTTCTCCGGCCCGATGATCGCCGGAGGGGTTATGACTGCGGCGCTCCGTGTCTTGCAGTCCGACTGGTTCGCCGAGGGCGCGAAGCTGATCTCACGTCGGCACCAGACCAGGGAAGGTATGGGGCCTCAGTACGAACAGACGCTTCGGAACGCAGACATCATATCGGCGGCCTATGGCTTAGACCGATCCACGACGCTGAGTAGTATCAACGTTCTGGCAGGCTTAGGCGTCGGAGCGAATAACCGCAAGATCACACTGGGTGAGGCCACGGGCCTCACGAAGGTCGGTGGCCTGATCGCTCAGCATGCCGGTGTTTCGTTCGAGCGAGTCATGACCAATATTCAGCAGCTGCTGGTCACGACGGCGCCCAACATGCGAGACATCCGAGAGTTGTTGAACCAGGCTCCGATCTTAGGTAAGTACGCCTTGAAGGAAATGGAGGAACAGGGGCTCAAAGGCGTCGACGTTCGTACCTACCTCAAAGATCAGGGTGCACTGCTCTCTGTGTTGAAGCGCTACGAGTTGTCGAATGCGTCGAACGCTGGTATGCGGGCCCGAGGCATGATTAACATGGCCAGTCAGGACGCCGCGGCGTTGATCGCGTCGAATAATCCATTTTGGTCCTATATCGGCAACGCCGGTTCCGGTATGATAAAGGCCTTAGCGACCTCTGCGAACAAGTTCATGTCGATGCTCGTCGATAACCGGAGCTTCCTCAACATGGTCAAGTCGTTGGAAATGACGATCGACAAGATGGGCGACAAAGGCACCACGCTGGTCGATAAGCTCATAACGCTGGTCGATCGGATCGCGGCTTACTTTAAGATCGAGCTTGTTGACGAACAGGCTGTAAAGGCGGCAGTTGACAGAGAACAGGCGCTTCGTGCTGCTATGAATGACCCTTCGACCCGTAATGAGGCATACCAGAGTTGGCTCAAACAAGGGGTTTACACCAGTAAGACAGAGGCTGGCCGGCGGGAAGAGTTCAGCAGGGTTTATGAGCAGGTCGCTGAGCAGGTTGCGCGTGACGAAAAGATGTTGTCTCTCGTGCAGGCTAAGAACGATTTGCAAGGCATAGAGAGTGTTCCGTGGCGTGACCGTCTCATGCGTGGCTTCTTGGGGACTACATGGGAAGTGTCGGCAAAGAATAAAGCCAACATTTATCGTTCTCAGCGTGAGGCACTCCATGCTCCGGACAGCGTATTCACATATCTGACATATCCTGACACGCTGCCGAATAATATGACGACTACGCAGGCAGCGTCGAGTATGCTCACGGTCGCGCGAAACGCACTTTTGAAGGAGGTGAATTCGAGGATAGAGCGGCTTAACTCTGTCGAAGGTTTCGATCCGAGCAAGTTCAACAATCTTGGCTCAGCTGCCGGAGGTAAGGACCTGACCGGTTTTAACCGAGACCGGCGGGCGCTGGAAATTCACTTCCACGACAAGCTGGTCGAATGGAATAGCACGATCAAGACCGACGACCCGCAGCAGGTCGTAAACGAGGTAGCCGATACGATGGACCAGTTGGTCGCAGCGGCTATCCAGCAAGCACTCTTAGGTTCCACTGATAAAATGGCGACACGGTTCTAATGGCAATCGATCTTAACATAGGTGCGCAAGGCATCGCAGCCGATACGCTGCGGCGGGCAGAGAGCGTCGTAGGCGAGCCCGTTACACTGGCTTTGTCTAAGACATGGATCGGCATCTCGACGGTCGCGCCGGCGCGGACCAATGACGACGCGCTGTTCTCGCTGCCCTCATGGGTGAAGACCGAGGACGATGCGGTCAAGGCGCGAACCGTCTCTGTCGAGACCGAGAAGATCGACCGGTACGACAGCACGAAGTTGTATTCGCTGCAAATCGGCGATTACTTCATGCCGGTGTCGCAAACCTTCGATCTGAGTGCGTCGAAAAAGCTGAACTTCTCGGATTTGGTCGACGGTCCGACGATCATCCAGCAGACCAGGAAGCAGTCCAAGACGATCAACTGTACACTGCGCCTGACGCTCCGTGACAACCAGCCGAACCTGAGCATCGTTCAGGCAGAGCGTGCCCAGGAGGCGGAGAACGCGATGTTCATGCTGGCGCAGTTCCTCCAAGAGTTCTACGAGCAGGACACCGTGCTGGCTATTTCGAATCAGACGATCAACGAGGTCTTCGGGGTGAGCCACGTGATGATAACCGACTACAAGTTCACGCCCCGAACAGGTATGGGTACCTTCATGTTCGAGTTCAAGCTAACCGAGGTGCTCTACGGTGAGAATGTGGTAACGTTTAATTTAACGACGCTCGACGCAGACCTGCCGAGTGAAGGATAGGATGGACACGAACCTGATGATATGTCAGAACGAGGTATTCATCGAGGGTGAATCCGTCGGGCAGTTCGAGAGTTTCGAGCTGCAAAGCGATGCGTTCACGTTCGGCGATTCGGCTGTGCTGACGATCCCGCTGTACGCTATCGGGGTTGGTCAGAGCGGGCCGGCCAAGAGCCGTATTCGCTCCGTGTTCAAAAATACGCGGATTCGTCCGACGGCTAAGGTCGAGGTGTATGTCTGGTACAAAGGACAACCCCGCCTTCGGGTCTTTTTGGGATGGATCGAGCATGTCGGCGAGGGCTTCCCGACGAAGCTGTACCTTCGGGACAATACGTTCATCCTTCGCTTCGGCTCCATTACGAAGGCATGGGACGGCTCGGCGACGGTGCAGTCGATCATCAAGGACTGCATCCCGATCGCGCAAGAGGCGTTCAAGCAGGAGCGCCAGAAGCAGGGCTTCACGGGGGAGGTGCCTCAGCTGACCTACTCGACGAACAAAACGAACGTGCAGGCCATCACCACGTCGCTGTCGTTCCGCAACTGGGGCGGCCGCAGCCCTTATGACACATTGCAAAAGCTCATGCAGCTGCTCGTGCTTTACGGAGGTGTGTCGGACGAGTACAATGTCTACATCGGTACGGGGCGACGGGACAACACGCGGCCGATCGAATCGTTCTCGACGAAGTACAACGTGTTCAGCCGAGACATCGTGCCGGTCGACGGCCGGTTCGTGAACTACGACGTGAAAGTCACCGGCATATTGTCTAACGGGAAGCAGTACACGGCCACGGGTGGCTACCGGACCTCTGCGAGCAAGTCGTCGAAGAGCGAGTTCGATAAAACTTACGGCGAGCCGGTACGGACCTTCTGCCCGCTGCAAACCGTCGACGGGATACAGAAGTTCGCAGACCAGATGTTGGAGAAGCTCAGGGGGTTTCGTAACCGTGGTACGATCGTGGCGCCGCTGTATCCGAAAGTCCAAGTGCTCGATCAGATACATTATACGGATACGATCTTCCCTGAGCTTGGCCAAGAGCGGCTGTACTACATCATGCGCTACCGCCTGGCGTGTGGTGTGAACGGGTACTTCCAGCACCTGACCGTAACGGATCAACAGTACTTGATATGATCGACCTTACCCACATACGGAGCATCGGCGAAGAGTACGGTGAGCAGGTCGGGGGCATCCTCTCGTCGCTGCGGATCAAATGCGCGACGGTGGTCTCGGTCGACGAAGAGAACGCCTATGTCCAGATATTTGCCGACACGACGCCGCTGCCGGTGCCGCTGAGCTTCCTGAACTCCGAGGATGCGGACCGGCGGATCGTGCCCACCGTGGGGTCGATGCTGGCCTTAGGTATGTTGAACGGCGACGACAACCGACCGATCATCCTCGCGTGCGAGCAGATCGACCGGTTCGAGTTCCGCCGCAACAAGATAGCGATCCATGCGTCGGTCGACCCTGACAACGAGACCAAAGATGAGGTGACGGTCACGGTCGGTAATTCGTCTTTGCGCATCGCTCAGGACGTGATCGAGTTCAACGGTGCGCAGAACAAAGGTCTCGTGCTGTACGAGCCGCTCCGCGAGAGCTTGTTGAAGATCAACCAGTTCTTAGAAGCGATGAACTCGGTGATCTCCGGATCGCCGATCGCGGAGGCGGGGAACGGCAGTCCGTCGGCGTTCCAGACGGCGCTGCGGTCAGCTCTCTCGGGGCGGTCGCTGGACCAATACGACAACATAGCAAACGAAAAGATACTGCAATGACGGGTTTGAAATACGACTTCGACATAGGGGATTTGGTTGTCTCTTCGACGGGTTCGTTCGCTGCGGCCGTCACGGACAACCAGAACGTCGCCTTGATCGCGGTATCGCAGATATGCCGCCTGACCGTGCCGTCGCTCGGTGCCGCGATCGGCCGCCGCCTGATGAACCGCTCCGTGAAGAGCGTGCAGCCGGTGCTGACCTCGGCGTCGAAGATGGCGCAGAAGGACGGTGCGAAAAACGCGAAAGTGACGATAGTCGACCAACACTTAGAATTCTCCGGTGAGTATGAAGATTGAACCCAATACTACGATCGTAGACGTCTCGTTGAACCTATCCGGCTCGATTACGGGCATACCTGCTGCATTGGATCAACTCCCCGTAGGCGACCGGATAGGCTTCGACGACTTGCCCGACCTCGGCGAGGACGTCGAAGACATCGGGCAGACGTGGACGCCCGATCTGGTGGGCCGGCAGCTCGACATCGAGTTACCGCTGTACGACACGCTGGGTCAGGAGAAGCAGCCGTACAGCACAGACCTTGTGAAGATGAAGTCTGTCGTCACCGACGGTGAAGGGTGGGTGCAGCCGATAACCGAGGGCCGTCCGTTCTCGTCGCTCAAAGCAGGCGAGAAGGTCGACTTGCCGCATCTGTCGCTCTTAGGCAGAGGCGACAACATGCGTTTTGCCGGAGAGGTCGGCAGAGTATACGGGATCGGCTTCTCGCAAGACAAAAACGACACTTTCGTCAACGCTCAACTGTCTTTCGTCTACGTCGTCTCGTCGGAGGACGGTGACGGCACGTTCCTGATAAACCTGGTGGGCAATGTCATACCCGTTTTCTCACATGTCACAGAGGGCGGTGTGACACGGCTCGTCAAGTGGCTCGAAGCCGCATATATGATGTTTCAGGGCTTCTACGTCGTCTTCGACACAACGGGGGCTGTCGAGCCGCCGGCGCCTGCCGAGGCGGGGAAGTGGAGCTTCGACAATCTGCTCATCGACAACTTAGAGACGTCCGTTCTGGACGAAAACTGGCAAAGCGCGCCTGTCGACTTCGACGCGCCGTCGTGGAATGACTTGTACGAGTTCCTGATCCTGTCGACACGGCTCAGCGTCGATCTGAAAGGCACGTTCTACGAGCGTCATCTAATCCAGCCGACACAAGGTATGAAGGGTACGTTCGACGCTTACTTCATCAACTTCGTCGCTGAGGGTTCGGAGTTCAACTATTCGCAGAGCTCCAATACCATTTATACAACTCCTATCAATGAGTCTTATCCACAGGATATGATATTAAACAACTGGCAGACCTCAGCGCAGCGGGTTGTCGGAAAGTGGATCAGCCACAAAGGGCTTACCTCATGGAAGGGCGACATCGCTGCTTCGGCATGGGCGGCGATCAGTAGCTTGGCGCCTGATCCTGCGAACGCCTATCTGAGGGTTATTTGCCGCTACAAGTTCAATCTGAACAAGTACCAGGAATCCGCCGAAGCAACGACCGTAGACGGCTACATCCCCAACTCAGTGTACATGTACAACCCCAGTAAAGCGCCCACGCCTGCGGAGGCCACTGTCAAAAACCGTATGCGTTTCCGGCCCGTTTACGACGAAACCAAATAAGCTATGCGTTACTTCACACTCAAAGAGCTTACACACTCCGATACGGCTCTCCGACTGGGCCTCGACAATACACCTGGCGTGACCGCGTCCGACAACCTGATCTACCTCGTGGAGAGGCTGCTGGACCCGATCCGAGAGAGGTACGGGGCCCCGATCATCGTCACCTCGGGCTACCGAAGCCCCGCGGTGAACGAGGCCGTGGGCGGCGTGGCTACGTCGCAGCATCTGCGCGGCGAGGCGGCCGACATCAGCGCCGGCGCCGTCACGCTGAACAAGCAGCTCTTCGAACTGATCCGTACCTCGGGTTTGGAGTTCGACCAGCTGATCGACGAGAAAAATTACCAATGGGTTCACGTATCGCTTACCTCCCGTGGTACGAACCGTAACCAAGTATTACACTTATGAGCGCAGTCGACACTATCCAAAAGGCATTGAAGCTCCTGATCCCGTCGCTCGACTACACGGACGCATCGATCGAGAAAAAGATCATCGACGTGGTAGGCAGCTATGCCGACACTGAGGCTATCGAGCGGCAAAATACGCTCGCTACGATCCAGAAGGCCTTAGCGCAGCAGAAGGTCACGGGCATCGAGTACTACCGCCGCCGCGCTGTCGCGTACCAAGAGGGCGACGAGCTCCTGATCGATCCGGTAAGTCAGGCGGGCTACTACGCCACGGTAGACGAGGAGGCGCAGATCATCAAGCAGGCTTACATCGTCGGGCTGTACCCGCAGTACACGCTGCTCGTGAACGTCATCGGCGACGACGGTCACTTAGCGGCGCTAAGTGAATCGCAGCTTGCGTCTTTCAAGACGTACTTCACGGCGTACCAGCCCATCGGTCTCAACCTCAACATTCTGTCGCTGCCGGTAGCTCAGATCACGGACCCAGGTATCGTGATCTACGTCAGCAAAGGTACGGACGCCGCGGAGGCCGTCGCTACGATCCAACAGAACCTCACGGCTCACGAACAAGTGCTTCGTAAGAACAACGTCGTATCGCTGACTGAAATCGAGGACGTCATACAACAGTTCTCGCAGGTGCAGGCGATAGGGTTCTCGAACATCGTAGCGACCGAAACAGACCTGTCGGGCAAGCAGGTTACGGTGGAGCCTGTGAACGGGATATTCAATCTTACGAACGGAGCTTTCACCTTCGCTACGCAGCTCACGACGTCGAACATTAAAGTGCTGGGGTGATGTTCCGCTATATAGACATGCCGAAGCTGGTCGCGTACTACCTGCGCGAGTTCTCGTACCGGAGGGACGGCACGACGTCTACTCTGTACCAGTTCGTGTTCAGCTTATGCCTGCCATTCGTGTCCAAGCAATTCCGCTCGGCGCGTCTGGCGGCATTGGCCATTGCCGAGTGTACGAACAGCGCAGACCAGATCAAGCGGCTGTTCGACAAGCTGATGGGTGGCGACGCGAAGCTCACGATCCTGTCGCATAACAACGACTTCCAGCTCTCGTGGGACGGCACGGGGGCGGAGCCACTGTTCCCGTTCAGTTACGATATGAAGTATTGGCCGAGCCTGGCGTCGCTAGGGTTGTCCTCTGGCCATCAATTCGGCGATAATTACTCTGACAGAACCGTTGCAACACATAACATCCCTGCTGCAAATGGATTCTCTGCGTCGTATGAGAAATTCGTCTTTCCAGAAAACGCAACCGGTTCTTTAAGCCTGTACTCGATTTGGACCCATTATGTCAATGACATCGCGGGGTATAAGCTACTGCCCAAGTCGGATTACTACTGCACCTTCGAATACACATCTCCCGTAAACTTGACATGGAGTGGTACGACATTGCCGGCAACGTCGACGCCGAAACGAATGACTGTTCTCAGCAAAAACTCTACTTCGCTGACTGGCCCAAACGTACCTAACGGTGAGTTCTGCTTTTGCACGTTCGGTTTCCAAGTTGCGTACACCGACGATCCGCAAGTACCTTACTCACCGTCGCCTAACTTGGTCGACTTGACGGTAACGATCCCGAGCATCTACGACGACGCGAAGTTCGAGAGCGTGAAGCAGACGGCCGCGGCCTATTTGCAGCTTCTGATACCGTTCTACATCCAAACCAATATCAACTACAAAAAAGCATAGCAGCATGGCAAATTTCCTTACACTCAACTCGGCGAACCCCGCGCTGAAACGCCCGCTGCGGGTATCCGATTTGCAGAACATCTACGACGCGATCAAAGCCGTCGTCCCGCAGTACAGCGACACACCTAAAATCCTCTGGGGTATGAGCTTCGACGATGACGGCTTCATCCAAGCCGGTGCCGTGTCCTTCAAAGGTGAGGTGTACACATGGGACCCTACGGCGCAGGGTGAACAGATTCAAATCGGGGATGCGATCTACGCTGCGAAGGTCGCCTCGGGCGACGTCCGAACGATGGAGGGAGGTACGCAGCAGGAGTTTTCCTACAAAAACATCCTTACCTCAAAAGCTTCCGGAGAACAGCTCTCCGGAGCCGTGTCGCTCGAAGACATCACGGAGTGGCAGACGCCGATCATTCCTAATGAGGGTATCACGACCGAAATGATTGCAACCCAAGCTATTACGAGCAGTAGGATTGCACAAGGCACAATCGGGCAGATCAATCTAAATAAGTATCTCGCGCCGTGTAAGCTGGTCCAGTCCCGCCGGTACGACATTACTGCGGAAATAACGAATATAGGCCTCGATACTATTTGCGTATGGCAGAGCACCGGATATTGGAGGTCTTCGATGCTTATGGTCGCAACGGCGCTCAATCAAGCACCTACGATCAACATCGTCGGTGCTTTCGAAGGCGACATAACTCCGGATGAAGTTAAAGTCATGATTCTTTCCGCAGGGCTTCCCACGTCGGGTGCGACGATCGGCTTCGTCAGCTACCGGCCTCAAAGAACCACCGATTCTGACCAGACACGCAAAGTCACGAAGACAGTGACGTTCACTAAGCCTAGCAACGAGTCAGTTGTAGCAACTTTCTCCAAGACGGACCCACCGATTACTTCGTCGGGTCCGTCGGTAGCATTGTACACACTTACCTCTCTCGTCACCTTTTTAGCTGAATAGTATGAAACCGTTTTTCATTTACAGTCGCTACCTCCCGTTCGGGAAGTTCGACTACCTGACTTTCCTCGTCTGGGTCATCATCAAGAAGCAGTACAATCCGGCGACCGGCGTCTGGGAGCGCCCCGTCATGTCCGACTGGGCTGTGAGGCATGAGACGTGGCATGTATGGCAGCAGTGCTGCCTGTTCGTGTTAGGTGTGGTCTGCGCGCTGGCCTCCGCCGCGACGTTTGCATTGGCCGGCGTCCCGACCCCGTGGTGGGTATGGGTGACGCCTATCGTAGTGCCGTATGCCGTCTATGCCGTCTGTTGGTTCGTAGAGCTCCTGCTCCCGCCCTACGATAGCGCATACCGTGACGTCTGCTTCGAGAGCGAGGCGCAGTACCATGAGTACGACGAGAACCCGCAATACTGCCCGTTCTCGTTCCTGCGGTTCATACCGAATAAGGATTGGAGGGCGCTGGGCCGAGAACGGTTCAAGAAGCAGTGAATACAAGGGGCTTTGAAAGCCCCTCGTATTCATTTATCGTTTCGAAAATCCGAAGCGCCACCTGCGGGACTATGGCATTGCCGTAGGTTTTGATCGACTCCCTGCGCCACGCCGGAAAGGTAATTCCGTCCAGTCCAGCCGGCCCACGCGGCCGCTAAGTCGAAGCCGCCGATGCCGCTGAATAGGGAGGCGTGCGTCATGAGTACTCCACCGCTGCTCTGCGATCGATGAAGAAATGAATACCCTGTGCGCATTCGCTCCACCTGTTATCATCGAAATCCGGAACTTCGACTGTGGCACCGACGGTGTAGACGAAGTTTTTGTCACGGTCGGAACGAACGGCATCCACAGTTGCCCTGGTGCCGTCCATGTTCTGAATCTCCATGACGTATGCTTTATCGCAACGGCATTTGTGTTCCGTTGCCGAACTGCGCCGTGCATCTTCCGGAATTCGTAATTTTACGATATGCCCAGAGGCTTTTTTCCAACCGATGAAACTACCCTCGGTCGGGCATGATAGATAACATCCTTTGGCATCGCACAGGTCGGCACCGCTCAGGTCGGCACCGCTCAGGTCGGCATCGCGCAGGTCGGTACCGCGCAGGTCGGTACCGCGCAGGTCGGCGCCGTACAGGTCGGCGCCGTACAGGTTGGCACAGCGCAGGTCGGCACCGCTCAGGTCGGCACCGCTCAGGTCGGCACCGCTCAGGTCGGCATCGCTCAGGTCGGCACCGCGCAGGTTGGCATCGCATCTAATAGCTTCCAAAACCGCTTCGGTGATTGTGTTTCCCTCTTTCGTGTATTCAAATACGACCGAGCCCGTCCAACGGTTGTGGATTTTAATCGATTTCATTGATCCCATTATAGTAAATTTGCTTATTCGAATTCACGTATTGCTCTCTCTCGATAAATGCTCAAATCCATCCAGCTGGGGTGTTCCAGCTCTCGGAAGTCGCAGGCCCATATCTTTCCCTTCCAGTACTCGACTGTTCCTGCCTCGTAGTCTTCGATAACGACCTTCAACGTGTACTCGCCGTTACGAATGAACCCGATGTCGCAAGTGTCTAACTTGCGCTGCAATTCGATGCGCACCTGCTCCGGCACTGCGTAGAGGGGTACGAGGACTTCATTTTTCTTTGCCATAACCTATCTGTTCGTTAAACATGTTAGCTTCCGTCTGCTTTTTAAGCAGCACTTTCATAATCCGTTCGTCGATCGTAGCTGCGGCCACCAGATGCAATATGCTCACGGTGTCGCGCTGACCGCGACGATGCAGTCGCTTGTTCAGCTGTGCGTACAGCTCGGCGTCGTAGGTGAGCGAGAACCATACCAGTGTGCAGCCGCCGTCTTGCAGGTTCAGCCCGTGGCCACAGGACTGGGGATGCACCAAACCCATAGGTATGCAGCCTGCGTTCCACTCCTCGATGTCGGCCGCAGTGTCGAGCGTCCGGCTGCGGGGGAATGATGCTTGCAGCTCTGCGAGCTCGCTCCGGAACTGGTACGCGACCAAAATAGGCCGGTCCTGCGCCTCGGCGATGTCTCGCAGCGTTTCGATCTTGGCTCTATGCAGCCGCTGGTACTGCACGCACTGCTCGTCGGTGTAGAGGAACCCCGATGCGAACTGCCGCAATTTGAGACCGAGCGATGCCCGAGAAAAAGCGATCAACGTTCGCTCCTTCCCATCGAAGGCGTCCGTACCAGTCTGTTCTCGGTAAGTCAGCACCGACGAAGCCTCGAAATCTTTGTAGCGCGCCAGAACAGCATCGGGAAGCGCGACAGCGATCGTCTTGTAGAAGATCGGCGGCAGCGCGACGTAGTTGCGTACCACGCATACGATCGGTCGGCAGTCCTGAGCCAGCAGGTGTGTCTTCTGAGGATCGACCTCGTAGACCGAGACCACGCCGTTTACTTGGAACTTCACGCGCTCATACCTGCGGCGGAACTCGGTCAGGCCCCGGCCCAGCGCTGCGCCACCGTCGACTAAGAGGCACTGATGCCACAACCCTTCATACCCGTTATGAATAGGTGTTCCGGTCAGGAGGATGCGATACGGGACTTTGTTGCATATCCGCCGCGCCTGCTTCGACCGGATCGATCGCGGGTGCTTGAACAGCGTGCTCTCGTCCAAGATAACCGCGTCCCAGCAGCCGTGAGGTATCTCCCCGATGCGGGTCACGCTGCATACGCATAGCTTCCGGTCCGATGGCTCCATGAGGAACAGTTTCACGTCCAGAGCCCGCAAGCAGAAGCGGACGTGAAGCGACGACTGGAATTTCTCGGCTTCCTGCACCCAAACCGATTGCGCTACGCGCTTAGGCGCAATGACCAAGACACGCCGCAGCTCGGGCAGCTGCTCCAACGCATGCAGCGTCGCCAGCGTCTTCCCCGCGCCCATCGGAGCGACGATCATTATCCGACGACGGGTAACGATCGCCTGCTCGATGATCCGCTGGGCCTCATTCAGTTCGACGTTCATCTCTCGCGGATGTAGTTAACCGTCCCGTCCAAAAACAGCAGATGATGGCTGAGCTCCGTCGAGAAATCGGTCAGAATGCTCTCTGTCGTCGGGTCGAAATATTCGAGTGCGATGCCGTCGTCGATCAGCCGGACGATCGTCATCACCTCGTTACGGGACAATGCGACAAGTGTCATGTCGGCTGTCGAGTTATCGATCGGCTCACTAGGTTTAATCGGCGATGCTTCGGCGAACTGTGCCCACGTTTGGAGAGGTGCGTGGCCCAGCACGCGCAGCCTCTCGGCTACGGCGTCTATGCCTTTCTGCAATGTCTTATACACGTCGTCCAGCATCAGGTGGATCGAGTAGAAGTGCGGGCCGGCAACCATCCAGTGCCGCGCCTTGATGTTGGTAGCCGATACCTCGGCTGCCGCCAGAATTTCATTCAGCTTTTTCATTTTCAGTAATATAAGTGCGATAACCTTTATAAAAAATGTCGTAGTAGTTATAAATCCTCGTGTCCAAGACGTAGGTCTCGAACCCTAATTCTTTGAGCCGCCGATGAAAAGCGATCTGCGCCTCGGTGCAGCGCTCACCTGTGGTCTTCGTCTCGACGAAGATCGCACGTCCGCGCAGCATAACGAGGTAGTCAGGTACGCCGCGCTGTGTCAGCGGGTGGTTTTTCATTGCCAGGCCACCTTGTTCGCGTACCGCTTCCCGCATACAGCGAGCGACATAGTGCTCGCTGTACACTGTCTTCTGGTTAACTCCCTTCTTATACATAGTCGTAAGGTATGAAATCCAAAGTTTTCAAATCGATATTTTCCTCGACCCACGGAGTTACGACGGGGCAATTCAGTATACCCCAAGTCTTCAAGAGGCCCTTGATCTCCTTGTTGAAATCGGAACGCTCAGGATCGACGATGATTCGTTCGATAATGGATGCGGATTGGCGAAACGCCATTTCGAACTCATTGAGAGTACGGCAATTCAACGTCCATGTGTAGTCGCCGTGCAGTGCTTCCCTTTGGTATACGGTGAACTCGTCGAACGGTATACCGGATAAATTAAGCGTCATAATCAGGCTCTTTTATATTGAGGTAAGGCCAAATACTTCGTTTTCGTATAGAGTAGACTGTGGGCACCGAGAGTCCGACACGCTCCGCGATCTCCATAACCGTCAGCGAGGTGCGGACAAGAAGCGTTTCGGCCACGATCATTCGAATATGCCGCATCGCATACGGCATGATAAGGTCCCAATACTCCGGATACGGGTAGAGCTCGTTCAGCATCTGTACCACCTGCATCATCTCCGGTGTCTTCGGCAGTGGCTTGACCTCGTAGAACGCGGACTTCACGATCTTGTAATCCAGTTCGTCGGGGAACATGTCGATAAGGGTCTCGAAGTCCTGACGCCGACAGAACCGCTGCGTGAACCACGCAAGGTACGGGCGCTGTCCAATCCGAAACATCTGCTCGAAGAGCCACTTCGGACAGCCCGTATGCGCTAAATGCTCATAAATCAAATCTTTTACCATATCTATTCCTCCTTGATGTCGTCTCTTCTTTTCCAACATAGCATAATTCCATATTGTGAGAACCGGCGCTTCTGTGTCGTCATCTCGAACATGCAGGTGCGCCGTATCGCCTCTGCGACTTTCCGGCCGAGCGACGGCGACATATCCTTCCGCTCGTACTCGTAGAACTCACGAGCCACCTCGCTCGTGCAGATATACTTTCGCGGCGTACCTGACCACAGCGCGCGATCGTTGTTCCAATACTGCCGACGCTCGAAGATGCTGCGGTCATCCCAGTCGTCCGGCACCGGCATGTTCAGGTATTCGACCAGCGACCCCTGCTCCGTGTCTTCGATCCGGTGCGCCTCACGCAGCTGGTTCACCTCACGCTCAGCCTCGGGCGACAGCACCGGCAGCATACCCTCTAAGTAGTAATGCACGGCCTCGGCCCAGTACTGATCCACGAGGTCTAAGAAGGCCTCCGAGTGAATGTCGATGCGGATATGCTTCCGCTGACATACCAGACCCCACCAACGGCGCCCCTCTTCGGCCGGATCGTCCAAGAAGATCATGTCGTTCGACGAGGCGATGAACACGCATTGCCGCTTGTATGTCTTCGTATATTTCAGGTATGCGGCGCGGTACCGGTCCTCGCTCTTGGTGATGAACGCCTTCCGGCCGTTCGTGCTGCGGCTCTGCACACCTCGGAGCTCAGGAATCTCCATGATCCACACACCGCGGAGCTGCTCGTAGGCCTCCTTGCTGCCGTTGAACGTATAGAACGTGTCGCTGCCCCAGAGCTTCGCCATGCGGCGGATGAACTTCGACTTACCTAAGCCTTCCTCCGAAACCAGCACGGGGATGTAGTCCATTTTGGCCGCAGGGATGAACACGCGGCGCACGGCTCCGACGAAAAACTTCATACCTACCTCGCGGGAATAGAGCGTATCCGGTACGCCGAAGCAGTCGATGAAAATCCGCTCCAAGCGCTTCTTGCCGTCCCATTTTAGCGAGTTCAGGTAGTCCCGCACCGGATGAAAGGCATTCCGGCTCTCGACAATGTTCAGCGCATCGTCCAGCACGGCGCGGGCGTTGAATCCGTAGGCTTCCTCGAAATAGAGCCGCAGATAGCTCTCGTCCGTATCAGTCATCTCGGCGTTCACCTCCAAGTTCTTGCAGTCCTCGCTGTTGGGCCGCACGTCGAAGTTGCGCCAGAAGGGTGGCTTGCGCAAGACCGGCATCTCGGAAAACTGGTCGTATGCGAACACGCCGCGGAGCTTCGGGTCGTAGGTCAGAATGAGCTGCGCGTTCTTTAACGAAGGAAGCAGGTTGCCGTGTTTATCAAGCTCCAACCGCTCGTTAAGGATCGCCTTAGCGTCGTCATCGTCCATCTCGTCGATCGTCGCTCTGTGCGCCGTACCTTCGTCGGGACGAATACCCAGCGATTCGCAGAGCTGAGCCATCGCTGCTTCGCCCTTCTTACCCTCGCCGAACTTGTACAGCCGCACCGCGTCGTATGCGTTGTGGCATCGCCCCAAGTACGGATCGGACGCATGGTTCGAGTAGAGGTATAGATTCTCATAGATCACACCTCCGCCGAACGTCGAGGCGCCGACCAGTGTGTAGCGGCCGTTCTTAGCCAGCTCCCATACCCCCTGCAAATACGTTTCGATAGCCTCACGGATAGGTACGCGCTTGCAGAAAGCTCCGACGATCCCGCGTTTCGTCAACGGGTTTTGCACCATCACTTTCATCGGGACAGGGACGTCCGACAAGTCCCGCCAGTCGTCGGGCCGGTTCAGCAGCTCCGAGACGCATAGCTCCGAACCGGTCTGCGCCTCAAAGAAGTAGTCCGCATCCTTCGGCACCGACGGCAGGAACATGATCCGGTTGAAGTCGAAGGTAGCGACGTCTATCGGCAAATGGAACTGATCGTAGAGCACCCGCATGAGCGCGCCGTACTCATCAGCCACGACGATGCGATCCAGCGGCGCAATGACCCGATAGCGCGGCTTCTCCGGTGTCGAGCTGTGCGTCGAATGAATGAGGTATGAGTGTCCGCTGAGCCACGCACGCAAATCACTCAGAACCTCCGGCGACCCCTCGTCGATGTCCAATGCGATCAGCTGTCGAAAGCTGACCTTCCGTTTTACGGTCATACCGCCGATAAAAAACCCGACGTCCTTGATCTCCGTCTTCTGGGCTTTCGACAACTCGGCGTATTGCTTCATTGTCTCTTCGGTATGAACTACCCTTCTGAACCGATCCACGATCTCCTGCCATTCCCATCGGTATGGTGTCGTCGTCGTGTTCGTCCGCTTCGTCCCTAACGCAACTTCAAAAACCATTTCTTTTTTATTTCATGTACCTTGAATCGATAAAACCGTCACCTTTGGTCAGCAGACCTTCCGCCCAACTCACCGGTGCCGACATTGCACGCAGCAGCACGTCCAATGCCCCCGTATCTTCCGCACGTACCAGATACCAGAGTTCGTCATGCACCGTGCCGATCAGCTGCATATCTGGGTGAGAAACCGCAATCGATCGCATGATCTCCGCGAGAACGTCGCGGGCGATTCCCTGTACGATGTTCTCCACCAGCACGCCGTGCCACAACTTCGTCATAACCGGCCCGCCGCCGCGCGAATAGTCCGTATAGAACATGTCGTCGGCCGACTGAGTGTTAACGTTACGGTAGTACAAGAACCGACCCGACGGCAGCTGTATGCACGTCGTCGACCCGTCGTGCCTGAAAACGATCTTCGTACCCTGCGCTACGATCAACGGGTAGACGCCTGACCGCTGGCAGCGGAGGAAAGCATCGCCGATGGCGTACCACAACTGGCATATCTCGGGGTTCGCGCTGCGCCACCGCTGCACTGTTTCCTGCACTTTCTCCGCGCCGACCTCGGCACAGAACTTAGGTGCGACGCGCTGCAACGCTCCCGCACCGCCGCCGAAGCCCAACCCGAGCTCGGCGCACTTGCCCGTGTACCGGTAGGGGCTCGACTTGTCGACGTGCTCCAACCCGAACATGCGTTCGGCCGAACGGGAGTAGATGTCTTCACCCGCAGCGAACGCCTGCATCCGCCATTTGCAATTGGCCATCCACGCCGTGATGCGCGCCTCGATCTGCGAGAGGTCCGCACAGACGAACCGGTAGCCGGACGGAGCATAGATGCACAGACGCATGTGCTGACGCAGGTGGTCATAGCTCTTCACACGCGACAGATCGGTCGACACCTCGTCGGCGATGCGGGCAAAATTTTGGAGTTGCACGCCGCGGCTGCTCCACCGTCCGGTATGTGCACCGTACCCGACGAACTCGCCGTGCAGGCGGCCATCCGCACAGATGCGTGTCTGCGCCGTCTTGATCTTAGCGAATGCAGACCCTGTGGCCTCGTCGCGCAGCTCCAACAGCTCGTGCTGCATGTCGCCCCGCTCCTTCTTATTGAGCGACGCAAGCCGCACGCCCTCGCGCTGCAACGCCTCCATTACCTGCTTCGTCGACCTAAGGTTCTCAACTCCGTACTTGTCTAACGCTATCTTACCCGCACGTTCGGCGTACCCGTCGGCCAGCGACTGAACCTGCCGAGCGAACTCGATGTCGAACGGCACGCCGTTGCGGTTCATCTCGAAGGTAAGTCGCATGATCTTACATTCGAACTCCGGCAGCGCCAGCATCTTTTTGTAGCACTCGCGCATGACCGCGACGTCGGTAGCTGCATACGATTCGAAACGGGCCGCCTCAGCGGGGAAATTCTCCATTTCGTTCCATACCACGAGGTCCTTGCGCTTCGGCACCCGCACGGGCTGCGTAAAGAAATACATCTCTTCGGTCGAAGCCTTGCGGTGCGTATGCAGCGCGTCGGCTAAGGCGCTCAACTTACGGGGTCGGCCGAAATACGCCGCCTGGTAGGCCGTATCATGCCACATATTGAACTCCGACGGACAGCCCAGTACGAACTCCGCGATCGCATGGTCGAACTCCGCATTATGCGCGATTTTCAGCACCTCGGGGCTTTGGATCGCTGCGAACACCTCGTCGGGCAGCTCACGCGAGACCCGCACCTGCTCATCGTCGAACGCATAGGCGATGAGCAACATCTGCGTCGACGCATGCTGCGCATACCGGTATGTCCCGCACGTAGCCAAATCGAGCTCGCTCCGCGTCTCAAAGTCTAAATATAAGATTTTTTTCATACGAAATAACTTTTGTTTCGTGGCATAGCAGGCGATCAAACCTGCTATGCCTTGCGCCTGCCTCAGCGAATGTCAATGGTTAATAATTATGGCCTGCATCGGCGCTCATGCAGTTAGTGCGGCCTATTCGTAGTCCGTAGGCGTGATATAGGAATCGACGTCGGTCGGCATGCCTGCGATGCGCTGGCCCTCCTTCGCACGCATGATCGCATGGACGTTGCATCCGATGCCCTGCGCGACCCGATTGTAGGCCCAGAAGGACACGTTAGCGAAGATGTAGTCGCCGTCGTGGAGCTCCTCATCGGATATATGCTCGACCGCAAGGCCAGGCATAGGTACGCCGTTGAGGATGACACGTTTCTGCAAGTCCGTAACGATCGGCCGGAAGTCGCCGGACTTGCAGTTAAGAATCATGTACCCGCGGAACATGTCCTTGCCGTTCTGCGTGTCGGCCAGCTTGTCGCCGTCGATCAGACAATTGTTTTTCGGGTTGATCGCGTCGGGTGTTTTGCCGGTGAACTTCATGGTTTGCAGCTCACGAAAGGCTTCCATAAAGGCCTCTTCGATCTGTGCGATCTTCTGTTTATCGTCCTTCGGAACGAGAATCCACGCCCCGTACTTCGGCGTACCGTCCGTACCTTTGGGTGCACGCTTTTCGAAAAGTCCTGCGGGGTAAACGATGCGACACGTAGGCGCACCTTTAATCATAAAGTTTTTCATAAAGTTTTTCATAAAGTTTTAATTAAATGGGTTTATAATGGTTGCAATTTTGCATAACTCATCGATCGCATCGGGGTGCCAACTGTAATAATAGGAGCTTTTATGCAACAAATGGGTCGGTGTCGGACACGGGTTCTGCGGCGTGAAGCCGGCATCGCGGAACAGCTGAATCAGATAATGCACGTTGCAATGGTTCATGAACGACTTTCGACGGTGAAACCCGTCCTTCGCCGGATCATCGAAAAAGACGTCGCCGAAATCCGCCGCACATAGGGTGTTGTTACATTCTATGTACAAAGCATCGAACGCTCCCGCACGTAGCATCGAAACGATGCGTTCACGCTGCACGATCTCGCGGAAATCCGTGGCATAGAATATCCGCTCCCGTTCGTCCTTCTCGACGATATACCCCACGCACGGGGCATCGTGAACCAAGTCAACCGTGTCTAACCGGTAAACCGAGCCGTTACGATCGAAACGCAGCTCCCTGTCGATCTCACCTACCGGTAGGTATGGGAAGGGTCGCAATAGGAACTCCTTCGTTTTCGGCATGCAGAAGATCGAGAAGCCCACCAGATCGGGCAAGCATCTCGTGTGGTCTGTGTGGTGGTGCGTAAGCACTACGACCGTTTCGGCCCCGAGTGGCTCATTGATCGGGTAGCCTGCATCGATAACCAACCAATCATCGATGATCGTACAGTTACCCGACGAGCCGCTATGTAAAATTTGTACCTTCATCTCGCATCGAAATAATTTACGTCATAATGTTCACGCTCTTCGGCGTTCAGCCGGTCGTAGCAATCCCAGCACACGCACGGATAACCCACCATTTGAACAAACGGCCGCCCACACAAGGCGCAGCATACCCCGAGGTTTATATCCTCAGCGATCGTGTTTAAAATGCACTCAGGCTCCATGAAACAATCCACTTAAAAGCACCGGCAAAAAGAACACCGCAAAAAACACTATGTATACAATGGCTATTTCTATTATCGCGACAGCGGCGATGCGAACCCACTTCGATTTTTGTAACTTGTTCATAGTAAATGCTTTATAACAATTACGGCTATGCAGGCCAGCCAGACCAAAATATACCACACGGCAAGCCACGCGCTGACGCGCTCGTCGTCTTCATCATAGATACGCATAGCTACTTGATCGATTGTACCGGCACCTCGAACAGCTGCCCGAAAATGTTCAACAATATCGTAGAATCCGGCCGCAATATGATCGTCGTATTTTGGAGAAATGCGTCATACATCGCCAGACCCTTTAAAAGTTCTTGCTCTTGGCTTGACATAAGCGCTAACCCGTATTTGTCGAAATCCTCGTACACATCGCCGCGCGTACGGAAAAAATCGCACCACTCACGGCATTGTTTCAAACTGTCCCTATACGAATTGATCGCATTTATCTGTGCCCCTACGAGAAGCGACATATTATCGCCGTACTCTCGTATCTTTGCTACTCGATGATGCTCATATACGGCACCAGCCCCGATGACCAGACCGAACACGACAACCGAAATAATTTGCTTCGCTTTCATGATCCCGCACGTATTACGCAATGAAACAACCCCTTGACTTTTGAAGACTGCGCAGCGAGAATACCCGCTCCGGCTCCACCTGGCAAACAGCCCGCAGCAATTTCACCTCGTATGTTTCGCTTACAAAGTCCAGCGCGGGCAAAATATACTCCGCCTCAATCCTCCCATCAACGTCGTACATGTCCAGCAGCTGCAAAATGCGCGGTTGCTGCTGTACAGCGCTGCGCAAGACCGCACCGGCAAATGATCCTACGAACTTGGACACGACCGCTGCGGCGGCCTCCTTGCACTCCATCTGTGCCATAGCGTAATTGTCGGAAAAGAGCGACTGCGCGCCCAATATGCAACTATCGACGAGCCGGAAGGGCAGACCGTTAAACGACTTACCCCCGTTAGCGTAGGTGATCGTCAGAACGTCCGCACAAAAGAATTCCCGCACGTACTGCTCGCGTGCATCTCTCAAATCCAAATCCAGCCATTTCATAGCATTGAAAATTTTTAAATCGGGGGCATTATCGCCCTTTGGGGTTAGGCGCGGTGTCGCTCCGCGCAACATACCTAGGTATGCCCCGTTCCTCCGGCTAACCTGTTATTTACTTGTCTTGATTGCTAGAGATTTTTAAAAGTCCTTCAAGTCCAAAATGATAGCCTATGCAGCTACGATACGAAACACACGCCATGTGATAAGCGCAAAAAGCAATAAATACCTCGCCGACCGTTAGGGGCCCGTTGTCAGCGCTGAGGATTCGATGTGCAACGTAGGCAATCGCGAAAACGCTTATCGAATCGCGATCGATTTCCGGCAGCTCAAATACTTTTATTATTATGTCCGTGATCTTCCGCCCCTCTTCGCGGGTTGCCTTGCCTCCGATAGACCCCGCAAAATAATCGGTTGCAGCCTCGTTGATCTCGGCCGGCGCGTTTAAGTCCAAAGACTTCACCATTTCCCGAATGCTTTCAATTTCCAACCCTTCGAGCAATTTCTCAATTGCTCCCGTAACTTGTTCTGTTTTCATTTTTTTTTTTTTTTTTTTAGTTATTGCAGCACCGAAAATCTAATGATATTCGGCCATTGTTCGAAAGTATTTTGCACGCTCTCGGCGTTGTCTACGATGATAGGCACGAGGTCGTCCGCACCAGCTGCCGCACGAGCTTTCGCCAGCATCTCGACCGACAAAGCGACCCGCTGCGCGTGGTTCACGCTCCGAAGCGGCACCCCGCCTACCGTTATCTGGTACGTCCCGCGCTCCGTCACATCGAGCGCTACACCCTCGGGAAGGGCCAGCGGCTGCGGGCCGAGCGCCTCGGTTATCTGCTGCTCTACCCGCACGATCTCGGCCCGCAGCCGCTGGTAATCCGCACGTGCCGTCGCGGCTCTCGTCCGCACCAGCTGGGCCGCGCGCCTCTGCTCCTGCTCCTGCGTGTACGCCTCGTTTTTGGCCCGTATCCGCTCGATCTCGGCGCTCGTCGCTTTGTCGCATACGAACGTTACCGCACGTTTGTAACGCTCCAAATTCCGCCGTATCTCGGCCTCTGAAAGCGCATGCCCACATGCGGGGCAATGGCTCTGCGGCTTGCTTGCTGCGTCCCGCGCCTCGGCCTCGTACCTCCGTTCGAAAAGCCGCTCTGCCTCCGTCGGCTCGGGGCACTGGGGCGGCGCCTCGGGCGGCAGCGTGATCGCC
>ULXB01003089.1_pt1 | contig 31089 bp, 39 predicted proteins | sample 1960901 | NCBI WGS metagenome assembly ULXB01 (sample SAMEA4835828, study PRJEB28245) | human gut metagenome | biome: gut microbiome; material: fecal sample | place: Denmark | collected 2008
GATAATCGGCCAGACCCTGAGATGCCTTTGCCACAGTATAGATGTTCATGCGGTTGGTGCCTGCGCCGATGACGCCGCGCAGACCGCCCGTGCCAAAGGCAAGGTCACGGTAAAACGCATCTTCGATTTTGGCATCATCCAGCGTTTTCAGCTCTGCCACTACATCGGCATCGACGGTGGCCTTGGCCAGCCAGCGCTCATATTCCTTTTTAATATCCATTTTCTCAACCTCTTACATCCAGAAATTGTGCCTGTCCATGAATCGACAGTGTCTCGGAATCCGCCGGGACAAAGATGCAGTCACCTTTATAGAAAGTGATGCTGCCGCCGTCGTAGGAAATGGTCCCGCAGCCATTGACACAGAGCAGCACACGAAACGCAATACCATCTGCCCGGTAGTGTACTTTCTGCCGCCGTTCGGTATTGACGATCATGCGGTAGACTTCAAAATACTTGCAGCGCGTCAGTAGTTCCGAGGCGACTCCCTGCCGGTATTTCAGCACACGCAGCGGCTGGCGGGGTTCGGCGCTGCTTTTCAGGTTCGCCACATCCAGCGCCTTGTCGATGTGCAGCTCCCGCTTTTTGCCGTCCTTGCCCACACGGTCATAATCGTACAGGCGGTAGGTCAGGTTGGAGTTTTCCTGGATCTCTGCCACCAGCGCACCCGCACCGATGGCATGGACTGTTCCGGCCTGAATGAAGAACAGATCATCCTTGTGGATGGGGACTTTTTGCAGATATTTCATCACCGTGCCGTCTGCGATCGCCCTGCGCATCTCGGCCTTTGTGCAGTTTTGCTTGAGTCCGTAGACCAGCTTCGCATCGCGTCCGGCATCCAGCACATACCACATCTCGGTCTTGCCCAGCTGTCCGTTTTCGTGCTCCTGTGCGTAGGCATCGGTGGGATGCACCTGCACCGACAGGTCTTTCTTGGCGTCGATGAATTTGATGAGGATGGGCAGAGTGTTTTCGCCTTTGTGCCGTTCGCCCAGATACTCCGGATGCGCTCTCAGCACCTCTGCCAGCTCCTGCCCCCCCCCGAACTCACCGCTCACCACATAGCTTGGGCCGTCCGGATGGGTCGAACACTCCCAGGTCTCTGCCAGCGGGTCCATATCGATGTTCTTTTCAAATTCGTCATTCAAACGGCTGCCGCCCCAGAGATAATCCTTGCCGGACGGTCGGAGCAAAAGAGGCTTGTTCTTGTTTTGCATAGACGCCTCCCACAGCACCTCAGTATTCCAGTTCGAACCTCATCCCGGTGTTGGTGGCTGTGGTAGTTCATCCGGTGGCCTGCATTCAGGGTCACTTTGATGGTCATGGAAGCCTTGTCGATGTCGATGACCTTGAAGCTGCCCCAGGATTCTTCCGCGAACATGACCCGGTGGTCGAGCGTGTTGACGAAGGGCTTGATGTAGCTGGACTGCTCCTTATCGGACACCAGAATGCCCTCCGGGCTGGCAGAGACCACCACATCCTTCAGGCCCATGCAGAGGATGGGCACATCCAGCTCGTTGACCACGTGGACATTCTCGCACTTCTCGTTAAACAGTGCCTCGCCCACCGCGTGGCCGTCCATTGCCTCTGTCAGGGTGTTCCAGGTACCAAGGTCTTTCCAGGCGCCTGCAAAGCGCATGACCTCGATCTCCGGCTCATGCTCGACCACCGCGTAGTCAAAGCTGATCTTGTTCAGGGTATCGTATTTGTTGAACAGATCCTCATAATCCACGAAATCGATCAGCTCATGGGCGCGGTTCAGCACATAGCCCAGCTTGAAGGCGAACACGCCGCCGTTCCAGAGAGCGCCCTTTGCAATGTAGTCCTTTGCCACTTCCTGCGTGGGCTTTTCCTTGAACATGGACACCTTGCTGACCTGCTCCTTGCCGATGGGAATGATGTAGCCGTATTTCTCGCTGGGGTAGGTCGGCTCAATACCCATCAGGACCAGATTTGCACTGCTGACGGCGGCACGGTCACCCAGTGCTTTCAGTGCCTCAAAGTAGTCGTTCTCCACATAGGGGTCTACCGGGCAGACGACAACGGATTCTTCCTCACCGACGCCCTGCACGTCCTTCAGATAGGCGGCAGCCAGCGCAATAGCCGGGGAGGTATCCCGGCGGCAAGGCTCCACACTGATGCCCACTTCCTCGCCCAGCTGATTGCGGATGGCCGAGACCTGAGACTTGGAGGTCGCAATGGTGACCGTTGCATCGGTATTGACCGTCTTGATTTGACGATATACGCGCTGGATCATAGATTCCAGCTCACCGTCTTCCCGGTGGAAGATCTTGATGAACTGTTTGGAGCGAATATCGTTGGAAAGCGGCCACAGACGCTGACCGGAACCACCGGACAATAACACCAGATTCATAATTTTTTCTCCTGTCATCTAGCAAAAAAGGCCGTGGCCCTGCACGGACACACGACCCTTTCAAATCGTTTATTTTAACGCTCTGCACGCATCGGGTTGTTCAGGAAGTCCTCGTAGGACAGGCGTAGACCATCTTCCAGCTCGGTCTTGTAGGTCCAGCCCAGATTGGTGGCCTTAGACACGTCCAGCAGCTTGCGGGGCGTACCGTTGGGCTTGGTGGTATCCCACTTGATCTCGCCGGTGTAGCCCACGACCTTGGCAACCAGTTCGGTCAGCTCCTTGATGGTCAGCTCCTTGCCGGTACCGGCGTTGACGGTCTCGTTGCCGGAGTAGTTGTTCATCAGGAAGACGCACAGGTTTGCAAGGTCATCCACATACAGGAACTCACGCAGCGGAGAACCATCGCCCCAGCAGGTAACGCTGGGCAGACCCTGCTCCTTGGCCTCGTGGAAACGGCGGATCAGCGCCGGCACCACATGGCTGTGGGTAGGGTGATAGTTGTCGTTGGGGCCATAAAGATTGGTGGGCATGACGGAGATATAGTCCGTGCCATACTGGCGGTTCAGGAACTCGCAGTACTTCAGGCCGCTGATCTTAGCCAGTGCATAGGCTTCGTTGGTCTTTTCCAGTTCGCTGGTCAGCAGGCAGCTCTCCTGCATGGGCTGAGGAGCCATGCGGGGATAGATGCAGGAGGAGCCCAGAAATTCCAGCTTCTTGCAGCCGTTTTTCCATGCAGAATGGATGGCGTTCATCTCCAGCGTCATGTTGTCATACATGAAGTCGGCCAGAGCCTCCTGATTTGCCACGATGCCGCCGACCTTGGCAGCTGCCAGGAACACATACTCCGGCTTCTCCTGCGCGAAGAACTCTTCCACAGCGTCCTGACGGGTCAGGTCCAGCTCCTTGTGAGTGCGGGTGATGATATTGGTGTAGCCCTGACGTTGCAGCTCACGAACGATTGCAGAGCCCACCATGCCGCGATGACCTGCGACATAAATCTTAGCATTCTTTTCCATCATAATAAGATTGCCTTCTTTCCAAATTACAGAACTGCCTTGAGTGCCTTTTCGCGCTTTGCACGCTCACGGTCGTGCTTGGCCATGATCTCGACCAGCTGCTCGTAAGTAGTGGACTGCGGATTCCAGCCCAGAACGGTCTTGGCCTTGGTGGGGTCGCCCCACAGGTTGTCCACATCGGTGGGACGGAACCACTGAGGATTCACGCAGACCAGCATCTTGCCGGTGGCAGCATCGTAGCCCTTCTCATCAATGCCGGTGCCCTCCCAGCGGAGGGTGATGCCGTTGGCGGCAAAAGCCTTCTCGGTGAAGTCACGGACCGTGTGCTGTACGCCGGTAGCAATGACGAAGTCGTCCGGTTTCTCCTGCTGCATGATCAGCCACATGCACTCGACATAATCCTTAGCGTAGCCCCAGTCACGCAGAGAATCCATGTTGCCCAGCTCCAGATGATCCTGCAGGCCCTCGGCAATGCGGCCGGCAGCCAGCGTGATCTTGCGGGTCACGAAGTTCTCACCGCGGCGCTCAGACTCATGGTTGAACAGAATGCCGTTGACAGCGAACATGCCATAAGCATCGCGGTACTCCTTGACCATCCAGAAGCCATACTGCTTTGCAACTGCATACGGAGAATAGGGATGGAACGGAGTGGTCTCACGCTGGGGAACTTCCTCCACCTTGCCGTACAGCTCAGAGGTGGAAGCCTGATACACCTTGCAGGTCTTGGTCAGGCCGCAGACACGGACAGCCTCCAGCACACGCAGAACGCCCAATGCATCCACATCGCCGGAGTATTCGGGTGCATCGAAGGAGACTTGAACATGGCTCTGTGCAGCCAGATTGTAGATCTCATCGGGCTTGATCTCGCCTACCAGACGGATGAGGCCGGAGGAATCAGACAGGTCGCCGTCATGCAGATGGATAGCATTTTTCTCGATCAGGTGGTCGATACGAGCGGTGTTGGAGATGGAAGCGCGGCGGACAATGCCGTGGACTTCATACCCCTTCTCCAGCAGGAACTCTGCCAGATAGGAGCCGTCCTGACCCGTGATGCCGGTGATCAGTGCTTTTTTCATGTGTTTTATTCCTCTCTGAAAAAATGATTTATCTTTTGATGTATTGAGTATATTTTTATCGTATAATTATATTTTATAGATTTTGGTGGCTTACCTGAAGTGCTAAATCAGTGTTCTATTAGCACAATATTGGTTTTTGTCAATCAGCTGGTCGGATTGCTTCTTAGCTCGTCCTGTTTCACTGGCACCTCACTTTGAAAGGCCAACTGCCTTTCAACAACCTTTTCCTTGATTTCAGCGTAGCCTATTGCTATTTTATCACTTTCTAGTTTATTCGCTTCCTGCTCTCGAATCGCCTTCTCGTTTGCAACAATGATTGTGTTGAAATGCTGATTCTCAACATAGTCATTTATACAGCCCAGACCATCATGCCGCCACTGAAAGTTTGAGGTAGACATTCCACCACCTCTAATTCGCCGGAAAAATAGCAACAGGGTGGAGTATAATTTTCATTTTTAGTCTTATGTAGGTACATTTTCGATTTTTCCGTTCATTTTTAGGCAAAAAGGAAAGAGCCACCGACCATCAGATCAGTAGCTCCAAGAGATTCATTTTTCTATTTAATTTTCAAAAAGCTCACTTTTTCGCTTATAAGTGATTTTATTCACTTTTCTGGGTTCATAAGTGATTATGTTCACTTATTTCGTTTTATGTAATTATCATGGGGTGACAGAAAAACTCACTTGTTTACCATTTCTATACAAGTGATTATAATCACTTTTTTATTGAGATAAGTGAGAAAAATCACTTATTCTCCTGCCCCGGCGTTTCCCTTCCTGCTGGCTGCGTTTCCGTAGCCGACTGGATTCTAACCAAGCTGGCAGCTTAATCCCCTGCTCTTTGCCTGCCTTGCCCACACGCCCCTCAGACAGCCCCTCTGTTGGCATTTACTGCCGAACTGGGATTGTTTTGCGATGGGCTGGCTTCTGCCTGACGTGGGGCAACTGTGGGGCTTACAGCCGCCTCCAGTATTTTTCCGTTTTCTATCGGAATCGCATCCAAAATGGGAAAACTCACAAGGTTCTGTTCCGGGAATAATTTTCCGTCCAGTCTGTATGATCTTTTCATATTCCAATGGGCATCCTGATAGATCATTCTGGAAAAGGCCACACACTTGATCTCACAGCTGTTGGTTTCATTCAGTCTTGTCACTCGATGCGCCCCTGCATTCTCTGCCTTACATGCCTGGACTGCAATCTGCCCCATCTTCCAGTTGTACAAAAATCGGTAATACGTTGGCCATCCAAGTGCCTCCAGCATGCTGCGAAAGATAGTGATTCTTCCTTCATTCGCATTGAATGTCACTCCCAGCATCCCGGAATACCATTTTTGTTCTCTTTCCTGCAATCTTCTCACCTCCAAAAAAGGGCGTACTTCCCCCCTTGATATTATAAAATTATTTTTTAGTCAAGCCCGGTATCGGGGACTGTCCTTCCTGTCAAAACTCCCATTGATACATCACGAAGATGTGCAAACAGTTCCTTTCGCACGACCTGGTATCCGTCATATGAAAAAGTGTTCTGCAGTTTTTCTGTTCGTGCATCCCTCTCATTTTCTACTGTCTGCTCCGTCAGTGTGGTCGTACTTGTGTATTCCTCATTCATTCGTGTCAGTCCATCCTTCCATTATTTCTTCCGCCTCATGGAGCAGTTTATTCAAACCATCTGCGGTAAATGTATTCATTTCTTTAATTTCTGCTGCCGGCCGGAGTACATCCCAATTTCCTGCATAATGCTCCTGCTGCAAAATGCCAACCTGTGCAATACTTGTGATTGGCTGTCCAAAAGTTCCCGCCCATTCTGGTGGAAAAATGTAAATCATCTGTTTGACCGTTTTGCCCTCGGCTTCCTCTTCTTTCGATGGCAGAACGATTTCCTCTGCAATAACGCCAACTATGGTACCCGGATTCCATTCTGTATTACCCAGCTTGGTTTTACGGCCGTACTCGGTCAAAAGTTCTGCAATCTCAGTATATGAAAAGCCATTCAGGTACAGATAATAAATGACCCTAACCGTCTGTGCCTCACTTTCATTTACCACAAGATTGCCATCCTCGTCCTGATCGTATCCCAGCAATGCCGGTGTCAAAAACAGACCTCGGCTGAACCGCCGGTCAATAGACCAGTTCATAATAATTGATTTGGAATGAGGTTCTTCCTCCGCCACAGATGCCAGAATGGTCAGGATCATGCGGCCATTGCTGTCCAGCGTATAGATATTGTCTGCCTCGAATTTTACACCCACGGGCGGATCAAGATTTTTCAGCGTCTCAATAACTGAAAGGCAGTCAACAATGTTTCGGGCAAAACGAGCGATGGATTTTGTAAGAACCAGGTCTATCTTTCCCGCCTTACAGTCCTCGATCAACTGCTGCATTCCTTTGCGATGCTCCAGTGAAGTGCCACTGATGCCCTCATCGTCATAGATGCCGACAAATTCCCATCCGGGCTGTGCCTTTATATACTCTGTATAGTAATTTTTCTGAAGTTCATAGGAAGAAGTCTGCTCATCATTGTCAGTGGAAACACGGACATAAGCCGCAACACGCCGAACAGAGGTGCTTTCTCCAAACCCCTCCACCGCCTTTGCCGGGATAACTTCCAATTCAGAAGCATCCACCCCCTTATATCTGTCTCTGATTTTCTGCTTGCGGTCTACCGCCTCTACTCCACTGCTTCCCATGTACTTCCTCTCATTCTTCCGGCCTTATGCTCCAATACCACTGGCCCATCTTCCGATAACTTCGGATACCGAACTCTTTTTTGTATTTTCTGCTGTCCTGCGACTGATACCTTCATCGCTCATCCGCATATAGATTTCTCTGGATCTCATATCTCCATCGGAAAGCAGTTTCTTGATCAGATACGCTGCCTTCTCAGATTTTGATTCAAACTTCGGAGGCTCCGACTCTGCTTCCGGGTCAGTTGGAATCCTACACTCTAGCCATCGAAAGCCCTCTTCGGCCGTTATTGAGAAACGAATCTCTCCATCAGATGGAGCCAGATTGTTCTTAATCTGTCGCACAATGCGAATGTCTTTGTTTTCCGGAGCATGCTCCATTTGCAGAACACTTCTGGCTGCTGCCACAACATCCACACTACCAATGCTCCGGTACAAATCTTTTGTCCCCTCTTTCTTGTTGAGGTGACCAATCAATACAACTGCACAGTCATACGCAGATGCCCACATTCCAAGACGCTGCATCAGCTTTCTCGCCCTGCCTGCAATCTGAAGGTCAGAATCACTCCCCAGATATGCCTGTATCGGGTCAATGACCACCAACTTTGGACGAAATTGTATAATCGCCTTTCTGATACGTTCATCATCAAGCGTCAAGCCACTATTCATTTCTTCATTTATAAAAGCCACATTCCTACAATCTGTGCCACATGTTTCCAGCCTTGGCTTGATGGTATCCGAAGCATCATCTTCCGAACACTGGTAAATGACCTTCTGCGGTATCCCGACTTGCTTACCGTCCGGCATTGTTCCACCTTTTGACAACTCCGCAATCAGATTCATCATCATGGTAGACTTTCCGTCACCGGGGTCGCCTTGCAGCAATGTGATCTTCCCGACTGCAATGAACGGATACCACAACCAACGAACAGCTGTTGCTTCTACATCACTATATAATGTGAAAATTCCTGTTTCCTCTTTACCTGTCATTCCCTTTGCCTTTCATTTGCAGTCTTTTTCTACATTTATATTATAAGAGCTGTATGATGTTTTGACCGCTACCTATCATGTAGCATGATTCACATTTTGCTACCTATTATGTAGCAAAACAGCCTTAGACCACATAACAGATAGGGGGATAACACTTTGCGATCTTAAAACTCTCTATATATTCAGTTCCCCCCTGAAAAACTGACACGGTAGACCGCCTGAAAACAAAAAAGCCGAGGTAGACTTTGGACAACCTTATATAAGGTCATCTAAAAGTCTACCTCGGCTTACTACGTATTCGAGCAGCACCTACAGGCAGTATCGAAAAAGTCATGCTGGCTCACACATCCTGCGGTGAGTCAAGCTCGTACATTGTTGTCAGATGCGTTTTCCCTCTGACGAATCTGTAAAATTCATTCGCGGCCCAGAATAGAATTGGGATGCAAAATCATCCATATAGGCATAGGATTGCAAACGTCCATTCTTCACATAGGCTATCGCATCTCTCCCATTCACCATGGCTCGGTTTCCCAGCAGCACCTTTTTACCTTGGGTCGTATAAATTCCGTAATCCATAGCCGTCCTCCAATCCACAACTTTTCATTGTTTATTCTACATCTCGCTCTTGACAAGTTGCGCTCCATGCGTTAATATAAATATGCAAGTTGCGTTTTCAAACACATTATACGATTCAACTTGCGTCATGTCAAGCGCAACATGAAAAGAATTTGCAATCATCATGGAGGTCATCATTATGAAATTCGGGGAAAAGGTTCGAGCTGCGCGCCTAGCAGCCCACTATTCTCAGCGTCAGCTTGCCGATATGACCGGCATCGCTTTACGCACCATCCAGAACTACGAAAGCGGCGAACGCCTTCCGAAGCAGAAGGAAAGCTATGAGCTGCTGGCCGCTGCACTTAACGTGGAACTGGAATCCCTGAAAGATGACAACGCAGACTTTGTGATCAAGTCTACCGAGAAATACGGTTCCCGCGGACATGAGCAGGCTGAACGACTTATTAAAGAAGTATCTGGCCTTTACGCTGGCGGTGAACTCGCCGAAGAGGACATGGATGCCATGATGAAAGCGATTCAGGAGGCTTACTGGATTGCAAAAGAAAAGAACCGGAAGTTCGTGCCCAAAAAGTACAGAAGCAATTCCGATTCATAAGGGCATCTCACATATATAATGGGGAGTGAACCGCAACAATGATCAGTAAGCAGGCATCTACCCTGCCACGTCGATTGCTTCGACGTTATGGCACCAGTGCCCCATTTGAACTCGCAGATTGTCTCGGCATCACCATTCTGGAATGCCATGACTTCAAACTTCAGAAAGGCGCATTCAAAGTCATTCTAAACAACTGCTTCATTTTCATCAATGCCAACTTGTCCACTGAGATGAAGAAGCTCGTATGTGCGCACGAGCTGGGACACGCTCTTCTCCACCGCCCTCTTGGCAAGACCGATACCGGACTTATGGAGTTTGAGCTGTTCGACATCACGAATACCACAGAGTATGAGGCGAATCTGTTCGCAGCCAACCTTCTGTTGGACGAAGAAGAGATTGATTCACTCGCTCGTGAAGGGTTCGACATTGTTCAAATAGCTCACAACCTCGGAACCAATGTCAATCTCCTGCTTCTTAAGCTCCAACAGATAAACAGTGATAATCACTTGCATCTTCCTGATATGCCTAGCCGCAATTTTCTAGGTACGATCTCGGATGATGCCGGACATTTATAATAGGAAGGATGACCTATGCAATGGCAATTCAGCATCGAGCAAAGACTGAGCGCGTCTATGTGAAGGTCGATTCGTCCTTCGACCCAACCGGTTTTATGCAGCCGACATCGATCACATGGTCGGATGGCCGTACCTTCCCCATCGAAATAGTGCGCGACTTCCGCCCCGCCGGGACTGCCGATAACGGTTACTCTGGTGATTGCTTCACCGTACTCATCCAGGGGCAGGAGAAGCACCTGTTCTTTGAACACCTCGATCCACGCTTCAATGGCCGGTTAGGCCGGTGGTTCGTTGAACGGACGGCTCAATAAATAGGAGGAGCATCATGACTTTGATAGAAAAACTTAGCAATCTCGGTGGTATCGTTGACCGGGATGAAATGGCGAAAGCATGTTCAGAAATTCCAGATGAAGATCTTCGTCTGGCTCTGATGACACTCGCACTAACCTATAATCAGAACATCAAGATAAACGAAGAAATCTTCCAAAAGCAACACCGCGAGATTGAACGACTTCAGAAAGAGATAGATAAACTGAAAAAAGCAAAATAACGCACCGCAAAGGAGGGGATCACGCGATGCAACGCATATATCTTGCAATAGATCTTAAAAGCTATTACGCGAGTGCAGAATGCGCCGCTCGACACCTCGACCCGCTTACCACAAATCTGGTCGTGGCAGATTCCTCCCGCACTGAGAAAACCATCTGTCTCGCTGTGTCTCCTTCCCTGAAAGCCTATGGGATTTCGGGGCGCGCCAGACTATTTGAAGTCATGCAAAAGGTCAAAGAGGTCAATGCGAATCGGTTAAGGGAAGCGGTACGATTAAGAAAGGCTGTGTATAAGGACGGCAAACCATCCTTCTCCTCTGCCTCCTATGATTCCTTATCGCTTGCCGCCGACCCGTCACTCGAACTCTCTTATCTTGTTGCACCACCCCGGATGGCATATTATGAAAAGGTGTCGCGGCAGATTTATGGCATCTACCTCAAGTATATTGCCCCGGAGGACATCGTGGTTTACAGTATCGATGAGGTGTTCATCGATGCCACCTCGTACTTATCCCACTACAATATGACAGCACACGACCTTGCCATGACAATAATCCGGGAAGTGCTTTATACGACTGGCATCACCGCCACTGCCGGGATCGGTACGAATCTATATCTGGCGAAACTGGCAATGGACATCACCGCCAAACACGCCGCGCCAGACAAGGACGGGGTTCGCATCGCTGAACTGGATGAAGAGAGCTTCCGCTATCTCCTCTGGGATTACAAGCCGCTCACAGACTTCTGGATGACCGGTCCCGGCACCGTCAAGCGGCTAGAAAAGCATGGCATCCATACGATGGGCGAGCTGGCATATTTCAGCACCGTCAATCAGGATATCTTATATAGGGAATTCGGTGTTGATGCCGAACTGCTGATCGACCATGCTTGGGGGCTGGAACCCTGCAGCATAAAAGAGATCAAAGCCTACAAACCCAGCACCAACAGTATCTCCGAAGGACAGGTTCTCTCCTGCCCTTACCCATATGACAAAGCCAGAATTATTATCATGGAGATGGCTGACAGCTTAGTATTGCAACTAACAGATAAAGGACTGGTTACGGATAGCCTGACATTGGATGTGGGCTATGACCGGGAAAACTGCGACAGCGGAAAGTACAGAGGTCCGGTACACATTGATCACTACGGCCGCACTGTTCCGAAGGGTGCTCACGGCAGTACGAAGCTGGATAACCCGACCAACCTCGGCAGCCAACTCATCAAGGTGGCCGCCACCCTATTCGACCAAATTGCTGACAAAACCCTAACCGTGCGACGGATCACCATCGCGGCTAACCGTGTGGTCAAGGACGAAGGAATCTTCCAAGTCAATCTATTCACAGACACAACCAAGATGGAAAAGGAAAAGCAGCTCCAAGAGGTCATGCTGGGGCTGAAAAAGAAGTTCGGCAAGAACGCCGTGCTGAAAGGCACAAACTATTTAGACGGAGCCACCATGAAAGAACGGAATAAGCAAATCGGTGGCCATCGTGCCGAGTAAAGGAGATTCGTATGATAAGAGAAACTACTCCTGCAAGAATCACACAGGTTATTATAGATTTCTGTGCTTCTATCACATCTGATTCGTCACCGGAATACATCGATGTTTGTCCAGCATCTTGGGCCACTCCTAATGAGTGCTTTAATAATGTTCCTCGGATGGTCAAACAATATGGTGGCTCGATGATTTCTGGTTGGGCGGTATGGCAACGCGGAAACATGCTCCTTGATGCCGAGGCCCACGCCATTTGGAGAACACCTGATGGCAAACTTATTGATATAACCCCACATAGTTATAACGAAAAGCGAATTCTCTTCTTGTTTGATTCTTCCGTTTGCTATCATGGAATTACCATTCCGAGTCACCGACAAGCTCTTACTAATTCTCCTTTGGTGGCAGAACTCATCCGCCTCTGCACTGTAAGGGATCACGCCATGCAGACATCTATATTTGGAGACAGATACACTTTGCCTGTTGATTGGTATGATCAAGTCAGGGCATTAGAGTTTATATTTGCACAAGAGGTTGGCCGTAATGATCCTTGTCCATGTGGCTCCGGTCTGAAATACAAGAAGTGCTGCGGACAGTTTCAATAATGAGCGGAGGGAGTACAATGGACTACAAGAACACGCCAGAAGGCAGAGCGGTTCAATCTAAATACGCCGACCTACTCTCCCTCTCCCGGCCGGCTCCCATCAAATCACGCATGACTATCCAAAACCGAGCCAAGATTTTCAGCCCGTTTGCTGCTCTGCGCGGTTATGAGGATGAGATTGCGTCTGAGGGGAAGGACCACTTGAAAGTCCAGCGGATAGAACTATCTGAAGAAGAAAAGGCCAAACTGTCCGACACACTCTGCCGTCTCAGGAAAGGCCAGCCAATTTCTGTCCGTTATTTTATCGGCGGCTACTATGAGAATATTTCCGGCACTGTCGAGGTCATCGACCCAGTTGCCAGCGAACCGCGAATCTCGACTGGCACAAAGACTTCTCTTGGCAAAGACCTATCGACCATCATCCCGTTTGGTGATATACTTACTTTGACGGAGGTAACTCCCTCATGAACTACTTTTACTGCGATGCTTGCCACTACTGCTTTGAGGCAAACACACTGCCAGACCGCTGTCCAGACTGCGGAGCAGTCACTCGCAATGATAAGCCAGCAGTGCGACCGGCGAGTAACAATGAAATAGATGAACTGCTCCGCATCCGGGCAGAAGACAATGATTGATTTGGGAGGTACTACTACGCTTACACGTCAATTATACGATGAAATCACACGATGCAAAGACCGCATCATGGGCTGTTCTTCTCACAAGGAAGCCACTCCATACTTAAATCGTCTTCAGTTTTTGAGCAACTGTCTGACCAGGCCTGCAAGGAATGTCGCTTCTTCCCTGTATTCCATGTTGAACGAATACTGCAAGCAGGGCAGTGACAAAGAAAGGTATTCACAGTTCGTCCTGCAGGACATCAGCAAACTCAAAGATTTCATAGAAGGCAAATATTGAAGGCGTTCCGTCTGTGTTTTTATTGTAACCCTATAACATCGCTAGGCTTGTTCTATTAATTTCACTTGATGCTACTACTTTATCATGCTATACTAGAATTATAGTTATAATGTATTTTTGTTCATTCTCAATATGTCAGTTCACAAAGCGAAAGAATCTGTGATTATTTTTTAACCTCACAACATGAATTAAAATAATACCCGGAAGGAGTAAAGCCGAGAATGTCCGATATTTTATATGATAGCGGCGTATTGTCAGATGTTGACATAAGAGAATTTTGGGGAAAAGGTATAGAAATTGATACATATCAAAAAGGCGATTGGGCATTTGATTTAGATAAACAACTTCAACTCGGTTCAATCGATTTACGCTTTCGTCCTGACTATAAGAAGTTCAATTTAAACGAAAAGGATACTATCAAATATGATAGTATCCTTCAAAAGAGATATACTACTCCATACGACCTAGATGTTGACGAAAACCTAGTTCTCAATCCTGGGGATGTTGTATTAACAACAACACTAGAAACTGTCAGGCTATCCGAAGAATTTGCAGGAATTCTTACTGGACGCAGCAGCATTGCCCGTCTAGGAATCATGGTTCATTGTTGCCAAGAATTCATCAATCCGGGGCATGGACAGCCAATTCCCTTGCAGTTAATCAACCTATCTCCACGGACAGTCGAATTGGATCGTAGAATTCCTATTTGTCAACTGGTCATCCTCAAGCTCCGAACACCATCATCCGGTCGATACAAAGAAAGTATCCGTGCGAAATACTCAGAAGAAACCGACGCTCAAGAATCCAAAGTATATGAAGATATTCCCTGTCCAATACATAACAAAGATGGGTCTTTAACGCAAGCCAAAATGGAACCATCTAAAGCTGTACATAAAGAGAATGATCTCACTTCTCAAAAAGAGGACATCGAAAACTCTTCTCAGAAAATTTTCGCAAACAACATAAAACTTAAAACACTCTTAAATCATTATTTAACACCATTTTTGCCATCATTAATTATGGGTTTATTTATAACACCTTTTTTCATTTCTTTTGTCAACGAAATGACATTACTAGATTTTCTCACACAAATGCAAAGTGCCCCCTTATCTATAATAATCGCCATTTTACTTTTTATATTATACATTTTTCTAAAGAAGGAATAGTTATGAAAGTTTATATCGCATCAAAGTATATTGCACATAAAAAAATAAATAACGAGATATACCAAGCTCTAAAGAACAATGGCATTGATGCATTTCTCCCTGAAACCATCAATAATAATGCAACGGACAAAGAGAATATGCTTCTTGTTTCAGAGAAATGTTTCTCTGAAATCGAAATTTGTGACATCATATTAGCGGTTTGTCCTTTCGGAAAAAGTGTATCATGTGAAATCGGATATGCGATTGCACTAAAGAAAAAATATTTTCCCAACAAGAAAATAATCGCGTTAAATATAGATTTCAAAGAGGAAGCAATGTTGTATCCTTATATTGATATTAGCGTGAATGGAATTTCCGAATTAATTTCCGTACTAAAGTCAATTGTTTAAAAAATATGCGATGAAAATTGTAAAGTAGTACGCAGTCATAAGCCTTCTGTTGAAAGGTAACGCCGTTTAGTGCGTTAATAGATTCTAGGAAATTTCAAAAAAAATGAAAAAATCGCAGATATTAAGATGTGGTAAGATCCTAACAGAAGAACCTCTTGAATGTTTCTTTCTGCGACCAAACTCTATTCTTACATATTGTCATATAACTTAAACCCTTTTGAGCATTTTGGTTTCGAGGTTCTCATTTTTGGGGGAGGGGATCAACGGGTGCTTATTGACTGCTTATGTATTTTTGTGCTCGCAAGTTTTATTTCCGTTACAAATTATATATCCGTAATGCAAAAAGCCGTGCGACTGTCCCCCGAGAGATAGCCACACGGCAATTCATTTATTTCAGTTTTTCGAGAATCTCATCTGCACTCATTCCGCTGGCCAACAGCTTCTTCACGAGGTTTTCTGCTTCGTTCTTCTTCGCCACTTCGGCGGCCTTCTGATCGGCGGTTGCTTTCTTGGATTCCAGCTTCGTCAGTTCTTTCTGGGCAGACTTGAGAGCAGTCTTCTTCTTTTTCAGGTCAACTTTCAGTGTGTCGATGTTGGCGGTAATGGAAGTGATTTCGGCAGTCAGAGAAGCGATGGATTCCTGCTTTTCTGCGATTTGGGATGTGAAGTCGGTGGTGATCTTCGGTTTATTCTTGCCGCCTTTGGTTCTGGGCATAAGTGTGTCCTTCTTTCATTTATAATTTACGAGTCAATAAAGTCTAATGAGCAATTAACCCATAATACGATCTTTTATTCTACTTTTTAAATCTTTTTCATACTTAGAATACAAAGGTATTTTCCCATTTTCAATAGTCGCATTTGTATATGTGTAATCATACCATCTTTCTGGCTTGCTAAGCTGCTCTATCAGTTCTGGTAATAAACTTGTATTCTGCAAAATCATGCATTCAATTGCTCGAAGGGGAAGCACTTTTATATGGCTACAAATATAGTTTTTTTCTTCGGTATCTAAGGTTTCTGTTTTTTCAAGTATTTCATATACTTTTTCATACACCTTTTTTCTGGAAACAACGGCATCTTCTAGGACAACTACAATACCGAATATTTTATCTTTTAAATATTGTTTATCCAATTGAAAACATCCCTGCAAATAATTGTTAATTTGATTATAAATTTGTATTACATCTTCTGCATAAATCTCAATATCCGCTTCGATTTCCGCAACATCAAATTTTCTCAACTTTAAGCTTGGTGTAATTGCCTTTGTATCATAGAAAATCACATTGTCTCCCTCAGCTGCAATAACATCAGAAGTCAAGAGTTTATCTTTTCCCTTTTTGTATAGCAGTTCTGGTGATATCCATGTAACTGTATCAAGTTGTCTTACAATATTATAAAGATAGCTTTCGATTACTTCTTTTCCTATAGCTCGCCGCAACTTATTATCTCTAAATGTCACCCGATTTAACATTGACTCAGTCACTGCATTCACTACAAGATATGGCGATGGAATGTATGTAAAATCTTTTCCTGATATAAATGGATAAAGATACTGAATTTTCAATCCATAATATTGATCAATTATATTATCCTTATACAGCGAAAATAGTTCCTTTTTATAATCATCTTTTTCGATAGAAAGTAATCTCACAGCATCTGTATCAGAAAAAGCTTTCTCAAGTATCTTCTGAATTGTAGACTCTTCAAGTTTATCCTGAACTTCTTGGCTAAACCCATAAAACACAAGAAAGGCAAGTTCTTCTAGTTGCTCATAAGCAACTCCCATTTTATCAAAAAGCACCTTTCTCATATCTAAATTACTATTTTGGAAAGTAAAAAAATAATGATACCTATATAGTTTTTGAATAAAAACTCCCTGAACCGGAAACTGCTGCAATGCAGAGATCATCATAAAAAACTCCGGATAATCTCCGCTTTCTTCCGCTGCGGTTAAACCTTCATGCCAGTAATTCCTTATCAAAGTAATCGTTTCTGCAAATGTTTTTCCGTCTAGTTCTTCTGATGCACAATCATTATCATAAACTATTGAATAAGCCGCAAATGCCTCAATTTCCCAGGGCATGATATTTTCTTCACAAGCCTTGTTCAAATCAACCATCGAGCGGCTCATAATTCTACTTGAGTATTTTTGGCAAACTAACATCTTGCTATCTAATGTATATCTCCCAAGAATCTTCAAAAAATCCAAGTTATGGTGAACAAGATTTTCTTCCACCAAGATTCCTCCTTCACATTGTATCCAATGATTTGCATGTTATAGTATCAATTAATACCTTGTCTTATCTCTATAAACATATTTTAGACATTACTTAACTTCTTTGCATCTTAGCCACATTCTCATGTGTTGCCTGCTGCTCACCACGGAGAGGTATGCAAAGTTTCGAGCAGCAATGGGAGCTCACGCTCCCACAATTCATGTGATAGATCCATAGCGCTTCCACAACGTGGACACCTTGGAAATTCCGCGCCCTACTTATAGGAACACACCTCATTCACCTTCCTCGGCCACCGGTAAGTAGGGGAAAGCAGAAGCTCATGCAGTACTCGTGTGGACCGTACATCCCAATTCCAGTTATCATCGAACCAATCTAATTTATTTTTCATGTGATTTACACCTCCAATGAGTATTGTAGAATCGTGGGTATCAACGCTTTTGCGACCGCTGTGGACAAAGGTTGAACTGGAGTGGTTTTGATGATGTAGAAGTACGGTACATAGGGTGGGACGGAGTCGAGGATAAAGATTAGTTTTATGATTTAATTAAACCACACTTCACCAGTTCTTACAAGGACTTGGCACTTTTATCTTTTTCGGAGAGGATATATTCCATTACTGGCCACGGATTCGTTTACCAGTTGAATTCCGAATCGTACCTCACGGCTTTAGCCGCAGCAGCACAGAAATCGTTATCCACACACCACTGCATCAGGGTGTCATCTTCCAAGGTCAGATATCCGTGGGCGAAGCCTCTCGGAATGTACATCTGTTTCTGGTTTTCAAAGGACAGAATCTCTCCATACGCATGACCGTAGTTTTCTCCGGGTCTCAAATCCACAGCCACATTAAATATGCTCCCGTGCAGACAAGATACCAGCTTTGTCTGCACGTATTCACCCTCTTGGAAGTGTAGTCCACGCAGCGTTCCAGCTTTTTTGCTGAATCCTTGGTTGATTTGAAGCACATGGAATCCCTCTGCTGACACAGACATCCATCCCCGGAAGTCTTCAAAACGCCGTGTTTCAATTATTATTGGCTTTCTGTACTCCCTTGGACTGATGCCTTCTACTTTTCGGAACATCCGGCTGAAGTAGTTTGCATCCGCCATTCCTACTGCCGCACCGATTTCATCCACAGTCATGTCCGTAAATCGGAGCAGCTGCTTGGCTCTGGTGATCCGCTTTGAGATCAGATAGTTGTTGACCGTCGTTCCATATGTTTCTCTAAAGATTTTGGACAAGTAGAACTTATTGATAAAGAAGTGTTCAGACAGATCATCCAGTGCGATTTTTTCCGTGTAATGCTCGTCCAGATACTCCTTTACGGCTGCTAATTCCAGCCGCTTTCGGCTCACCGTCATGCTCTCTGGATGCCATGACTGTTCCATCAGGAGAGTTAACAGAGTACCCAACTTCTCATTGATCCGCACGTCTCGTATGTAATCGGAAGATAATGCCAAATCGTAGATATCCGTCAGAAGTGTAGTGAACGGTTCAATATCCGCCGGGTGGAACACAGGTCGGCCGCCTCGCTCTTTGTACTTTTCATATACAGCTGGAAGAGATGGTGCATAGAAGTGGCACCACTGGAGCGACCAAAGGTCATCCGAGGTGGAATGGCTATAGGCTTTTCGGCAGTCAATGAACACACAGTCTCCTGCTCCCAGTTCATAATCCACACCTTCGTATTTCAGACTGCCTTTTCCAGATAGAACCACAAAACACAAAAAGGACACCAGGTCGGTTCGGGTCGAGGTATAGCCGAATAAGAGTGTGTTTTCATAAATACCGCTTTTTGCGCCTTGCGGAAGAGTCTCAAATTCTTCGATTTCGCAAACATAACAGCATTTGTACCCCTCCGAGAATTTTCCAATAAAATCCGCCATGGACATCATTCCCTGAAGAAGTTTGACATAACCTTGATTCGATGGCTGAGAGGAGTTCTTGCTCAATCGAATGTTGAAATCGACATACTGGTCAAACCCACTGCCTTTCGTCTGCACATTGGCACGGTTTTCAATACTCTGAAGACCACACTGATAGCTATACATACATCACAGTGAGGGATTTTTTATTTCCATTGCAACCTATATGGAACGAATCGCACTTACGTCATAGCTTCCATCATGAGCCTGATTCCGACTTTCATGCCTTCCTCAAAAGCAGTCTTCTCCCATGCACAGCACACCGTTCCCTGCTGGTCCATGATTTTTTCCCAAAGTGGAATCTTATCTCCAACATAGTCATCTACCAACCTATCCATACCATCCAAGCCACGCATCCACTCTTCCAGTTCCTTTTCTTTTTCCTTTGCGACTTTTCCGGCAACTGTGTTTTTCTCTACTGGGTTGTTTTCCGTGTAATGCTCGTAGATCAGATCCAGCAGATTTTCTACAGGCGGATAATACTCTGGTTCCGTTTTCTTCAAATACTCTTCCAGCATCTCTTTCAGTTTTTCTATAATGCTACCTACCTTCCTAACCGTGAGCCATACATTCTGCTCCCTGGTTAGGATGGATATTACCTCACAGTTCTATACATAGCAGCTGAATTTTTCATTGCTTACCAATATTTTGCTTCGGGTGCTTCATCTTCTCCTTCACCTCATCTGGCACATCGATCAGCCCGAACCGGTAGGACATTCCGAATATGTAAGTTACGCCCCGGATATCGCCCAGAGCTTTCGGGCGATCTACCACTTCTCCTTTTATATTCCCCAGTGCAAGCAATACCGAACTCCACGTCAGGCTCTTGCTACCTTCTCGACGATTGATCCACAGTTCTTTGGTCAGTTCCCCATTCCGCCCGGTCTTGATCTTATAGGAAAACGGCAATCCGGATATCGTCTTGAACCGGTATCCTTGAAAAGCAACCACACACTTCCAGAGATGCTGTTCATCATGACCGCTCTGCAACGCTTCAACTGCTTTCTTCCTCTGCCGCATTCGTCGAAGCCCCTCTGCCATAACGCTGATCTGGTCTCGATCACAATCCTCTCTGAAATATACGCCTTTCTTATAAGGTAAATAAGAAGTCACCGATGCCTTTGACAGATTTAGCTCTGCTGCCACCGCTTCCAACGCTTCTTTATAAGGTATTCCCCGTTTTCCCTCAAAAGCAGAATTCACCGCATCTGCAATTTCAGATTCATAAACACCGGCTGTGATCAATAGCTTTCGCACCTTGATGGGATTGAGAGATAGTATGTCTGCGATTGTCTGAAGGGAATTATTGGTATAGAGAGCCACAGCCGCTTCCATCTGTTCCTGCAGGATAGCTGCCGCATCATAGCTCGGCTTCAACGGTTTCCGGCCGGCACCGGGTTTTCTTGGTTTATATGGTCTTTTATCTCCCACAAAAATTCTCCAATCTCACAGCATTCCGATCTTTTTCCGATATTATATACTCAGCTCCCGGCCACGTATCACCTTCTCAGACAAAATCCGAATCATACCGCACAGCCTTGGCAGCTTCACCGCAGAAATCATTATCCACACACCACTGCATCAAGGTATCATCTTCCAACGTCAGATACCCATGAGCGAAACCACGCGGTATGTACATCTGCTTTCGATTTTCAAAAGACAGCACCGCACTGTAAGCATGACCATAGGTTTCCCCCGGGCGCAGATCCACAGCCACATTGAAAATCGAACCATGCAGGCAGGACACCAGCTTCGCCTGTGCGTGTTCCCCTTCCTGAAAATGCATACCACGCAGCGTGAACGCTTTCTTGCTGTATCCCTGGTTGATCTGTCGAACAGTGAAATTTATAGATTGGTCGTATGGCACGGCAAGATATCCTCTGAAGTCTTCAAAGGCCGGGGCTGTGAGTATTATTGGCTTCGCCTGTCTTGTATTCATCGTTGCACCTCTTTCTTTATTTTCGTTTCAAACTATATGCTTTTTAGGAAAACACAGGGTGTTCTCCCCTGTGTTCACCACTGCTTCCGATATTCTCTTGGACTGATTCCCTCTACTTTTCGGAACATCCGACTAAAATAGTTTGCATCTCCCATGCCGACCGCAACACCAACTTCATCCACAGTCATATCTGTGAAGCGAAGCAGCTGCTTGGCTCTGGTGATCCGCTTTGAGATCAGATAGTTATTGACTGTTGTTCCGTAAGTCTCTTTGAAGATTTTGGATAGATAGAACTTGTTAATAAAGAACTTTTCTGCCAACTCTTCCAGCATAATTTTCTCTGTAAAGTGTTCGTCCAGATATTCCTTCACGGCTGCCAGTTCCATTCTCTTCCGGCTCACCGTCACGCTCTCTGGATGTCAGGACTGTTCCACTAGGAGAGTCAATAGACTTCCCGGCTTCTCATTGATCCGCATATCCCGGATGTAATCAGATGAGGAAGCTAAGTTATAGAGGTCTGTTAGGAGTAATGTGAAGGGTGTTAGATCATCTGGGTGGAACACAGGGCGACCACCACGCTCTTTATATTTCTCATACACAGCTGGAAGGGATGGTGCGTAGAAGTGGCACCATTGGAGCGACCAGAGATCATTGGATGTGGAATGGCTGTAAGCCTTTCGACAATCGATGAACACACAGTCTCCCTCACTCAGCTGATATGTTTGCTCCTCATAGGAAAGCTCTCCCTTGCCAGACAGAACGATAAAGCAAAGAAACGACACCAAATCCTCTCTCTGGGATACATGTGGGTGAACAGCCTGCAAAGAGCCGACCTCTTGCAAATGGAGCAAGGATGTTCTGGCAAAGGTTGATGGCGTGTAAATGATTCGGGAGGAACTTACGGAAGAAGACTGTGGGTTGAATAATTCTTGATCCATATTACGTCTCCTTATCCTTTCCTGCCAACTCGTATAATTTCTTAACTCTTTGATGCAAAACTTGATGTGTGATAAAATTCTCCCATTACTACCGGATTTCCTTTATACTTCCATCTATAATCATCAAATGTAAAGCCTAAATTCAACACCTGTCTCAAAATAAACTTTTCAAACTCATCATCGCTATTAAAGTATATTCCACCAGGTTTTTCACTTTTTTGTCTATTATATATTCTCATAACATCGGAGATACTACAGTTGATTTTAATACTCAAATCAATTAAAGTCTCTGCAGAATATGCATTTCTCACAGTTTTATAAATCCAGTCATCGATCTGATCTCTTGTCATTATATTAAAATAGAAATCATTTTTTAGAGATGTATTTTCCCATGGTATTTGAGCACCTTTTGTTAGAGCAATTACATCTTTCCTTACTTCTTTAAACATATCTTCTATTTTTATGTTCGGCTGCTCGATATGACGCAATAAGCATTCTGTATAGAATCCGTTTCCATTTTCATCAGCCGCACAACCAGCGGTCTTATTGGGAGCTGTTGCAAAAGCAACAAACGTTCCACTACCTGCTTTCATTTCTGCCAGTCCCGTTCCAACAATATCACGAGCAAAACCCGGCTCAGAACGACACGCATCCAAAATCATAATATTGTTCTTTTCCGGATGAGCATCCATATAATCTTGTACAACTCTCATTCCCACAAGTTGCGTTGCCACAAAAATTGCTTTAATTGGATTATATGTACAGTCAATAGGAACAAAATAATTCTCTCCATCTATTTGTACACCATGTCCCGTATAATAAAGCAACACTGTCGAATATAGGTCTGCATTCTTAAGAAATTCAGAAATAATATTGAACAATTCCGCTCTATTTTGATTTTCTGCAAAAAAGACATCGAAATTCAACCGTTCTAGGGCACCGCGCATATCCTCTCCGTCTTTCTTACATGACTTCAATTTAGGCTGCGTAATGTACGCAGAATTGGCAATTACCAATGCCACACCTTTTTTATTTATCATTCTTCAATTCCCCGTATCGTTTAAAAAATATATTAAAGACGTTTGCTCCATCAGTATCATATTTATCAGCTAAGCGCCATGCCTCTTTTCGCATCTTAGGCAAAGCCTTGTCAAAAGGAAGATGTTCTATCGTTGGCATAAACTGAGCAAATTCCGTTAATATCGCTGTTTCTATTTCATATTTGTTCACAAGTTGAACTCCTTCTGCAAATTATTTTTTTACTAAACGCCTTATTAAAATTAAATCTTCTACATCTTTCCAAAATTCAAGAATCCACCCCATTAAAAACAAATCTCCAACACATTCTTCCTTATCAGATATTTACATTCTTATCCCAAGTGAATACTTTGTCATTCGAATACAGTTTTCTATGCCTTCTTTTACTTGCACATCATCTTGAATATTCCGAATTTCGATTGGAGTGCAAACAATTTGATTGCGGTCTACTTTCGTCGGTGTATTTGCTCCATATGCATTTACGGTATAGTTCCATAGGCCCTTGCAGCCAACAATCGTTACACAAACATACATCGCAGTTGAACGACCCAATTTTTGATACATTTGTGATGTTCCCTGTATCAATTTTCTGAGTTCAGCTTCGAAGTCAAATATAATCAAATATCGTTCCGTTTTTAGTTGCTGGCTTCTTAAATTTTGTTTTCTTATCTGAAAATCCATTTTTAGTTCAACAGCACCATTGTTAAAAATCTGTAGCTGCTCAAAATCCCGTTGTTCAGAGTAATCAGGAAAATAGATGCCATCCACATTTGGAACCGCACGGTCATAAATCATGTCATTAAACAAATCATCGAAATTCAACTTTCCTTCTCTGTACAGATCATACATCGGAACGCAATCACTTCTAAATGTGGCTGGAATCAACTGTACAAGTGCAAATAGTTTCTTCATTTCTGTAATGTGTTCTTCCAGTCGTTTTTTTCTAAAGCTCTTGATATCTTCTGACAGCATTGCCTGCTTTTTGTTCCCATGCCTTATGTAGAAATGAAACTGTCCTTCTGGTTCTTCTGTAATATATGGTTTGTACAGTCCTCGTTGAATATGAAGTACCACAATATATTTGTCATCTTGTAATGAAATGAACGAAAAGGTCACATCCGGCACAGTTGGGCGAATCGCCTGTAGTTCATTCCGGCGATCCAATTCAAAGTGATCAATATTAGGAATCGAAATCCCCGCTAATATACTGGCTACTCCAGAAGTTTCTCCGATTCCATAAAATATGTATCCTCCATCTGCATTCGCAAAGGAACAAACATCATTTCTAAATTCAGCTTGTTTTTCTTTCTTATTATTCTTATCTAAAAGCGGTGCAAAATTTACCTTATAATCAATAAAATTATTCTCTCGATAGGCATCATTACTAAGAAGGGCCTGAAGATCGTCCGCAGTCCATTCTCCAAATTCTTTATTATTTATCCTCATTTGGTTTATTCCTCCTATCCAGAGTTGCATCTTCACATCTCAGCCAGTCATAAGACCGTTGCCTGCTGCTCACCTCGTAGCGGTGTGCATTTCCGAGCAGCTACCGTGTGGGATAACCACACGGTCTTTTATCCAATTATACTACCGACTCACATATTTCTCCAGTTATTTCTCCCTTTTTTCTTTTGCCGACTTTTCCAAATTTTCCATGTATTTTTTAGCATCCTTCATAAAGCTCACTGCAATCATCACAATTACAGCACCTATCGGGAATGCTGCCACAATACTCACTGATTGAAGATTATTCATGGAACTTTCTGCAAACAGCAAAGCAATCGGAAGCAAAATAAGCAGAACACACCACATCAACTGAATGCCTTTATTCGGTTGTTCGCCATCCTCCAGTGTGTGATAGCTATAGCAGGATGCTGTCAAAGCAATCGAATCAAACGAGGTCGCATAGAAAGCAACCATCGTCAGCAACACAACTACCATGATAACAGGTGCACCCGGCATTGTTTTGATGATAGACACAATCATGCCATACAGATCTCCGCTTTCCAGATACTGTGCAATAAAGTCAGCCTTTCCAGTGACTTGCATTCCCATAGAATAGTTGCCAAGTACGATGAAACTTGTCAGTGTTGAACCGACGCCAAATACATATCCCCCCAGAATTGTCTGACGTACTGTTCTGCCACGAGAAATGCTGCCGATAAAGAACGGAGCAGCCACGCACCAGACCATCCAGTAAGCCCAATAGTAAATCGTCCAGTTTTGGGGGAAGTTGGAGGTACGCAGCGGGTCGGTAAAGGTGGAAAGGTCGATGAAATTCTGCATCATCCGTCCAAGGGAAGAAAAACCAGTTTCAATGATATATCGTGTGTTCCCTCCGAATAGAAGTACAAAAGCAATCAGACCAAAAAACATATAAATGCAGATATTGGCCAGTTTACTAATACCCTTAAATCCGTGCAGAAGTGAGTAAGTATATACCACACAAGTAATCAGCAGAATGATAATATTGATGACTGTTCGACTTACAGCAACATGGAACAATTCACTAATAATAGTTGCCATCAGCGGCGTTGCCACGCTAAATGTGGTAGCAGTACCAGCAAGAAGCGCAAATACAGCTAACAGGTCAATAATACGCCCTGCCCAGCCATCGGTGTGCTTTCCAAGGATCGGGCGGCAAGCTTCTGAATATTTCTGACGGTTTCTTTTTCTTACATGAAGCATAAAACCAAAGGCAACGGCCAGTACCAGATAAAATCCACAAGGAATAAAGCTCCAATGGAACAGAGGATATACGCCTGCCCAATCCTGAACGCTTCCCATTTCTGCCAGATGAGGATCCGTCGCATACAGCACCCATTCCGAGAACGAATAGAACAAAATATCTGCTGCAAGGCCACAGGTAAACATCATTGAACCCCACGCAAAGAAAGAATACTTAGGCTTCTCATTCTGCTCGCCAAGGACGATGTTACCATACTTAGAACCGGCAATATACAGAGAAAGGATGAAAATCCCCAATCCAATTACTAAGTAATATGTGCCAAAGGTATCCCCAAAAAAGAAACGAATCTGACTCAGTACGGCATTCGATTGTTCCGGCTCAAAAAAGAATAGAACACATAATGCAATTACGATTGCCAAAGGAACCAGTGTTATCATCCAGTCTATTTTCCCATGTTTTTTTTTCGTATTCATTTACTTCTCCTCCACATATTTTTTATAGCTGGCATCCAAAGCAATTAGCTCGCTCAGATTATCCACCTCTATAATATCGTCCCTATTCATAGGACGGATACCCAATTGATACTCCTTCGGGTAACAGAACATCGCCACATTGCCAATTCCCGCTTTATAGACGCTTAGCTTCTTCCACGGGTACATTCCCCCGTGCATCATCGGCTTACCAAGGAACATATTATAGAATCGCAATACAATACCAGAAACATCCGTATTTTCATTCTCATTACACAGTTTTTCCAATTCTGCTGCAGATTCTTTAGTCAGTCTTTCATCTGCATCAATACGCAAAATCCATGTCGTTTTTACGTCTGCAATTTCAACTGCATACATATACTGCTTCGCATAATTGTAAAACTCGTGCTGATGTACTTCTGCTCCTGCTCCTTGTGCAATACTAACGGTTTTATCTTCACTAAAACTGTCAACAACAACAATTCTTTTTGCAACAAGCTTAATAGATTCAATGCATGCAGCAATGTAGTCTTCTTCATTTCTGGTTAAGATAATTGCTGTTAAATCTGCCATTTTTTCACCTCAACTATTCTTCCAAAATTCTGTTTCCAAATCATATTCTTTTATAATTCTCGCTGGATTTCCTGCAATTACACAATTATCTGGATAACTGCCTCGAACAACTGCATTTGCTCCGACAATACAATGATTTCCGAGTCTAGTTCCCGGTAAAATTACTGCACCATATCCAATAAAACAGCTTTTTCCTATTTGCGTTTCTTTAAACTGTAGTGGCTGTTCCATAACACTTTTATCTATGTCTTTATATTCATGATCCACATTTGAAATAAAAACATTTGCAGAAATTGTAGTGTCATCTCCGATATTCAAGATTCGCTCTCCAGAAATAATATGAACATTTTGCTCCACAGCAATATTATTTCCGATATAAATTTCACCACCATCGAGTGCTTCCATCCGAATTCCCGGATATATTCTCACCTTATCGCCAACCGATATTTTTTTTGCTCCTGTTATATACAGTGGTTTGCCAATATATGATAATTTGCCGACGTGTGAAAATGACAATTTGTAAAAAATTGCTCGTATCGCCCATAAATATTTGATTGGTTGCATATTTTTCCTCTCTAGCAACCGATCAAGTCTTCATTTTTCCCACTGTCCTGTTTTCGCATTGTATCTTTTTACAATCCTTGCCGGCACACCCACGATTACAGAATAGTCAGGAAAATTTCCGCGTACCACTGCATTTGCCCCAACAATACAATGGGTTCCGAGTGTCGTTCCCGCTTGTATCACCGCACCAAATCCAATAAAGCACCCATCGCCAATTTTTGTATCGGTTACTTTTATTCCCTGATTTAAAACAGATTTATCAATGTCCTCATACTGGTGATCAATATTGGTAATGCACACATTGGCAACAATTGTCACATCGTTGCCAATGTGTACCCCCCCCCGGATGTAATATGGACATTTTGCTCAATCGCAGTGTTATCCCCTATTTTAATTGTTCCATTTCCAATAGCTTCCATACGAATACCTGGAAAAACTCTTACACGATTTCCAATATAAATATTTTTTCTTCCTTCAATGAAAGTCGGACGCCCAATATAGGTCATATTTCCAATTCTTCCAAAAGTCATTTTATAAACGACTGCTCTAGCAGCCCATAAGTATTTAATTGGATGCATCAAACTCTCCTTATTTTAGTATCTCTGTCAGCCAATTTCTCAACGAATATTGTTCATATATTGATGGATCAACTTCCCGATACGGGTCTTTGAAAAATCTTGATGTATAGTCGAATGTTCCATTGTAAACATATATATTTTCTTCTCTATAAAAATCATAGTTTACAACATCTTCATTGGTTGTAATCAACTTTTTCTTTGCTCCAAGTGCTTCCAGTACACGAATCGTCAATCCAATTTGACCTGCCTGTGCAGAATCCAAGACGCACTTTGAATCTGCAAAGACCCGATCCATCTCTTTACCAGCAAGTGGGTCAAAATGAAATTCACTATAATGCGCATGACTCAATTCTGGATTCATAACCTTGCGGTAGAAAAAGACTATCCGCGACGGAAAGAAATAGTACACAAATTGATTTGGATATACCTCTTTCAACTGCCGGGTCATCATCTGAATGAACTTATATTTTTTGGGGTGAGCAGTACCTACAAAGCAGAAATCGTACTGAAACGCTTTCTTTTTACTATTCCCTATATTTTCATATCTCCGAGTATAGAACAGCGGAAGAAATTTCAAATTCCCATGCGTTGCCACATCGTTTTTATCAAATGAATAGCACTTATCAAAATACGGTTCAATCTTTTCAATATATGGAAAGTTCTTTAGCGAATCCCATTGATAAAGTACATACTTTGCCTGTGGCTGTTCATCTTTGATTTGTTGAATCATGTCTTCACTAAATGATAACGACTGTCCCGAAATCAAAAAGACCACATCATATTTTTTTGCACAGACAGTCTTCATAACCTTTTTAAAATATCGGTTTATATACTGTCCAATTAAATTCTTATTAACACGGATGATTGCCTTTACCATTCCATTTGTACTAGGGCGGTCATCAAAACAATCAACCTCATACCCCATGTTCTCCAACTCTTCACAGATAGCCTGCGGATAGTCAAAGAAATTTGGCATTATTAAAAGCAATTTGCGCTTCATAATGGGCGTTCTCCAAACTTTATGCTTTATATTTCTTCTCGTTCATAATTTGGGTGATTTTTTTGTTATCTCCCCAAACGGCTTTAGAATCATACGGACGATCAGGGAACGCACCATATTTCAGTTTGATAGCATAACCGTTTTCCTTGATAAACCGCTCAACACGGTCTGCAAGTTTTTCCGGTTTACCAGAGCAGATGTTAATAATTCCATTGATTTCATCCTGCCCAACTACCGCCGCAACCTGCGCACAAAAGTCATCATAGTCAATAAAATCAAACTGGTTCTGCCCCATTGTAAACGGAAACTCCGTTTTGCCTTCTTTTTCTGCTGCCGTGATTTTAGAGAAAATAGAGCAGCCAAACTCAGAATGACCTACAATGTAATAGCCACGCAGCCACTGCCAGTTCGTGTGTTTACCGTTAGTCATCATCGCTACACAATTACGAAGTGCATCCTTACCAATGCCATAAAGACTCATGGGATGGCAGGGAGTATTTTCATTGATACTGCCTTCAAAGAAGCCAATCTCGTGCATTGTGCCCATGACGCTAATCTTAGCGATACCCGCATCAACCATTTGCTTCAAGAAATGGTAATGCTTCGGCAAATCCGCAATATGATTCTCCGAGTAGTGGACAAAACCATCTCTCCATGCCAGATGAAGAAGGACATTAGGCTTTCCAAAATATGTATAAGGGTTTTCTACCGAAAACAAATCACAGTCTATTTTTTCTGCGCGTTCGTCAACATAAGTAGTTTTGAAATCCGCGGCTACAACACTGTGTCCATTATCAAGGAGTGCCTTCACAACGCCCTGTCCGAGGTAACCATTTGCGCCCGTAACCAAGATTTTCATTTCCGTTCTCCTCTCAAAACTTAAAAGTATCCTTTAGACCCAGCCACCTCTGATCCTTATCGCTCAGGTTCAGTGCCGTACCATCTTCCAATGTGTAACCCTCTGCATTTGCGCTACCCTTGTACTCACCCTTCAACTCCGGCCACTCAATGCCGATCTCTGGGTCGTTCCATGCCATGCCGCCTTCATCGTTCGGATGCCAGAAATCATTGACCTTATAGCAGAACTCTGCCTCGTCGCTTAGGACTAGGAAACCGTGTGCAAAGCCTTCTGGGATGAGGAATTGTTTCTTGTCTTCAGCAGACAGGGTCACGCCATACCACTTGCCATAGGTTTCAGAATCGCTTCTGAGATCAACAGCCACATCAAATACAGTCCCGCGCACAGCGCGCACAAGCTTACACTGCGGATATTGCTTCTGGAAGTGCAGGCCACGCAGCACTCCCTTTGTAGACATAGACTGGTTATCCTGTACGAAGTGAATGTCAATGCCAGCTTCCTTCATATCTTTTTCGTTGTAGGTTTCCATGAAATAACCACGGGTGTCACCATGAACAGCAGGCTCAATAACGCAAAGGCCCTCGATACCGCCTACATTTTTCTCAACTTTAATCTGTCCCATAAGTCTTTCCTCTTTAATCTCTCTGAAAAATATCACGCGTATAAACTTTATCCTTCACGTCATCCAAACACTTATCGTATCTATTTGCAATGATGGCCTGACTCTGCATTTTGAATTCATCCAAATCATTCACAACAAGGCTACCAAAGAATTTCTCGCCATCTTTCAAGGTCGGCTCATAAATAATGACCGTCGCCCCCTTAGCCTTAATGCGCTTCATAACGCCCTGAATGGAACTCTGACGGAAATTATCGCTATTACTCTTCATCGTCAGACGGTAAACACCAACCACGACTTCCTTTTCCTTGCTCTCATCCCAGCTGTCATTTGCTTCATAAGCACCAGCAATTTCGAGCACACGATCTGCAATAAAATCTTTACGAGTGCGGTTCGATTCAACGATTGCTTCAATCAAATTTTCCGGTACATCGGCATAATTTGCGAGCAGCTGTTTAGTGTCTTTGGGCAGGCAGTACCCGCCGCCCGATGTCAAGTCTTGGACAACTTTTTTCACAAATAAATTTGAAAAAGCACAAAAAAATAAGCCCTACAAGGCTTTCAATCGGTTTTGAACCAATTTGAGCCTTGTAGGGCTTAATCTACTTTTTATATTCTGTTTATCTCTGCCGATCATAGATCGTTGCCTACTGCTCACCACGAAGAGG